>Ga0209507_1000365_pt1 | contig 53561 bp, 47 predicted proteins | sample AD_UKC028_MetaG_FD_184414 | JGI IMG/M metagenome (GOLD analysis project Ga0209507, IMG submission 184414) | Active sludge microbial communities of municipal wastewater-treating anaerobic digesters from USA - AD_UKC028_MetaG (SPAdes) (version 2) | ecosystem: Engineered > Bioreactor > Anaerobic >...
AATCGATGCTCGCCGCCCGTCTGCCCGGGCTGATGCCGGCGCTCGATACGGAAGCGGCCAAGGCGTCGGCCGCCGTACTGTCGCTGGTCGGGCAGTTCCGCCCCGAACGTTTCGGCCAGCGCCCCTATCGGGCGCCGCACCATACAGCCTCGGCGGTCGCCCTGGTCGGCGGCGGCTGGGCAGTAAATAATTAAATAAGAAAATATCAAAATTAAGTAAGAATTTCGCTAAATAAGAATTTAGCAGACATCGGTACCTCTGAAGCAAGCTCGGTGAGCGCGCCATATACAAGTTAGGCGCCTGGAAGAATGGCGATTGGTTGAATCAATTTGTTGGTCATTACACCAGCACATTCGCGCCCACCAACACTTGCCGTAAGCTTGAAGCTACGCCACTCAAACAAAGACAAAGCCATATCCGTTCCAAATTACATAATCCGAGAACCCAATGAACGACGAACTCCAAGAACTCCTCCGCTCACCCCGAGAAGACTTGGACATCGAATTAAAACAGTGGATGAACCCTGCTGATAAGGTAGTTCAAGCAAAGCTTGCCAAGGAACTGCTTGCCCTTCGTAATCATGGCGGAGGCTATCTCTTAATCGGATTCCAGGACGGCCACCCTCCGACTCCAGATCCGGAGCGGCCGGCAAGCCTAGAAGGGTTTAGTACCGACGCCATCAACAACATTGTGAAGCGTTATGCTGAGCCGTCGTTTCATTGTACGTCGCACGTCGTCGTCCACCCGGTGACCGGTGAAACTTACCCCATAGTTGTTGTCCCCGGGGGCGCGAAAGTACCTGTGCGCTGTAAATCGGACTCTCCGGATGGCGGCAAGAGCGCTAAGTTGGATACGTATTACATTCGGCGCCCTGGTCCAGAAAGCTCTCCTCCACAATCAGGAATCGAATGGGAGGCGTTCCTTGAACGCTGCCTGCTCGGACGGAAAGAGGAGCTATTGGCCTCGCTGTCAGGTCTACTTGGAGTGGGCAAAACAGGTCTTTTGTCTGGCCCTGAACCAATTGCAGCCGCCCACCCATTCTCCGAACTCCGGACCTTCCATGATGCTACCGTTGCGCGATTGGAAGAGTTGCAGAAAACACTGCCTGAGGGCGACGGCGCTCGTTTCAAGCATGGTCGCTACATCCTGTCCGCACGCATAGTTGGTGACCTCAAACAGGTTACGCCGAAGGAAATGCTTGCCCTGCAATCACAATTGCGCCGATACACGGGCTGGTCACCCTTGTACGTATTTTCGAGGCACGAGCTTGAACCGTATCCTATGGACGACAAACTCATCGAATGCTGGCTTTCTCGCGATGAAGCCAGAGATACTGCCCATGCTGATTTCTGGCGGGTTTCGACCGATGGCATGGTGACCTTAGTTCGCGGACATCAAGAGGATGCTCCCGAAACCACAAAAGATGGCCGAACCCCGGGCACGGGAATCGAACTTACGCTGCCGCCATGGCGTATCGCAGAGTTCATTCTGCGAATCAGGGAACTTGGCCAAGGATTAGCCAACGGGGCATTCACCATTCAGCTTATCGTCCAGTGGGATGGGCTTAATGGTCGCGAACTCTTCAGTTTCGGCGATAGACGCGAACTATTCGAAAAATATATCGCGCATGTAAATGACTACACTGCGGAACTCGAGCTAACTCCTGAGGAGGTAGATGCCGCACTGCCAAGCATTCTCGCAAAAATAGTCACACCGCTACTGCGCAGGTTTTCGTTTTTTGAGCCGCCTGCCGGGTTTTATGAGCAAGAACTGTCTCGGATGCTGAATCGCGACTATCGTTAATTGCAAAAAGCTTCCTCTTGTTAGGCGCATTATTTGCCAATCAGCTACGCTCAGTTAATCCAACGCAACGATCCGGATCCGCTCCAATTCCTTAATGGCAGTAATACCGCCAATTCCAACTCCTGAATCAGCGTCGAATCATGGGCGGACTCCGGTAGGGCAGTTGTGGTGCGTAATTCGGCACACGCCAAAGGGAGCAACCGCAACTTCACTGAAGGCTGGCTTCCAATTTCGCAAATACATCGTCGGCATCGATGGCTTCGACTTTCCCTGCCTTAACAGGCCGTTGAAAAATACCCCCAACTCCATGCAAGCCGTATACTTTGCATTTACGATCAATGCGTTGTGCCATTCATGCGCAGCGCCGACGCGACCCAACCTGAGCAAAATCGATCATCCAGTACCGCTCCCGTGCAAAACCAAACTTGGCAAGTCGTGCTCCGATAATCCCATCGCAGAGCATTCCGCACAGAGCGGGCAATACGGGGCACGCGTGAGCACAACTGTCGTTTCCGATAGGTGCGGGCGCCGATGACATCTGGTAATTTCAGGAAAATTCGTATGCCGCTAAACTATTAAATTCGGCCTGTCGCCCAACCTCATTTTTCTGGAAGCATTCAATGGAAGCGATTCATTCGCTCATCTCGAACGTCGAGAAGGTCATCATCGGCAAGCGGCCGGTGATCGAACTGGCCGTCGTCTCGCTGCTGTGCCGCGGGCATGTGCTGCTGGAGGACGTGCCCGGCACCGGCAAAACCATGCTGGCGCGCGCCCTGTCGCGCTCGGTCAATGTCGAGATGAAGCGCCTGCAATGCACGCCGGACCTCCTGCCCTCGGACATCACCGGCGTGCCCATCTACAACCAGAAAACGAGCGATTTCGAGTTTCGCCCCGGCCCCGTCTTCACCCACATCCTGCTGGCCGACGAAATCAATCGCGCCACGCCGCGCGCCCAGTCGGCGCTGCTGGAGTGCATGGAGGAATTCCGGGTCAGCGTCGATGGCATAAGTTATGACTTGCCCAAGGTCTTCATGGTGCTGGCGACCCAGAATCCGATCGACATGGCCGGCACGCACCCGCTACCCGAGGCGCAACTCGACCGCTTCTTCGTCCGCCTGCATGTCGGCTATCCGACGCCCGACGAGGAGGTCAAGATCCTGGCAGCACAGGCGCAAGCCCACCCGATCGACAGCCTGACGCCAGTCGTCAGCGATACCGATATCCTGGCCGCGCGCGACGCGGTGAAAGCGGTTCATATCAACGCCGACGTGGCAACCTACATGGTGCGGATCAGCGCGGCGACGCGGGCGCATGGCGACCTGCGCCTCGGCGTCAGCCCGCGCGGCACGCTGGCGCTGGCGCGCGGTTCGCAAGGCATGGCCTTCCTGCGCGGGCAGGCGTTCGTGACGCCCGACATCGTCAAGACGATGGCCGGCGCCATCCTCGAACACCGCCTGATCGTGCGCCCGCAGGCGGCCGCCGCCGGACGAACGGCGCGCGACATCCTGAACGAGATCCTGAACCAGCTCCCGCCGCCGGTCTGACCCATGGACTTCGGCAGTTTCACCGGCTGGTTTTCGGCGCGCCGCAAAATGCTGGTTTTATTGGCGTTGACCGCAGTCGCCTATCTGGCCGCCATCAATCGCGCCCAGGCGTTCATGTGGGCCATTGCGGCACTGTTGAGTGCCACGCTGATTACCGGATTTACCTGGCCGCGCTGGCTGGTCAAGCAACTGTCGGTGAGCCGCAGCGGGCCGAGCCGGGCGGAAGAAGGGGAGACGATCGAATTCCAGGTCGTCGTGGAGAACCGGGGCTGGCTTCCCCGTTTCATGGTCGAGCTGGTCGATCACCTGCCTTTCGTCGGTTTCGCCGACGCCAAGGGAGAAAGCAGCGAAAAAGTGCTCGGCATGCTGGCCTATCTGCCGGGCAGAAAACGCCAGCAGTTCAAGGTGCCGGTCCTGTGCGAGAAGCGGGGGTATTACCGGCTTGGCCCCGTTGGTCTGGCCTCGAGCTTTCCCCTGGGGCTCACCGAAGCGAAGATCAACCGCAACGATGGCATACAGACGCTGACCATCTACCCGGATGTCTTCGCCATACTCGCGCTTCCGCTGCGTGGCGCGCCCAGCCAGATCCATCGCGGCGGCTACCTGCTGCCGGAAGGCGCGGGGGCAGCCGAGTTCTCGGGCCTGCGCGAATACCGGCGCGGCGACAATCCGCGTCATGTCCACTGGCCGACGACGGCGCGCCTCAATGAACTGATGGTTCGCGAATACGAGCCGCTGGCTTCCGCCTGCCTGTACATCGCGCTCGATCAGGCTGCCGAGGCGAACATCGGGCTGGGCCGGCAATCGACCTTCGAGTACGCGGTGCGCATCGCCGCCTCCATCGCGCGTTCGGCCTGTGCCCAAAGCACCCGGACACGGATCGCCGGCGATGCGCAAAGGGCGTTGCGCGGACTGGCCGGGTCGGGAGACGGCCATTTTCAGGGCATTCTCGACGAACTGGCGGTGGTCGCCTGCGACGGCAGCATTCCCTATGCCCATCTGCTCACCGAAATCGGCCCGCACTGCCTGCGCGGAGAAACGGTGGTCGTCTTCCTTTCCGGGACAGACCGGCATTGGGCGCAGACGCTGCAGGCACTGGCAACACTGCGCGCCCGCCAGGCGCACCTGTTCGCCGTGGTCTTCGACCGTCCGACCTTCCTGCCGGAAGGGGCGGCTTCGAGGCTATTGCCCGATCACGCGGAGATCACGGCGGCACTGCTGGAACTCGGGGCGTATTGCGTGACCGTTCGCCAGGGCGACGATCTGGTCCGGCTGTTCAATTCATGAGTGCGCCCCTGACTTACCTGCCGGCCTATATCGGCCTCTTCGCCTCGCTGATGCTGGCGGTGGCATGCAATGCCTTTCTCGATATCCAGTACGGCAGTTTCAGGTTCGAGATGTTTTTCTGGATGCTGGTCTTTGGCTGGACCCTGCTGGTGGGCTGGCGGCAGCACGGCCAAGCCAACGAGAGCGGGCCGCAGCAGCAGAAGGCCGTGCTGCTCCTCGGCCTGGTCGCGGCGGTCATAGTCTTCATCCCGATGTGGGGCTTTCCGCGCGCCGGGCTGTACATGCTGGTTGTCCTGCAGGCCTCGCTGAACTGCGTGACGACGACCCGGCGGCAACTGCATTTCGGCCTGCTGGTCTCGGCGGTCATGGTCATGTTCGCCGCGGCACATTACCGTGCCGACTGGACGATGCTGTTCTACCTGATTCCCTACATCATCGCGGTCGTCTTCACCCTGGTCTCGGAGCAGATCAGCCGGCGGGCACAGGACATTCGTCAGGCGAGCCTCGGCAACGCCTCGCCCGCCGGGCAGGGACTGGCCATCGCGGCGGCCACGGCCATCATTCTCGGTCTCGGCGGGCTGCTGTACCTGGTGACGCCGCAGCCGACCTGGCTCGGCCTGGAATGGCGCTATGGGCAGTTGACGAATATCGGCTTTCTCGGCGAGTCGCAGGATCAGGGGAAATCGGGGCAGTCCGGCGGCGACACCGGCGGCGGGGGTCAGGGCGCGGATGGGCAAGGCGCCGAAGGCAGCGCCGGCGAGGGGAACGGCAACGGCCCGGGCAGTGCCGGACAGGGGGCCAACGGGAATTCGGGGAGCGGTTCTGGCGGCGACAGCGCCGGCGAGTCCGGCGCCGGCTACGAGTTGTCGCCCGGGCACGGCTGGCCGAGTCCCGCGGAAATGCGCGAGGCGGCGAAGCGCCCGGGCATGCCCGAGTGGCAGTCCGGCGCCATCATGCAGATGGCCAGCCTCGACGAAGCCATCGGCGAGGCACTGGCGCCGGTCAAGGAGGCGCTGAAGGATTTGTGGAAGCGCCTCAAGGAATGGCTGCAGGAAAACCGCACGGCGGCATTGGCCAGCCTGTTCGCCCTATTGCTGCTGGCGCTGCTGATCGTTGCCGCGCTGTTGTTGCGCGAGGTCAAGGCAGTCACCTGGCTGCGAACCCGCTATGACTATTTGCGCCTCGTCACGCTGGCCCGGCACGAAAGTGGCACGGCCGGCGCCACGCAGTTCTACCGGGCCATGGAGCGCCTGTTCGTGATCGAGGAAACGCCGCGCGCGGCAAACGCCAATACCCGCGAGTTTCTGCGCGAAGCAACCCATTACCGGGAGCACATCCGCCCGGAAGCCACCGAACTGACGCTCCTGTTCGAGCGCTACCGCTACGGGCCCGGATCGGCTGACCAGACAGGACTGGCACGAATGCGCGACTTGTATCGTGCAATTTTTCAGAAACTTGCCTAGCCGGCGGGCGCCACATTTCTAAACAGAAATTAGCCATATTTATGGCCACCTCGAAAGAGTTACCCTTGGATTCATGACCGTGCGTTGCAACCTGCGGTAGCTTGCGCGGCGCAAGTTACCGGTTGGATGGGTGGTATCGGCAATTTCGGCCGCTTGCCTGTGTCAGCGCGACTGGCCGGATCAAGATCGGAGACCGGCCATTGACCACCCTGTACGGAAGCTACTTTTCTAAATCCATCGACCTCTATTGCCGCTCAATCTTCCTTGGCCCATGGTGGCCAAACATCAGCAGAGCGAGGCAGAAGCAACAGACTCAGCACAACGCCATATTGCTCTGCGTGTATTTTCATCTCCCGGAGCGGCGTGTCAGCGTGGGCATGCGTGAACCAGACGGAAGCTGGAATCTGCGTGCCCTTACGATTGTTTTTGATGTCGGGATCGGAAGCGAGCGCTTCGTCGGGCACCGGGATAATGTTGTTGCGCGTCCTGAAAAACGCGCCGGCCTTGGCAGCGGGCTCGCTGGACCATGCCCAGTTGATGAAGCCATCATTCGACATCACCAGCACAGCTTTCTCATCCGTGTATTGCAGCCACTTCAAAATTGCCGCTGTCAGCGACACACCATAACGATCGGCGCAATACCCAAGTAAATCCAGATCGACAGTGGTAGTGACCTGCTTGCGGTAGTCGTCGAGCGGCATCAGCAGGTACGAGGCGAATAGGTCTGCCTGCCCCTCGATATCCATGTCATCCTTTGACCAGTTCAGCATATCGGCGTCGCTGCACTGAAACGATTCTCTGAGTTGTCTGTGAAGGATGTAGTGCCCAAGCTCATGGGCTTGAGTGAATCGCACCCGCCCGGGCGATGACACGGCCTCGTTATAGAGCAGCAGCCACTCCTTCCGGTCGTCGCCAGGGAATAGTGCGCCGTCAAACCCTTTGATGTTGGCTGCCTGGACTTGGGTGATCGGGTCGGCCCAACCGAAGATGCGGGCCGCCTCCATCGCGAGCGGTGGCACCTCCACCGGAAAGCGATCCACCCCGTGGGCCGCGCTGAACACTTCGGCCAGCCTCACAAGCCGGTTGGCTGCGCGCTGCGGAGTCCAGACCTCTGTCATTGAGAGGTCTTTTTGAAGGTGCTCAGTATTTTGCGAAGCTGCTCTTTCGCTTCTGGCTCAAGTTTCTGATAACCGCGAAAGAAAGCTTCGTCCAGATGTCGTTCCTCCGGCGCCCGGACATCCTCTTCCAAGAAGTAGGCGGCAGCAACGCCTAGCGCATCGGCCAGTGCTGTCAGTTTCTCTGCCGACGGGCGCTGGGATTCGCGGTTCTCCAGTTCCCAAAGGTAGCTTTTGCTGAGCCCCGCAAGGTCCGCCAGCTTTTCAAGTGTCAGCCCGCGCTCCTTGCGAAGTTCGCGCAGCTTCTCGCCGAGACGTGTAGCCATGGTCCGTCTCCTGTCCAAAATGCATGGATGAAGAATACCACGGTTCCGAACTTTTTATTTGACATCCGAGAAAACTACTGTAGCATCCACCCATGTTCACGATTCCGAACTTTTTATCATGGCTCGCTGATACGAGCCAGATCGCCCCAAAGGAGCCTTCAGATGTCCCGAACCCATATCGACCATCGCGACCTCGTGCGGTTTGCAGAAGATAAGGTCAACCTGCCCAAAGACAAGGCGGACGAATACCGCGCGCAGGCACGAAGGCTGCGCGAAAAGCTGGAGGGCTACCTGTCGGAGCATCCGGACTTCTCCCTCAAGCGGATTCAACTGTCAGGCAGCCTGGCCAAAGGAACTGCACTGCGATCACTCAACGACATCGACATGGCTGTGTACGTCAGCGGCTCCGATGCACCTCACGACATCCGCGCATTGCTGGACTATCTGGCTGAACGGTTGCGCAATGCCTTCCCCAACTTCAACCCTGATCAGGTCAAGCCCCAGACCTATTCTGTCACCGTGTCGTTCCGGGGATCAGGCCTCGATGTGGACGTGGTGCCTGTGCTGTATGCCGGACTGCCCGATTGGCGTGGCGACCTGATCAGCCAGGACGATGGATCTTTCCTGGAGACCAGCATCCCGCTGCATCTTGAGTTCGCGAAAAAACGAAAGCAGGCACAGCCCAACCATTTCGCGCAAGTGGTGCGCCTCGTGAAGTTCTGGGCGCGGCGCATGAAGCAGGAGCGCGACGGCTTCCGGTTCAAGTCTTTTATGGTCGAGATGATCCTTGCCAAGCTGTGCGATGACGGCGTGGGCTTCTCCGATTACCCCGAGGCATTGCAGTCGTTCTTTACCTACGTTGCGAAGTCCAACCTGCGTGACCGCATCGTCTTCGAGGATCACTACAAAGCCTCCAGCGTGGACAAGCTCAACGACCTCGTGCAGATCATTGATCCGATCAACGCCAGCAACAACGTCGCACGGCTCTACACGGCCGAGAACACTGACGCCATCGTCGATGCAGCCCTGGATGCAGGCGACGCAATCGACGCCGCACTTACCGCGCCAACGAAAGAGTTGACGCTGCACTATTGGCAAAAGGTCTTTGGCCCGTCCTTCCAAGGTTGAACATCATGAGCAACAGCTTTACCGCAACCGAAACCAAGACTTTCACGCTGACGCATGCCAAACACCTTGCCGCAAAAGTCTCGGCAGACCTGAAACGCTTGCAGCGTTTGTATGGGCACATCACAGATGAACGCATCGCAGAATTTGAGGCCGAGGTGATCGAGTTGTTGCGCCAGGGATATCTCGGAACCGTCACCTACGGATTTCAGCGCAACGACTTGTGGATCGAGCCCACCCTGCGGTACACCGCAGCCGACTTGGCAGGAAGCGGCGCGGACGACGATCCAGGGCGTGTGCCTCCTGGTAAGGACATCCGTGGAGCGCATTTCCACAGCTACTTGACGTACAGCGCTGCTTGGGATGCCCTGACAGCGGACCAACGTGCGGCAGTCAAAGGGCGGTTGCCGTTGCAGCGCGTGAGCGGGTCGGGGTCTGCCGTCAGCAACGGCTATTTCGCCGACGACAAGACCTATTCATCCGGTGGCCGCTCGCTCGGCCGCGCCAGCGTCAGGAGCTATTGATATGAGTCAGCAACCGAATCTTCAAGGCCTGTTCGAGCACCCGACGACGTTACCTGACCCGGATGCACAGGGGCGTCTCGCGCGCTTGGTTGGCATGGACGACAAGATTAAGCGCTTGGCCAACGTGTTGGGCGTTCTGATCAATCCGACTGGGCTTCGCAAATGGCAAGACAAACACCATTCCGACGCAGGTGGGCTGCTTGATGCCGTGATCCGTCGACCGCCACTCGTGGTTCTTTCCGGCGATGTCGGTTCGGGCAAGACGGAGTTGGCAGAGACCATCGGCGACAAGGTCGCTCGCCAGGAAGCCATCGACATCACGCTGTTGCCGCTAAGCCTTTCTTCACGTGGGCAGGGGCGCGTCGGCGAGATGACCCAGCTTGTTTCGGCTGCATTCGAACACGCGTTCAAAGAGGCCAGCAAGTTCAAGTCTGCCAAGGGCGCCTCGCGCGGCGGTGTCATCCTCCTGGTTGACGAGGCCGATGCGCTGGCCCAGTCTCGCGAGTCCGATCAAATGCATCACGAAGACCGTGCAGGCGTCAATGCCTTCATCCGCGGCATTGATCGACTTGCGAATGGCGGCCTCCCCGCTGTTGTGCTGATGTGTACCAACCGGCTGAACGCACTGGACCCAGCGGTACGGCGGCGCGCAGCGGATATCCTGGTGTTCGAGCGGCCCGATATCGCCCAACGACTTGAGGTTCTCTCGCGCCGACTTGGAGGCGCCGGGTTCGGCAAAGCCGATCTGGAGGCCCTCGTGGCTGCGACAGGTGAGCAACCCAAGCGCGCCTATGGATTCACCTATTCGGACATCACGCAACGGTTGCTGCCTGCCATCGTGTTGGATGCCTACCCTGATGGCCCTATCAAGCCGGCCCGTGCGATCGAACTGGCGCAGTCGATCTTGCCCACGCCACCGTTCCGAGATGCGTAGGCCGCACCAAAACTGCTATGAGGACGACCCACTAGCCATTCTGACAAGGAACACACCATGACCCAAGCCGTTGCTGTCCGTCGAGACGGAGATGCCTTTCAAGCCAGAATTTTCTGGCGCAAGGCCGCCTGCCTGTTGGACCCGGCCAGTCCGGTGGCAATGGTGGGCTTTGAGTCGGGCCCCAAGGGCTTCGACGATGTATGGGTCGCTTACGCGCCTGATCGTGCCCCCGGCGATCATGAAGGCAAGCCCATTTTGCGAGAGCATATCCAGTGCAAGTGGCATGTATCCATCAACGATTTCGGCTACGCTGACCTGATTGATCCAGAGTGGATCAACGCAAATAAGTTCTCCTTGTTGCAGAGAGCCCGCACAGCCCAGGTCGCTCACGCATGTGACGGCGTTGGTGCACGGTTTAAGCTCCTCACCAATTGGCGCATTGGACAAACCGATCCGCTACGCAGCTACATCCATCAGAAATCGAAGACGTTACGTCTGAAGGACCTGTTCGACGGCTCAACGGACCGCTCTGCTGCTGGCAAGATCCGGAAGCTCTGGCGCGAGCACTTGGGCATTGATGATCAGGAGCTCTTGCTTCTGGCTCGAACACTGTCACTGGACACGGACTCCACTTCGCTTGACGATCATCGGGACAACCTGGACCTGCTGTTCGAGAACCGCGGCCTGCGACGCATACCCGTTAACGAGAGCAGCTTCGTATATGACGACGTGGTGTTCCAGTGGCTCGCTCAAGGTCGTCTGGAGTTCAACCACAAGACGTTCCGGGAGGCTTGCAGAAGGGAGGGGCTATTGGCGGGAGACAGCCGCACACATGTGGTGTTCGGAGTGAAATCTTTCGAGCATCCCTTTGATCGGTTGGAGGATCGGTGCGCGATCGTGCTGGATTTGATTCGTCATTTCGACGACCGTGCCATCCGAGACCAGGCCGCCTGGGCAACGACGCTCTATCCGCTGCTCAAGAGCTTCTTGCAGACTGTGGCCAAAGACAACCAGCATCTGCGTCTGATTCTCGATGCCCACATCACGCTGGCCTTTGCTGCTGGTTCGGTGCTGAACATCAAGTCTGGCCGAAGCGTCGAGATCGAGCAGAGAACTGTGCACCGCAATGTGTGGCATTCCAACGACATGCCGCGCGATCCGTCGTGGCCGGGATGGGCGTTCGAGCTGGAGATGCTGAACGGAAATGGAGGGGACATGGCTGTGGCGATATGCCTTACTCACGATGTGGTTCAGGCCGTGAAATCACATCTTGCTGTTTCGTCGCCAGACGTGAGTTCGTTGCTGATTGCGCGTCCGACTTGTGCTGCTGGCGCGCGGTCCGTCATGTGTGGACGGCATGCCTTTGATCTCGCCGAAGCATTGGCGCTGCAGATCAACGAGAGGCGCATTGGACATCGGCCGCCACTGCATCTATTCATTGCGGCACCCAATGCCTTTACCTTCTTCCTGGGACAAAGGCAACCCGGTCTAGGCAAGACTACGCTGTACGAGTACGACTTCGAGGGTGCGAATGGCGGTGGCTACAAACCATCTATCTCGCTGCCAATTTGATCCGGCAAAGGGGCGTCAAGATACCCTTGCAACCGCATCAAACAAGGTAAGCCAATATCCTGTGACTTTCATTACATTTTCTTGTCGCATCGTCACGCACTCGGCGACAGGGTTGCGTGATTGCGATTCAGGTCCGAATCCATCGCGATCAACCTGTTGATCGTTTTGGCCAGCCGCTTCGGCAATACGCGGTGTCGGGTATGGTTTTTCAGGCTGGCGAGCCTGCGATGTGCGACCCACATCTCTTCGTCGGGTGGTTGTTGTCCCAGCTATCGCAATACTTGCACCCAACAAGCAAATCGACGAGGTCTAGAAAACCCGCATCCGTACTGTGTAGTCAAGGCCGGTCTCCAATCCGGATTCGGCCAACCGCACTGGCACACGCGAGCGGCCGTTCCGGCCGACCTCTGGATGATCGGCAAGTCGGGATTGAACCTCCGTTCGTCACCCGACACTCCGTCGTTCATGTCTATTGGTATTTCTTACTGCCGCTTTCAGTCAAACAGTAGCGCCCGCCCTTCGGGCCGGTACAACGCGTGGCCCCCGAACATGGACACTGCTGATCCACACCCCCCCCTGTTTTGGCATGTCGGAAGTCCCAGGGCGGGGTGGGATTTTTGTCAGCCCATAGTCCAACCCGTTGAACCTGCGCCTGCTGTTCAGCCTGTTCATATAACCGGCGATCAACAGCCGATTGCTCCTTCGCGTAGTCCCGATACCACCATGCCATCCCTGCCTTGACCTGCGCCAGGTTGGAGTCGCTTCCATTGATCAGAACTTTGCCAACCGTCCGGCCATATCGATCCTGCTTGTTCGACTCGACGACAACCTGCTTGTCGAATACCAGTGTCGAAAGGCTTTGTTTCGAGCGGTCACCAAATGGTTGAGCCTTTTCCGGGGCATCGATGCCGGCGAGGCGAATCTTGTGCTGCTGGCGATTTGCATCCAGTACGGTAATCGTATCGCCATCTGCAATCCCAACCACGCGCCCTGTGAGCGTTTCGGCATGAACCGAACACGCTAGGAAAAAGAGAAGGAGATAGCGTATCAAAATCGGTTCGGCTCCCGAGCTTCCTGAACAGCCCAGTAGAGCAGCACAATCCAGCCGATGACCGGCAGGAAATTGAGCAACTGCCACCAGCCGCTCTTGTCGATGTCGTGTAGCCGGCGGCAGCCAACGGCCACGGTCGGGAGAATGGTCGCCAACGAAAACAACCCATTCACGGTCTCACTGATCAGACCGGCTGCAATGTTCCCCAACACCAGGAACAGAAACCACCACCAGTATTCGGAACGGGTCGCCCGTCCGGTAAAGTGCGCGTACTTGGAAAAGCAGGTCTTGATCGATTCGCCGAAGGTCATATTGAATAGTCGCTGTGTGCTTAATGGCAGAAGTCTAGCGGATTGCATTCGACTTGCATAATCCGAAGGCGCTTGTACTGCGCCAGCTTTGGGTCAAGATCACTTACCCGCCCGGTCGGGTTCCCCGGCATTGTGGGAAGTGCGAACATCCCCAGAAGGCTTCCCCGGCGTTGCCCCCCTTCTTTGCCACCCGCCGAACCATCGATGCGCCACACGCCGGGCACTCTGGCGTTGATCGCAAGTCTGGCCTGGATGGCGCTTTCCGCTCCGCTGCACTTCCGGCAGTCGGCCAGTGTTTGGCGTTACCCGACGGATTTGATTGCCGGCCGGCGCCATATTGCCGATAAGCCGATAGCCCGGCGCCGATCAGACAGCAGACGGGCAGGATGTACTGGAGAAACAAGGCAATTGTGCGCCAGAGTTGCCCGGTCACGGAGGCCCCCATTTGCTTCAGATCGGCAGGCGGTGGCGGAGCAGGCTGAGTGGCCACATGATGCAGCCAAAGGTAGAGCATGATCGCCAAGGCAACACCGACCCACCACGGCAACCGCGATACAACGACGGCAATGTCCTCAAATGTCGAACTGCGCTGCCTAGCCATGAAACTTCACTCCAACCCGAATACAAAGGCATAAGTGTAGACTAGGCGCCTCTGTCCACGAACCTCCATCGTCGCCCGATGGCCCACCTGAAACCAAGCCGCCTCGCCGTCCTGCTCAAGAAGACCCTTGCCTGGGAGCTAACTACCCGGAAAGGCGGCGTCGTCGCCAGGCTCAATGGCACCCCGGTGGAACTGCCCTATGCCGCCATCACTGACCTTGACGAAACGTCAGGCTGGTTGTGGTCGACCCTGCGCTTTCGGACAGCGGAGGGTGACATCTTTCTGCCCGGCGCGCCCAAGGTCGATGTCCGCAATCTGATCCAGAAAATCACGCCAAGAATCACGGCCGCGGTCACGAGCGAGGTAATAAAACTACAGGAACCGGCGCGACGCCTGTTCCGCCATCTCGATACGTTTCTCACTTCACCGAAGTATCTGGCGCAGAGCGACCTGCAGAACTGGCTCAATGCCGTCCAGGCGCTGCCACAACCGGAACTTCTCAGGCTCCGCACGCTGCTCAACCATCCCTACCTCGATACCACGGCAATCCCAGCCGACCTGGCACCGGCCTACCGGAAACTGCAGGACATCCTGGTCGGCCCGCGCCAAGGGCTGGTCGAGCGTAACGCGAATTTCGTCAAACGCGAGTTGCTGACCCATATCGATTTCTTCGATTCGGTCGAGAGCAAACCGCTGACCGACGAACAACGCAAAGCGGCAGTGATCATGGAGGATCGGAACCTGCTGATTGCCGCAGCCGGTTCCGGCAAGAGCTCGACCGTCGTGGCCAAGATTGGCTACGCCATCAAGACCGGACTCTGCCAGCCCAATGAAATCCTGGCCGTGGTGTTCAATCGCAACGCCCGCGAAGAACTCGAAGCCCGACTCACCAGGCGCTTGCCGGAACATGGCAGTCAGGTGGCCGCCTGCACCTTCCACAAGCTGGGCAAGGAGATCATCGCCGAGGTTGAAGGCAAGCAACCGACCCCGGCGCCATGGGACGACAATCCTCAAGCCAGCGCCACCTTCATCGAGCGCCTGGTGGAAGGTCTGCTCGATGATCCAGAGTTTCTCAGCCAATGGCTCCTCTTTCGCACCGTCTGCTTTAGCCCCAACCGCGAATTGGCCCAATTCAAGGATCAGCGAGACTATGACCGCTATCTGCGCGAGGTCGGTGAAGAGCGCGATGGCCATCGCGGCATCCTGACCCTGAATGGCGATCTGGTGCGCTCGATGGAAGAAGTGGCGATTGCCAACTGGCTCTACCTGAATGGGGTGAACTATCAGTACGAGCGACCCTATGAATTCGAGACGGCCGACCGGCAACACCGGCAGTACTTTCCCGACTTCTACTATCCCGACATCGACCTCTATCACGAACATTTCGCGCTGGACGACAACGGCAAGCCACCGCCCTTGTTCAAGGGCGACTACGAGCAGGGCGTAATCTGGAAACGGGCACTCCATACGGACAAGGGCACCGCACTGATCGAGACGACCAGCGCGATGTATCGGCAAGGCGAGCTATTCACTCACCTGAAAGGTGAGCTAGAGAGCCGAGGCATCGTCTTCCAGCCACGGCCGGGGAAGGGAATTCTGGATCGTCTCAACCAGAAGCAGACCAAGTACGCCCCATTCCTGCGCACCTTCATCACGCATCTGAAATCGAATGGTCTGTCCTTCGCTCACCTGCAGGCGAAGGCCAGCGAACAACGCGACCGCTGGCGGGCGATGGTGTTTCTGAAGGTCTTCGAACCCGTCTGGCAACGCTATCAGGAAGCACTGGCTGCGGCGGGTTTCATCGATTTCGAGGACATGGTGCGACGGGCGGCCGACTACGTGGCATCTGGCAAATACCAACATCACTACTTGCTGATCCTGGTGGATGAGTTTCAGGACATCTCTCAGGCAGGGGCCGCACTGATCAAGGCGATGCTGGCCCAGAATCCCCGCTGCAAGCTGTTCGCGGTGGGTGATGACTGGCAGTCGATCAATCGCTTCGCCGGTGCCGACATCGACATCATGGCCAACTTCGCCGGGAATTTCGGCAGTGCGGCGATCAACTATCTGACCCGAACCTTTCGTTCCAACCAGGGAATCTCCGATGTGGCGGCAGCCTTCGTTCAGGCCAATCCGCTGCAGTATCGCAAGGAGATTCGCGCGAGCGACAAGAACACCGAAGACGTTATCCAGATCGTTGAGTACAGCCGGGATGAAGACATCGACGGACTACTAGATCACCAGTTGGGTGAATTGGCGGCAGTTGCTGCGGCCAAGGAGAAATCAGCCACAGTGTTCATCCTGGCCCGCTACAACCATCTGAAGCCAGGCAATCTGACAAGGCTGCAGACTCGATACCAAGGCAGGCTGATTATCGAGTTCAAATCGGCGCATCGATCGAAAGGCCTTGAAGCGGACTACGTGATCCTGCTCGGCATGAATTCCGGTTCGTTCTCATTCCCCAGTCAGATTGAGGACGACCCCTTGCTCGACATGGTGATGCCGGCGCGGGAAACGTTTCCCCATGCCGAGGAGCGCCGATTGTTCTATGTGGCACTGACGCGTGCCCGGCATAAGGTGGTGCTATTTACCAGGACGTCGCGGATTTCTCGGTTCATTCCCGAACTCTTGGTTGCCGAGTTTCGCGGGAAGGTGCGCTATGGAGCGGCCAGTCATTCGGCAGCGAAGCCTTGCCCGAAGTGCGGGGTCGGGGTGCTGCGGGAAAAGGATGGGCCGTTCAGTTGGTTTCTTGGATGTTCGACGTTTCCGGAGTGTCGGCATACGGAGAAGATTTTGAATCTCCAATAACCGTAAAATCTGGCGTAAATCAACAGCCAATATGTCTTTTCGGCTTCCATGCGCTCACCATGCGGGACGTTCGTTTTGTATGTAATTTAGTTCTGTTTTTTTTTCATTTCAGAACTATCGTTTTACAATGGTCAATATGGTGCTATCATCGGCACATGAGTAAAGATCGCCATTACCTTGCCTTGTTGCAGGATTACTATGCGAAGCATCGAATCCTGCCCTCACTGGCCGGGATAGCAGAATTGATCGGCTTAAAGGCCAAGTCCGCAGCGCTTGGCGCGGTGAATCGTCTAATCGTTGCCGGGTATTTGTCCCATGCGCCAGACCGGCGAATTCAACCCACTGAGAAATTCTTTGAACGTGAAATTCTCGATGTGGTCCAGGCGGGGTTGCCGCAGCCTGCTAATGACAGCAATCCAGTCGGTTTCAATATCGACAACTACTTGATCGATACGCCATCACGCACGGTGTTGCTGGCCGTCAAAGGCGACTCTATGATCGAGGCCGGACTGATGTCCGGCGATACGGTCATCGTGAAAAAAGGGGCGCCAGCGAAAAGCGGTGAAGTCGTGGTGGCTGTCGTTGATGGCGAATACACGGTGAAGTACCTGGCCCACGACAAGACCGGGTTCTACCTGAGACCGGGAAACAAGGATTATTCCGACATCCGTGCCAACGACCACCTGGAAATATACGGGCTGGTGGTGGGCAGCTTCAGGAAATATTGAAAATGACGACCACCAGCCGCATTGAATGGACTGAGCAGACTTGGAATCCGACAGTGGGGTGCACCAAGATTTCGCCAGGGTGCAAGCACTGCTACGCTGAAACCATGTCCCAGCGTCTCCAGGCCATGGGAACCCGGGGCTACGAAAAGGGCTTCGAACTCATGCTCCTCGAAACGAGGCTGGAAGAGCCGATCCGGCGAAAGAAACCGACCTACTATTTCGTCAATTCGATGTCGGACGTGTTTCATGAAGCAGTGCCCTTTGACTATATCGAGCGAATTTTCGACACCATTGCACGGACACCGCAGCACACGTACCAAATCCTGACCAAGCGTGCTGAGCGGATGGCGGAGTATTTTGCTGCGCACGAGGCGCCGGCCAATGCATGGCTGGGAGTTTCCGTCGAAGATCGGCAATATGGCGTACCGCGTATCGATCATTTACGGCAGGTTAAAGCCGGTATTCGCTTCCTGTCGGTAGAGCCTTTGCTGGAGGACCTGGGCGATCTTGATCTCACCGATATCCACTGGGTCATCGTAGGCGGCGAATCCGGCCCCAAGGCACGCCCCATGCAAAAGAAATGGGTTGATGACATTCGTTTACACTGCGAGGAGGCTGGCGTAGCTTTCTTCTTCAAGCAGTGGGGTGGTTGGGGGGCCGATGGGAAGAGGCGTGCCAAGAAACAGAACGGGCGCGAACTCAATGGACGGACATGGGATGGAATGCCATCCTTGAGAGCTTAAAAATAAGGAAAATGCATGGCAATCAACCATTATGACTGGTCAAATGGCCCGGATGCCATCCAGCAGCACAGCATTGCCAAGCATCGAATACTCCAAAGTTACCTGGCCGCCTACTTTCAAACCCTGGTCAGTTCTCCGCACCAGGATGTCCTGCGGTTAACCTTGGTGGACGGATTTGCCGGAGGTGGACTCTACTACCACAGCGATACCAGGGAATTGGTATGGGGATCGCCTTTCATTTGCCTGAATGCTAGTCGAGAGGCCGGGTTCCGGATCAATGAGGGCCGGCACAAACCGCTGCATCTCGATGTCAGCTATTTTTTTGTCGAGGCTAACCAAAACGCCTACCTCCACCTCGACAAAATGCTCCGTCAAGAGGGGTATGCGAATGAATTGGGCCAGTCCATTCATATCCGCCACGCGAAGTTCCAGGATGAAGCCGATGGCATCCTTCAGTTCATCAAGTAGGTGTTTAACCCCACATCACCTGCAAATAGCACCACATTGCGTGGCTGATTCTCGTCATGCAGTGTTTCTTGTGTGGTGTGGGGATGTTATCTCATCCCTTCAAATTCTCAATCGGTTTTCCAAGCAAACTTAACCTGGGCTCGGCTCGGCGAAGCCGAACGAGCCAGGAGACAAGCGAGCGTAGCGGAGCGCGTCAGGTGCGGAGAAAGGGCGGGTGTTGGCAACACTGTAATAATGACCCGGGTCATCAACTTTAAACTGACCCACTCGGCGGTGCAGACGGCAGCCTCCGGCCACGAGCGGCCAGCTGCCGGCAAAACCTGTCGGGCCGGTTCAGACTGACTGCTGCCTGCTGACAACGGCATACCCAATGGCGGGAGCACTCTGAAACCTGCCGGACGACGTACGGAAGGACCTCGGCCTTTGCAGACCTTTATCAACCTGGAAACCACAGACTGCAATGTGCAGGTTAATTGACGGTCGGCCATGAATGGCGAAGAACGGCAGTTTTGGCATCGCGCGATCTCATATAGCCGCCAGTGCTGACAACCCCCTTGACGTCATTGATCGATTAAACGATAGCCAACCCCTGGTTCGGTACGAATATAGCGGGGGCGATTGGGATCGGTTTCCAGCTTCCGACGTAGACCGGCCATATAGACCCGCAGATAGTGCGTGTCATCGACATGGCTCGGCCCCCAGACTTCCTTCAGCAACTGGCGATGCGTGACAACGCGACCAAGATTGGCAATCAACTGCACCAGCAGCTTGTATTCAATGGGGGTCAGGTGAATTTCCTCTTCGCCCCGCATAACCTGGCGCTTGACCATATCAACCTGTATATCGCCCAAAGCCAATTGCGGCGATGTTCCGGCATGGGCCGCACGCCTTAGCAGCGCACGAATCCGGGCCTGTAATTCGGCGATGCCGAACGGCTTGGTCAGGTAGTCGTCGGCGCCGGCATCGAGCGCCCGAACCTTTTCGCTTTCCAGCGTCCGGGCCGACAGGATCAGGATCGGCAGCGTCGTCCAGGTGCGCACCTCGCGAATCAGCTCCACGCCATCGCGATCGGGTAAACCGAGGTCGACTACCGCCAGATCGGGTTTGCGGGTACCCAGCTCGATCAGGCCGCGTTCGGCGGTTTCGGCTTCATGCACTGCACAGCCTTCGGCTTCGAGCGCGGTGCGAATGAAGCGGCGAATCTGGGCTTCGTCCTCGATGACGACAACGCTAAAGTTACCTGCGGCATGCATCATGGCATTTCCTCCTTCGGTACTTCCGGTACGTCGCCACAGGGCATGGAGATGACGAAGCGGGCACCACCGGCGTTGCTTTTCTCGGCCCGGACCGTGCCGTCATGTGCTTCGACGATGGCCCGTACGATCGATAGGCCGAGACCGACGCCACTGATCGTCGATTCGCTGCGCCCCCGGGCGAACTTGGCAAACAATGCCTCCTCCTTGCCCGCTGGCAAACCCGGACCATTGTCCTCGACGCAGATCTCGACATCCTTGCCCACACGTTGCGCCGAAATGGTAATGACACTGCCGGTCGGCGTGTATTTTGCCGCGTTTTCCAGCAGATTGCAGAAAACCCGCTCCATCAGGATCGAGTCGATATAGAGCATTGGCAACTCTGCCGGCAACGAGATGTTGACGGCGTGTTCAGCCAGTACGGCGGCCCGCGACTGGAGGGCGACACCGATCACTTCTTCCAGCGGCTGCCAGTCGCGATTCAGTTTGACGTCGCCACTCTGCAAGCGCGCCATCTCCAGCAGGTTGCTGACCAGCACACTGGTACGCAAGGCTTCGTCGCGAATGGCGTTGGCGATGTCGGCTTGCTCCTTCGGCAAGGGCGGTCCGGCAATGTTCAGGGACTCAGCCAACCCGGAAAGAACGGTCAGCGGCGTGCGCAGATCGTGCGACAACGCCGATAGTAAGGAATTGCGCAGTTGCTCCGATTCCATTTTGACCAGCGCTTCCTGTGCCACCGAAATGAAGTGCACACGTTCAAGCGCGATGGCGATCAGGCTGGCGCTGGTTTCCAGCAGGCGCTGCTGTTCCGGCGGCACAGCCCATTTACCCGAAGGCGGAACAACGACCAGCACCCCGCGCGTCCGCATCGGTGCTTTGAGCGGTAGATAAAGTGCGCTGGCAGCTGGTAGCGTCGAAGTCGAGCAACCCGCCGGTTCGTTGTGGTCGAGGGCGTAATGGGCGACGCCGATATCGAGTTCGGGTAGCTCGCTGCCGCTGACCACCTGCAGATGATCACTGGTATCGAGTGCCATCAGCGTTGAGCGGGCACCGAAAACGCGGTCTACGAAGCGCTGGCTAATTTCGACGATCTGCTCAATAGCCAGCGCACTGGACAGTTCCCTTGCCATTTCGAATAACGCGCGCATGCGCTGCTCCCTGCCCAGAGCAACGCCAGCCTGGAATTTCAGGCGTGCAGTCATTTGCCCGATGAGGAGAGCAACCAGCAGCATGACGGCAAAGGTCGGCAGATACTGGACATCGCTCACCGCAAACGAGAAACGCGGCGGCACGAAAAAGAAATCGAAAGCAGCCACGGATAGGACAGCAGCTAGCGCGCCCGGTCCGCGCCCCAGGCGGTAGGCAATGAAAACGGCCATCGACAGGAAGATCATGACGATGTTGGCCAGTTCAAGGTGTGGCAATAGCGGCGTTGCGCCAAAGGCTGTGAGGGCTACGCCAGTAGCAGCCAGTAGATAATCCCGCCAGGCGATGGGGATTTCTTCGGCCGCCAACTTGCCTGCTTCGCTCTCGCTGGTAGTCCGCTCATCCACATCGCGGGCCACTAACACCACTTCAAGCTCCGGTGCCTTTTGACCGAGCTGCTCGGCAAAACTGCGCTGCCACGGCCACAGCCTGGCGGTTTCACGGCCAACGACAACCTTGCCCAGATTGTGCTCACGCGCATACGAGGTCGTTACCGAAATCGGATCGTCACCGGCCAGGCTCGCCGTAGTAGCCCCCAAGTCCTGTGCCAGTTTCAAGGTGCGCAGGATGCGCGAGCGATCGCCCTCCGAGAGGCGCTGCAGTTTCGATGTCTCAATATAAATGACGTGCCATGGGACACTGAATTGTGCGGCCAGCCGGGCACCCGCCCGAATTAGCTTGTTACTGCCGACACCGGCTCCGATACAGACAAGCAGCGACTCCTGGGTGGGCCACACGGTGGTCACCGAGGTCTCGCGGCGGTAGGCCAGCACATCCTCGTCAACCCGATCCGCCGTGCGGCGCAAGGCGAGTTCCCGCAGCGCCAGGAGGTTGCCCTTGCGGAAGAAGTTCTGCACGGCTCGCTCAGCCTGTTGGGGGATGTAGACCTTGCCTTCCTTCAGGCGCTGCAGCAGTTCCTCGTGCGGCAGATCGACCAGCACGATTTCGTCGGCCTGGTCGAATACGTGATCGGGCAGGGTTTCCCAGACCTTGACGCCGGTAATGCCGCCGATCACGTCGTTCAGGCTTTCCAGATGCTGGACATTGACCGTGGTGAACACGTCGATGCCAGCGGCCAGCAACTCCTCGACATCCTGCCAGCGCTTGGGGTGACGCGATCCCGGCGCGTTGGAATGGGCGAGCTCGTCGACCAGGACCAGTTCCGGCTTGCGGGCGAGTGCTGCGTCGATGTCGAATTCCAGCAGTTGGTGGCCTTTGTACTCGATGCGCTGGGGTGCGATCAGTTCCAGGCCACGAACCATTTCCGCCGTTTCGGAACGCCCATGCGTTTCGACGACCCCAATGACCAGATCGACGCCTTGTGCCTGCAAGCTCCTGGCGGCAGCAAGCATGGCGTAGGTCTTGCCGACCCCAGGACTGGCACCGAAAAATATTTTCAGTTTGCCCCGCTGCTGTTGCGCCGACTCCGCTTCCAGTCGGGCCAATAGCGCATCCGGATCGGGGCGCTGTACCTCGTTGTTCATCGAACTCTCCTACCCGGCCAAAGCACCTGGCCCAAGGCAATCATTTTTTTGCCGAACGGTACGCGCTCATCGGCCAGGGTTTCCAGGAAATCCGACAGCCGCTTGGAACGGGCAATGGCAAACAGCACCAGGCTAACGAACACCACCGTTGCCATTGCCCCATGCACGATCCGCTCGCCAATACCCCCTTCGCCGAAGGGAATGATATTCATGCCGAAGTACCCCGTCGTGACTGTCGCAATCAGACCGAGAATGGTGATCACGGTCAGCCGAACTACCATATTCGATTGGCGCCGCTGTGAATCGCTGTCGAGGTAATGGCTCATTTCGCGTATTTCGTCACGCACTTCCTCATACAGGCGGTCATTACGCAAATGCCGGCTACACAAGCGGTAAAGGGCCTGCAAATGGTGGCGTTCGGACAACTCGTGGAACCAGTAGCGGTGGGTGAAGCGCAGGAAGGTTTCGAAATTCGCCCGGATGCGCCGCTTGAAACGGCGAACCGAGGCATCGTTATGAATATCTAGGTCGTTGACCGCATCTACCAGGATTTCTGAAAAAATCAGTAACGATGCTCGATGCAGGTGGGCGATCAGAAAAATCACGAAATGCTGATGCCGGAATTGCGCCAAGGCACCTCGCTCGGCATCGAGAAAGAAGGCGGAGCGCGCGTCCCCGACCACCGTGAAAGCATGGCCGGTGCAGATGTAGCGGGTATTGGGGCCGGACTCGCTGTTCTGCCAGTAGCGATCCTGACAATAGCGCTCGACAAAATCCTTGACCGAAGGTTCGTTGGCAGGCAAGGCCTCATCGGGGTGCAGGACAGTCGCCAGCCCTAGCCTGACCCAGTCCTCGCGTTTCAACAGGCGCGGGTTGTCGACCGCGAGATAGGCCATTACTGGCATGCGGTGATACTCGATCAATCGGTAGCGGATTTCCCCTGGGTGATCGGAATGGGCGAGCACCAGGGGCGAGAGCAGCCATGCCCAATGTTCGGCTATGCCCGGGCTGCGATGGGAGCAGACGTATTCGAGAAATTTGCCGCGTCGCTCGCTGTCCGACACCGTGAGAATCTGTCCATCGTGGCTCAGCCATTCGGACAGGTAAACGTTGTGCAGGCCACTGCCTTCTTCGTCCCAGCCTGAGGGATAGGCGCGGCCGAAGCGGAACAGGATGTCCCTGACCTGGCTCAGCGGCAGGTCGTCGCCCCTTACTTCAAGGTTGAAGATAACTAGATCCAGGTCGTGGAAGAAATACAGGTCGAGATGGACGACGTGCAGGGTCACCGGCGAACTGTCCGGGCGCAGGGTCAGGCGCAGGCTGGCGATGTCCTTGCGGCGGAAGACATGCACCGGCGATTCACCGATGTCGTCACCTGGCGAGCGTTTCGACGACCGCCCCTCGCCGTACAGGAAGCGTTGCACATAGGGCAGGAAGGAGACGAACTCCCGGTAGTGCCGCTCCTGGAACAGGCCGGGATCGGCAGTGAACTCGTCGTCGATCCGCTGCCAAGGTTTATTCTTCAGCGCCTCCAGCACCTCCCAGTGCCGTCCTTCAACTTCTTCGGCAGCCAGGGGCTCCAGTTGCAATGGCCAGAGGAGGCTGGCATGAAAAAGCGGAACCCGCATTTCGTGATCCGCCGTTGCTTCTTCCATGCTGCCTCTCTTTTTTATGAATATGGTACCTACGGTTTGCGCAAAGCTGGCCGGATTTCTGTACCGACCAGCGCACGAAAAGCCGTTTTGCAGCGCGGCCCGCAGGTTCGCTGGCGCCCATAGGATAATTCATGCAGACGAAGACTGATGGCATGAGCGGCGCCACAAACCGGGCAAATATGCGTAATCATGTTCGCTCCGTTCTCAAACCGTGCGTTCGGCATAGCGGGCCAGTTCCACCGATTGGGCAGCGATGGAAGGCGATACCAGAAATATTTCGCTTTGCGGAATGGCGCTCAGGGCAACCGCCATGGCCACTGCAGCAGCCGTACTGGCACCCACCGCAATCCGCGCCGGCGACTTCAGGCCAGCCAAGAAATTCTTCAGGCTCGACTGGCCATGGGCATCGACGGCAAATTCGCGTCGACGAATGGGATTGCCGCTCTCGCACAGGGCTAGGCAATAGCGATCGTTTTCGACCGTGACACCGACGCTGATGGCTTTTGGAACGGAGGAGATACTCATACACGCTTTCTGGTTATTCCAGGCGACCGACCGGCCACCTGCTCGACACGACCAATATAGCGATTCGGAAATAAGGATTTCGTAAAGACTGTGGGCTTGCCTGTTAAGCCGCTGTAAACGCCGGGATGCCGGGGCGGGAACAAAAAAGGCACCGGCCTTGAGAACCGATGCCCTGCCACCCAACAAACTCGGAGATCAGAAGCTACGCGACACCGAGAGCACGGCCGTCGCCCGACCAGCATCCATGCGTTTCGAACCGGTCTGGCTGCCCGTCGTATCGATATCGTTGCTGAAGCAATAGAACTCGCCACGACCGCAATTACCCTTGGCATTGGTGTCGACATAGCTCAAGCCGAAGACCCAGCCGCTGACGTCCTTGGTCACGCCCAGTTTCCAGTCGGTATAGCTGGCATTCGCCACCTTGCGAAAAGACAGGTGGCCGACGTGGGCGTTGAGGCCCCAGCCGTCGCCCAGGTCAAAATTGCTTGAGATGTCGAGATAGCCGGTGCCGTCCGTCTTCTCGCCATTTGGCCCCTTGGCGTTGAAGTAGTCGGTGACGGCGTAGTAGTACTTGGCCGACAGGAATTTCCAGCTGGCGCCGACATACAGCTCACCGTTCTTGACCGCCTTGCCGTTCAGTTCGGAACCGGGATAGGCATAGTAGATGCCGCCGAAATCGAAGCCGACTTCGCCGACCGACAGCTTGTAGCCGCCGTAGAAATCCATTTCCAGATTGCCGTTGGGATAGCCGGCACCGGAATTGACGTTGGAGTTCCAGTTACCGACGTAGAAGCCGCTGCTGTGCGCATAGTCGATGCCGCCTTGCAGGGCCGGCCGGCCGAAGGTCTGGGTAATGCCACGGAAGCGGTATTGGCTGAACAACCCGGCGTTGCCGGTCAAGGCTTGCGGCGCGGCCTCGCTCTCTGCTGCGGTGGGCTGCGCAAAAACGGGCAAATTGAAGCTGGCGGCCAGGACGGCGGCGATAATGACTTTCTTCAAGGAATCTCTCCTGTTTAGTTGTTTAGTGAGTTGATTGTTGCCCGGCCGTCTGCCGGGCGGGTCAATCAGCGGGTACTGGCCAGCTTGTCGAGGGCCAGATTGAGTTCCAGAACATTGACGCGCGGCTCGCCGAGAACGCCCAACTGGCGCCCTGCGGTGCTGGCGGCGATCAGTTCGCGAACCTGGGCTTCCGACAGATTGCGCAAGCGGGCGACCCGTGGCGCCTGCCACTGGGCGGCGGCGACGCTGATGTGCGGATCGAGGCCGCTGCCTGAGGCGGTGACCAGATCGACCGGAATCGGCGCCGTCTGGCTAGGGTCGCTGGCCTTCAGCGCTTCGATACGGCCCTTGACGGCATCTTCCAGCGCCGGGTTCAGCGGCCCTTGGTTGGAGCCGCCGGACGATGCGGCGTTGAAGGACATCGGCGCTGTCGCCGACGGCCGGCCCCAGAAGTGGCCGGGATCGGAGAAGGCCTGGCCGACCAGGCGCGAGCCAACCGCCTTGCCGTCCTGGACGATCAGGCTGCCGTTGGCCTGGCCGGGAAACACCGCTTGGGCGATGCCGGTGATCAGCGCCGGGTAGGCGGCGCCGGTCAAGGCCGTGAGCAGGCCGAAAATGACGAGTGCGGGTTTGAGTTCCTTGAGCATTTTGGGCTCCTTGATTAAGCGAAATTGAGGCCCACCAGAACCAGGTCGATCAGCTTGATGCCGATGAAGGGCACGAGCAGCCCGCCGATACCGTAGACCAGCAGGTTGCGGCGCAGGATGGCGGCAGCGCCGAGCGGGCGGTAGGCCACGCCCTTGAGGGCGAGCGGGATCAGCGCGACGATGACCAAGGCGTTGAAGATCACTGCCGACAGGATGGCCGAATCCGGTGTCGCCAGGCCCATGACGTTCAGCGCGCTGAGCGCCGGATAGGTCGAGGCGAAGGCGGCCGGGATGATGGCGAAATACTTGGCCACGTCGTTGGCGATCGAGAAGGTGGTTAGCGCGCCGCGCGTCATCAGCATCTGCTTGCCGGTCTCGACGACCTCGATCAGCTTGGTCGGGTTGGAGTCGAGGTCGACCATGTTGCCGGCTTCCTTGGCGGCTTGCGTGCCGGTGTTCATGGCGACCGCGACGTCGGCCTGGGCCAGCGCCGGGGCATCGTTGGTGCCGTCGCCGGTCATCGCCACCAGGCGGCCCTCGGCCTGGTACTGACGAATCAGCTTGAGCTTGGCCTCCGGCGTCGCTTCGGCCAGAAAATCGTCCACGCCGGCCTCACCGGCAATGGCGGCGGCGGTCAGGCGGTTGTCGCCGGTGATCATCACTGTCTTGATGCCCATCCGGCGCAACTCGGCGAAACGTTCCTTGATGCCGCCCTTGACGATGTCCTTGAGCTCGACGGCGCCGAGCACCCGGTTTCCGTCGGCGACGACCAGCGGGGTCGAGCCGTGGCGGGCGATATCGTCCACCGCTTCCTGCACCTTGGCCGGCCACTGGCCGCCCAGCGCGGTGACATGGGACTTGAGCGCTTCGGCGGCGCCCTTGCGGATGCTGCGGCCCTGCCAGTCGATGCCGCTCATCCGCGTCTGGGCGGTGAAGTGCACGAAAGTCGCGCCTTCGGCCTGGATGTCGCGGCCACGCTGGTGCAGGCTTTCCTTGGCCAGATGGACGATGGAACGGCCTTCCGGCGTCTCGTCGGCCAGCGAAGCGTAGAGCGCCGCTTCGGCCAGCTGGTTTTCCGAGAAACCGGGGGCGGCGACGAACTTTGACGCCTGGCGATTGCCCAGCGTGATCGTGCCGGTCTTGTCGAGCATCAGCACGTCGACGTCGCCGGCTGCCTCGACCGCGCGGCCTGAGGTAGCGATGACGTTCTTGGCCATCATGCGGCTCATGCCGGCGACGCCAATGGCCGATAGCAGGCCGCCGATGGTGGTCGGAATCAGGCAGACGAGCAGCGCGACCAGCACGGTGACGGTGATCGGCGAGCCGCTACCGGCCGCTTCGACGCTGAACAGCGAGAACGGCAGCAGGGTCGCCGTGGCCAGCAGGAAGGCGATGGTCAGCGCGACGAGCAGGATGGTCAGGGCGATTTCGTTCGGCGTCTTCTGGCGCTTGGCTGCCTCGACCATGCCGATCATCCGGTCGAGGAAGGTTTCGCCCGGATTGACCGAAATGCGGACGACCAGCCAGTCGGACAGCACGCGGGTGCCGCCGGTGACGGCCGAGAAATCGCCGCCCGCTTCGCGGATGACCGGGGCCGATTCGCCGGTGATCGCCGATTCGTCCACCGAGGCGACGCCCTCGATAACCTCGCCGTCGCCCGGAATGACCTCGCCGGCGGTGACTATGACGACATCGCCCTTGCGCAGGTCTTCCGAGGGCAGGATCCGCGTCTTGGCTCCGTAGTGCGGCTCCTGGAGCTTCTTGGCCCACACCGTCTTGCGCAGGCCACGCAGGGCAGCCGCCTGCGCCTTTCCGCGGCCTTCGGCGACGGCTTCGGCGAAGTTGGCGAAGAGCACGGTGAACCACAGCCACAGGGTGATTGCCAGGATAAAGCCCGGGGTTTCCACCACGCGTGCCTCGCCATCGCCGACCAGAGCCTGGATGAACAGGCTGGTGGTCAGCACGCTGCCCAGCCAGACCACGAACATCACCGGATTCTTGACCTGGTGGCGCGGCGACAGGCGTTTGAAGGATTCGACCGCAGCTTCGCGCAGCAAGGCCGGATCGGTCATGGATTGAGTCGTTTGCATCAAATTCTCCTTAGCGGGCGCCGACCATTTGCAGATGTTCGACGATCGGGCCCAGGGCCAGCGCCGGCAGGAAGGTCAGCGCGCCGACGACGATGACCGTGCCGATCAGCAGCATGACGAACAGCGGCGTGTGGGTCGGCAGCGTGCCGGCCCCCGTCGGAATGCGCTTCTTGGCGGCCAGCGATCCGGCGATGGCCATCACCGGCACGATCAGCCAAAAGCGCGAGAACAGCATGGCGAAGCCGAGCAACGTGTTGTAGAAGGGCGAATTGGCGGACAGGCCGGCGAAGGCGCTGCCATTGTTGTTGCCGGTCGACGACAGGGCGTAGAGGATTTCCGAGAAGCCATGGGTACCCGGGTTGGCGATGCCGGCCCGGCCGGCATCGGCCATCACCGCGATGGCCGTGCCCAGTAGCACCACCATCGGCGGCACGAGGATGGCAATGGCGGCCATCTTGATCTCGAAGGCCTCAATCTTCTTGCCCAGATATTCAGGGGTACGGCCGATCATCAGGCCGGCGACGAAAACGGCGACCAGCGCGAAAATAATCATGCCGTACAGCCCGGAGCCGGTGCCGCCGAAGACGACTTCACCCAGCTGCATCAGCCACATCGGCACCATGCCGCCAAGCGGCGTGAAGGAGTCGTGCATGCTGTTGACCGAGCCGTTCGAGGCCGAGGTGGTCACGGTCGCCCACAGGGCCGAATTGACGACGCCGAAGCGGGTTTCCTTGCCTTCCATGTTGCCGCCGGCCTGCAGTTCGGAGGCGCGGGTATCGAGGCCCAGGCGGTCGAACAGCGGGTTGCCGGCCTGTTCGGCCCAGACACAGACGGCCAGCATGGCGACGAAGATTATGCTCATCGCGGCATAGATGGCCGCCCCCTGGCGTTTGTCGCCGATATAGGTGCCGAAGGTGAAGCACAGCCCGGCCGGAACCAGGAAAATGGCCAACACTTCGAGGAAGTTGGACAGTGGCGTCGGGTTTTCCAGCGGGTGGGCGGCGTTGACGTTGAAGAAACCGCCGCCGTTGGTCCCCAGCTGCTTGATGGCGATCTGCGAGGCGGCCGGGCCGATGGCGATGGACTGTTCGGCGGTGGTCGCCTTTTCGGCCAGCGGCTGGCCTTGCGCATCCTTCAGCGGCCGGCCGTCGTCGCCCAGCTTCGGCTGGTCGTATTCGAGCTTCTCGACGAGGTTGACCGTAGCGTGCTCATTGAATGTCTGTACGACACCTTGGCTGACCAGAGCCAGCGACAGCGCGATCGACAGTGGCAGCAGGATGTACAGCGTCGAACGCACCAGATCGACCCAGAAATTGCCGAGAGCCGATGCCTCGCGCTGCACGAAGCCGCGTGCCAGGGCGATCAGCACGGCCATGCCGGTGGCTGCCGAGATGAAATTCTGCACGGTCAGGCCGAGCATCTGGGTCAGGTAGCTCATCGTCGATTCGCCGCCATAGGACTGCCAGTTGGTATTGGTGGCGAAGCTGGCGGCGGTGTTGAAGGCGAGGTCGGCCGTGGTTGCGGCCATGCCATCCGGATTGAGCGGCAGCACATCCTGCAGGCGCTGCAGCGCGAATACCGCCAGGAAGCCGAGCAGGTTGAACATCAGGACAGCGTAGGTATAGCGCGTCCATGCCATCGACTCGTCGGCATGGACGCCAGCCAGGCGGTAGATGATTCGTTCCAGCGGGCGCAGCCAGCGCACGAAGGCCGGGATATCGCCACGATAGACGCGCGCCATGTAGCGCCCCAGCGGCCAGGCACTGGCGAGAAGGACGGCCAGATAAAGGCCGAGTTGCAGATAGCCGTTGCCCGTCATGAGAAGTCCTCCGGGTAGAACAGCACGGCGACCAGATAGCCGAAAACGCCGATGGCGCCGACCAGGGCAATCAGATAGAGCGGGTTCATTATTTCCTCCGGATCTTTTCAAACAGAGGGACAAGGCCGGCCGTCAGGGCGAAGAACGCGACGGCGAGCAGCAGGTAGAGCGGGTCCATGAGACCTCCGAAATGGACAGGTTGCGACAAGCTCTACGTTAGTCGTTCGGGTATTAAGAAAGCGCTAAAAGACGACAGCAGGCGCGTTAAGCCGGCGTAAAGAGAGGAACTTCCCGAAGTGGTGGGAATTAACGGAATTTTGACGAGCCGGCGTGATCTCTTAGCGGAATCTTGATGCCACGGTTTTTATGATCGAAACCCTGACGCCACGATTTCCCCCCTACACCATGACCACTTTTTTCCGACTATTCCGCGAGCGATGTCCGCTGTGTAAAAGCCATCTGGTTATTCAGGGGCTATGCACCCGCTGTGGTGTCAAAATTATTCGACACCCGCCTGCGTTCTCGACAATACGGAGCAGGCTGTTATTTCTGGTCGGCGCAATCGTGCTGGGTAGGGCTTTGTCAGTGCCGATGGATAAAATGGGCGCACCGCAACTGTCCATCGACCGGATCATTGCAGACTGCTTGGTAGCAGTCGGATACTTCCTTGTATTTCGATGGGGATACGGATATTTCCAAGAGATATCACTGATCCCTGCAAGTGCCACTACAGATCGATCGCTCTCCGTCGAAAGTCGGCATATGAAAAGGTAGCAGACATTCGATGTTCTAAGCTCAGACGTCCGCAAAGGCCGAGCAGGAGTCAGCCAGCTACTGCTCGGTACGACTGCTCGACTCAGTTAGCCGCCGCTCAAAGCATCTCGTCCAAAGTGCCATGACCGGCGGCAGTCGCTGCGTAGCAGACCTTGGCTTTGAAATTCTGACCGGCAGCAGAGGGTCGGGAATGGCTGTTCCCATCCCTCAACGCTAGGGGTCACTTCTAAGTTGTTGCTGACAGGGGCACTTAGTCCGCTATATCTCGATCATCTTTTTCAGGTGATTCGCATAAATCACGAGCTTGGCGTTTACAGCCTTCATCTCAGCAATCAGCTCTTCATAGTGCGGGTACATTTGTTGAAGCTGCTGAGGAGGCACATCCTTGTGCGCTGCGTCATCGACTACGCTATCCCACCATCTACGATATCTCGCTTGCCAGCGGGTCAGGTGAGGCCGAAGCTCCTTGTTAAGAATGTGAACCGAAATCAGCACCAATTCTTTAGTCGTTTGGCTGGCCCTGATTTTCGAAACGGGGATGCTCTTGATCATTTCCCGAGCAATCCCAAAAAACTCGTACCACGAGTTGTATACCTCTACGATCACATCATGCTCTTCGTCGAGTGGAAGGCCGATTTTTCGCGTGGTCAACTCCGTCCAGAACTTGAATCCGATCTGAAGGTCGTCAAGATTGGCTTTCAGCTTGACCTTGCCACTGCCGATTCCAATTTCGGCTTCATTGACCTCAAGATAGGATGCCTTACCGAAGAGTTGCTGGCGACGAACGAAAATGATCCCGCCGATGGCAACAAACATGATAACGATCAAACACCATGCGGCCTCTATGCGCAGCCCCCCCCTCGGCAGTAAGAGTAACGACGAACAGGTTCATCAGTCGCAAAGATTCCTTCCGAGTTGCAGACGGCTATTGTCTATCTTTGAGGCGCGACCGACGCGAGCATCAAACGCCGTCTGTATAGCTGTTTTCACGTTTTGTTCCGACGAGGTGATCCAGTTCCAAGTGTAGATGTCCGCATATCCAGTTTTTGCGTTATCAGCCAGCCTCCCAGGCAGATCGTCGTAGTTGTACCTGTCTCCCGGCTGAAGGGGGAACGTCGGGAGCAGAATGCCCAATAGACCAGAGTATCCACCGACCTTCTTATTCAATCCCGCCGAAATTTCCCAATCAACATGCTTTCTGCACCAAGTTTTTGAGCCGACGAGTACCACCAAGACTGAAGCATCGGTGATGTAGCCTTCAAGAATCAAGCGTTTGATATAGTCAGTGCCAACGTCTGTTGAAATGTCTCCTGGCTTGACCGACTTGCTGATGAACAGATGCCCGAAAGCCCTCTCGAACGCGTCGCGGTAGACTTGATCTGCATTGTGGTAGTAGCTGACGAACGTCTTGTGGCGAACAGCCGCACTCAGCAGCCCGAGCCCTGAATAAGGCGTGAAGCCCATCTTTCCCCTCCCTAGCGTTCAATCAGCAAACCACCGTTTTCTGTACGCAGCATACCAGCCCTTCAAAATTGTCGTTTTCAGAAGACGATTGCACCAATTAACTGGACGTAACGTCCGGAGTGCAGTCAGCTCCTGATAGCCAAATATCAGAAGTCATCTTCACCAATCTCGACTATGCTCAATACTCGTGTGCACCAAAGCGAGGTGTGAGCATGCCGTCAGACACATCATTGATTGCCGAGCAAGGCGTGGCCACCCTGCCCGATGCGGCATGGGCGCAGGCCCGGCAACGGGCGGAATTCATCGGGCCGCTGGCAGCCCTTGATGTGGTCGGGCATGAAGCCGCCGATGCCGCTGCTCACGCGCTTAGCCTGTCCAGGCGGCAGGTGTATGTCCTGATCCGCCGTGCCCGGCAAGGCTCGGGGCTTGTGACTGACTTGGCTCGCAGCCAATCCGGCGGCGGAAAAGGCAAGGGACGCTTGCCGGAATCGGTCGAGCGCATCATCCGCGAGTTGCTGCAAAAGCGCTTCCTGACCAAGCAGAAGCGTAGCTTGGCGGCGTTCCACCGCGAGGTCGCGCAGGCTTGTAAAGCACAAAAGCTACGGGTGCCAGCGCGCAACACTGTGGCCCTGCGGATCGCCGGCCTCGATCCGCTCAAGGCCGCTCGCCGCCGGGAAGGTCAGGATGCGTCACGCAGCCTGCAAGGTGTCGGTGGTGAGCCCCCCGCCATGACCGCGCCACTGGAACAAGTGCAGATCGATCACACAGTCATCGACCTGATCGTGGTGGACGAGCGCGACCGGCAACCGATTCGCCGGCCGTACCTCACCCTCGCCATCGACGTGTTCACCCGCTGCGTGCTCGGCATGGTGGTCACATTGGAAGCGCCGTCATCCGTTTCGGTCGGCCTGTGCCTTGTGCATGTTGCCTGCGACAAGCGTCCCTGGCTGGAGGGTCTGAATATAGAAATGGATTGGCCGATGAGCGGCAAGCCCAGGCTGCTCTACCTGGACAACGCGGCCGAGTTCAAAAGTGAGGCGCTGCGCCGTGGCTGCGAACAGCACGGCATCCGGTTGGACTATCGTCCCCCAGGGCAGCCGCACTATGGCGGCATCGTGGAACGGATCATCGGCACGGCGATGCAGATGATCCACGATGAATTGCCAGGGACGACCTTCTCCAACCCTGACCAGCGCGGGGACTACGATTCCGAAAACAAGGCCGCTCTGACATTGCATGAGCTGGAGCGCTGGCTCACGTTGGCGGTGGGCACCTATCACGGCTCTGTGCACAACGGCCTGCTTCAGCCGCCGGCGGCGCGCTGGGCCGAGGCGGTGGGGCTTGTCGGTGTACCGGCTGTCGTCACCCGCGCTACGGCTTTCCTGGTCGATTTCCTGCCCATCATTCGCCGCACCCTGACCCGCACCGGCTTCGTCCTCGACCACATCCACTATTACGCCGATGCGCTCAAACCGTGGATCGCGCGGCGCGAGCGCTGGCCGGCCTTCCTGATTCGGCGCGACCCGCGTGACATCAGCCGTATCTGGGTGCTGGAACCGGAGGGGCAGCATTATCTGGAAATCCCCTACCGTACCTTGTCGCACCCGGCAGTCACCCTCTGGGAACAACGGCAGGCGCTGGCGAAATTGCGGCAGCAAGGGCGCGAACAGGTGGATGAATCGGCGCTGTTCCGCATGATCGGGCAGATGCGCGAGATCGTGACCAGCGCACAGAAAGCCACGCGCAAGGCGCGGCGTGATGCGGATCGCCGCCAGCACCTCAAGGTGTCGGTTCCGCCGGACAAGCCGACTCCACCGGAAACGGACGTTGCCGACCCGCAGGCAGATAACCTGACACCGGCCAAACCGTTCGACCAGATCGAGGAATGGTAGCCGTGGACGAATATCCCATCATCGACCTGTCCCACCTCCTGCCGGCAGCGCAGGGGCTGGCTCGGCTGCCGGCGGACGAGCGCATCCAGCGCTTTCGCGCCGACCGCTGGATTGGCTATCCACGCGCAATCGAGGCATTGAACCGGCTGGAAACCCTGTATGCGTGGCCGAATAAGCAACGCATGCCCAACTTGCTGCTGGTCGGCCCAACCAACAACGGCAAGTCGATGATCGTCGAGAAATTCCGGCGCACACATCCGGCCAGTGCTGATGCCGACCAGGAGCACATCCCGGTGCTGGTCGTGCAGATGCCGTCCGAGCCGTCGGTGATCCGCTTCTACGTCGCACTGCTCGCCGCGATGGGCGCGCCACTGCGCCCGCGCCCACGGCTGCCGGAAATGGAGCAACTGGCGCTGGCCTTGCTGCGCAAGGTCGGCGTGCGCATGCTGGTGATCGACGAGCTGCACAACGTCCTGGCCGGCAACAGCGTCAACCGCCGGGAATTCCTCAACCTGCTGCGCTTCCTCGGCAACGAACTACGTATCCCGCTGGTCGGGGTCGGCACGCGCGACGCCTACCTCGCCATTCGCTCGGATGACCAGTTGGAAAATCGGTTCGAGCCGATGATGCTGCCGGTGTGGGAGGCCAACGACGATTGCTGCTCACTGCTCGCCAGCTTCGCCGCTTCGCTTCCACTGCGGCGCCCCTCGTCGATTGCCACGCTGGACATGGCCCGCTACCTGCTCACACGCAGCGAAGGCACCATCGGCGAACTGACGCACTTGCTGATGGCGGCAGCCCTCGCCGCCGTGGAGAGCGGCGAGGAAGCGATCAACCATCGCACGCTGAGCATGGCCGATTACACCGGCCCCAGCGAGCGGCGTCGGCAGTTCGAGCAGGAACTGATGTGAAATCGGCTCCACGCTGGCCGCTGCATCCAGCTCCCAGAGAAGGCGAAGCCCTGTCCTCATGGCTCAATCGCGTCGCCGCCTGCTATCAGATGGATATGCTCGACCTGCTGGAACACGATCTCGGGCACGGCCAGGCCGATGATCTGGACACCGCACCACCACTGGCGCTGCTGACGATGCTCTCCCAGCGAAGCGGCATCGAGCTGGACCGGCTGCGCGGCATGAGCGTCGCCGGCTGGGTGCCGTGGCTGCTGGACAGCCTCGACGACCGTGCTCCGGCCGCCCTGGAAACCTATGCGTTCCAGTTCTCGGTATTGCTGCCGAAGCGCAAGCGCAAGACGAGATCGATCACGAGCTGGCGCGCGTGGCTGCCCGGCCGGTCAATCCATCGGGCCTGCCCGCTCTGTCTGAATAACCCAACGGATCAAGCTGTGTTACTCGCCTGGAAGCTGCCCCTGATGCTGAGCTGTCCGCTGCATGGCTGCTGGCTGGAATCCTATTGGGGCGTACCGGGGCGTTTTCTCGGCTGGGAGAACGCCGACGCTTCGCCGCGCCCAGCCAACGACGCCATCGCGACGATGGACCGGCGTACCTGGCAGGCGCTGACGCTGGGGTATGTGGAATTGCCGCGTCGACGCATCCATGCCGGCCTCTGGTTTCGGTTGCTGCGCACCCTGCTTGATGAGCTGAATACCCCGCTCTCGCATTGCGGGACTTGCGCCGGCAGTATTCGCTATATCTGGGAGCGCTGCGGCCATCCGCTACGCGCCGGGCAAAGTCTTTGGCATCCCTACGAGATTCTGGACCCGACGATACAGTTGCAGATGCTGGAGGCGGCGGCCATCGCCATCGACCTGATCGAATCGAAGGTGCTGAGTCCGCGCGGGGAACAGGCTGTGCTGTTCCTGCCAGAGCCGTTGACCGGGTTCACCAATGGCCTGCCAGCGGTTGTGCAGAAAACCGAGCCGATCAATCATTGGCAGCAAGCCGTCAAAGCAATCGGCGATGCCATTGTCGAGGCGCGACACAACCCCGAAACCGCCCGCTCACTGTTCGCGCTCGCATCCTATGGACGGCATGACCCCGAGTCGCTGGAGCGCTTGCGCGTCACGTTTGTAAAGGAGGGCATCCCTCCAGAATTTCTGTCACATTATATGCCTGACGGACCCTTTGCATGCCTTAGACAGAATGACGGGTTAAGTGACAATTTTTGACGGCCATAACTTTCTGGATCACACTGTCACATAATCGAACGTATATTTGACAAGTGCGACATGCTGATTGGCTACATGCGGGTATCGAAAGCGGACGGCTCCCAGGCGACTGACTTGCAGCGCGATGCGCTGGTTGCCGCCGGAGTCGATCCGGTACATTTTTATGAAGACCAAGCATCAGGCAAGCGCGAGGACCGGCCAGGCTTGGTGAGCTGCCTGAAGGCGCTCCGACCAGGCGACACGCTGGTGGTGTGGAAACTGGACCGGCTCGGGCGTGACTTGCGCCACCTCATCAACACAGTGCACGACCTTACCGCACGCGGCATTGGCCTCAAGGTATTGACCGGCCACGGCGCGGCCATCGACACCACGACGGCCGCCGGCAAGCTGGTTTTCGGCATCTTTGCGGCGTTGGCAGAGTTCGAGCGCGAGTTGATCGCCGAGCGCACCATTGCAGGCTTGGCGTCGGCACGGGCGCGCGGTCGAAAAGGCGGCCGGCCGTTCAAAATGACCGCCGCCAAACTGCGTCTGGCGATGGCTGCGATGGGGCAGCCGGAAACCAAGGTCGGCGATCTATGTCGGGAACTCGGCATCACCCGGCAGACTCTGTACCGGCATATTTCACCCAAGGGGGACTTGCGCCCCGATGGAGCGAAGTTGCTGTCGCGAACCTAGCCATCATCATCCACAAGAAATCATAAGGCCGACCAGCTATGGAACTCATAGCGAGAGATGGTGGTTCAAGGCGGCACAAGCTTTGCGGACGGTGTCTGCGAGAACGCCCTGCAGGGGGTGCGGAGCTGCGATGTCCGGAAGAAGCATATTCACCTGGTAACCGATGGCAACGCTAAGCGGCCGCACTACTAGGTCCGGTCCGCTGAGTTCCAGTGCGGTGAACGGGTTTACGATGGCAACACCCAGGCCCTGACGCACCATGGCGCAGACAGCCACTGCGCTCGTGGTTTCAAACAGGGTTGCGCGATGTACTTTAGCGTCCTCGAACATCGCATCAATGGCGGTTCGATACGGGTCGCCAACCGCGAGACTGATGAAGCGCTCGCCTGTAAATTCGAGTGGTTGCAGTCGCGCCTTGCGGCACAGGCTGTGATCACGTGGCAAAACAGCCACTTCATTGACTTTCAGTAAGGGCTGCAAGGCAACTCCCGCAGGTGCCTCTTGGGTCTCACTCAGTCCCAGGTCAAAACGCTGTTCACTCATGGCTTGCTCCAGCCAGGGCGACTCTAAGGGATGCACGCTGACCCCTAGTTCAGGATGTGCCTGTGAGAGATATACCAGTGCGCGGGGTACCAAGGCATGGGCCAATGCCGGCAAACACGCAATGCGCAAGCGACCTGTCGATTGCGTGCGCAATTCGCTGGCGCGCGCTGCGATCTGTTCCAAGCCTATAAACGAGCGTTCTACTTCCTGCATCAGCGCAAGTGCCCGCACGGTAGGTCGTAATCGGCCCCGCACCCGGTCAAAAAGGTTAAACCCCAGTAACTGCTCCAGACGACCCAGCTCGCGACTCAAAGTGGGCTGGCTTGACGCGCACGCGTCAGCCGCACGCCCCAGGTTGCCGTGCAGCATGATGGCGCGAAACATTGTCAGCTGGCGATGAGTTAAATTCATATCAATATTGGATAGATGCCAGACAAGAATAGCATTGATTGAATTGACCATGAAGGGGATCATCCATCCATGAACCCTTTTACTCCCGCTACCATCGCTCCTTTGGCCCAGCAGTTCGGTACCCCGCTGTGGATCTATGATGCCGACACCATTACGCGCCAGATTGCCGCTCTGCGGTTGTTTGACGTAGTGCGTTTCGCTCAGAAAGCCAACTCCAATACACACATCCTTCGCCTCATGAAACGACAGGGCGCAGTAGTGGACTCGGTGTCTTTGGGTGAAATCGAACGCGCGTTGGCTGGTGGTTTTACGCCGGGCTTGCACAACGGGCACGCAGACATCGTGTTCACGGCCGATCTGCTGGACCGCGCTACGCTTGCGCGCGTGGTGGAACTCAATATTCCCGTGAACTGTGGCTCCATGGACATGCTGGACCAATTGGGTGCGGTCAACCCAGGGCACCCGGTGTGGCTACGCATCAACCCAGGTTTCGGGCATGGCCATTCCAAGAAAACAAATACCGGTGGCGAGCATAGCAAGCATGGCATCTGGCATGGCGACCTGGTACGCGCCTGCGAAAAGATCAAGTCCAACGGCCTGGCCTTGCAGGGCCTGCACATGCACATCGGCTCAGGCGTGGACTACGCGCACTTGCAGGAAGTGTGCGGTGCCATGCTGAAGCTGGTAGAGGTAGTGAATACGCAGGGTTTGGACCTGCACGCCATCTCCGCGGGCGGCGGTCTGTCCGTTCCCTACCAGGCCGGTGAACCCACGATTGATACGGCGCACTACTTTTCATTATGGGATGCAGCGCGCCATGCCGTGGAACGGCTGCTGGAGCACCCAGTGAAACTGGAAATAGAACCGGGCCGTTATTTAATGGCGGAGTCCGGCGTGCTGGTCACCGAGGTACGCGCCACGAAGCAACAGGGCGCCAACCATTTTGTGATGGTGGACGCCGGCTTCAGTGATCTGGCTCGCCCGGCCCTATACGGCGCCTACCACGGCATGGAGTTGATCCACTCTGATGGCACAGCGGTTAATGGCCTGCAGTTTGACACGGTGGTTGCCGGACCTCTGTGCGAGTCGGGAGATGTGTTTACGCAGGGAGAAGGTGGCGTGGTGTTGCACCGGTCCTTGCCGCAGGCGCAGGTGGGAGATCTTCTGGTGTTGCACGACACCGGTGCGTATGGCGCCTCCATGTCATCGAACTACAACGCGCGCCCGCTGATTGCCGAAGTGCTGATGGAAAATGGTGAGCCCCGGCTTATTCGACGAAGGCAGACGGTGGCTGAGCTGCTCGTGCTGGAGGCGGTGTAAGGCAGCACACAATGGCCTTGGCAACGTAACCTGAGGCGGCGGTAGAACGTTTTGACTGATTGCGACATGGTTCTTGGCGCCATCTTCACATGCGGCATTGTTAGTGCAGCCCACTTCTAAACTTACGTGCAGTCGTCTTCTGAAAACGACAAAAATCTATTCAAATCGCATCAATCGCGTAAAGTAATCTGGTACAGTTATCAATGTACAGATTAGGAGCGTTTGATGCGCATCGGCTACGCCCGTGTTTCAACACAAGACCAACGACCTGAGCTTCAGCTTGATGCGCTGGCTGGTGCTGGCTGCGAGCAGGTGTTTCAGGAAAAATTGTCCGGCAAGGATCGGGATCGTCCCGAACTCGAAACCTGTCTCAAGGTTCTGCGCAAAGGCGATGCGCTGATTGTTTGGCGACTGGATCGGCTCGGACGCTCGCTCAAGGACTTGGTGGATATCGTTAATGCCCTAGAGGATCGAGGGGTTGGTTTCCAATCACTGACCGAGAGCATCGACACCACCAATGCCGGCGGCAAGCTCATTTTTCATGTCTTCGCGGCGTTGGCCGAATTCGAGCGCAACCTGATTCGGGAACGAACCGTCGCTGGCCTTGCTGCCGCTCGTGCGCGGGGCCGCAAAGGCGGCCGTAAGACCAAGATGAGCAACGCGGATGTGCGCAAAGCTGCCGCTATGCTGCTCGATCCACTCATGACCAAGACCGAGGTCGCCAAGCATTTTGGCGTGTCTCGGGTCACATTGAATCTAGCGCTGGAGCGGGAAGGCTATTCGCAGAACCCCGCCGCGCCACAGGGAGAAAACATCGCATGACCGAAACAGAATTCAAGAAGCTGCTGTGGGATTCTGCCAACAAGCTGCGCGGCGCTATGTCTGCCGCCGAGTACAAATTCCCCGTGCTGGGCCTGGTATTCCTGAAATACGTCAGCGACATTTTCGATGCCCAACGCGAAGTGATCCGTGCGCGACTTGCCGATCCGGACTCGGACCTCTTCATGCCGGAAGACATACGGAGCGATGCCTTCGCCACCCTCTCTGAGGATCGCGATGCCTACAAACAGGACAATGTGTTCTGGATTCCCGAGGAGGCCCGCTTTTCTGAACTGCTAAAACAGGCTGCTGATCCCAAGCTCGGCAAGCTTCTGGACGATGGCATGGCAGCCATCGAGCGTGAAAACGAAAAGCTACGAGGCGTGCTCTACCGGGATTTCGCCCGTTTACCACTAGAGGATGGTGTATTGGGCGATCTGATGGGCATCGTCGCCAAGATGAAATTCGATCCGAAGCAGGACACCTCTCGCGACGTGTTCGGCGAGGTGTACGAATATTTTCTTGGCAATTTCGCTCTGTCCGAAGGCCAGCGTGCAGGCCAGTTTTACACGCCGCGTTCGGTGGTCAGCGTACTGGTAGAAATTCTGGCCCCGTTCGCCGGCCGCATCTACGACCCCGCCTGCGGCTCCGGCGGTATGTTCGTTTACTCGGAGCGCTTCATCGAAGCCCACGGTGGCAAGAAGGGGCAGGCTGCTATATATGGCCAGGAACTCTCCGCCACCACGCGCAAGCTGGCGTGTATGAACCTTGCCATCCGTGGCATCGACTACGACATGGGCCAGTCCCACGGTGACACCTTCCACAACGACCAGCACCCAGACCTACGGGCCGACTTCGTGCTTGCGAATCCGCCCTTCAACATCAAGGGCTGGGGGGCTGACAAACTACCCAAAGATCCACGCTGGAAATACGGCATGCCGCCGGACGGCAACGCCAACTACGCTTGGCTACAACATATGCTTGCCCGCCTATCTGCCGATGGCCGCGCAGGCATCGTGCTTTCCAATGGCTCGTTGACTACTAACACCGGCGGCGAAGGCGATATTCGCGTCGCCATGGTCAAGGCCGACGTAGTGGAGTGTGTGGTTGCCCTGCCGGCACAACTATTCGCCAACACCCCTATTCCTGCTTGCCTCTGGTTTCTCTCCCAGAATAAGTCATCCGGCAAGAACGGTAAGCACGACCGGCGCAAACAGGTGCTATTCATCGATGCTCGCAAGTTCGCATCGATGATTCTCGGTTCCCGCAAACAGAAAGAGTTCTCCGAAGCCGAAATCTGCCAGATCGCCCAGACCTACCACAAATGGCGCGGCACCCAATGGGGCGAAGGCAGTTACGAGGATGTACCGGGCTTTAGCAAGTCCGCGACCCTTCCCGAGATCGAGCAACACAGTTATGCCCTCACTCCGGGCCGTTATGTCGGCGCGACCGATATTGAAGATGATGACGAGGAGTTTGAGGTGCAAATGGCCAAACTGACGGCCGAACTATCGGCACTATTTGTACGAGGAAAAGATCTGGAGGCTGAGATACAAAGCCAGCTTGTGAGGGTCGGTTATGACCTCTGACTGGCGGCTCTCAACTTGGGGGGACGAAGTATCTCTTGAGTACGGCAAAGCACTCCGTGGCTACCAAGACGGAAAGCTTGGCATTAGGGTTTTTGGTAGCAACGGACCTATCGGCTGGACAGACAAAGCACTAGCTGCCGGTCCCGGTGTGATTCTTGGGCGCAAGGGTGCGTATCGTGGCGTCCACTTTTCGGCTGAGCCGTTTTTTGTGATCGATACTGCGTACTACGTCCAACCAAAGTCCGAAATGGACAAGCGTTGGCTGTATTACGCGATTCGGCACTATAAGCTCGGGGAAATCGACGATGGATCGCCAATTCCATCGACCACTCGTGCCGCAGTTTATGTTCGGGAACTTGAGGTTCCACCTGTTTCAGAACAAAGAGAGATCGGAAGAGTGCTTGTTGCACTTGATGACCGCATCAACCACAACCGCATCCTTGCTGCTAATCTGGAACGCATTGCTCGACGGCTATTCAAGTCCTGGTTCGTGGACTTCGATCCAGTACGCGCCAAGGCTGCTGGCGAAAAGCCCTCTGGCCTCGTCAACGACATCACGGCATTGTTTCCGGATCGGTTTGCGGAAAGCGAGTTGGGAGAGATTCCGGTGGGGTGGAAGGTTGGCACTTTGGGCAATGTTTGTGAACTCAACCCGGAAACATGGTCGACCAAAAAACATCCGGATATTCTTGAGTACATCGATCTATCGAACGTCAAGTCCGGGGGCATTGAAGAAGCAACCTCGTATCGCTGGGATGAGTCACCGAGTAGAGCTCGGCGTGTTCTACGTTGCGGTGACACGATTGTCGGTACGGTCCGACCGGGAAATCGATCATTTGCGCTTATAGCCACGGACGGCCTGACGGGTAGTACCGGGTTCGCCGTATTGCGTCCATCCCATTTGCATCACCGAGAATATCTGTACCTTGCTGCAACAGCGGAAGATGCAATCGAGCGTCTGGCTCACCTTGCAGACGGCGCGGCATACCCAGCAGTTAGGCCAGATGTGGTGACAGGTGCGGAAGTTGTCCTCCCGAACGACGAAATCATGAGGCAGTTTTCAATCATTACTTGTCCCATGTTCGAACAGATAGCGGTATGCCGAAACGAAGCCTCGGTGCTCTCATCGCTCCGCGACCTCCTTCTTCCCCGCTTGATCTCCGGAAAGCTCCGCGTCGAGGATGCCGAATCTCTCATCGAAGAGGCCATCGCATGACAACCAAGAAACCTTTAAGCAAGCTGGAGCGTGTGCCGCTGCGTGAAGCCTGGAAGCATGAAGCCAGCGATTTCACTCCCTGGCTGGCCGAAACCGACAACCTGAACGCGCTGGCCGACGCGCTGGGCATCAGCGAACTCGTGCTGGTGGCCACTGAGCATTGGGTTGGGGACTTCAAACTCGACATTCTCTGCACCGATGGCGACGAGCAGGTCATCATCGAAAATCAGCTCGAAAAAACCAACCACTCGCATCTTGGCCAGATCATCGCCTATGCGGCCGGCGTAGGCGCCAAGAAGGTTATCTGGGTCGCCGAATCATTCCGCCCTGAACATGCCGCCGCGCTGCAATTCCTAAACGACAACACGACCGACGAGCTCAACTTTTTTGCTGTCGAGGTCGAGTTGTGGAAGATTGGCGATTCCCCATTGGCGCCCAAGTTCGAGGTGGTGGTCAAGCCGAACGAGTGGGCGAAGGCTGGCCGGGAACAGGCTCGTGCGGCGGTTGCGACGACGCCGACCAAGCAGTTGCAACAGAAATTCTGGATTGCATTGATCGAACATCTGACGTCGAAGGCACCACAAATTCGACCCCAGAAGCCCCGGCCCCAGCACTGGCTAAACAATTCCATCGGTCGCGCCGGTTTTGGTCTGAATCCCACTGCGAACACCCGCGATGAACGACTTGGTGTCGAGCTATGGATTCCTGGAGCCCAAGCCAAGCAGCACTTTGCCAATCTCGCTACGCAGAAGCAGGAAATCGAGACCAAGCTGGGCTTCGAGCTCGACTGGCAGGAGTTGCCCGATGCCAAGGCCGTTCGGATCGCCTCCTGGTATCCCGATGCCTCTATTGAGGACGAGCAGCGCTGGCACGAGTACATCGACTGGCTGACCCAGCGGCTGGTCAAGATGGATTCAGTGTTGCGGCCTATCGTGAAGGCACTGCCATGACCGAGCAAGTTGCAGAATTGCCTACGCAACGCGAGCTGATTACATCAAAACTGCTTGATGGCTCGATTAGCGCAATTTCTGTCGATACATGCATTTTCTCGCGTGCTGGTTATCGGCTCGACCAAGGCAATTTGCGGCGACTAGAACAGTTCAAGGGAAATGCCTTTCGCCTGATATTCTCGGAAGTAACGCTCAAAGAGATCATGCGGCACATAGCGGCACATTCTGAAGAAGAAAAAGTTAAGTTCCTCACGGGGCTGCGAGGAATTGCCAAATTTTGGAGCGTGGATACCGCCAAACAGACTGCGGTCTCAAGCGATCTATTACAAGGGTTGGAACCCAAAGAACTCGCCAAGAAACGAGTAAAGGATTTCGTTACCCGATGCGGAGCGCAAATCATCGAAGCAAAAAAGGCGCTCGACGTTTCCGATCTGCTCAACCACTATTTTGAGACTTTGCCGCCATTTGAAGCATCTGGCGACAAGAAGGCAGAGTTTCCTGATGCCATTACCCTGCTGTCACTGGAGTCATGGGCAAAGAAGGCAAACACTTCTGTTCTGTTCGTCACCAACGATAAGGGTTGTGCGCGATATTGCGAGCACAGTTCGCGTCTTTTTGCCATTGATGATCTCGGCAGTGCATTGACGCTGATTCAGGAGCGCGACTCTCACCGAGCCCAAATGTGTGCTGCGATAGATCAGCAAATTGCTCTCGGGAAATACCCAAATCTCTTGAACATGATCGAATCAGCCGTAGCTGAAGATATTTGGTCTATCGACTGGATTCCAGAAGCAGATGCCGCTTTTTACTACGACCCTGAAATGCAGGATGTAGAGGTCATCGGTGCTTCGTTTCTCTCAAACAACGGGAGCGCAGGTTTACAGGCCGTCGATTATTGTGACGGTGCGCTGGTCGCACGAGCCACCATTTCTATTGAGATTGAGGCGTCATGCAATTTCACGTTCTCGGTCAAGGACGGAATCGACAAGGATATGGTCTGTGTTGGCGGAGCGGAAGTCAGCGCCAAGGACACCTTAAATGTCGATGTTCTGATAACTTTCCTTGAGCCAGGTGGTGACGAACCTGAAATCGAAGGTGTGGAGTTGGTTCCGGCCCGCCGCAGTATCGACTTTGGTTCCGTCTGGCCGGACTATGGTGACGAAGACCCTAACAGCGAACACTACTGACCATTTGCCTGAGTGCCATGACTGAAAACGACCTTGAACAAGCATGTATCGACTGGTTCCGCGAACTTGGGTGGGAGTATTCCCATGGGGAAACCATTTCCCCCGGCGGCTTCGCACCGGAGCGGGCACATTACAACGAGGTGGTGCTGGCACCCCGGTTTCGCGCTGCGCTAGAAAGCCTGAATCCCGATCTTCCTGCGACTGCTATTGATGATGCCGAAAAGCGTGTCCTCCAGTTTGCAGGTCAATCGCTCGTCGAAGCCAACCGCGATCTCTACGTCTGGCTGCGCGATGGCATTCCTGTGGATATCGAACAGGATGGCCACCGTCGACAGGTGGCGGTTGTGGCGTTCGACTGGAAAGACATCTCCCGCAACGACTGGTTGGTCGTCAACCAGTTCACCGTCAAAGGCAGCAAGACCGTGCGCCCTGACATGGTGGCCTTCATCAACGGCCTGCCGCTGGCGGTCATTGAACTAAAGAATCCGGCGGACGAGAAAGCGGATGTGTTTGCGGCATTCAACCAGATTCAAAATTACAAGAACGAAATTCCCCAGCTATTTGAGCCAAACGCCGTGTGCATCATCTCAGATGGCGCGGTAGCACGGGTTGGTTCCATTTCCGCAGATCAGGAGCGGTTCATGCCTTGGCGTGTCGCGCCTGGGATCGCTGCGCCTGAACAGCACCTGGAACTGGAGGTGCTGGTGAAGGGACTGTTCGAGCGACAGACCTTCCTGAAGTACCTGCGTCACTTCGTGGCCTTCCAAACATCTGGCGCTGGCACGTTCAAGGTCATCGCTGGGTATCACCAATATCACGGCGTCCTCAAGGGCGTAGACCGGGCGCTGGATTCGATTCAGCATCGGCACGACGGCAAGGGCGGCGTGATGTGGTTCACACAAGGTTCCGGCAAGAGTTTGCTGGCTGTGTTCTATGTCGGCATGCTGCGCGAGCACCCGGCTCTGGAAAATCCGACCGTGGTGGTGGTAACGGACCGCAAGGATCTGGACGGCCAGCTTTATGAGACCTTTGCCGCTTGCAGGATTCCCCTTCGCTCCAAGCCCGTGCAGGCCATTGACCGGGCAGACCTGAAAAGGCTTCTGTCCGAGCAGGTGGCTGGCGGCATCTTCTTCACAACCATTCAGAAATTTGCCCCGGAAAAGGGACACGATACCGTCGAGGAAATCAATCCGCGTTCCAACATCATCGTCATCTGCGATGAAGCACACCGCACCCAATATGGGTTCAAGAGCGACCTCGACAAGAAGGGCGAAAAGTATCGTTATGGCCTCGCCAAATATATGCACGATGCCTTGCCCAAGGCGCTGTACCTCGGCCTGACTGGCACGCCGATTTCCGAGAACGACCGCGATACTGAGGCGGTGTTCGGCACCTACGTGGACATCTACGACGTGCTGGCATCACAGAAGGATGGCACCACCGTTCCCATCCACTACGAGCAGCGCATCATCGACCTTTCGGTCAACAAGGCCGAACTGGATTCGCTTGACGAGGAACTGGATACGCTGCTGGAGGATGACCCGGAAGAACAGAGCAATAAGACGATTTCAACCCTGGCGCGTCTGGAATCCATCGCCATGGCCGATGGCCGCCTGGAGAAGCTGGCCGATGATCTGGTCAAGCACTGGGACGAGCGCCTGGAAGCTCTCGATGGCAAGGGGATGATTGTCGCTATTAGCCGCAAGGCAGCGGTGGCCCTTTACGACGAAATCATCAAGCGCCGCCCAGAGTGGCATGCCAAGGAAATCGATCAGGGCGTCATCAAGGTGGTAATGACCAGCCCGGCCTCCGACCTGCCGGCATTGCGTGCTCACGCTACAACGGCTCAGGAAAAGAAACTGTTGGAGAAACGCATCAAAGACCCTGACGATCCCCTCCGGCTAGTGATCGTGCGCGACATGTGGCTGACCGGGTTTGACGCGCCATGCCTGCACACCTTATACGTGGACAAGCCAATGCGCGGTCAGGGGCTGATGCAGGCAGTGGCCCGCGTGAACCGCGTATGGAAAGACAAGCCCGGCGGCTTGGTGGTCGATTACATCGGCATCGGCGAGGAATTGAAGGCAGCGATTGCCCAATACACCCGTGCCCGTGGCGGCGATCAGCGCGGCGAGCCGGTGGAGTTCATCGAAGAAGCTCTGGCCATTCTCAAAGAAACAATCGGCATTGTCCGAACCATGTTACATGGTGTGCCCTTGGAAGGGATTGCCGAGAATGCGAAAAAAGCGTTGGTGGCCCTACCCCTGGCGATGAACCATCTGGTCAAGCTAAACGTTAAGGGCGCCGAATCCGATCCGGAAGCCAAGCCACCAGGAGTGAAGCGTTTTCTGGACCAAGTCACCAAGTTGTCGAAAGCACAGGCACTGGCGGGCACGCATCCGGAAGCCTTGGCACTACGAAACGAAATCGCCTTTTATCAGGCCGTGAAAGCCGGTCTGGTGAAGTTCACGAGCGTTGGCGCCGGCAAGAGCAAGGTCGAGAAGGAAGCCGCCATGCGGCAGATCGTCGCCAAGGGCGTGCTGGTCAATGGCGTCACCGATCTCTACAAGACGCTAGGCGTCGACAAGCCCGACATCAGCGTGCTGGACGAAACCTTCCTGAAGAAGTTGGGTGAAATTCCGCAGAAGAACCTTGCCGCCGAACTGTTACAGCGTCTGATCAACGACGAAATCCAGTCACGGGGCCGCCGCAACACGACCCAGGCACAGAAGTTCAGCAAGAAGCTGACGGACGCGATCAATAAGTACACCAGTCGCGGCCTGACCTCGGCACAGGTAATCGAGGAACTGATCAAGCTGGCCCACGAGATTGCTGCCGACAAGCCGCCAGAGGATATGTCGGACGATGAATTCGCGTTTTATGAAGCGCTACGCGAGAACGAAAGCGCAGTCCGCGAGATGGGCGATCCCGTTTTGAAGGCGTTGGCTCATGAACTGACCGACAAGCTCCGAAAATCGGCAACCATCGACTGGCAGAAGCGGGATACGGCGCGCGCCCGCATGCGCCTGCTGGTGAAAGTGCTCCTGACGAAGTACAAGTATCCGCCGGATAAGCAGCCGGAGGCTGTGGAAAAGGTCATCGAGCAGGCTGAGTTGTACGCCGATCTGTGGGCTGTTGAGGGCGCGTAATCTGTATGCCGATTCTGAGTTACGAACTGGGCGCCAGATCAACCCCAAATGATCGTAGTACCACGGGCGCGAGAGATGGGTATGTGGCTGCGATCATCAAGCAGGACAGCGAACTGCGACCGGCACAGATTTATTCCGAACTAGCGGCAAACCGCTTGGCGCAGTTTCTCGGTCTGCCTGTAGCTGTGGGGGTCGTTGTTCAATCTCGGCGAGCGCCTGAATCCCTTCGCTTTGCATCGCTCAAGGCGGCAGAATCCGGGCTCGATTGCTACGACTTCACGGATCATGACGCATCATTCGATGATGACGGCGATGGGGATATCGTGCCGGGGATGCACGTTGAATCTGGCCATGTCAGCGCTTTGCGGAAGGTCTGCGAACGTTACCCGCTGGAAACGGCACAGATCGCGGTCTTCGATCTCTGGATCGGCAATGACGACCGTCCAGGTAATCTGAAGGCGGCATTGAGCGAAGAAAGTTTCGGTGCGATCTTCGCCATGGATCAGGGGGCTTCGCTGCTCAGTTGCACGGATCGTCGACTGGAAGCGCTGGCATTGCTGAACAGCCCAAAATTCCCTCGTTTCCATGCCTTTCAGAAACTGGTGTCGGCCATGTACTGCGGCGAAATGATCGAACGCATCTGCGCTATCCCAGACTGGGCTATGTACGCGGCGATGACGTTCGATGACAACGTCGGAAGTGTCACCATCGCCGAGCAGTACGAGGTTTGCGAGATACTAAAGGAGCGGCGCCGCTTCCTGCGAGAACTGGTCGAGCGGGTTTTGTTGTAAAGAATCAGCGGCGGATGCAGGTACTTCCATTGCGCTTGGCCCGTGATACCTGTTTGTGCGACACCAGAGGCGTACCCAGGATTGCCCTGCCCGCTTTAATGCCCGTTCTTCTTGCGCTGCATCCTGGCGTGAAGGAAACTCCCTCACGGCCATGATGCAATAGGGACGATTTATGCGCGTAAATAGCGCCCCGCGCCCCGCGACGTGCTGCCGGAATCGGCACTCAACATCTAGCGCCATTCCAATGTAGATCCGACCGTTGAAGCACATCAGGACATAGGCGAACCAGGGGCGATCATTCGTCATCTTGTTCAAGGAACGCTCGACGGTATTCTTCGGCGGCATCGCGATCAAGTGCACCGTTGACACTGTGGCCGGCCATTTTAATAGCCCGCTGAATAACTGGAATGCTGACCTTGAGTTGGTCGCGCAACACCACTGTTCCCATGGTTTTCTGGCCAGCACGGAACATGTTAACTACACCCGTGCGACGCAAGACCTCGCCCTTGTGGCCGGATGCCTCACGGATTTTATCCGAGGCCACTGTTCGGGAAATGAAATGCTTGCTTCTGCCAGGGAGGACATATTCATATTCAGGTTGTCCCAAATATCGGGAATGTTTGTCGGCCAAACTCAGGCATTCGTCCAGAGTAGCGGATACCTCAGGTTCCAGTTCAAACCCATCATCATCGCTACGTTTGACGATCCAGCAGCCGGATTCCGGATTCCGAACAAGATCGCAACGACGAAGTGAACTACTTGCCATGATTGTTTGACTATACAGAAGGGCCATGAATGCCAGAAACCGTCCTCGCGGGTCGGAATGCGCACAAATCTGATCGTAGGCTGCGCGAGCTTGCTCCAATGAAAGAACATCGAACTTTTCAGACTCCCGGTCGCGTATCGATTTGCCATTACGACGAGTAAAGTTAAGCGCGGGAATGAAACGATTGGTCGTCTTGGCCCAGCGGTAGAATTTGCTTATCGAATATCCATAAGTAGGACGGAGATTAAACTCTGCCATGTACCTTGAAAGCCACATTCGGCCAGCTTCATGAAGATCTCGATGACCGTGCTGATAAAGCCAATCCAAGTAAGGCCCAATCTTGGAAATTATCTGCTTGATCGTGCTTAGTTTAACGGCCACCAATTCACCAAACTGGTCATTCTTGAACCCGAACTCCATGATGTCATAGTGGTGTTCGACATAGCCAGACAGCAATTCGGCAAACTCGGGGCAATCACCCTTCTGACGCCATTTATCGATCTGGCGATCAACAGGTTGAATGTCATTGATTGATGGGAAGCGTAGCTTCTCCGATTTCCAATAAGGTAGGCCACCGAGCGCCGTGGTAACGGTTACTGTACGATGTTGCTTGAGTATGGCGCGGTACCAAGCCAAGGATGGCTCACCAGAGCCAACTTCGTGGATATAACGAAGCAGAATATCCCCCCTGGCTTCGCGGACTTCCGGTTTTTCCCCATGTCTACTCGCGGTAGCTTTTGGTAAGATAGCCAGCGCAGCGCGAGTATCTTCACTACCGTTGTTTCTGTTGATCCAACATTGATTTGGTAGGTTCTCTTCAACTCGTGCGGTCACTGCCTGGCAGCAGAAAAAGCGGGTGTATTTCACCTCCCGGCCATTTGCCGGAATGGCCACCCCACAAGCATCACAAGCCTGAGGAATGGTGCGCTCAGAATAGCCTCTTGGACTCATTGATCCTTCTTCAGTCCTAACACGGCAACTTTCGGCCCTAAAAGAGCCGACTTGCGTTTGTCCTCTGCCTTGCGCTTGGCGGCGTCAATTTCTTGGGCAACTGTGGCGTCCGTAGATTTCTTGGGATTTGCCGCCTTGGGTGTAACGACTTTTGGCTTTTGCTGCTGCTTCGGCTCTGGCGCAACTTCCACTAGGTCGAACAATTCGGATGCCTCGCATCCAAGGGCCTTACAGATGGCGACAAGCAACTCCGGCCGAATGGCATTCGGATAGGGGGTCATCTGCCGGAAAAAATGCGACGATGAGATGTCAAATCCTTGCTGCTTCACAAGTGTATAGAGATTTGCAACGGTCATGTCTCGCTCGGCGAGCAGGAGTTTGATTCGAAATCTAAGCTTGGTTTGGTTTGTGGATGATTCAGTCATGGTTCCCTCGCGAAATTTCAATCAGCCTTATCTGTGCGGTTCTTGTAAAGGTGATTGACGTGTTGCTTTATGGGGTCGCCCTTGATGGAGGACGCCTTGCGGTAATAGCCTTCAGTGGTGGTCGTCATTGAATGCCCTGCCAAATCAGATGCCGAACTAAGACCAAGCGTATCAGTCATCGCGGTCAGGAATACGTCGCGCAACCGATGCGGGCTGACATTCCGAGTCACGCCTGCCTGGCGGAAACGCAGTTTCACGGCCCGCTCGATGGCAGTTTTCGAGATGCGCTTGCGGCAATCGGAAAAGAACATGGCACTCCGTTCCTCTGGCGCAACACCACCGTTGGACAACCAGTGCGGCCGGATCACTTCGATGTAGTGCTTCACAAACTCGTACATGCCCGGCACAAGAATCGGCAGCGTGCGTTGTTTCTTCCCTTTGCCGATGACATGAAGCAAGCCGTAGCTTTGATACTGAGGGCATTCAGGATCAAAGTCGAAGTCAGTAAGATCGACACGGCGCAGTTCATCCTTACGGAGGCCGTAGGAATAAAACATGGTAATAACGGCGCGATCCCTGAGTAAAGGGTAGAGGGATTTGCTGTTGGTCTCTATAGCTTCCAGTATCTCGGCCTCGAACCATTCGAAAACCTGCTGTACCTCATTCGGCGTAGGGCACGTCAGCTTCTTTTTGCGCTGCCTTGCGCCCCGTACCAAGGCTCGGCTCTTGTCGTCCGCAACCTGCTGGAAGTTGCCACCAGGGTGGCGAGAAAGAATTTTGTTGGCAACAGGACGGTCTGCCAGGATCGAGAGGCAGAAGTCTTTGATGTAGTGATGCCGACCACGAATCGTGGCAGCAGCCAAACCCTGTGTCTTGAGGGAGGCGATGTAGTGCTGAAGATGCTGTGGCTGCCAGAACCAAGGTAAGGTCTTGCAATGCTCCAGAAAGGACACGACCGCGACTACGGCCTGTCTGCCGCTTCCGGGTGAGTTGCCATCGCTTCCAAGCTTGTAGGCGAAGAACATCTCCAACAAGACGACAGTATCCGCACCATCCAACCCGCCATTGAAGAGATTGTGAGCGCGCCGCAGGTAACTCTCGATTTCCTGCGTGAATGTCAGACGTCCTACCCGTCCTTCCGGAAGGGTAACTTGCATCTGCACCACATTGGATTCTCGCTTGGCAGCACTCATATGCACACCATAGCACTAAGTCGCGTATGTTGCAACAAATTCTCTTATGTTGAGAATTTCATTGTCCGCTATGGACATAGAATTACCCCCTCTTCAAAGCTAGTGGTATCCAGGAAAATGGACGCCCCCTCGTTGTTCATGGGAATTATTCCCAAATAATGAGACTAGCCGTGCTTATGTGATACTAAAGTGGGGTTAAGTAGGGTTAAAAAAAAGAGCCCCCGAAATGGCCGGTCGATTTTCGTGCTGGATCAGTACGGCTACAGGGAAGTGCCAACCGGCCTGATCCAGAAGATTTTCCAGACTCTACCAAGTGCCGAGATTATTCTCACGTTTGGCGTCGATTCATTCCTGAATTTTGCCAGCGACAAGGCGCTGACCAACGATGTTTTGACTACAATGGGCATTGCCGATCTCTGGCGTGGCAAAACCCTCGATGAAATCAAGTCGTCGGAGCGAAACTGGCGGCTGTTTATCCAAAGCTCCCTGTACCGGAACCTGGTTGCATCTTGTGGTGCCGAGTATTTCACGCCCTTCTTCATCCGCAACAACAAGGGGCACGGAGACTATTGGCTGATCCACATGTCGCAGCACCACCGGGCTCGGGATGTAATGACCGAGGTACACTGGGATAACCAGAATTACTTCATCCATTACGGCGGCGCCGGGCTGAACATGTTCCAGATGGTCGGCTATGACCCCGATCACGACACCCAATTCAAGGGGCAAACCGAGCTGGGCTTTGAGTTTGACGATGTGGCCCGCGATGCGAGCATCGCATCCCTGATGGAGCAGATACCGCGGTTGGTTTATGCCAATGATGTTGGGTTGAGCTTTGGCGAATTGTTTACGAAAACCTGTAATGGATCTCCGGCATCCGCCGCCATTTATCGTGAGGCGCTTGGACAACTGGTCGACTACAAGACGATCAACGTCGAGGGAATCGACGGCAGCAACCGAAAATCGGGGCAGCAGATTAAAGATTCTGATCAGATCACACCATCACGGCAACGAAAACTATTCTCCTGAACAATTGCTGTTGGGCGCCGCCCCAAGGCAGAACAATTAATTGGATGGGATAGGGAAATGAATTATGGACATAATATTGCCAGCAGCCAGCAGCCAGCAGCCAGCAGCCAGCAGCCAGCAGCCAGCAGCCAGCAGCCAGCAGCCAGCAGCCAGCATAAGACAAAAGCATCATTTGAAAGTTTCCTGAATTTGTTTATCGGCACGCTCGCTG
>Ga0209507_1000369_pt1 | contig 53027 bp, 53 predicted proteins | sample AD_UKC028_MetaG_FD_184414 | JGI IMG/M metagenome (GOLD analysis project Ga0209507, IMG submission 184414) | Active sludge microbial communities of municipal wastewater-treating anaerobic digesters from USA - AD_UKC028_MetaG (SPAdes) (version 2) | ecosystem: Engineered > Bioreactor > Anaerobic >...
ACTCTTCCCAGTCCTTGCCGTCCTGCGCGTAAAGATCCGAATAGGTCACGATGCCGTTTCTTAAACCGACCTCTGCGGCCTGCGCCTCTTTAAGCGGATCCACCCACTCCCATCCCGGCGCGATCCATGAAGCCCCAGTCCAGCGCTGTCTTTTCTCATAAAAAGTTTCTGCCGAAATATCGCCCTTTAAATACGCCTCTTCCAGCAACATGTCCCAGACCGGCTGGCAGAATTTCTGCGCCAGCCATTCCTGACGCATCCGGAAATAACGCCGCGCCTCTAAGAGCGCCGCCCGCGCACTCGAATAATTCGTTTTCGAGAAGTCCTTGGCCACGAGTTCATACGGCAGGCCCAGCGCCGCGGAAATGGCTTTCAAGATGCGGTCAACAAACGGTTCGAAACTCGATCCCGGCCGCTGGGGATTAAACGACGTGATGCTTTCGCCCGGCATCAGGTGCTTGATCATGCCCGGCTCAAGACTTTCAATAAACTGACCGGAAGGATTTCTTTCGTAAACACCTCCCGCCGAAACGTCCATGGACGCTTCCGAAGTTACAAAAAGCGAGAAACACGCGGCGATCCTCGCGGCCACGAGTTCGGCCTCCGCGTATTCCCCGAGATCTTTGAAATAAGATAAGACCGGCGCAAAGAACGGCACACCGCGCGTCTGTCCCGAACGCAAAACGTAGTAGAGGTGGAAGACATTGCGCCTGCCGTATTCATTGAACGCCGGAATCTCCATGAATTCTTTATCGCCGCTCTTGGCAATGCGCGATTCGCCGGGATGCGTCTTCTGAATGAAATACGAAACCGCCTCGCCCTTTTCGCCGATGCGCACACCCGCGCGGATCGATTTATCTCCCCGTTTATCCGAAGGCGTATCCAGCCGGTCGGACTCAATGACCTGCAAAGCCGTTCTATACGGCCGCGAAGGATCCTCAATCATCATCGGAACGATCAACGCCTCTCCGTTTTCGAGAATCTGGCGGTCGACAAGCTGTTGGATCTCGTAGAAATCCATGCGCCTGCCTGCATCCGCGTACGGAATCCACCTCTTCCAGACACGCTCTGCGTCTTTCTGAAACTTCGCCGCTTCTTCTTCACCGAGGCCGAGTTCGTCTCTGTCGATACGCGACTGTGGACGGATCCCCGAACCGACCACATTGACAGTCATGGTCGAGGTAATGCCTGAGGCATGCGCGTCATTGCGGTTTAAATCTCGGCTCCGCTCGCGGATGTCTTTTAACTCCGGAAGAAGATCCGCATCCGCGGATCCTCCTCCGGGCATCCAAGACGAACGAAGACGGTCGCGTGACGCGCCTCTGTAAGAACTGAATGATTTGGTAACTTTGATGGCCTCGCGGTACATGCGCCGTTTGAGGCCCGCGCAGGGAGAGAAAAAAGAAATAAGGCCGTCCAAGCCGCTGGATAGTTTTTCCGTAAGCGGCGTCTTCATGACGGCCTCCCGAATGAAACGTATGTGGTAGTCCCGCCTGAACCTGCGATCTCGCGCCTGAGCTGATCGCGCAACTTGTAGAGATCCTGAAGCGGAATGTACTGCAGATTGCGGCCGCCGATCGAATACGACTGCACCGCGCCGCCGCTGATGCGGGCATTGATAGCGGTCTCGACGTTTTCGAGCATTTCCTGTTTTGTAGGTGCGGCCATGCGTCCTCCTCTTGAACCCAATAAAAAAAGCCCGCCACCGCCGTGCACGGTAACGGGCTTCTTAATGCTTATTGGGCGCGAAAACGGTGATCAGCCGTCTCGCAAAAATGTTCTATTTCAATAATATGTAATTTTCATATTTTGGCAATGGGGTCGTTACTACGGAGTAGTAAAAAGTCATTTTTCATCATCCACCTCAACAGACTTGAAATTATGCCCGCATTTATAACAACTGTGATACCGGATCGGCGGGTGTGTTGAATAACAGCGCGTATTTTTGCTTTTGCATTTCGGGCATCGGATCGGAATAAAACGAACGCCGTAATCCGATGAATCATTCGGCGGCCTGCCGAACGGCTTCTCCCGGGGCTGGGAACTCCCGCCATTATTCAGCCAATTTGATTTTCTTTCTATCCATCGCCCCATTAAATCCATGACCCTTTCGTTTTGCGAAGCCACCCGCCGCGGCCGGATTCATCCGTTACCGGCTGATGAACCCGCGGCGCGTCTTCCTTACGCATATTCAGGGCCCGGATGATATCCGCGGCCGCCAGCGCGTAGACTTCCGCGTCCAAGTAGTGATTGGCCGCGGCCTCTTTCTTTTTCTGCCAGACTTCCTTGGCCTTGCCGGTTGTTCGGTTGCGGATGAGAACTTTATGCTCGGAAGTAAACTGCATCAGATAATCATCTGCGGGATTCTTGAAAATATGCCACTTGCCGGGATTCTTCGAGGTGACAAGACGGTTGATCTTGTCTTTATACTGAGTGACATTCAAATTCCACAGCACCAGACCTCCGGGGATGACCGCACCTGTGCGGGAATTGATATCGATCTTGTTCGCGCGGTAGAACCGGCCGCCGGTGATTTCTTCAAGCCCTTTAATTGCCTTTGTCTTGTCCGGCCACTCGCGGCAGAAACGGTATACCTCATCCGTCCGGAACCCCGAATCGATGCACGACATATAAACATTCAAGGTTTCCGCGGAACTCACCCTGCGGTATTCGGTCTTGAATAAACAATCGATGATATCGTCCCAGTATTCAACGCGGTCGGCCCGGATGAGCCACGACTCTTCGTAATATCCCCAGCCGCGGATAACGTAATAAAAATGATCCTTCTGCACGTCGATACCGGCTGTCAGCACCAAAACCTCATCAGGAACAACGCCCTGATCGTAATCGCGCGCTAGATTGCGCACCTTATCGACCGTGGTTTCCTCAATCTTCTCCTCCCATACCTCGGCAAGCCACGAGTTGACGAAGTTCATCAAGAGCTCAACGTAGTCTTTTGATTTCAGAAACTCCGATGCGATATCACTCCATGTCAGCCACGGTGAATACAAAGAACTGACCCAAAAGCCGCGGTTACGGTTATGCTCACCTTTCTCCGAGATCCATTCGCCCGAAAGCATCATCTTCTGTTTATGAATATCATCGATGCGCTTCTTACAATGCGAGCACTCATACCACGCCAGCCGGTTATTTTTTATCCTCTCGGCTGATGATTCTTCTTTCGGCCATTTAATCTGCCCGAAAAGTAAAACCTGCTTCTTCCCGCAGTGCGGGCACGGCACATGAAACCTGCGCTGATCGGATTTGTCGTATTCGCGGAAGATATAGCCTTCGCGCGTGGTGGGTGTCGAGACCTTGACCGTCTTTTTATTCCAGAAAGTTTTCTGGCGTTCGGATGCCAGCTTAATCGGGTCCGCTTCCCGGCCCGAGAACTTCGGATACTTGTCGACCTCGTCCAAGAAAAGATAGCGGATCGGCCGCGAAGCAAGGTCTGCCGGGCTGTTGGATCCGGCAAAGTAAAGAATCATCCGGTCGAAATGATATTCGAGCTTCGTGATATCGTCCGTATTAATCGGAATATACTTGCTTAAGATCGGCGAACATTCGATCATCGGCCGGACACGGTTGTATGAAACACTCTTGGCATCATCCGCGCGCGGTGAAACCATAAGTGTCGGGCCCGGATCCTGATCGATGATAAACCCGAGCATGTTGTACATCGCTTCGGTTTTCCCAACCTGCGATGCCGCCATGACCGTGATCTCATCGACATAAGGGTCCGTAAAGGCGTCCATGATCCCCTTAAGATACGGCGTGCGGCCGGTCTGCCACTGCCCGGGCTCGGCTGATGTTTTCACATCGAGCCTGCGGAACTGATCCGACCACTCGCTCACCGTCATCTTGACCGGCAAGACCCATTCCGCGGCCGCGTACGGCACAACGGTTTTAAGAATTTCCCTTCCCAGCTTTATTGGCATTCTGCTTCCCCGCAAATTGTTCGATGATGTACCTGATCTCCTGATCAAGCATTTCGCAAATAACCTTCGGATCCTGCTGATAGAGTTTCGGCGCGATATGCTTCGGCAAACGAAGGAATCCGGCCTTGATGCCCCGGATCTGGTTTTTGACAATCGAAACGTGATCCTCGAAAGGGATGACCTCGCCTTCTTTCTGCTTTAACTCGATCTCACTCAGCTTCGCGCGGTTCTTGCGGTATTCCTTGTCCCAATAGTCCTTGCCGTTGTCCTCTTCCGATCCCTGCTTCTTATAGAACCACTTGAAGACATCCCCGACATTAAACCGCGCGATCTCACCGACCGCATCCCTGAAGACCGGCATACCCTGCTGGACATACCGCCTGATCATCCGCGGAGATTTCTCGAGATAAACACATAAAGTCGGCAGATCTACCGTTCCATCGATAACCCCCGCGGGCCGCTGTTCGGATTTTTCGAACTCCTCAAGCTCTTTGAGCTCCTTAGATGAGAGAGAACCGCGCCCCAGCTTTTCGACAAGGGCGATGTAACGTTTCTTCTTGGCAATCTCAACAAGGTTGCGGTTCTTTTCATCCATTACTATCCCTTATCGCTTTTTTCCCTGAAAATTCCTCCCAGCGCCTGACCGCCACATCACAGAAGACCGGCTCGATCTCCATGGCGAACACTCTCCGGTTCAGCCGCTCGCCAGCGATAATTTGCGAACCCGAACCGGAAAACGGCTCATAACAAACATCCCCCGGTGTAGTATGAACCCGCATAGGGATAGCGAAAACCTCGGTCGGCTTAACGGTCGGATGGTCAAGGCCCGGGTTGCGCTTCTTTCCTTCCCAGTCCAGCTCCCAAACATCGGTGTGATACTCCGGCGTTTCAGGATCCCCCGTCCTTAAAAATCCAACCGTCCAGACACTGCCGATCGCCTTGTTTTTCGGCTTATACTCCGGCTTATGGCCTTTGACCCACATCAAAAGACACGGCTCATGCCGCCACGAATAAAACGAATAGGTCAAAATGACGCAAGGCTTGACCCAGACGATCTCCTGATGAATGAGAATGCCGATCTCTTTGCAGAGGCCCTCAATATCCGACCGCCGCTTTGAGGCATGCCACATATAAAGCGCGGTCTTTTCTTTGATGAACCCGAGGCCCACGGTCAGAAACTTACGCATGAAATCCACCGCGTCCGGAATGTCAATCTCATGATAAACATTCGACCAGTCCCGGCCGCCGTTCGGCCGATCGGCACCGGTGTAATCCACGCAGTACGGCGGGTCGGTTGCCAGCAAACTTGCCTTGCGACCGTCCATAAGCCGCGCCACATCTACCTCGCTGGTAGAATCCCCGCACAAAAGCCGATGTTCGCCAAGGATCCAGAGGTCGCCCTTCTTGGTAATCGGCTTTTCGGGCGGCTCCGGGATATCGTCCGGAAGAGTCTTTCCGCTTCCCAAGTTCTCAACACCCATGTCCCCGACACTTTCCCGCAGGCTCTGAAGCCGCAAGTTGAGATAATCATCACCGGCTTCTTTTCTCAACCTCTCCAAAAGCGGGATCAATGCGGCCGTCCACTGCCCGGCAATCTCGCTGTTATTGAGCGTGACGTTCATGGCCTGCTCTTGGATTTCATCCAGATCGACCATGATGACATCAACCTTTTCCACTCCGTCAGACTGCAAGACCTTGTACCGCTGATGGCCGGACACAATCCGCATGTTCCGCTTGTTAACGATCAACAGATCCACATACCCAAACTTCTCCAAGCTGTGTTTAAGCCCCGCATAGGCAGGCTCGGTTATTTCCCGGGGGTTGTACGGTGCCGGTTTTAAGTCCTCCACCCTGACCTCAGCGATTTCCGGTTTAACATTGATTTTTGCCACGATTTTCTCCTTTTTTATGTCCGCTCATGTCCATCAAAATGCCCGTTTTGACCACCCTGCAGACGTGTCTTTTAATCAAAAAAAGCCCGTATTCCCGACGGAAACAGGCCGTTTGGCCGTTTTTACCCCAGATGTGCAAAACCCCAAAAGTGATGGACATGGACATCGATTTTTTTACCCCTCATCACTGAAGGCCCGCGCCTCGCCCGACCCTCGCCCGACACCCCCTTCCAAGGACCCGCCAGCCTTTTATAGGCATACTCCCCAGAAAAACCGAATCTGCTTGTGAAGGGTAAAGTCATAGCAACAAATCTCTTTCACATTATGATTAATGATCACAATTTGTTTTACTGGACTACCCTCAAGCACCCACAGTTCAACGCGGTATCTGTCATCCCCGTAGGAATCTTCCGGTACTGCTTTAAACCATTTCCTTCTGTCGGCTTCGGTAAATCACGGACTCGAGTGCCAGATCTCATCAACGTACTTTTGAAGCTTATTTATTGCATCATCAAGACTTTGACATTTTACGGTTTTCATCGGTAATGCCTCCTTAGCACTAAAACGAGTTATTCACAGAATTCACAACCTCTACTACTATTTTTTGTTAGTTATCTCTTGATAATATCTTTTGTTCGGGTGACATGGGCGTCACTACTTCTGGTGACACCGGTGTCACCACTCCGGTGACAGGCCTGTCACTGGTGACATCCGTGTCACTACTTGGTTGTGGATAACTTTTCGTCCCCGAAACGTTAAGTAATTTATAGATATTCGGTTTCCCCTTCTTTCGCTCAATCGCGATAGCCTTCAACTGCTCCAATTGCTTAATAGCGCGCATAATTGTGCGCCGGGATACTCCGCAATGCCACGCCAGCGTAGTAATAGACGGAAAACAATCCTGCGCTTTGAAATTCGCGTAATAGCAAAGCCAAGAATAAACAGCGACACCCATGGTACCGGCGCTCTCACTGATTAACCTGAGCGCTGACTTATCTATCCAAAGGAATTTGCCGTCGCGCAAATCCCTGATATCGATCTTTTCGCTTCCCATGAAAAACCTTCTCACGAAGAAACAACTTCATACCAAGCCATGTTGCCTTTGAGGTTGCGCCGGATGCATTCATCCTTGCCGACCTTCCTCACGATGCCTTGCAAAACAAAGTCCCTGATCGTTCTCTCGGCCCGCAAATAATAATTTTTAGTCCCGTACGCTATGACCTCGGCTTTTGAGAAGATCCCGCGTTGCCTGCACCAGCGTAAAAGCTGTTCTTCTTTTGATAAAAATTTGTCCGGATTATCAATCGTCTCCATTGTCTTCACCTCCCCGAAACCAGTTCATCTGGCCCAGCTGATCCAGCCCCACAAGGCCAAGAAAAAATACACAACGAACAAGAACGACTGGGCGTATAAACGCTTCCGGAAATCGATCACTGCCCAGCACGCGTTCGTAAACATCCACACCAGAAACCCGGCCGGGTCTTTATGCACGTTCAAGACAACACCGAAGATAGACAGGCCCGCGAGCATCCACATCACCAGCTCTTTAAACTCTTTCGGGTCCTTGCCGAACGGCCGGTTGGCTTCAACAAGCTTGCGCCGGTTATACCAGCTCAAGTTTTTATAGATTTCTTTCCATCCCTTATTGACTCTCATCCGGTCTCCTTTCTTTGCTCTTCGGAACACGCTCAACAATAAAGAACTCCTCCCCGATCTTCTCGGTCGCGCATTCGGTAAAGACGCTGGCCAGAAGCGCGCCGACATCATCGGTCACATGAATGACCACGCGGTGACCGGACATAAGAAACGACCCGTCCATCTTGACCCGGGCCTTGCCGAATACACCTCGCGCCGCGCGCATCGCCGATTCCATCTGATCCTGAATCAGCTGTTTATCGATCCTTTCATCGAACTCGAACTTATAAACGAACTCCATGCAATTCCTCCTCTCTGATTACCTCAGATATTCCTCAAGCCCTTCTTTACGAAAAACCTCCCTGATACGCTTAACCTCTTCATTCAGCGTTGTGCGAGGTATCCCCATTTTTTCTCCCGCTTTTGCGATGCTTGTTCCTTCCATCAGAAAGCGGCACAATTGTTTTTGCCTGAAAGTCAGGTTGGCCGTCGCACGCCCCATAGCGTCAGGAAGATCCGCGGCCGTTATTTTTGAAATCGTCTGCTCTTCAACCATTAAAATCTTCTCCTTTGCGCTAATCGATTCCTCGTCTTCGCCCATTGCATCGAGCGATTCACTCACATATGAAACTTTGCGCATATTTGCTTCTCTCCTCCGGATAAGATCAGCGATTTTGTTTTTCATGATTCTGTTTAAGAATGTCCGTTCGGACGCTCCGGATTCAGGACGATGCTGGTCTTTTGCGAAAAACCAATGAATCAAACATTCCTGCAGAAGATCATCCGTCCCTTCGATTCTCAGGCTGACGTAATTGTGCTGAGCCTCCCTGATCAAGCAAAGAATCTCCCGTAATTCCCATTCTTGAAATAGGCCTCGATAGTTTTGGCTAATACGGACACTCCTTTTTTTGAGCGTGTCCGCAGAGATCCCCTAGCCTCCGCCAACTTATAAATGTTTGTCCTTTGTAATTGGTTTGCATCCCAGTAATTCATCTGGCGTCGGCTCTCTTTTTTAATATTCCGGTTAACACTGCTTTCACGGCGTCAAAGATTCTTTGATTCTGTATCCGCCTTTCCTCGCCCTCCAAGGGCTTGTCCGGATACGCAAGAAAGAATCCATTCTTGAACCGTTTTTGTAAGTTTGAATTTTGCCGTTCGCCCATAACGCTCCTCTACTGACTACATACGCAGACTTTTTGAAAACAGACGAAAAAAAGTTTGAAAACGAAAAAATTTCCGTCACCCTGCCGGAAATCCGCGTATATAGATAGAGAGAACGTGCGAGTGTGCGATCCCCAAGCAGAACAGCTCTAAGTAGTTGTAATAGCTTGACTTGTGGCTGGTTCTATTATAGGGTTGGGTCGCAAAGCAAAGAACGAGTTTAATCGATGGGCATGACACCAATTATCAAATCGAAAGAGAAAAAAAGATTCGTGATCTACACCCGGTGCTCGACCGACGATCAGGCGCAGGGCGACTTCACGACACTGGACGCGCAAGCGCATCACTGCAAAAACATGCTCGATGCGTTTGGCTATGAACTGGCAAATTTTGGTAAAAACGGAGTTATTAATGATGATGGCTATTCCGGCAAAGATTTAAACCGGCCCGGAATCCAATCAATCCTCAAAGACATCCAAAAAAACAAATCTTTTGACGGCATCATCTTCTTCAGGCTTGACCGCCTGACCCGCAACCCGCGCGACCTCTACGGCATGATCGACCTCTTCAAAGCTCAAGAGGTTGATTTCTTATCAGTCCGCGAGAATCTCGACAGCTCAACGGCAATAGGCCGCGTGGTCATTGGCATCATCGGCTTACTATCAGCTTTTGAACGTGAACTGACCGGCGAACGCGTGAAGGCCTCCGCGATCGCAAGAGCCAGACAAGGCAGATGGGTCGGAGGAAAACCGCCGTTCGGCTACAAACTGGTTAAGAACGGCGATCCTCTCCCAAATGGAAGGCAACCGCACAAGATCGAAGTTGATGAAATTATCGCCCCCTATTTAAAAACAATTTTCCGAATGGCCGCGGACAATAAGACATTATCGGAAATTGGATCCCTCCTCTTACAACACAAGGTGCCGACTTCCAAGAGCATGGTATGGAGAAAACAAACGGTGGCCAAGATAATCAAGAATCCATTCTACAAAGGCATAATTGCCTATTCAGGTGAAAAACATAAAGGCACTCATCTGGCCATCGTTGATGAAGATCTCTGGGATAGAGCCAATAGAGTAATTTCCGCAAAACTACCCGGACACAAGTTCTCAAAAATATCTAAGGATTATGCTAATCGGCTTAAGGGAATCGTACGGTGCGGAAAATGCAGGAGCTATTTCGTCTCAACAATAGCCCACGGCCATGGAGATAAACTCTTCTATTATTATGAGTGTAGCCGGGCAAGGCAGAAACTCGGGTGTGATGCCAAGCGGATATCCGCTACGGCATTTGATGAAGCGGTGATAGATTTCTTCAGGCGGGCGTCAGAAGATCAAGATATCCTCGTCAAATGCATGATAGGCGCGGTTAAGGACTGCACCGAAATACTGGACAGCTGTGAAAAAGAAATCAGGATAATTGAAAAGAAACTCAAGAAAAACAAGAAGGCCGCGGAAGACCTGCTCAATCTTGCGATGGAACAAAAGATCCCGAAAGGCGTGACCTATACCGAGAAAATGACCGGCCTTGAAAAAGAGATCGCCGAATTAGAAACCAAGCTATCGAAGCTTGAAGCTCAAAGACGGGCCGCAGATATCTCCGCCAACTCCGGCCAGTATTTATATCAAACCCTGCAATTTGCCATGAAATATATAGACGAATCCCCCGCTGATGCCCAGATCGGCTTATTAAAAGCCCTGATCCGGGTAATCGATATCCACGACGATCACGTGATGATGCGGCTATATGTGGGTGAACCGTCGCAGGAAATGGCCTGTCTTATAGGCCCTGAAAAGCAAGGAACCCCGCCCGATATCTCTACCGGACAGGGTTCGCCTGTGCGTCAACTATGGCGGAGAGGCAGGGATTCGAACCCTGGGAGCCCTTTCGGACTCACACGCCTTCCAAGCGTGCTGATTCAACCGCTCTCACACCTCTCCGCGTTTGAGTATATTACCTCATTATCGACGGGAAATCAACTGTATAAGCACGCAAAAAGGGCCGGACAAAATGCCCGGCCCCCGTATCCAGCCTGAGAGTTAACGCCGCCTTGCCCTTCCGGAGCAAACGTCCCTGCCGCAGCCTGAAACATACTCCCAGTGGCCGCCGCATTCGGTCCTACGCTGCACACAATGCCCTTTGATATAGATTCTACCGTGCCTCGGGTCGCGCACGTAATGCCCGGGGACCCAGACATCTTTATACCTGTACTCCGGGACCCAGATCCTGTTGCACGGAACGGGCTTTTCCACCACAATGGTCTTTCCCCTGCGCACGATTCCGCCGTCCTGCCGGCCGCAGCCTATGCCGCTGATATCCATCACGCTTCCGATAATATCCACCCTGCCGCCGGTAAGTATCCTGGCGCCTTCAACGCCTGTCAGCACCTTTCCCACAAGGTCCCAGTCGCTCGCGTGCGACACCCCCGCAAATCCCAGCAGCGCCAGCATCGCCGCCACTATTGCTATCTTCTTCATCTCGCGCCTCCTTTCAGGCATTAACGGTTTTATCCGTCTTCTGCGTGATTAGACGCTGACGAGGATGAAAGGTTTACTTGCGAAATATACCCAGGAACGCGGCAGAAAATACCAATCCGCCTATCGCCCCCAATACCAGCCCTTCGATGATCCCAAATATTATCGTATTCGTCAAAAAACCGTTTACGGCGCCGATAACTACCGCGGTTACAATACAGCACGCCATACCTACGACTATACTGCGCCTGTTCTGAAGGCTATTGACCAGTAAACGGCCTCCGAAAAACCCGCAAATAGCTCCCCACATTATCCCCCATGCCGCCCATGCCACCCATGCCACCCATGCCGATTCCGGCATTTCGGGGACGGGAACCATTCCCATCTCTTTTACAGACGCGCCTATCATAGTAAAAAACCAGCTCAATCCGGAACATACGATCGTAAACACCGCTATAAACAAGGCCTTCGCTTTCTTTCCGGCATCCATTCCGATTCCCTCCTGTTTTAGGCCTACTTCCATCCGAGCTTCTTATAATACAGGGGCAAGTTCCCTTTTGCGCAATCCCTGCATACCTTTTCCGACTCCTCGCGGCCCAGAGGAAGCGTTTTTTTAAAACTGGGCTTTAACTTATCGATATTATCCAGTATAAAACATTTGTCCCTCGGCCTGTCGAACTGTCCTCGAAGCCTGCTGAACGCAGACATAAAACTTTCATCTTTCAGGTTGCCGAACGACAACGGGGTAAAATCACAAGGGCACAGGTTACCGTGCGCGTCGATATACACATGCTGTATCCCCGCACCGCATCCGTACATATCGCCCGACTCCAGGTAAGCGAACGCTGCCACTTTCGGCAAGTTGCTTATCCTGTTCGCCCTTATGTGGAAATCAATAAGGGCATTGCGGTCTTCCTCTCCGAGGAACGTACCGGCGCCGGCGTCTATCAGCTTCCCGGTAGGCATCGGCTCGATTATCCTTATCTCCTGAACTCCTAATTTTTTCACAAAATCCATGTACTTATCCAGGAATCCGGTATTTGCCGCATCTTTCCTGACGGTCAGCTGGACAGCAGTATAAAACCCGCTCTTCACCGACTCCCCGATGGCGTCAACCGCGATCTTGAAGGCCCTGTCCGAACCCCTAAGCCTGTTATGTTCACCGGCATCATAGTGGTCCAAACTTATTGCCGTATAGCATAGGCCCGCGTCCTTAAGTTTCTTTGCCCTTGCGCTGCCGAACCCCTCCCCCGTGGTGAAGAGGATGCTTGCCGACCTGTTGTCGACGGCTCCGACCAATTCTTCCAGGTCGCCCCTTAGTAAAGGTTCTCCGCCGGTAAAGCCTATCACACAAATGCCGGCATCTTGAAGCTCTTTTATAATGTCTTTCCATTTCTGCGCGGAAAGTTCTTCACCCTGCCTGTGGGCTTTGCTGCAATGCCAGCAGTTGAACCCGCATTTATTTGTCAGAGCGAGATAAGCCGAATACGGCATAACGTTGTGCCTGTAAACATCAACGGAATTCTTGATGAGGCCGTCGAATGCCCGGCTCGGGAACGGGGGCATGAAGGTACTTATGACATAACGGTCTCCTGTCCATGTGAGTTTTTCATTCTTGAACGTGCGGTGCAGGTACCACATGACCCGGGGCGGGAGGGACCTCAGTTCCCTGCTCTTTATATTCGCCAGCAAGGCAAGCTCTTTCCTGAATCCGGTAATGTTTTTCATCTTCTCTCCGCTATTCCGGCAACAAACTTATGGCAGACCTTAATCTTTCCGTCCTTCATATGGTCACGTTCAATTATTTCTATGAATGCCTCGTCGCATTCCTTCCTTATGCCGGGATCCATGATCCTGTCGAATCCGGCGCTGGCCCCGGTATGTAACGCCCAGTCCAGGACTTCCTTTCCGTTGTTGAAAACAAACTCCACTTCTCCCTGCCATACGCTTATGGTCTTCAGGCCTGCCATTGTGAACATTTTATCGAGATGCACCGAATCCGCGGGCAGCCTGAAAGGAAGGTCCATCATATACCGTATATGCCCGGGGTATCTCTGGGCGACCTTGATCCCCGTATCTCTTACGGGGAATAGCGTATCACTCCTGTTCTCTATTATTCCCAGTTTTCCTCCCGGCTTGAGGACGCGCTTTATCATTTTCAGAAGGTCGGCGGGCTCCGAATAAGCTATAGCCCATCCGCACGTAATATAATCGAATTTACCCTCGGGCATTGCCCTCAGGACTTCCTTCATATCTCCTCGGATGAATTCGACATTTGAGCCGGCACCCGCCTTGGCTTTTGCCTGCTCCAGCATGGCTTCGGACATATCGACGGCGGTCACTTTGCCCTTCTGCCCTGCCAGCCCGGATAATTCCGATGTTATCGTCCCGGTGCCACAGGCGATATCCAACGAGATCGAACCTTCGCGGACATCAAGCTTCCTTGCCATCTCTATTGAATGCGTTTTAACGTATGCCGAAAAGTACTTGTCGTAGGTGGGCGCCAGTAAATCGTAGTCCTTGTTTATAAGGTCCTTGGGGACTATCCTGCGGCTTAGGAGAAACCAGCCTGACTTCAAATAAAAAAATACCGCCTTTACCATATCAGCGGTATTTTACCATAAAATAACTGGCGGAGAGTGGAGGATTCGAACCTCCGGTCGACTTACGTCGACAACGGTTTTCGAGACCGCCGCATTCGACCACTCTGCCAACTCTCCGCTCACTCTATTTTAGTGGTAGTGAGCGGACCCTGAGGGTTGGCCGAAGGCCATCCCGAAGAGTACTCGCTCGCTCCCCTTATTTGCTTCTCTTATACAACCCTGTCAATTCCGCCTGGCCGAGGATATGGCCCTGCATCGCCTGCTCGATTGCCGAACGTTTCGCGCCCTCGGGCAACCCGAGTTTCCTGTCAAGCGCATAGGCCTTGAATATATACCTGTGCGTCCCGCTCGGCGGCATCGGGCTAACATAACCGATCTCGCCTATAGAATTCAGCCCCTGCTTGCCGGGGACGCTGTCTTCCGCTATCCTATCCGCGACTGGGATGTCGTAGACAACCCAATGTGTGAACGTCCCTCCCACCGCGTCGGGGTCGTCCATAATCAGCACGAGGCTCTGCGCGCCCTGAGGTACCCCATTTATGTTCAGCGCGGGATTAATCTCTTGCCCGTCCGCGGTGAACTTGGCCGGCAAGTTCCCGTTGTCCGGGAATTCAGGAGATGTGAGTTTCATTATGACGCCTCCTTTAGATTCGGCCTCTCATAGCGAGGATTCTGGCGGAGAGTGGAGGATTCGAACCTCCGGAAGACTTGCGTCTTCAACGGTTTTCAAGACCGCCGCATTCAACCGCTCTGCCAACTCTCCGCGCGCTCAATTTTTGTGGCTGCGCGCGGACCCTGAGGATAAGCCCTCAGGCTATTCCGAAGGGTTTCGTGCAACCAATATATCATAGAGCTATGCGCCTCTCAAGGAAAACATCTGCCTCCACGCCCAGAGGTACATCTCCTTGCCGAGGTCATACGCGTTATACGCGTAATTTTTGAACGAAAAATCCGCGAAAACGAAATTCAGTATCAGCGCCGCTATGCTTAGATTTATAAGGTATATCAGGACTATCGAGAACATATACCCGCTCTTTATCAGGTCGGGCTGCTTCGTCTTCAGGAACTCTACCGTCATCACGAAATGGAAGGTCAGCGTGAGCCCGACGGAGAACAGGAACAGCGAGATATAATCCCTTATGTTCCATATCTGGCGCGCGACGTGCCATATCAGCATTATTACCAGCGTATACGTCGGGAAGAAATACGGCGCTAAGCTGATGAAGATATTCGATTTGGTGCCCTTTACCTCCCCGCCCTTCTTGGATACCTTGAAGCTCTTGACCTTTCCCGCGGAGATGAACATCGCGAGCGCGTGCGTGAGCTCGTGCCCGAATATATACACGACATTCGGCTTAAAGAAGACCGTATGTATTATAAGGTAGACGACCGCGCCGAGGATGAAATACCCCTGGTTGCTGTCGAGCGAGTATATCTTGCCGATTTCCCGGTATAGCGCGTAAGAGGACGATATTACGAAGGGTATCGCGAGGATCGAGACGGCGAATTTGGCTATTCGGCCCATTACTTTTTCGGTGGTACTATCCTGTCCCGTCCGTCCATGTACGGCCTCAGGACTTCGGGGATAGTGACGCTGCCGTCCTTGTTCTGGTAGTTCTCGAGTATCGCGATGACCGTGCGGGCCATGGCTACACCCGAACCGTTTAACGTATGGACATATTCGGATTTGCCTGTCTCTTTTATGCGGTATTTTATGTTCGCGCGGCGCGCCTGGAAATCCTCGAAGTTCGAGCAGCTCGATACCTCGAGCCACGCGTTAACGCCGGGGGCGAACGCCTCGAAATCGTAGCATTTCGCCGCGGAGAAACTCAGGTCTCCCGTCGAGAGCATCACGACGCGGTACTGCAGCCCGAGCTTCTGCAGGACTTTTTCGGCATTGCCGACGAGTTTTTCCAATTCGTCGTAAGAGGTCGCCGGCTTGACGAATTTGACCAGCTCGACCTTGTCAAACTGGTGGACCCTCATAAGGCCCTTCGTCTCCTTGCCGTAGGAACCCGCCTCGCGCCTGAAACAAGCCGTATAGGCCGTGTAATAGACCGGAAGGTCCTCCTCATTGAGTATCTCGTTCATGTGCATGTTCGTAAGCGGCACTTCCGCCGTCGGGACAAGGAACAGGTCGTCGTCCCTGAGGCGGTACATATCCTCTTCGAACTTAGGCAGCTGGCCCGTGCCTGTCATCGCAGCGCGGTTCACGAGGAACGGCGGGAACACTTCCCTGTAGCCGTGCTCCTTCGTATGCAGGTCCAGCATGAAATTTATCAAAGAGCGCTCTAATTTCGCCCCGTCGCCCTTGAAGAGCGGGAAGTTGCTGCCGGATATCTTCGACGCTCGCGGCAGGTCGAGTATATCAAGGTATTCGCCGATCTCAATATGCGTCTTCGGTTTGAAATCGAATTTCTTCTCCTCGCCCCAGCCCCTTACCGCCTTATTGGCGGAAGCGTCCCTGCCTACCGGGATCGACGAGTGCGGGATATTCGGGATATTGTAGAGCGCCGCCTGGATATCCTTCTCAACCGCGCGGACCTGCTCGTCGAGCGCCTTCTCCTTCTCGGATATCGCCTTCATCTCGGCGATCTTGGCTTTAGGGTCTTTCTTTTCGCGGATAAGCTGGGCGATCTCTTCTGAGGCGACGTTCTTGTTGCGCTTGATATCCTCGGACTCTTTAAGCACGCCGCGGCGTTTCGCGTCGAGCGCGAGCAGGCCGTCGATATCCGCGGGTTTGCCGCGGTCATCGCAGGCCTTCTTTACCTTCTCCGGGTTATCTCTTATGAATTTTAGGTCGAGCATAGTTTTGGTGAGCCGCCTGAGACTTGAACTCAGCACCCACGGCTTAAAAGGCCGTTGCTCTACCGGATGAGCTAGCGGCTCACTGTTAGATCTCTGTTATCTCTTTTTCTTTCGCGAGGAGCAGTTCTTCGACCTTCGCGATATATTTATCTGTCAGCTTCTGCACCTGCTCCTGGCCGCTGAACTTGTCGTCTTCCGTGATGAGCTTATCCTTCTCGATCTTCTTCAGGTGCTCTATCGCGGAGTGGCGCACGTTGCGTATAGAGATCCTGCAGTCCTCCGCCATCTTCTTGACCACCTTCGCGAGCTCTATGCGGCGTTCCTTCGAGAGGTCCGGTATCATCAGGCGTATGAGCTTGCCGTCGTTGACCGGCGTGATGCCGAGCTCCGACCTCAATATGGCTTTCTCTATCTCGGCGCTTGCCGAGACGTCCCACGGCTGTATCACGATGCATTTCGCGTCGGGCGTCGATATCGCCGCCAGCGATTTCAGCGGGGTCGGGGTGCCGTAATAATCCACCTTTATGCCGTCGACGAGCGACGGCGTCGCGCGGCCCGTGCGGACCGTCGAAAAATCATGTGCGAGCACGTCCGTGCTCTTCTTCATGTGCTCTTCCGCGTCGCGTAATACGTCTTTTACGGTATGGCCCGTGAAGCTGCTCATCTGACCCGCGCCTCCTTATTTATTATGAGACGATCGTGCCGACCTTCTCGCCGAGGCAGGCACGCTTGATATTGCCATTAACGTTAAGGTTGAAGACAACGATCGGAAGGCTGTTATCCATGCAGAGGCTTATAGCGGTGGAATCCATTACCTTGAGCCCCTTGTTTATTACCTCTATGTATTTCAGCTTGTCGTATTTCTTCGCGTGTTTGTCTATTACGGGATCGGCCGAATATATGCCATCGACCTTCGTCGCCTTCAGAATGACGTCGGCGCCGACCTCTATAGCCCTGAGAACCGCGGCAGTGTCCGTCGTAAAATACGGGTTGCCCGTCCCGGCAGCGAAGATAACAACTCTTCCCTTCTCGAGATGGCGCATCGCCCTGCGCCTGATATACGGCTCGGCGATCTGCTCCATCTGTATGGCCGTCATCACCCTCGTAAAACAGCCGAGTTTCTCAAGCGAATCCTGCAGGGCCATCCCGTTTATTACGGTCGCGAGCATGCCCATGTAGTCGGCGGTGGAGCGGTCCATGCCTTTCGCGGCGAACTTTTCGCCGCGGATGATGTTGCCGCCTCCGATGACTACGGCTATCTCTATGCCGAGGTCGCGGACCTCCTTGATCCTCTCAGCGATCTCGGAACACGCCTTCGGCTCGATGCCGTGGCCATGCGGGCCGCTTAACGATTCGCCGCTTATCTTGAGGAGCACCCTCTTGAACAGCGGTTTGCTCGGCTTTGCCATTTTTTACGCCTCTTCGCCTAACTGGAACCTGACGAACCTCTTTACGACCACATTTTCGCCGGTCTTCGCGATCACCTGAGTAATGTAATCCTTCATCAACAGCGACGGGTCCTTCACGAACGGCTGCTCAAAAAGGCAGGCCTGTTTTATCTCTTCGTCGCTTAAGTCCTTCGGCGCGTCTTCCTTCTTCATGTATTTCGGGCTCGTGGACGCGACCTGCAGGGCGAGGTCCTTTACGAGTTTCTGGAAGTCATCCGTCCTCGCGACGAAATCCGTCTCGCAATTGACCTCGACGAGAACGCCTATCCTCGAGTCGTGGTGTATATAGGAGTGGATCGTGCCCGCTTTCGCCTTGCGCAACGACTTCAGCTCGGCGGTCTTAAGGCCCTTCTCCTTCAATAGCGCTATTGCTTTCTTCGTGTCACCGCCGGACTTCGTCAGCGCGTCCTTGCAGGCCATCACGCCGGCGCCGGTCGATTCCCTGAGTTTCATTACGTCTTCTGCTTTTATCGTAGTCGTCATTTTATGCCTTTGTCGTCTTTTTCTTTTTTACGGCCGGTTCGGCCTCTTCGACCTTCTTTCCCTTGAGGACCTTCTTCTTCAGTTCTTCGGCCGCGTCTTCGTCGACCTCTACCTTATCATCCGCGTCCTCGGCGGCCTGCCTTGCCTCTTCCGCCGCCTTATCGTCGAGGTACGCCTTGCGTCCTTCGGATACGGCGTTCGAGACGAGGCTCGTAATGAGCTTTATCGAGCGTATCGCGTCGTCGTTGCCGGGTATCGGATGGGATATCTTCTCCGGGTCGCAGTTCGTGTCTATGAGCCCTACCACCGCTATGCCGAGGTTGTTCGCCTCCGAAACGGCGATCTCTTCCTTCTTCGAATCCACTATGAATAACGCGGCCGGGAGCTTGCCCATATCGAGCACGCCTTCGAGGTCGCGGTTCAGTTTCGCGAGTTCCCTGCCGAGTTTCGCGGTCTCTTTCTTGGAGAGCTTCTCGAAGGTGCCGTCCTCCTGCATCTTCGTGATCTCCTTATGCCTCTTGATCGATTTCTTTATCGTGGCGTAGTTCGTGAGCATGCCGCCGAGCCAGCGCTCGGTCACGTAGAACATGCCGCAGCGCAGGGCCTCTTCCTTTATGACGTCCTTCGCCTGCTTCTTCGTGCCTACGAACAGGACCGCCTCGCCCTTCGAGGCCGTCTCCCTGAGGAAACCGAGGGCCCTGGCGAGCGCCTTCTCCGTCTTCTCGAGGTCGATTATATAGATGCCATTCTTCTCTCCGAAGATAAATTTCTTCATCTTGGGGTTCCAACGCTTCTTCTGGTGGCCGAAGTGGACTCCGGCTTCAAGCAACTGCTTTATTGTCTGTGTAGCTGCCAATTGTACTTCCTCCTTTTAGTTTTCGTTATTGGACTACGGAATTGGGTAATATTAGCACAATTAAGGGGCTATTTCAAGCGTTTTTTGGCCCTCAGGCAATCCCTTCTTCGAGGAATTGGAGGTCGTAAAGGCGCTTGTAGAGGCCGTTCCTGCGGAGCAGTTCTTCGTGGGTGCCCGTCTCAATTATCTTTCCCTTCTCCAAAACGATTATTTTCGTGGCAAACTTGACCGTCGAGAGGCGGTGGGCTATCACAAAAGCCGTCTTGCCCTTCATTAGCTTCTCGATGGCGTCCTGGACTATCGCCTCGGACTCCATGTCGAGCTGTGAGGTCGCTTCATCGAGTATCAGTATGGGCGCGTCCTTGAGCACGGCCCTGGCTATCGCTATCCTCTGGCGTTCGCCGCCGGATAAACGGTGGCCCCGCTCGCCTACGACCGTATCGTACCCGTCGGGCAGTTTCGATATGAAGTCGTGCGCGTTGGCTATCTTTGCCGCCTTGATTATATCTTCCTCGGAAGCCCCCTGCCGCCCGTAGGATATATTCGCCTTTATCGTATCGTGGAAGAGTATCGTCTCCTGCGTGACTATCGCTATCTGCGCGCGCAGTGATGCGATCGCCGCGTCCTTAATCCCTGTGTTGTCAATGGTTATGTTGCCCTTTCCGGCGTCGTAGAAGCGCGGGACAAGGTTGACAATGGTCGATTTTCCGCTTCCGCTCGGGCCGACTATCGCGATTATCTCGCCTTTCCTGGCTTCGATATTTATTCCGTCGAGCACGGTCTCGCTGCCGTAGGAGAACGAGACGTTATCGAACCTTATCCTGTCCCTGAAAGCCCCGAGCGCCACGGCATCCGGCTTTTCGCGGACGCTTGATGTCGCGTCGAGTATCTCATATATCCTCTCCGCCGCCGCGAGCGCCTTCTGGTTGATTGAATTCACCTTACCGAGGCGGCTCAGCGGCCTCGCGAGAAGGAATACCGCGACCATGAACGCTATAAAACCGGCCGGGTCCGCGGAGTCCATTATTATCTTTCTGCCGCCGAGCCAGAGCACGAACGACCCGCACGCTATACCTATGAACTCTATCGCCCAGTCGAGCAGCTTCTCCCTCTTCGCGGACCTCATGAACATCTTGTACAGGCCCGTGTTCTGGGACGAGAACTTCCTGCGCTCCGAATCTTCCATCGAGAACGCCTTTACGATACGCATGCCGCTTATCGTCTCTACGAGCGTGGTCGTCACAAAACCCATCTGCTCCTGCGTCTGCTTCGAGATCTTCCTGAGCTTCTTTCCGACGCGGATTATCGGGAACATTATGAGCGGCAGCACGACGAAACCGAGGATGAGCAGCGACCACTGGATGTCATACATCTCGCGCAGGAAAAATATCATGAATATGTAGACGATGACCTGCGAGCTCTGGTATATGAGGTCGGTTATGCCTTCCGTTATCGAATTCTGGATAATGCTGGTGTCGTAGGTTATCCTCGATACAAGCACTCCGGTATGGGCCTTACTGTAAAAATCGAGGGAAAACTCGAGGAGTTTGTCATAAACGGCGCGCCTGAGGTCGGTAAGGACCCTCGTGCTGACGTCGGTCATCAGGTATGACTGCAGGAACGTGAAGAGCCCCCTGAAGAAGAACGCGACGATGACGCCTATTATTATCCCGGTAAACAGGTTGTTCTGCGGGACAGCGTTGAGCTTTACCATGAGGGCTTTGACGGCCTGCGGCATCTTCTCGGGAATGCTCATCGGGGCGTTGCGCAGGACGTTATTGACGACCGGTATGACCACGGACGTCGAGACGACACCGAAAACGACGCTGTTTATTATCATGCATAGGTTTGCGAAAACGAGCGTCGGCAGGTGCGGTTTTACGAATTCAAGCAGCCGAAGGTAGAGCTTCATAGCTGTAAATCTTACCACACCTGCCCGGGAGTGTCAAAGGTAATGCGGCAGTGTATTCGGGGCTATTTTTCCGATATTACGGCGTCATCGGCGTAAAAAGTCCCTTTGCCGTCCTTATTGAAGAACTGTATGACCAGGTTGCATGAGTCGGCGCCGTCGGGAGCCGTTCCGGACACATTTACGAGCTTCCAGTCCGAGTCCGAAAGCTCCGGGCCCCATGTCTCGCCCCAGGTGCGTGTGCCGTCTATCTCCTTGTCGCCCTTGCGCCATTCTAAGCTAACCTGCCCGTACGCGCCGCCGCTGATCGGGTCCTTGGAGGAATTACGGACATAGCACGAGAACGAATAGGTCTTGCCGGCCGTAACCGGCTTGAAGTTGTACAATATGCCGCTCGCGCACTCCGGCTTCGCCTCAGAGCTTACGTATATCGACTGCGCGCCTGTCTTCGCGGCGTCGGACGTAACTCCGTTGTAATCGCCGTTCCAGGACCACCATCCGGCGGGCTCCCCGCCCGCGGCGCCGGACGGCTCCTCGAAACTCGCGTTCGGTATCGGGCTTTCCGCGGCGACTGCCGGGGCCGCGATACCCATCGAAATCGCTATCAAAAACAGATAATATCTTTTCATCGGTGCCTTTCTTTTTTAAATAGGGACGGGAGAACCGTCTCCCGTCCCTCTTCCTCGATCGTTGGGGGTGTGAGGAAGTTAAAATCTTTCGGGTGCGGGGCAAAGGCCTTTGAGCTTACTATCCGGGTATGCTCTCGGAGCCCTTGCCCCGTTCTTCCTCGGGTTAGAAGGAAGATCCTGCGAAATTACCTGGTTGTCTTTTTCCTTATCCCTATCAATCCCGCCAATCCGGAGCCGAGAAGTAACAGGCTCGCGGGTTCCGGCACGGCCTGCGCATCCATGTCATCCCAGCCGATGGAGCCGCCGTTCGGCGTCGCGCCGTTAGCGTCGGCAAGGTTAAGGACTATGCGGCCCTTGTTTGCGTCGGTCGGGGCAACGAACGTCCCTGACAGCGACTTCCATGCATCGACCGCGTCCGTCCCGCTGACGAACCGCCCGATCTCGTTCTCGGAAAGTTTCGTGTCCGCGTTGAACCATTCGACCTTGAAGATACCGTCCCAACCGACAGGAGCGTCGGCTGAAGGGGCGTAAGCAAAACCGCTCAGGTTATACTGGGTACCGGATGTGACGTCAAAGTCCTGGTAGGTACCTGTGTCGTCAGACCATGACTTTACGCCTCTCGCGCCGCCCGAGGTATGGTTGTAATCATTGTGATACCAACCGCTGCTGCCCCACCTTGTCCAACCGTCGATGACGGTCGCCGCATCCCCGTAGTAACCCATAGTGCCGCTTTCAAAGTCCCCGTTGGTCAACAGGTTGGCAAAAGCATCCGACGGCGCTACGGTTAAAGCTACTGCTGCTACCAATACTGCTACAAACACGTTCTTCATACTGCACCCTCCTTTCTCTGGTTTATGCCCACGTGTGCATTGATGGGCAAAAAAATATCATTTTTCCGTTGATTCGCGCACTATAAGCCTCGCGCGAAGCGCGACTTCCTCTATCGGCCTCTTGGGGTCCTCTATGAGGTTGAGCATCATGTCTATCGCCTTGCCTCCGATGTCCTCGAGAGGGAACCTTAATGTCGTAAGTGACGGCTTCAGGAACTTTGCGCCCTCCCAGTCGTCGAAGCCCATAACCGCTATATCCTGAGGGATCCTCAGGCCCTTGTCCTGCGCCGCTTTTATGACACCGGCCGCCATCTCGTCGTTGGCGCAGATCATCGCGTCCGGTTTTGACGGGAAACACAGTATCCTCTTCATCTCTTCGTACGCTTCATGGAAGAAGAAATCCGCGTTCCCGGTGAAATTCTCTTCATACTCGAGCCCGAACTTCTTCAGGGCGTTCTTATAACCCTCTGAACGGCCTATCCCGTCAACGGACATGAGCCCGCCGTTCATCATTCCTATTTTTTTATGCCCGAGGTTGACAAGGTGGCCGACCGCCTGCTGCATAGCGTCGTCGTTGTCGAGGCTGATATTGTTCACTTTCTTGGTCCCGAGGTACTTATCGATAAAGACCAGCGGCACGCCCTCTTTCTGCAGCTCTTTTACGTTATCGGGAATGTCCTTATGGTACGCGACGTTATAGATTATAACTCCGTCAACGAGCCAGTTCCTGACTATATCGCTACACGAGAGCCCCTCATCGGCCCAATAATCGGTCGAGAAGAGCATCAGCGCGTAATTGTTCCTCCTGCAGGTATCGGTGATGCCTTTCAATATGGGCAGGACATGCGGGTGGAGGTCGGGCGCTATTATCGCGAAGGAGCGCGTCTTCTTCCTTACAAGGCTGCGGGCGATCAGGTTCGGCTGGTATCTCATCTCGCTTATGACCTGGAGCACTTTCGTCTTGGTCTCCTGGCTGATAGCAGGGTTATTATTAATGACCCTGGAAACCGTCGAATGCGTCACCCCGGCGCCTTTTGCTACATCTACGATTGTCGGTCTCTTCTTCATTTTGTTCACGTGTGCATATTATACCCTATTACGGCCCTGTGTCAAGATAATTAAAATGCTATTTTTGGGGAATTCTTAACGATCATGGATTTATATTGTTAATGCCGGCGCAAATTGATAAAATAACGGTAAATATGGACAGGATAAAAGTCGGGGTCATAGGGGTCGGGCATCTCGGGCAGCACCACGCGCGCATATACGCGGATATGGACGGCGTGGAGCTGGCGGGCATATGCGATACGGACGCGAAACGCGCGAAGGAGTTCGCCCGCAAATACAAAACGACGGCATTCTCGGATTACAAGGAGATGTTCGGCGTGGTTAACTGCGCGTCAGTCGTTGTCCCTACGGATTTCCATTACCATGTCGCGAAGGACTGCCTCCAGAACGGCATATCCGTGCTGATAGAGAAGCCGATGACGAAGTTCGTCGGCGAGGCCGAGGACCTGCTCGCCATCGCTAAAGAAAAGGGCCTGACCATACAGGTAGGGCACATCGAGAGGTTCAACGCGGCGGTCCGCGCGCTCGACGAGATCCCCGGAAATGTCCGCTTCATAGAATGCCACCGCCTCGGGCCGTTCAAGAAACGCGCGCTCGACGTCGGTGTAGTGCTCGACCTCATGATACACGATATAGACATCATACTCGCTCTCGTCAAGTCGGAGATCGCGTCGATAGACGCGGTAGGCGTGAATATCCTGACGGGCCATGAGGACCTCGCGAACGTCAGGATACGATTCAAGAATGGCGCCGTCGCGAACCTGACCGCGAGCCGTGTGACCGACAAGGAGATGCGCAAGATACGGCTCTTCAAGGACGACTGTTACATATCGCTCGATTATATCAAACAGGAGTCGGTCATCTACCGCAAGATAAACAACAGGATAACGGGAAAGCTGATAAATATCAAAAAAGAGGAACCGCTGAAGAAAGAGCTCGAGGCGTTCATCTCGTGCCTGAAGACCGGCGAGCGTCCGCTCGTCTCCGGCGAGGAAGGCCTCGACGCCCTGAAAACAGCCCTGCAGATAGAAGACGCCATAAAAGAGAACTTGAAGACAAATGCCTAAGAAGATATTCATCGTCGCCGGCGAGGCCTCAGGCGACCTCCACGGCTCCAGCCTCATATCCGAGATAAAGAGGATCTCCCCGGATACCGCGTTCATCGGCATGGGCGGGCCGCTGATGGCCGGGGCAGGGCTCCGCTCATTCCAGGATATCAGCGAGCTCTCGGTCATAGGCCTCGGCGAGGTCATTGCCAGTTTAGAGAAGTTCAAAAGCGCTTTTCGCCTGCTCGCCGGCAAGCTTGACGCCGAAAAACCCGATTGCGTCGTGCTGATAGATTACCCTGAATTCAACCTGCGCTTCGCGCGAGAGGCAAAAAAGCGCGGCATCCCCGTGGCCTATTACATAAGCCCGCAGATATGGGCCTGGAGAAAGGGCCGCGTCAGGGATGTAAGGAGATATGTTGACAAGATGCTGGTCATACTCGGTTTCGAGAAGGATTTTTACGCCAAATACGGCGTGGACGCGGAATTCGTCGGGCATCCCCTTCTCGATTCGGTGGTAACTTCATCCTCGAGGGCTGAGTTCCTCCAGCGGCACGGCCTCGACGCCTCAAAGAAGACCGTGGCATTGCTTCCCGGCTCACGCCGCACAGAGGTCGAGAAGAACCTGCCGTTAATGGCCGAGGCCGCGGAGCTCATCGGTGAAAAACTCGGCAACAACGTGCAATTCATGGTCGCGAAACCCGGCGGCATGGATGCCAACCTCTACGAGGAGACCCTCGGAATGGAGGGTTTCAGGCCGGAACTCATCGAGGATGAGGCCTACGATTGCGTGAACGCGGCGGACCTCGTGCTCGTCGCGTCGGGCACGGCAACGCTCGAGACGACGATACTCGAAAAACCCATGGTCATAATCTACAGGGTGTCGTTGCTGACCTGGCTGTTCGGCAAACTGCTCGTGAGGATACCGCATATCGGGCTCGTGAACATTGTCGCCGGGAGCAGGATAGTCCCGGAGTTCGTCGGTTTCCGTATAAGCCCTTCCGCGATAGCGAACGAAGCGGTCTCCATACTCCGGTCCCCCGCCCGCAGTGAAGGCCTGAAGACCCATCTCGCCGCCATAAAGAACAAGCTCGGCGGGCCCGGCGCAAGCAGGCGCGCCGCGGAAGCGGTATTAAAAATAATACTCGGATAGCAGCTCGACAGGATGGACGATCTTCGCGGACGTGAATTGGGCTATCTGTGTCTTGCATGAACCGCACGACGTAACGACGTAATCGGCGCCGGACGACTTTATCCCGTCAAATAGCTTCCTGCCTATAGACGCCGACAGGTCGTAATTCTCGTTCTTGAGGCCGAACGTCCCCGCCATGCCGCAGCATGAGTCGTCCATTTTTATTATCGATATGCCCGGTATGAGCTGGACCAGCGATTCCTGGAGCTCGCCGATCTCCTGCGCCTTGAGATGGCACGGCGTATGGAAGACGACGGTTTTGTTAGATGACTTGAAGTTAGTGTTCATCCCGCCTTCGTTAAGCAGGATCCAGAAGTATTCGTGTATATCATACGTGTTCTGGGATACGAGGACCGCCTCGGGCGTGGACAATAACCTCGGGTAATCCTCCTTCAGCGCGAGGCCGCAACTCGGGCAGCTCGTTATGATATCGTAACCGGCCTTTACCTTCTCGTAAAGCTCCCTGATATTCGCGGATATCTCCTTTTTTGTCCCCGCTGTATTCCCCGACGATATTCCGGGCATGCCGCAGCATCTCTGCCCGGCAAGGATTACCGATACGTTGTTCTTCTGCAGGGCCTTTATTACCGCGGCGCCTTCGCTTTCGGCATTGAAGAGGTCTACATAACATCCCGTGAAATATACGGCTTTCCTTGCCGCGCGCCCGCCGCCGTCCTTTACCGTCGGGGCGCGCCCCGACGGGACGGGAAGCGACCTCCTGCTGTCCAGGCCGAACATGAGCTCCGACAGGAACTTTCCCGGGGCCGAACCAAACAGTATCTTAGCGAGGCCCGGCATCTTCGCCGGTATCGAGCATAGCAGGCGCACCTTCTCGAGCGCTGATTGCGAAAATCCTACTCCCCATTCCTTTACGTATATCTCTTTCGCCATCGAGCATACCTGCGACATGTCGGCGCCGGTCGGGCATTCGACGCGGCATGACCTGCAGTTGATGCAAAGGTCGAGCAGGCCCTTTATCGCGGGGTCCTTCAGCAGTTTCGCGTCGAGCTCCCCGGTCATTATGCCTTTTATGACCGCGGCCTTCGCGCGCGGGGACGCGAACTCCTGCGGCAGGACGGCATTCACCGGGCAGGTGTTCCTGCAGAGGCCGCACGCATGGCATCTCTCGACCTCTTCCCTGACGGCTTCCGAATCGAACACCGTGCCTGTAACAACGTATTTCGTGCCGGCGTCGTATACGAGGTCGTGCGCTACCTTCTCTTCCTTGCCTATCTTCTTGCCGGGGTTCAATATCCCCTTCGGGTCGAATATATCTTTTATGGCGCGGAACATCTGGTAAAGCGGGCCGAATTGCTTCTTCACGTAAGGCGCCCTCAATATGCCGTCGCCGTGCTCCGCCGATATCGAGCCCCCGATGGATATTACCATCCTGTAAAAATCGTCGGCCATGTTGTCCATCTTGACAAGGTCGGCCTTGTCCTTCATGTCCATCAGCGGACGGATGTGCATATTGCCGTCGCCGGCATGCCCGTAGACGCACGCTTCGACACCGTAATGCCCGAATATCGCGTAGGCGCCCATCACGAACTCGTCGAGGTTCTCCGGGGGGACTATCGCGTCCTCGATGAAGGGTATGGGGCGCTTTTTGCCTTTCACCCTGTTCATTATCGGGACCGCCGCGCGCCTCAAGGCCCAGAGCCGGTCGCGTTCATCTGGCTCTTTAGCGACCGCAGCCGCGTTCTTTATCATAGAAATGCGCAGGTCGATATCCGCGTCGTCCGCGCCCTCAAGGTCTGCAAGCAGCGCGCCCTTGGCGCCCTTGGGCAGCATTGGTTTCACGGAAGGTTCCGCCTCCCTCGCGAGTTTTATGAACGACTCGTCCATGAACTCGATCGCCGAGGGCTGCGCGGGTTGCAGGCCTGATATCGCATCGGCGAGTTCCGATATTTCCTTGAGTATTATCATGACCGACGCGCTGCTCTTGGGCAGCGGCGCGAGCCGCAGCTTCGCTTCGGTAACGACGGCGAGAGTACCCTCGGAACCTATTATCAGTTTCACGAGGTCCGGAGTGCCGCGGCCTGCTGCCCCGGCGACATTATACCCGCTCGAAGTCCTCCTGACCTTAGGGGCGTATTTCTCTATGTTCCGGGCGTTCTCCCTGAAGAGGTCGGAGAGCGCCGCTGATATCGGCTCTATGCTTGGATCCGGGCCGAGCCGGACTATACTTCCGTCGGACATGACGACCTCGAGCTCATCGCACCAGTCCGAAACGCTGCCGTATTTTACGGAATGCGGGCCGCCGGAATTACCGGCTATCATGCCGCCTATAGTGCAGTAATCGCCGCTAGACGGGTCGGGAGGGAAGAACATCCCGTATTTTGCGAGGTATTTATTGAGGCTGCCGTATACGACGCCCGGCTGGACGATCACCGAATCGCCGCCGCTGTAATCGACTATCCTGTTGAGGTATTTCGTGAAATCTATTATTATCCCGCTGCCGACGGCCTGCCCTGCAAGGCTCGTGCACGCGCCGCGCGCAGTGACCGGGATATTATTCCGGTGCGCGAACTTAAGCGTCTCGCTGACGTCATGCTTGTCTTTCGGGAAGACGACGCATTTTGGCTTTATCTTGTAGATGGAAGCGCCGAAGGAATAAATCTGGCGGGTAAGTTCGTCCGAAAGGACGTCGCCTTTGACGGCCTTTTTGAGCTCTTTATCCGATAATGTCATTTCGATACTGGCAGTGTCACAAGCGCGTGCGGGACGATATAGATCTTAGCGTCCCTGCCGCGGGTGGCGAACGCGTATTTGAGCGCTTCGTCCATGTCCTTGAACGGGATCATCTTCATGTTCCTGACAAGCCCGGGGAACTTTGTCCCGACCATCGCGCAATCGGCGAACATCAGGGACTTCGCGACCGCGTACGCCCTCTGCTCGCCGGCGAGGCAGTTCTTCCCTTTCATCTTCAGGACGATCTCCTCGGCGCTCTTCGACTTCATCATCGCCCCGTAAAACCTCTTTTCGCCGAGGCCCCTGCCTATGCCGTCCTCGCACGTCGCGGGTATAAGTATGAGGCCGCCCCTGCTGATGACCGGTTTCTGCGTGTTGGTCAGGTATGTCAGCGCGCGCGACGCCTGGTAGATATTGACGTCCTTCGGCCAGCCGACGCCGCAGATCACGATATCGGCGGGCTCGTCGACCTTCACCCTGTAATATAGCATCGCGTGCTCGATGCCCTTGTAGAACGCGAGCTGCGGCTCTCCGGCCGTCGCGAATACGGTGCGTCCGGGCTCATCGTTCATCACGTTTATTATGAATTTCAGCTTCGCTATGCAGGCGACTTCCATGATCCAGCGGTGGAACGGGTTGCCCTTTATGACGCCGGGCTTCGCGCCGGGCTTATCGATGAATTTCGGGGAATGCGTGAACTTTATCGTCTCCTCGCCGGCCATCCCGATGCTTAAGGTCTCGGGGCCGCCGGAGAAACCCGCGTGCAGGTGCGGCTCTATCACTCCTATGGATATGACGTGGTCGTTATAGAGGAGTTCCTTGTTCACTACGGCCGGCACGCCGTTGGCCACATACCCGAGATGCGTGAGTTTCGCCGGGTCCGACGGGTCGTGCACTTTTATCTTTATGCGCCTGACTATCTCCTTGCCGAAGGCGGCCACGAGGTCGTCTTTTGCGGGCGGGGTAAGCATGCCGACGGCCATGAATATCGTGACGCTCTTGTCCTTCACCCCTCCCCTCGCGAGCTCCTCGAGGACGATAGGCAATATGAGCTTCCTCGGGCATACGCGCGCGAGGTCCGGGACGACGATCGCGACGGTGTCGCCCGGCGAGACGATGTCCTTCAGGCGCGAGCATCCCATGGGGTTGAGCACCGCGTCCCTGATTATCCGCGTCTCGCTTTTTTTGACATGGGCGCGTTTCGGGTGAAGGATCCCGAGGAGGTTCCTATCGGGGACCGAAACGTCTATCTGGGTTTTACCGTAAGGTATCTTGATCTTCATAACACGTTGTCAGACCAGGCCCTGGTCTATCATTGCGTCCGCTACCTTCACGAAGCCGGCGATATTCGCGCCCTTCACGTAATTTACGGAATTTCCTTCCTTGCCGTATTTCACGCACTGTTCGTGTATAGCTATCATTATGTCGTGGAGCCTCTCGTCGACTTCCTTGCGCGTCCATGAGAGCCTCATGCTGTTCTGCGACATCTCGAGCCCCGACGTCGCGACTCCGCCGGCATTTGAGGCCTTTCCGGGGGCGTAGAGGATCTTCGCCTTCTGGAATACCTTGATGCCTTCGGGCGCCGTCGGCATATTCGCGCCTTCGCCTACGGCGATGCATCCGTTCTTGACGAGCATCTTCGCGTCTTCCCCGCTAATCTCGTTCTGCGTTGCGCTCGGGAAAGCCACGTCGCATTTCACGCCCCACGGGCGCTGGTTCTCGTAATATTTGCACTTGAACTCTTTCGAGCAATCCCTGATCCTGCCGCGGCGGACGTTCTTGAGCTCCAATACGCAACCGAGCTCCTTCTTGTCAATGCCGCCTTCGTCATATATGAACCCGTTCGAGTCGGAGAGCGTCACGACCTTCGCTCCGAGATCGATGAGCTTCTCGGCCGTGTACTGGGCGACGTTGCCCGCGCCTGATACCGCGCAGACCTTGCCCTTAAGGCTCTCGCCCCTGGTCTTGAGCATCTCCTCGACGAAATAGACGCATCCGTAACCGGTCGCTTCCGGCCTTATGAGGCTTCCGCCCCATTTCAGTCCCTTCCCGGTCAGCACCCCTGTGAACTCGTTGCGCAACCTCTTATACTGGCCGAACAGGAAACCTATTTCGCGGCCGCCGACGCCGATATCGCCCGCCGGGACGTCCGTATCCGGCCCGATATGCCTCTCGAGCTCGATCATGAAGCTCTGGCAGAACCTCATGACTTCGCCGTCCGACTTGCCCTTCGGGTCGAAGTCCGAGCCGCCCTTGCCGCCGCCCATCGGCAGCGTCGTTAGCGCGTTCTTGAATACCTGCTCGAACGCGAGGAATTTCAGTATGCTGAGGTTCACGCTCGGGTGGAAACGCAGGCCGCCCTTGTAAGGGCCGATAGCGCTGTTCATCTGGATGCGGAAACCGCGGTTGATGTGGATGTTGCCCTTGTCGTCCGTCCAGGGGACCCTGAACATGATGACCCTTTCGGGCTCCACCATCCTCTCGAGGATCTTCTCTTCCTGGTATTTCGGGTTATCGTCGATATAATCGGCGACGGATTCGATGACCTCCTGGACCGCCTGGTGGAATTCGGGCTGGTTGGGGTCCCTTGCGACGACTTTGGACATAAAATCTTCGATTTTTTTGCTGGACATTTGACGGCTCCTTTTTTATAGATCTATGAGAAAAAGAAAAAGGCGTCACCTTTGTCGCTAGTACTAGGTAGACGCCTTTGTCTTCTTGGTAAAAATATACCAGAATATCTCCGTCATGTCAAGGGGCTAAACGTTGCCGAGATGCACGTATTTCAGCCGCTTCGAGGCGATCGCACGTGCGCGCTCGAGCGCCTCTTTAGGCGTCGGCGGATTTTCCATCTGATAGCACGGAAAATACCTCGAGAAATGCAGCGGAGTGTCGGGCCCGGCGTTATCGCATACCCAATCGGACAGTTTCCTGAAATCCTCATCAGTGTCGTTCAGGCCCGTTATGACGAGGTTCGTTATCTCGACGTGGCATGACTTCGCTGATGTTTTTATGGTGCTCAGCACCGGCTCAAGGCTTCCTTTGCAGTATTTGACGTAGAATCCCGGGTCTATCGACTTCAAATCTATGTTCATCGCGCCGATGAGCGGGAGCATCTCCCTTAGCGGGCCGGGGTTCACGAAGCCGTTGGTCACGAGCACGTTCTCGAGGCCGGATTTCTTCGCGAGCTTCGCGGTATCGAGGACGAACTCATACCAGATGAACGGCTCATTGTACGTATACGCAATGCCGAACGAACCGAGCTCCTTCGCTTTCGCGACGGCACACGACGGGGTTATCTTCTCTGTCGGGGCGCCGCCATCCTGCGATATCGACCAGTTCTGGCAGAACGGGCACTTGAAATTGCATCCTTTCGTGCCGAGGGACAGGATATACTCGCCGGGGTGGAAATGGTAGAGGGGTTTCTTTTCAATTGGATCGAGCGCGACGGACGTCGTCTCGCCGTATATTAGGGAGTAGAGTTTGCCGCCGTTATTTTGGCGCGCGCCGCAGATCCCTTCCGCGCCATCCGCTATTTTACATTCATGCGGGCAGAGGAGGCAATGCACCGCCGGCACAGCCGCGCCGGATATCTTTTCCCAGTATAACGCTTCTTTCAATACCTGCTCTTATCGTCCGGTTTCTGTCCTTCTTTGAGCAGGCCGGACAACTCCTTCATGAACTGGTTGATGTCCTTGAACTGCCTGTATACGGATGCGAACCTGACGTATGCGACCTCATCGAGGTCGTGCAGCTGCTTCATTACGAACTCGCCGATCGTCGTCGAGGATACTTCTTTCTCGTAATTGCGCTGTATGAGGCGCTCGACCTCGTCGACCATGCCTTCGATCTTGTCCGTCGGGACCGGCCGCTTTTCGCATGCCTTGACTATGCCGGAGAGGAGCTTCTTCCTGTCGAACGGCTCGCGCCTGCCGTCCTTCTTGATGACCATCATCTGGTGTTCTTCGAGGCGCTCGTAAGTGGTGAACCTCTTCTGGCATTTAAGGCATTCGCGGCGGCGCCTTATCGTGTCGCCTTCGGCTGATATGCGCGAGTCGATCACCTTATCCTCTATCGTGCCGCAGAAAGGGCATTTCATCTCTTCCCCTTTACCGGTTCGGTCCTTACGGTTATGCCGGACTCTTCGAAGAACTTCATCGCCATCTCGTCCGGATACCCCGAGCCGATGACGACCTCCTTAATGCCGGCGTTGATGAGCATCTTGGCGCATATAGAACACGGCTGGTTAGTGCAGTAGAGCGTGCCGGCGTGTATGTCGACGCCGTAGAGCGCCGCCTGTATTATCGCGTTCTGTTCCGCGTGGAGCCCGCGGCATAGCTCATGGCGCTCTCCGGATGGGACCTTCAGTTTGTCGCGGAGGCAGCCCGTCTCCTCGCAGTGAGCGATGCCGCTCGGCGTTCCGTTGTACCCCGTCGTCAGTATCCTGCGATTCTTGACTATAAGCGCGCCGACCGACCTCCTGAGGCATGTCGAGCGCTCGGATATCAGCTCCGCGATTCCCATGAAATACTCGTCCCATTCCGGGCGCTTCTTCTTTAAGGACGGCTTTTTTACCATATCACGCCTCCCCCAGAAGGCCGGCGTAAAGCGGGAACTTTTTCACCAGCGAGCCGACCTTTTCACCGACCCGTTTCGCGGCCGCCGTGTCCGTTATATTGCCCAGGACCTCGTCCATGAGCGACGCGATCTCCTCCATATCCTTTTCTTTCATCCCGCGGGTAGTTACCGCAGGGACGCCAATCCTTATCCCGCTCGGTTTCATCGGGGGGTTCGGGTCATAGGGTATCGTGTTCTTATTGACGGTTATCCTTGCCCTGTCGAGCGCCTCCTGCGCGTCCTTGCCGTTGAGGCCCTTGCTGTTCAGGTCTATCGAGAAGAGGTGGTTATCGGTGCCGCCCGACACGATCCTGTAGCCCTTCTCCTGGAATGACGCCGCGAGCGTGCGGGCGTTCTTGAGTATCTGCCCCTGGTAAACCTTGAATTCCGGCTCGAGCGCTTCCTTAAACGCGACCGCCTTAGCCGCTATGACGTGCTCGAGCGGCCCGCCCTGTATTCCCGGGAAGACCATCGAATCGATCTTCCTCGCGAACTCCTTTTTGCAGAGTATCATGCCCCCCCGGGGGCCGCGCAGCGTCTTGTGCGTCGTCGTAGTGACGAATTCCGCGTAAGGGACCGGGTCCGGATACAGGCCCGCGGCCACGAGGCCGGCGAAATGCGCCATGTCGACCATCAGTAACGCTCCGACCTTGTCGCATATCGCGCGGAACCTCTTAAAATCGATCGCGCGGGGGTAGTTCGACGCGCCCGCGAGTATCATCTTCGGTCTGCATTCGACGGCTATCTTCTCTATCCCGTCGTAATCGAGCATCTCAGTCTTGCGGTCGACCATGTAGGGGACTATGTTAAAATATTTTCCCGAGAAGTTCGCCTTGTGCCCGTGCGTCAGGTGGCCCCCGCAGGCAAGATCGAGCGCCATAACGGTATCGCCCATGTTAAGCGCCGCGAAGTAGACGGCCATGTTCGCCGACGAGCCGCAGTGCGGCTGGACGTTCGCGTGCTCCGCCTTGAAGATCTCCTTCGCGCGGTCTATCGCGAGTTTCTCGGCGACATCGATATGCTCGCATCCGCCGTACCAGCGCGCGGCCGGATAGCCCTCCGCGTACTTGTTCGTCAGCACAGATCCCTGCGCCTCGAGGACAGCGCGGCTTACGAAGTTCTCGCTTGCGATAAGCTCGATATTGCCTTCTTCGCGCTTCGTCTCGTTTATTATCGCTTCGTATATTTCCGGGTCCGTCTTCTTGAGATGGTCCATCAAATCGCCTCCAGGTCTGATATCTGCCTTACTCTCCTCAAATGCCTTCCGCCGGCCCTTCTTGTCGAGAACCAGACGTCGAGCATCCTCTTTGCCTTGAAAATATTCGTCGCCCGCGAGCTGAACACTATAATATTCGCGTCGTTATGCTCGCGCGAAGAGCGCGCTCCTTCAATATCGGAAACGAGCGCCGCGCGGACGCCGCGCGACTTGTTCGCGACAATAGACATCCCGATGCCGCTCTTGCATATCAGCACGCCCCTCGGGAATTTCTTTTTGCTTACCGCGTCTGCGACCGCGTAGCCGAACTTCGGGTAATCGCAGGATTCGGCTGAGAAGCACCCGAAATCCTTCACCTCGTGGCCTTTGGACTTAAGGTACTTTATTATCTTTACCTTCAAGTCGAAACCGCCGTGGTCGGCGCCTATCGCTATGTGCATATCTTCCTCCCCACCCTTTCTATCGCGTCCTTTAAGGTCATAAGGACCGACTCATAAACTTCTTTCGGCTTGCCTATAGGGTCCGTTACCCACAGGTTCTTCGGTTTTTCCGCGTCCCCTTCATAAGCGTATTCGACGAGCAGGTGCGTCTTCTCCGAGGCCTCCGGGAGGAGCTCCTTTATCGCCTGCGAATGCACCGGTTCCATGCAAAGCACCAGGTCGAATTCCCTCAAAAGTTGCCCCGATACCACCTGGGCCCGGTGGCCCGTTACGTCGACGTGCTCCCTCTTCATGACCTCCACGGCGTTGGAGCTGGCCATCATGCCCGGTATCGTCGCGATGCCGGCCGAGGCCACTTTTACATCCGCGCATTTATGCTCTTTCAGCCATTTCTTCAGGAGGCCCTCGGCCATTACGCTGCGGCACGAGTTGCCCGTGCATACCATCAGGACGGATCTAACCATCGGCGACCTCGCGTATTTTGGGCCCCGGGATCGCGCCCTCGCGCAATATCACCGGTATCCTGCCCGACATGTCAACTACCGTAGATTCCTTCCCCACCTTTGTCCTGCCGCCGTCTATGACGACGTCTATCTTCCCGTCAAGGTCCCGCAGGACCTCTTTAGCGCTGACCGGCGGCTTGCTGCCGGATATGTTGGCGCTCGGCGCGACGACAGGGACGCCCGCTGCCCTGATGAGCTTCAGCGCTATCCTGTTGTCGGGCATCCTGAATCCGGTCTTGCCGCCTCTCTTGTCCTTCAACACCAGCGTCAGCGGCCCGGGCCAGTACTTCTTCATCAATCTCGCCGCTTTTAACGGTATGCGGCCGGCCATCTTCTTCACGTCTTCCGCGCACGTGACGTGCACGGTCAGCGGTTTTGCGGACGGCCGTTTCTTGATCCCGTACAATCTCTTTACGGCCTGCGCGTCGAGCAGGTTAGCGCCGATGCCGTATACCGTCTCGGTCGGGAAACCCACAAGCCCGCCGTTCCTGAGGGCCGAAGCCGCTTCTTTTATCTTTGCCGCCTCCGGCCGCAAGGCGTCGATGCGCACCACTATCGTCATAAGTTTATTTTTTTGTTCTTCGCGATGACATCCGCCTCAAGGCGTTTCTTGAAAGCGTTGAGTTCGCCGGCGACCTTCCTGTCTTCGAGCGCGAGTATCTGGAGCGCGAATATCGAAGCGTTGCGCGCGCCCGATTTGCCTATCGCCATCGTCGCAACCGGCACGCCGTAAGGCATCTGCACCGTCGAGAACAGCGAATCCATCCCGTTGAGGCTGCTTGTCTCCATCGGGACACCGATCACCGGAAGGCGCGTCATCGAGGCGATCACCCCCGCAAGGTGCGCCGCTCCGCCCGCGGCGGCTATTATCACATGTATACCTTCTTTCTCGGCGTCCTTCGCGAACGCGTGCACGAGCGCGGGACTCCTGTGCGCGGACATTATCTTCAGGTCGAACGGGACTTTGAAGTCCTTCAGGACCTTCAGACCCTCCTCCATAGTGGACAGGTCGGAATCCGATCCCAGTATCACGGCTATCTTTGGTTTTGCCATGCGAAACTCCTTTCGTTCACCTCTTCAGCGCTCTGTGCCCTATATCCCTTCTGAAATGCATGCCTTCGAACTCTATGAGGTTGACCGCGTTATAACACCTGTCTATCGCGTCCCTGATATCGGAGCCGAGCGCGGTGACGTTAAGCACGCGCCCTCCCGCCGTGACGGTCTTGCCGTCGGCGAGCCTCGTGCCGGCATGGAAGACGTATACGTCCCTCGCCTTTTCGAGCGCGTCGAGTCCCTCTATCTCGAATCCGGTCTCGTATTCCCCGGGGTACCCTCCCGACGATAGCACGACCGATACGCACGGCCTCTCGTCCCAGTCCGGCTTGGCTATGTCTATCTCGTCGTCTATCGACGCTTCTATAAGCTCGATAAGGTCGCTTTTAAGCCGCGGGAGTATCGCCTGCGTCTCGGGATCTCCGAACCTGCAGTTGAACTCGAGGACCTTCGGGCCGGCGGCCGTCACCATTATCCCGGCGTATAACACGCCGGTATAGCGGGCGTTCTCCTTGCCCATCGCGGCTATCGTCGGCTTGATTATATCATTCATGACGGAATCAGTAAGCTCCGGCGTCGCCACCGGCGCCGGCGAATAAGCGCCCATGCCGCCGGTATTCGGTCCGTTGTCACCGTCGAATATCCTCTTGTGGTCCTGCGCCGACGCGAGCGGGATGCAATCCTTCCCGTCGGTTATCACTAGCATCGAGACCTCTTCGCCCTCGAGGCATTCCTCGATTATAATCCTGTTCCCCGCGGTCCTGAAATCCTTGCGCTCCATAATCGATTCCACCGCGGATATGCCCTGCTCCTTCGAAGAGCATACGACCACTCCCTTGCCGGCCGCGAGGCCGTCCGCCTTGACCACGAAACCGCCTTTAAGCCCGCCGATATATTTCTTCGCGCGTGCGCTGTCCTCGAAGACCTCGAAATCCGCGGTAGGTATGCCGTACTTCTTCATGAGCTGCTTCATAAAAACCTTGCTCGCTTCTATCTTCGCGGCTTCCTTCGACGGGCCGAAAACCCTGAGGCCGTTCACACAGAACCTGTCGACTATCCCGAGCGCAAGCGGCGCCTCCGGCCCGACGACGGTCAGGTCTATCTTGTTCCTCGTCGCGAATCCGATAAGGCCCGTAATATCGTCCGGTTTGATGTCGACGCACTCGGCTATCGACGAGATGCCGCCGTTGCCCGGCGCGCAATAGACCTTATCGACGAGTGTCGACTGCTTAATCTTCCAGGCGAGCGCATGCTCCCTGCCGCCCGAACCGACGATCAGAACCCGCATATTATCTTTACCTTGGCTTTGCTGCCCTTATTTACCGATCCGACTATCCACGAATCTATTCCATGTAAGGCGAAGATCCTCTTCGCCTTACAAAAATCCTGCGGCGGCATGACCACTACCATGCCGAGCCCCATGTTGAAGGTGCGGAACATCTCTACCTCATCGATGCGGCCCTTCTTCTGTATCTTCCTGAATATCTCGGGAACGGCCCACGAGCCCTTCTCTATGACGAGCGTCTTGCCGTCCGGTACGATACGCGGCAGTTTCTCGAAGAACGCGCCGCCCGTTATATGCGCGATGCCCTTGACCTTCGCGGCTTTCATGGCCTCGAGCACGGGCTTCACGTATATCCTCGTCGGCGCGAGCAGCTCTTTCGCGAGTTTCTTCTGCTCGGCCGTTGAAAACACCTTCCTGATGAGCGAATAACCGTTCGAATGCGGGCCGCTTGAGGCCAGCCCGACCGCGACGTCCCCTTCCTCCATCTTAGAGTTGTCGACAATATTTTTCCTCTCGGCCGCCCCGACGCAGAAACCCGCGAGGTCGTATTCTCCCGGTTTATAGAACGACGGCATCTCCGCGGTCTCGCCGCCGACAAGCGCGCAGCCGGCCTGCCTGCACCCTTCGGCTATTCCTTTCACGACATCCGAGAGGACTTTCCTGTCTATCTTTCCCGTAGCGATATAGTCGAGGAAGAAGAGCGGCTCCGCGCCGGTCGTCAGCACGTCGTTCACGTTCATCGCGACCATATCGATGCCTACGGTGTCATGCTTGCCCGCGAGGAAGGCGATCTTGAGTTTCGTGCCGACGCCGTCGGTCGACGAGACAAGCACCGGATCCCTGTACCCGGAGGCCTTCAGGTCGAAGAGCCCTCCGAACCCGCCCAACCTGCAGTTTGCGCCTTTTCGCGCGGTGCTGCGCGTGTACTTTGTTATCGCGCCGACGAAACGGCCCGCTTCAACGGTATCGACACCGGCCTTCTTGTAGGTAAGCCCCATTTTAATATCCTTTATGCTCAGTAACTAACTTGTTTGCCTCTCCGCCGAACGGCACAGGGTAATCGCCGGTAAAGCACGCCGTGCAGTAGTCCTTCGGGCACGCGACACAGCTCAACAGCCCCTCTACCGAAAGGTATCCGAGGGTAGTAACACCCAGGTATTTGCGTATCTCTTCCACCGTATGCGTCGCCGCGATCAGTTCCTTCTTCGTCGGGAAATCTATCCCGTAGAAGCACGGGAACTTTATCGGCGGGCACGATATCCTCATATGGACTTCTTTCGCGCCTGCGTCGTAGAGCTTCTTTATCCTCGCCTTCGACGTAGTGCCGCGCACTATCGAATCGTCGACGACGATGACCCTCTTGCCCTCCAACAGCGCCTTTATCGGGTTCAGTTTTATCTTCACGCTGAAATCCCTGATATGCTGCAGCGGTTGTATGAACGTCCTGCCGACGTAATGGTTGCGGATAATGCCCATCTCGAGCTCGATGCCCGACTCATGCGACAGGCCGAGCGCCGCGGGCGTCCCGGAATCCGGGACGGGTACGATAAGGTCCGCGTCTACGGCGTGCTCCTTCGCGAGCGCGTGCCCCAGCCTCTGCCTGACAAGATGCACCGACTCTCCGAATATATACGAATCGGGCCTCGCGAAATATATATGCTCGAATATGCAGTGCGCGACCTTTTTGCTCTCACCGAACGGTTTCGTCGAGCGCAGGCCCTTCTTGCTTATATAGAGCGCCTCTCCCGGCTCCAACTCGCGCACGAATTCCGCCTCTATAAGGTCGAGCGCGGTCGTCTCGCTCGCGAGCACATACGCGTCGCCTAACTTGCCGAGGCACAACGGCCTCCATCCGTGCGGGTCTCGTACGCCGATGAGCATGTCCTCTTTCATTATTACGAGGGAGAACGCGCCTTTAAGCTGCCTCAGCGTGTATACGAGCCCTTCCTCGAGGTTCTTGTGCTCGGGCCTTGCCATCAGGTGTATGATTATCTCGGAGTCGAGCGTCGTCTGGAATATCGACCCGCGCGCCTCGAGCTCATCGCGCAATCTTGCGCCGTTGACGAGGTTGCCGTTATGCCCGACTGCTATCGTCCCGCGCGAATAATCCACCACAACGGGCTGGGAGTTTTTCAATGTCGTGGAACCTGTCGTGGAATATCTTACATGGCCTATCGCAACGTGGCCTTTCAACTCGTTTAAGACGCCCTCATTGAATACGTCGGCGACCAGGCCCATCCCTTTATGGGTATGCGTCGTTTCACCGTCGAAAGACGCTATTCCGGCCGATTCCTCGCCCCGGTGCTGGAGGGCGTACAGGCCGAGATAGGTAAGCCGCGCTGCTTCCTTATGGCCGTATACTCCGAACAGCCCGCAGTATTCCTTGATCTTTCCGTCCATGTTTACCTCTAGACGCTTTTTACCCCGTTCCTGAATATCCTGGCGCCGTCTCCCTCGCGCTGCGCTTCCCCGCGCGTCCATCGGGGATGCTGGGTCGGGAATAAGTGCCTCTCCGGGTGCGGCATCAGGCCGAATACCCTTCCCGTTATGTCACATATTCCAGCGATGTTATCCGTCGAGCCGTTCGGGTTCCACGGGAAACCCGCGAGCTTCCCGCGCGGGTCCACATACCTGAAGACGACCTGCCCGTTGGCCCATAATTTCCCGAGTACCACGGCATCCTTCGGGACGAACTTGCCCTCTCCGTGCGCCGCGGGTATATATATCAGCTCGTCGAGGCCGCGGGTCCATACGCACCTGTTCTGCGATTCCATGTTCGTGCTTTTGGCCATCCTCAGGTAGACCCACCTGTCCTCGTACCTCGCCGTATCATTCGTAGTGAGGGTCGCCTCGAGATGCTCGCCCCCCTCGCCCTTGCCCGGAAGCAGCCCCGCCTTCACGAGGACCTGGAAACCGTTGCAGATGCCTATTATGAGCTTGCCGGCGCCTATGAACTTCTCGAGGTCGGTTGCCAGCTTGTATTTCAGCTCGTTCGCGAGGATCTTTCCCGACGCGACATCGTCGCCGTAGGTAAAACCGCCCGGTACCGCGAGTATGTGGTAATCGCGCAGCTTCTTCTCGCCCGAAACGAGCCTGTTTATATGGACCTGTTCCGCGGCTGCGCCGGCGTGTTCGAACGCGAATGCGGTCTCTGCATCGCAGTTGGTCCCCGCGGCGCGCAACACCAGTACCCTTGGCCTGCCCTTGACAGCTACCATTTCAGCGGCCGCTGCCATGCCTCCTTCAGTTCGTCTATGTCCGACCTTACCGCGACTTTACCGTCCAGCCCGTATACCACGAAATCCTTGTGGCCGATCACCCTACCTATCATGCCTGTCACGGCGCCCTTCATCGCCTTCTCGAACGCCTCGCGGTTATCTCTCGAAACCTCTGCTATAAACCTTGTATTCGACTCCGAGAAGAGTACGCTGTCGTTGCGTCTTACGCCGCGCGCGGCATTCCTGTTCCTGAACGGCACGTCGCTAAGCGATATCTCCGCACCGAGGCCGCCGGCAAAAGCCATCTCCGCCGCGGCTACGCCTATGCCGCCTTCGGAGCAATCGTGGCACGCGCTGACAATGCCGGACCTTATCGCCGCGCTGAGCTTTTCCATTACTGACTTCGCGCGTTTCAGGTCGACGGCCGGCACGGAATTTCCGACGGCGCCATTGAGGCCGTAATAATGGGAACCTCCCATCTCATCGAACGTCATACCGACTATATATATCAGGCTCCCCGCCTCCTTGAAATCCATTGTCACGCATTTCGTAACGTCTTCGGTCACGCTTATCGCGGAGATAAGCAGCGTACCGGGTATCGAGACCATCTTTTTGCCGACGATATATTCGTTATGCAGACTGTCCTTGCCGGAGATGAACGGCGTTCCGAACGCTTTGGCGGCGTCATAACATCCGAGGGAAGCCCTGACCAAACCTCCGAGCTGCGGCGGCTGGTCGGTATTGCCCCAGCAGAAATTATCGAGTATAGCGACCTGCTTAAGCTCACCGCCGACGGCGGTTATCTGCCTGAGCGCCTCGTCGATATTCGAGGCCGCCATCCAATAAGGATCTATGTCGCCGTAACGCGGGTTTATGCCGTTAGAGAGGATGACTCCCCTCTTCGACCCGAGCACGGGTATCGCGACCGCCGCGTCGGACGGGCCGTCGTTGCATACGCCCACGAGCGGCTTGACAGCGGAGCCCGCCTGCACTTCGTGGTCGTACTGCCTGATTATCCATTCCTTGCTGCAGATATCCCAGTCCGAGAGCAGGCCCAGGAGCGAAGGCGTGAGGTCCTTCGGGCACGAGAACTTCGGTTCGGCAAATTTCGGCGCATTCCATTTTGCCTTCCTGACTTCCCTCGGGTTCCCGCCGTGCAGGAAATCCATGCCGAGGTCGCAGACCTTTTCGCCGCCGTAGAATAATTCGAGCCTCTTCGTCTTAGTGAATTCGCCTATCACCGTCGCCTCGACGTCTTCCGCCTCGAAGACCTCGAGCAATTTCTTCAATTTACCTTTAGGCACTGAGAGGACCATCCTCTCCTGCGCCTCGGATATCCATATCTCGGTATAGGTAAGCCCGCCGTATTTGATCGGGACCTTTGAGAGGTCGATCCTCGCGCCGGTCTTATCGCCCATCTCGCCGACCGCGCTCGAGAGCCCGCCTGCGCCGCAATCGGTTATCGCGTCATAGAGCCCGAGGTCCCGGGCTTTTAGTATGCAGTCGGCCATTTTCTTTTCTTCGATCGGATTGCCTATCTGCACCGCCTGCGCGGAGACCTGCTCCGATTCCGAGGTCAACTCCCCCGACGAGAACGTCGCGCCGTGTATGCCGTCGCGGCCCGTCCTGCCGCCGACGACGACCGCAAGGTCGCCGCTCTCTACTTTCTTGAATGACTTATCCTTGGGCATTATCCCGACGTTGCCGCAATAGACGAGCGGGTTGCCGATATACCTGTTGTCGAAGAGCACTGCGCCGTTTACCGTAGGTATGCCCATCTTGTTGCCGTAATCCCTGACGCCCGCGACTACGCCTTTCATGATCCTCTTCGGGTGCAGCACGCCTTTCGGAAGGCGTGAGAACGGGTAATCCGGCTCGCCGAAACAGAAGATATCGGTGCTCAGTATAGGCTTCGCGCCGAGTCCGGTGCCGAGCGGGTCGCGTATCACGCCGCCAAGGCCGGTATTCGCCCCGCCGTACGGCTCTATCGCCGACGGGTGGTTATGCGTCTCCACTTTAAAGCAGATATTGTTCTTTTCGTCGAAACGTATGACGCCCGAGTTGTCCTTGAAGACCGATACGCACCACGGCTTGTTGAGTTCCGCGGTCGCCTTCATGACTGTCTCCTTCAGCAGGTTCTTTATGCGGCGTTTCTTCCCGCCCGCCACGTAGTCGACCATGCCGCGGAACGTCTTGTGGGCGCAATGCTCAGACCAGGTCTGCGCGAGCGTCTCGAGTTCAATATCGGTCGGGTTGCGCCCGAGCCGCGTAAAATATTCCTTTATGCGGCGCATCTCGGCCAAGTCGAGGAAGAGCTGGCCTTCCCTGCTTATCCTCTCAAGTTCCCTTCCGGACGCGCCGAGCATCGCTACCGTCACGAGCTTAAATTCATATTTCGGGGGGTTCTTCGAGGTGTACGAATCGTGCCCGGATACGACATGCTGTATGACCTTGTTGAAGAGCAGTTTCTCGCTTATCGTCTTCAGGTCTTTTCCCGCGGCCTTTCCCGAGATGATGTATTTCTTGGCGGTCTTGACCGTCTCGACGCCGTTTATGCCGAGGTCGAGTATGCCTTTCCTGACGCTCTCCTCGACCGGGTCCATAACGCCGGCGTTATACGTGACCTCGATGACGGCGTGTTTCGCGGACCTGTCCCTGCCGTTAAGGGGGCCCTTGCTGAAAGAATAACGCTGGGTCACCGGGTCCGCGAGCAGTTCGGAGGATATCCTCCTGATCTCCTGCTGCCGGACATCCCCCTCGATGACATATGCCTGCACTACCTCGACGGAATCCACTCCCTTGATCCCGAGGTCCTCGATGTCCTTCCTTATCCCGGGGTCTTTCGCCCCGCCCTTTCCGCTTACTTCAACACGCCAGAGCACTTAGATCTCCTTGCCCGTGAGCTTCTTCAACGCCTCGAGGTATTTCTTGCTCGTCTTCTTTATGATATCCTCCGGCAGGTTCGGCGCCGGGGCCACCTTGCGCCAATCCAGGCCTTCGAGGTAATCGCGCACGAACTGCTTGTCGAAACTCATCTGCGGCCCGCCCGGCTTGTATTTCTCCTTCGGCCAGAACCGCGACGAATCCGGCGTGAGCACCTCGTCTATCAGTATCGTCTTGCCCTCTTCCGTTATCCCGAACTCGAACTTCGTGTCGGCTATTATTATGCCTTTTGAATCCGCGTATTCGGCGGCCTTTTTATATATGGATATGGCCTTGCATTTCACGAGCTCGAAAAGCCGGTCGCCGAGTTTCTTCCTCGCACCGATCTCGGTCATGTTGATGTCGTGGCCTATGTCCTCTTTCGTAGACGGCGTAAACAACGGCTCGGGCAACTGGTCCGATTCCTTTAGGCCCCTCGGCAATTTTATGCCGCATATCTCGCCGTTCTCCTTGTATTCCTTCCAACCGGAGCCGGACAGGTATCCCCTGACGACGCATTCTATCGGCAGCGGGCGCGTCCTCCTCGCGAGCATCGAGCGGTCGCGCAGCATGTCCGTGGAATCCCCGAGCTTGTCGCGCAGGGAATCCATGTCAAAGGTCACGATATGGTTTTCCGTGAGGTCCTTCAGGAACGAGAACCAGAACGCGGATATCTGCGTCAGGACCTTGCCCTTGAACGGGATGCCCTCCTGCAGCACGACGTCGAAGCAGGATATCCTGTCCGTCGCGACGATCAGCAGGTTATTGCCAAGCTCGTAGATGTCCCTTACCTTGCCGCGCTTGAAGAATTTCAGCGGCACTCCCTCGGTGGCGAGTATCACCTGTTCTTTTGTCTTCTCTGTCATAGCCCTAACCGTTTGTATATCCTGTCCACGTTCTTTGTGTAATATCCGAGGTCGAAGCATGCCTCTATCTCTTCCTGCGCGAGATACTTCGTCACCTCTATGTCGTCCGCCAATGCGGCGCTGAATCCCACGTTCTCCTTCCAGACGCGCATCGCGCAGCGCTGGACCAGGTCGTACGCCTCGTTCCTCGTGACGCCCTTGCCTATAAGCGCGAGAAGCACCCTTTGGGAGAATACGAGGCCCTTCATCCTGTCGAGGTTCTCTATCATCCTCTCGGGGTATACGGCCATATGCATCGCGACGTCGGTCGCGAGGTTAAGCATGTAGTCGATAAGTATGCACGAATCCGGCAGGATCACGCGCTCGACCGACGAGTGCGAGATATCCCTCTCATGCCACAGCGAGATGTTCTCCATCGACGCGAGCGCGTTCCCGCGGAGGACCCTCGCGAGCCCCGCGATGCGTTCGCAGATGACGGGGTTGCGCTTGTGCGGCATCGCCGACGAGCCCTTCTGCCCCTCGGTGAACGGCTCTTCCGCCTCGAGGACCTCGGTCCTCTGTAGCGCCCTTACCTCGGTGGCGAACTTCTCGAGCGTGCCGCCGATTATCGCTATCGTCGAGAGGAACTGCGCGTGCCTGTCGCGCTGGATGACCTGCGTGGCTACCGGCGCCGGCTCGAGCTTCAGGCGTTTGCATACGTATTCCTCGACCCACGGGTCGACGTTCGCGAACGTTCCGACCGCGCCTGACAGCTTACCGACGCTTACCGCCGCGCGCGCGGCCTTCATGCGCTCAATATTGCGCTGCGTCTCGGCGTAGATCAGGGCGAACTTGAGCCCGAAAGTCATCGGTTCGGCGTGCACTCCGTGGGTCCTTCCGACGCACGGGGTATTCTTGTATTTTTTGGCTTTCCTCTCCAGGGCTATGAGGAACCTCTTTAGGTCGTCTATGATGATGTCGGCCGCGTCGCGCATCTGCAGCGAAAGGCCGGTATCGAGCACGTCGCTCGAGGTCAGGCCCATGTGTATATACTTCGCGTCGGGCCCGACGTTCTCGGATATGCTCTTGATGAAGGCGATGACGTCGTGTTTTGTCTCTTTTTCGATCTCTTTGATGCGGTTTACGTCGAAGCGGGCCCTCTTCTTTATCTCGGAAAGGGCGGATCCTGGCATGAGTTTCTTCTTCGCGAATGCCTCGCAGGCGGTTATCTCCACGTCGAGCATGCGCTGGAAACGGTTCTGGTCTTCCCAGATCTTACCCATCCTGGGCAGGGTATACCTCTCGATCATTTTGCCTCCAATGACGCAACGTCAATTAAGGACAGTCCGAGGGACATATTTTTCTTCTTTTAACGAGGAATACTTGTTTGATGTAGGCTTTTACTACGATTATTTATACCACAATCGGGTTGTGGTGTCAAAATAAATCTGATACAAAATATTGCGTATTTAGCGCTTCGCGCCCCTATCCCTGAGAAGGCCCGCGATATCCTTATGGCCTCCCGCCACCGCATAAGAAAGGGCGGTTTCGTTCGTAGTTGTGACTTCGTTGACCTTTGCGCCTTTGTCCAGGAGCAGCCGCACAATATCGATACTTCCGGATTGTGCCGCCCTCATCAGGGCCGTGATGCCATCGTTGCCGCCGCGGTTGCCGTGCCTGCCATGCAAAGTGCCTTCTGTAAGTTTCGTGTTCGGGTCCGCGCCTTTCGACAGCAGCAGCTGCACCATATCCTTGTCTCCCGCTGAAATCGCAACGGTAAGCGCGGTATCGGTGGCGGTATTCCTCTGGTTCGGGTCGGCTCTTTTATCGAGCAGCGCTTTTGCGGTATCGGTATGCCCGTTCCCCGCGGCATACATCAATGCCGTGTTGCCGTTTATATCCTGCTTCGCGGGATTGGCCCCCGCAGAAAGGAGTTCGGACGCTATGGCGGTATATCCGCCCTTCGCGGCATACATTAACGGAGAGACGTTATTGCTGTCGTCGAGATTAACCGAGGCGTAATGCGCAAGCAGGTACTTTACGACGGTTTCCTGCCCGTTCTTAGCCGCCTCGATAAGCGGCGTAGCCCCGCCCTGCCCGCGGCAGTTGATGTTGACCTTCTCGCCGACGTACCACGCGACCTTTTTAACGTCACCGGACGCCGCGGCGGCTATAAGGGCGCTTTCCCTGTCATCGGCTCGAACCGCACCCGTAAATATTGCACACGCGATAACCGCCAACGCGAGAATTCGCATACGGATCTCCTTGTTATTATGCGCATACCTGAAACGGATCACACGCCGTCCGGAAGCTTCGACCGCATTAATGCCCTTCTGTCGATCCTGCGCCCGTCCACTACGAAGGTGCCGTCTCCGATCGCGTGAATAGTCCGTTTCTCTTTCCGGGAACTGTCAAAATACGCGGCCACGCATTTGAGCACAATGATGTTGTGCTTTTTAATGATATCGACGACCTTGCATTCGATATTTGCCGCGCATTCCCTGATCAGGGGCGGCCTGACATATCTCCCCTTCACGGGGGTCAGCCCGAATTTCTTGAATTTGTCTGTATCGGCGCCCGAGCACGTTCCGACGCCGACAACCTTATCGATCAGGTCGGCGGTTGGTATTGAAATTACGCATTCCCGGGTTTTACGGAGCGCGGCATAGGAGTAGTTCCAGGGCCCTGTGGCTATGGCGAAGCGCGGCGTAAAGTCCACCACCATGGTCCAGGAGATGGTCATTATGTTGCTCTTTTTGCCGTCGTTCGTCGTCACGAGGACGACCGGCCCCGGCTCTATCAGAGTGAATGCCTTGCTCAGCCGCATCCTTTTCATCGCCATGCGCACCTCCATGCATTTTGCCTAAGGTCAAGTATAGCATCCTAACCCTGCTTTTCAACACAAAAACAAAGTGGGCGTTAACGTAATGTTAACGCCCATTTGTGTATTGGTAGCGGGGAGAGGATTTGAACCTCTGGCCTCAAGGTTATGAGCCTTGCGAGCTACCAGGCTGCTCCACCCCGCGGTAGTTTGCTGAAGGGAGCTTGATTATAACAGACCATGCGCGCAATAGCAAGGCCTAATATAACCGGGTTACTTGGGCTGTTTCTCTTCGATGTGCTTTTTGAGGTCTGACTGGCGCTCGCCGCTCTCTGCGAGGAAATGCTTGAACTTATCCTCAAAAGACGAGTTCTTGAAGGACTTCCCGTCCGGCGACGATGACATGTTCTCGCGGAAGCTGGTATCGCGGTTACCGGGCCTGCGGCTGCCGCCATGGTCTGCCCTGTACGGCCTCGATCCGCCCTGCTGGCGCCCGTTCGAATCGTCTTTCCTTGGGGCTCCACTCTTGAGCGTAAGGTCTATCTTGCCGTCCGGCGAGACCTTCATTATCTTCGCCTTGACCTTATCGCCTATCTTCAGGTGGTCGTCGACCTTCTTGACATACGAGTCGGACACCTGTGAGATGTGGATGAGGCCTTTCTTTCCGCTTCCGAACTTTACGAACGCGCCGAAATCCGTTATTTTTATGACTTCGGCTTCCACTACATCCTCGACCTTCACAGCATCTGTTTTTATTGCGCTATCTTCCATTCTTCTTTTCTACCCTTACGATTGTTTCACCTTTGTTAACGACTTGTAGCTTTTCCCTTGCTACTTTTTCAATGTAAGTCGGGTCTTTTTGGAGCCGCTCCTGCTCCTCGCGCAGGCCGACCTCGCCTGCCCTTAACTTCTCAATGCCGCTATCCAGCCGCGCCTGCCTTGCCTTCAGCTGGGTGAACTTTGTTATGCCCGGCAGGAACAGTACTGCCAGCACTGCCGAGGCGATTATTATCTTCCAGCCTATCCTCTTCTTCTCCAAGTGCGTCCCCCGTAGACCGCATTGCCGCCCAGCTCTTCCTCGATGCGCAGGAGCTGGTTGTACTTGGCGATCCTTTCGCTTCTGCAAAGCGACCCGGTCTTTATCTGTCCCGCGTTAGTCGCGACCGCGAGGTCGGCTATCGTCGTGTCCTCCGTCTCTCCCGAACGGTGGGAGATGACGGCAGTATAACCGTTTTTCAGGGCAAGCGCTATGGTATCCAGGGTCTCGGTCAGCGAGCCGATCTGGTTGACCTTGATAAGGATCGAGTTCGCGCAGCCCTGGTCTATGCCTTTCCTGAGGAACTTTACGTTGGTGACGAAAAGGTCATCGCCGACGAGCTGCGTCTTCGCTCCGAGCACATCGGTCATCCTCTTCCACCCCGCCCAGTCGTTCTCCGCGAGGCCGTCCTCTATCGAGACGATCGGGTATTTCTTTATCCATCCGGCGTACATGTCTATCATTTCGTCCGACGATTTCGCCGCTTCGGCCTTGAACACGTATTTGCCGTCCCTGAAGAACGATGACGACGCCGGGTCGAGCGCTATCGAGATGTCCTTGCCGGGCTTGTATCCGGCCGCGGTTATCGCCTGGACAATCAGCTCGAGCGCTTCTTCGTTCGACTTGAGGTTCGGCGCGAAACCGCCCTCGTCGCCGACGGCCGTGCTGTCGCCGCGCTTCTTTAATACCGATTTCAGGTTATGGAATGTCTCCGAACCCATGCGCAGCGCCTCATGGAAATTCGCCGCCCCGACCGGCGCTATCATGAACTCCTGCAGGTCCAGGCTGTTGTCGGCATGTAATCCGCCGTTGATTATATTCATCAGGGGGACCGGGAGCGTCACGGCTTTCGATCCGCCGAGGTATTTATAGAGGGGTACGCCTTTGGAATTCGCGGCGGCCCTGGCGACCGCCAGAGAGACGCCGAGTATAGCGTTGGCGCCGAGCTTCGCCTTTGTGGGCGTGCCGTCGAGCTCTATCATGGCGTTATCGAGCTCTTTCTGTTTGAATGCGTCCATGCCCTTGACTTTCGGCGCGATGAAGTCGTCGACGTTCGCTACCGCTTTCAGGACGCCTTTGCCCATATAACGGGCTTTGTCGCCGTCGCGTAGTTCGAGCGCTTCGTGCTCGCCGGTCGACGCGCCCGACGGGACGGCAGCGCGGCCGAACGTTCCGTCGCTGAGTACGGCATCCACTTCGACGGTCGGGTTGCCGCGCGAATCGAGTATCTCGCGGCCTTTAATCTTCTTGATAGTTACCTTATTCATTGTCAGTCCTCTTCCGGCGGAGTCGCCTTCGCTACAGGTGATTCTACCGCCTTTATCAGTTTATGGCAATAGGCCGCGAGTTTCTTGTTGTTCGCGGCGGTGCTTCCCTCAAAATGGAAACGTATGAGCGGCTCGGTGCCCGACGGCCTCACGAGCAGCCAGTTGGAGCCCTCGAGTGTATATTTATACCCGTCCACGGCGGCCATCTTTACCACTTTCATTCCCGCGACGTCCTTCAGCCGGTGTTTCGCGAGCATATTCAGCAGCCGTGCCTTATGCGCGTCGTCGAGCTTTATGTTTATCTTCCCGGGATAAGACCTGCCGAACTCCTTATATATACTGTCCATTATTTCGCTGAGCTTCTTGCCTCCGGAGGCTACCATCTCGGCCACGAGCAGGCACGCGAGGATGCCGTCTTTCTCCGGGACATGGTTTGCTATAGAAAGCCCGCCGGACTCTTCCCCGCCGATTATGCACTTGCCGGTCTGCAGGACCTCGCCGATATACTTGAACCCTATCGGCGTCTCGACGACCTCAATGCCGTATTTGGCGGCTATGCGGTCGATGAGCGTCGTGGTCGAATGGGTGCGCGCGACCTTCGGCAGGCGCGGTCGCGTCTCTATAAGGTGTTTGAAGAGCAGCGCGATGACCTCGTCCGGGGTATAGAACCTGCCCGATTCGTCGACTATTCCGAACCTGTCGGCGTCGCCGTCCACGCCGAGGCCGAGGCGCGCCTTGCGCTTCTTCACTTCAGACAGCATCTTCCCTATATTATCTTTGGCCGGCTCCGGCGGGTGCCCGCCGAAGAGGACGTCGAGGTTGTCGTTGAGCACCTCAACGTCACAGCCGCATTCCTTCAGTATGCGGTCCAGGTAGCCGCGCCCGGTGCCGTGCATCACGTCGACGACCACCTTTGGCTTCGCCTTCCTTATCGTCTCGAGGTCGACTAAGTTCCTTATCCTCGCGAAATACTCCGGCCTCGGGTCAAAGACCTCAATAGGGTACTTCAGGTCGGATACCGCAGGCTCGGGGATATCTTTCTTGATCGCCGCGGCGCGCTTCTCTATCTCGGCGGTGACTTCCGGGGACGCGGGGCCGCCATGGTAAGGCGAAAATTTAAGCCCGTTATATTCGGGCGGGTTATGGCTTGCTGTTATATTTATCGCGCCGTCGGCCTTCTTATTGATGACCTGGTATGATATGACGGGCGTAGGGGTATCGCGGTCGGTCAGGAGGACCTTTACTCCGTTGGCGGCGAGTATCTTCGCAGCCGCCGTGGCAAATTCCCTGGAATTGAAGCGGGTATCGTGGCCGATAACTACGAGAGGCGGGGTCTTCTTCGAAGAATGGTGCGCCTTGACGTAACCTGCTATGCCCAGAGATGCTTTTCTTACGTTCGCGAATGTGAATTTGTCGGCTATTACAGCTCGCCAGCCGCTGGTTCCGAACTTTATTACCATCTACTTTACGATTACCTTCCTGCCCCTTACCGTAAGCTTCCCCCTCGCGAAAAGCCCTATCGCTTCGGGATACAGCTTATGTTCCAGTTTATGGACGCGCGCCAGGAGTGTTTTTTCCGTATCATTATCTTTTACGGGGCACGCTTCCTGTAGGATGATGGGACCGCCGTCGACCTCCTCGGTCACGAAGTGAACCGTCGGGCCCGTTACTTTGACTCCGTATTGTATCGCATCTTTTATCGCTTGTCCACCTTTAAATGCGGGCAGGAGCGCCGGGTGGATGTTTATGATCCTGTTCCTGTATCTCCTTACAAAGCCGTCGCTTAATATCCTCATATAACCGGCCAGCGCGATAAGGCCTATCTTCCTTGCGGAAAGTTCGCGGATCATCGCGGATTCCATCTCTTTCTTCGATGGGAAATCCTTCGGGTCGAATACCGCCACCGGTATGCTCGCCCTTCGGGCTCGCGAAATCGCAAAGGCTTTCGGGTTATCGCAGACGACGAGCGCGAGCCGCGCTTTTAGGCGCTTTTGCCTGACAGCATCGATGATCGCCTGCAGGTTCGTCCCCTGCCCCGAGCAGAATACCGCGAAATTCATTTCAACAGCGCGTCGAGCCTTCTTGATATCTCCTCCTTCGAGACCACTCCCACGGCGCGGCCGGTTTCCTTGCCGTCCTTGAAGAATATCAGCGTCGGGATGTTCATGACGTTGAAGCGCGAGGCGGTCTCGCCGGCTTCATCGACCTCGACCTTCGCGAATATCGCCTTGCCGGCGTAATCCTGCGCGACGGCCTCAACTGCCGGCGCCAGCATCTTGCACGGCATGCACCATTCGGCCCAGAAATCCACGAGAGCGACGCCTTTCGCCTCGATCACCTGCTCGTCAAAATCCGCGTCCTTCAAATGTAAAATGTTGTCAGACATTATCAACTCCGTTGTTAGCCCTTAATCGACATGATATCCCGATATGCGCCATTTGCCGTCCTTGTCGAGCATCGGAACCACTATCTCCTGCGCGTTTGCCTTCTTCTTGAAATCCGTCTCGTATACGAGTATCACGTATTCGCCGTCCGGAGCGCCCTCCATCCTGCTTTCGCGGCTTATGGATACTAGTTTCCTGTATTCGGCCTTGCCGAGCATGTCCCTGAGAGACCCGCAGCTCTGCACCCAGTCGCTCTTGTTGATATTCGCCTTGAAGAACGAAGCGGCCTTGTCATAGCTTTGCGCGTAATCTTTGTTGTCGATGAGCTCCAGCCAGTTGTTAGCCGCGGACTTTGCTTTCTTCTCGGGGCTTGCGGCGAAGCAGAGTCCCGTGCCCAGCGCGACTATCATTACCGCCAATGCGATCCTCTTCATCATGACCTCCTTATTTTAGGCTTTCGATATATTTTTGCGCGGCGAACGCGGCCGTCGCGCCGTCCCCGCAGGCCGTCACGAACTGGCGCAGCAGCTTTTTGCGGCAATCGCCCGCGGCGAAGAATCCCGCCCGCGACGCGGCCATATCGTCATCCGTTATAATATACCCCTTATCATCCGTCGCGACAAGCCCTTTCGCAATACCCGTATGCGGCGTAAAACCGACGGCAAGGAAGACCCCCGCGGCGGGCGTTATCTGCTGCTCGGACGTCTTGACGTTCTTCGTCATGACGCCTTCGACCTTCTCCGTCCCCAATATCTC
>Ga0209507_1000370_pt1 | contig 52680 bp, 37 predicted proteins | sample AD_UKC028_MetaG_FD_184414 | JGI IMG/M metagenome (GOLD analysis project Ga0209507, IMG submission 184414) | Active sludge microbial communities of municipal wastewater-treating anaerobic digesters from USA - AD_UKC028_MetaG (SPAdes) (version 2) | ecosystem: Engineered > Bioreactor > Anaerobic >...
CGCCAACTTTGATTTCTCCGTTTTCAGTTGAGACTAAGCCGGCTACCTGACCCATCATACCGATAATCTTGTAATGGTCGGGATCGCTGTTTTGTTCTTCTGTTCTGTTGCCGACGATAGATGGATTGGAAGAAACAATACCCATGATATTATTGTCTCCGTCATTTTCACATCGTTTGATTGCATTGTCGTTTTCAGTATCTACGCAGACAGCTTCGCCATTCTTGAGATCTGTATCTTCAGTGTAGAAATATTCCGCATAGTCAGCGCCAGTAGTGTAGGCATTGACGGCATAGACTGAACCGGCGGTTGGAGAACCGATGGCGCAAGTTCCATTATCATCCACGCAGAGATATCCGTTAGCAATGTAGACATTGCCTTGGTTGGTTCCGTTACCGATAGTCAGCATCTGGGATGGTGAAGAAGTACCGATGCCGACGGAGCCGGAGTTAATATTTATAGTTTCGGTTAACGGAGATATTTTTTGATTTAAAGCCTGCACGCCTAAAACCATGTAGCCTAAAGTATTTACCGGATTGATTATGGTTCCTTCATAATGCATAGCCCATGGAGCTTCATCAGCCATAACACCTACATACTCCGTGTTCGAATCCAATGTTCCCTCTCCAGGTTTATAATGAAAACGGTATACGGGAGTATTAATTATTTGATCCAAAGCAACATTTGGATCATCAAACAATCCTTCAATATTTTTCATTTCTCGTAAAGAATTGGCAGCTGACCAACTGGTAACTCCATTTCCATCTGTTGTTAATTGCCTACCATTTGTTCCATCATTTACTGGAAGTGTCCAAGTCCAACTTCCGGCTGCAGCCGCTGTATTAATTTGAACATAACCTGAAGTATTTCCTTCTAGCCTCAAAGTTCCTAAAGTACTTCCTGCTGTACCTATATCCAAGAGCGCTCCCGGTGCAGTGTTTGTAATACCGACTCTTCCTGCATTAACAATAAGACCGTAGTTGGCGGTTGTGGCTCCGGAAGCATTGAGATAGAGAGCTACATTGGTTCCAGAAGTAGCATTAGTATGAGTGTTGGAAATATATCCGCCATAAGTAGTGATACCACTGGTGGCATTCGCTCCAGCAGTTAAAATGTTAAGCGCTGTTTGGGAAGCTGCTGCTGCTGTGCCTGAAACTTGCAAGTCTACAAGTTTGCCTGAAGTTAATGTTGAGGAAGCCGCATAAAGGCCCGTGCCTGTGGTCAGTGAATTAGCAGAAAGATTGAGAGCACTGGAAGTGGTTGTGCCGGTCGTATTAGCCGAAACAATAGAAAGAGTTCCGCCGGGGCTTGCCGTTCCTATCCCCAATCTATTATTAGTGTCATCCCAAAATAAATTAGAATTTTTTTGAGAAAGAATGCCACTTGTTCCAGCAAAGAGAATTGATCCAGCTGTCGGAGCATACCAAGTCGGTGATCCAGTTCCTCCGGATATAAGAGCTTGGCCAGTAGTGCCGGCAGTTGAAGAAGTCAGTTGCGTTGTGCTTGAAAAATATGAAACACCACCTTGTGTTCCAGTAGCTAAATTTATTCCGTCAAAAGTTCCAGTCATAGCTGAATCGTCAAAAGCAATAGTTTTTCTGGTTGGTCCGGAAGTTTGAGTTATGTATAAATTTGTTCCATCCCATTCCACTGCTCCGGCTTCAGGTGCAGTAAGATTAGTTCCGGCTGTAAATTTAAGAGGCGCTGTTCCAGCCGTAGCTGTTCCAGCGGTAATGTTGAGATAGGCAGTTGGAGCTGCTGTTCCTATCCCAACATTACCGCTAAAATAGTTATTATTACCAATAGCATAGATGCCGTAATTTATTCCCGTACCACTGACAGTACTGGCATTATTCAAGTAAGCTGCATAAGTATTCAAGTCTGCTCCGGCTGCTCCATTAACTCCGGCAGCAAAAGAAGTTGTCGGAGTAACTAAGCTAGAATTTGCTGACATTTTTACAGCAGCCAGGGTACCACCAACAGGATCAGTATATCCACCTTGAAATAAATGCGCTTCCCCGGAAGTAGTAAGCACTCCAGTCGGCGTCGCTGTCCCTATCCCCAATCTGTTATTAGCGTTATCCCAGAATAAATTGGGATTATCTTGATCCAACACACCATCAGTTCCGGCGAAAATAACAGATCCGGCTGTCGGAGCATACCAAGTCGGTGATCCAGTTCCTCCGGATATAAGAGCTTGGCCAGTAGTGCCGGCAGTTGAAGAAGTCAGTTGCGTTGTGCTTGAAAAATATGGCACACCACCTTGTGTTCCAGTAGCTAAATTTATTCCGTCAAAAGTTCCGGTCATAGCTGAATCGTCAAAAGCAATAGTTTTTCTGGTTGGTCCGGAAGTTTGAGTTATATACAGATTTGTTCCATCCCATTCAACCGCTCCGGCTTCAGGTGCAGTAAGGTTAGTGCCGGCTGTAAATTTAAGAGGCGCTGTTCCAGCCGTAGCTGTTCCAGCGGTAATGTTGAGATAGGCAGTTGGAGCTGCTGTTCCTATCCCAACATTACCGCTCGAAGTATCTACATAAAATTGATTAGTATTCACAGCAAAATCACCGGTCGTAGAAAGATCCACATTAAAATTACTACCAGCTAGTGGAGTTACAGTTAAAGCTCCTAAAGTATTTGTTATGTCGCCACCTTTAACATCAGCATCACCGGTCAAATTTAAAATATTCAAATTACCCGTTCCGGTTGAATCTATATAATATGTTGTTCCATTGAAATATGTATTTCCGGAAATTGTAAGATTGCCAGATGAATCTGTTGCCATAATATGTGCATCAGTTCCGCTAGTTGCGCTATCAAGTCCATCCAGCAAATCAGAATTGAAAGCATAGCCGGATGCGCCGATCATTTTTCTCGGCGTCATTTCATTGTCTGTTCCGACTGTCACGCCCAGATAATAGGTGCTGTTGAAATCAAGATTGATTGCATTGTCGCCAGCTGAAGTATCGCCAAGCATGATGGAAAATAATCCTTTAACTACCGAGACCGATCTGGATGAGGGCGAGCCTGTAGTGCCGCGAGCCGTCCAAAGAAGATTGCCTCCGGAAGCGGCATCATAAATGCTGAGTATCATATCGTAACTTCCATCTGGAACTACATTATCAGTATCGTCTGTTAGCTTACCTTGATAATTTATTTGTTTAGTAATAGCAGCCTGGGCATTGCTTTGTAAAAAAATAGAAAACAAAAAAGCTATCGATATTATGATTATCGAGCTTCTTCGAAATTTTAATTGTTTTTTTATTTTTATTTTTTTCATTACTCTGCTCCACTGAGTAATTTTTCTGCACAAAACTCCCCTAGTTTTATTTCTTATTTAATGAAGTTATTAATAAGCACGAAAGATTAAAACCTATTTTTAAAGCATAATCTTCTGAACTTTCCCTTTATAAAGCCTCAAATAATAAAAGGTGGTCACACACCCAACCTAATTATAGCATAAAAAAAAGCTTTAGTAAAGACCTTTTGTCTAAAAATCACCCAAAATAAAAAACAGGCGCTCCATTACCTTTTTTTTATTAAAAATATTCTATTTAAAACTATTTTTTAGAGAAAAACTTTTTCCTATATTTACGCACCCAGGGCTTCAAAAATTTTTCTATTTTCTTCCTAAAGATGACAGCTAAAATTATAGCTACAACTAAAATAACAATTATTGCAAGTAAAAGTTGTCCCATGAACATGCGTTCCAAAACATGCACTGACTTGTCGCCGTCCACAAAAATCGCCTGCGCCTGATATATGCCGAAAAGGGATGCGTTATTTAAATTAAGTTCGAATAAATATTTTTTTCCCGGAAAAACAAAATGCTTTTCAACTTCCATTTTTTGGGAATTTTTTGTAAACAAATTTTTTATCTGGACTTCCCCATGAGGAATGTAATGTATGTTCCCTTGATTTTCAAATTCCATTTTCATGGTTGTGTTTTTCCCGATCAGAAAAGGTACTTCGAAATTTTTCAAAATTCCACGGCCTGAAGTTTCTCCGGAAACATTTATCAAGACATAAATTCCAATCCGGCCATTGACAGAGGTGCTCTTCAAAATTTCTTCCTCTGTCTTCGGAATGGCATTGATCAGAACAAGTGCGTAATGGCTTCCAATGGAAGCGTTTTCCGGAACTGAAATTACAAATTTCAATTCTTTCTTTTCTTTCGGACCAAGCTCCATGTTACTTTGTTCTTCCATGCTTATCCACCCATTCATTCCGCTCGCCTCATTTTCCTGGACAAGATTTGCGATTTTACTATTTTCACCGAAAATAAAATCATTGGAATTGATATTTACTTTTTCTGCATAGTCGGAAATGTTCTGTATGTTTACTGAAAATTTTTCCTGCTTGCCCGGCTCCATAGAGAAAGAAAAAATAGACTGGCCGGCAGATAAGCCAACTACTTCAGCCAAAGCAATCTCTCCCTGAAAGAAAAAGAGTGTCAGCATTATAATAAAAATTATCTTTTTGTTCAGCATAATTTTTTTTATTTTATAATAAGCCAATTGAATTCTATGTCTTCATCAAGTGCCGGTTTATCAATCTTGACTTTGAAGCTTTCGCCTTCCACTATATCATCTTCATCGTAATAAATGACTTTGCCTCCGGTTGAACCTTTAGGCGTGATATAAATCTTGGATTCCTTTGAGACTTCAGTAGTCAAAATCAAATCCGATTCAAGTTTGTTAGCTTCAATCTTTCCCTCTCCGGAAACATCACTGCTAAGATCCAGATTGTTTCCTTTCAAGTTATCAGCAGCTTCAATGTTCTGAGCCTTCACATCTCCTGTTGCTTCAATGTCTCCGATTGTCAGCTTCCCCTTCCCCAGATCCAGATTGCCGAAGGCATCTTTGTAAAGGATGTCGGAGATGCTGAGAGTCGAGATGAATTCAGAAGCTGTGTTTGTAAGTTCCATGATGTCATCCATCTGTTTTTGCAGTTTGATCTGCAGAGCCTGGACACTGGCTACTTCAGAGTTGGTCTGGATGAGACTGTCTTGGATTTCCTGGAGAGTCTGGTTGGTATTTTCTATCTGCATATCCAGATTGGTTTTGGCTTCAGCCACAATCTTGTTGACTTGATCTTCAACATCCATATTCTTGATATTTTGGAGAACTGTTTCTTCAACTTTTTCTACCGTGAGGCTTTGGTTCCTTCTAGAGATCAGAACTTGGACAGTGCCTTTGACACCCTTGAAATCTTCCATAGCTAAACCGACTGTGGATTCACCGGCATTAGCTTTGCGCATGTAGCCTGGGATAGCTGAAGCAGTCAGGTTGTCGCCAACTTTGATTTCTCCGTTTTCAGTTGAGACTAAGCCGGCTACCTGACCCATCATACCGATAATCTTGTAATGGTCGGGATCGCTGTTTTGTTCTTCTGTTCTGTTGCCGACGATAGATGGATTAGAAGAAACAATACCCATGATATTATTGTCTCCGTCATTTTCACATCGCTTGATTGCATTGTCATTTTCAGTATCTACGCAGACAGCTTCGCCATTCTTAAGATCTGTATCTTCAGTGTAGAAATATTCCGCATAGTCAGCGCCAGTAGTGTAGGCATTGACGGCATAGACTGAACCGGCAGTTGGAGAACCGATGGCGCAAGTTCCATTATCATCCACGCAGAGATATCCGTTAGCAATGTAGACATTGCCTTGGTTGGTTCCGTTACCGATAGTCAGCATCTGGGACGGTGCAGAAGTACCGATGCCGACATTGCCTGAGTTTAAAATTGTCATAGCCTGAGTAGCACCAGAGTCGCCTACGCCAAAAACCAGATTAGCTGAAGTTAGTGTATTGCCACTTGTAGCCGAATTTCCACGAATGGTCAGATATTCATCAGCAGCAGTTCCGCCATATAATGTTTGCCCGCCAGTCCTTCCGGCCAAGAGAGCATACTGAGTATGGTCATCGCCCAAGGTCAAGCCAGTTAAATTATTATGGGCAGTAGCCACATAGGTGCCGGCTGGCAAATTGGAAACGCTTCTCATATCCTGAGTTTCAACATATGTTTCGCTGGTTCCATTTCTTCTCAAGATTACGCGGTAAAGGAGTTTCATCTCTTTGAATGGCAGATTGGAAAGCACCAGACTTTCATATTTATTATTATTTCTGGCATTGGTTATGTTGGTGTCATTGCTTTGACCCATCAAAGAATAGACGGGCGTTGAAGGATCATTAGTAGCAAAAATCCAATAAGCTACATAACGTCCATCAGTAACATCCGCTATGCCGGTTCCTGTATCATATTGGATGACATCACTCACTTCATGGAAATATTTGGACTGCGAAGAAGTGAAGGTGAAAGCACCGGCTCCGCTATGATAGAGCACTCTTGTATTTGTTGAAGTTGGAATAGAAATTTTAATATCTTCATCATAAACATCCCCAGCACCAACAGAGAAGGAGGAATTGCCAAATGTCCCAGTCAATCCAGAACTGTATCTGGTCCCCACGGTATTATGCAAATATTCATGAGTCATTCCGTCCATAGTCAGCCCATGTCTTTCATCCCCGATTATTCCATTGGTACCGTTCCAATAAACTGTAGCAATTTGCACTGTTCCGTCAGTTATGTTCCAAGGGGATGAACTGTAACTCAAATTTAGATTATCTTTATCATAATAAATGAAATAGAGTCCGGCAGCACTGTCGATTTGGACGCTTTCTGTATCTTTAGTATATTGTTCTCCAGCACTATATATATTGAAGTCTGTTCCGGTAATCGTAAAGTTGCGATTGGTGTCATTGAAAGAAATAGCTGTGTCGGTCCTGTTTGGGAATCCTGTCATTTCTTTGGTTTCATTTTGCTGATTATACAAACGGGCATCCAATTCTTGAATGCTAGTCCTAACATCTTCACTGGAAATAATATTGCCAGTCATGCCAGTCAGCAATAAACCTCCGTCAAAAATAGAATTAGAAACGGCTGAAGTAGCGTGGAAATTTGAAGCTGACACCGTACCACTGGCGTTAACTTTGAACATTTGTGATCCGTTTATACCCACACCTAATAAAGTATTTTGAGAGTTACTGCTTATATTTTCAAAAGCATAAGTTATGCCATCTTCTGCTGCGCCAATTAATAAATCTTGATCCCCATCACCATCTAAATCAGCAAAGGCTGGCAAAGAATAGTCATCAGCAACTTGTGGCGCGTTCCATTCTGATCTCGCTACCCAAGTCGGCGAAAATTCGTCTCCTACATTTTCATAAGCTGTAATTATGTCATTAAGTGTGCCTGATACTGCATCCTGGTCTCCATCACTATCTAAATCAGCAAAAGCTAGAGAACCATATGGAGCTTCCCATTCTGAGCTGAGAGTCCAGACTGGTGAAGACACGGTGCCGGTATTTTCATATTCAAGTACATCACCATTAACTGGAGGATGTCCTCCGTCCCCCAAGGTTATTACTAAATCAATTCTTCCATCATTATTCAAATCAACAAGAGACGGGACAGCAAAAGGCACGCTGCCAATTCCGAGCCTATCCCAACCGGAATGAGCTGTCCAAACTGGCGATGATGCTGTACCTGTATTTTCATAGCCATAAACATAACCTTTAGTCAGATCGCCTGGATTTACTGAACCAATCATTAAATCGTAGTCGCCATCATTATCTAAATCTGCAAATTCCGGCGAAGCATAAAGGCCAACGCTTGGAGTATTCCAACTTGGTTTAGCAGTCCAAACAGGCGAAGATGATGTTCCGGTGTTTTCGTAGCCAAGAGCTATCCCGTTAGTTTGTGCTCCGACTAATGCATCCAGATCGCCATCATTATCCAAATCGGCAAAAGCTGGTCTAGCAAATCCATTTCCGACAGTCGGCAAATTCCAACTTGCTTCAGCGGACCAACTATTTAAAACAGTCGCGCCTGCTGAGGCCGGATTAATGTATAGAGAACCCTGACCAATTCCTGTTCCTGTGGGAGCTCCGGAAAAAGTACCCAGTCCTGCAACTTCCAGCATGGAAGATGGATCTGTTGTGCCGATACCGACATTCCCGCCCATGAGTGTTGCTAAAGGAGTAGGTATTGGTAAATATTTGACGATCACAACGCCAGAACCGCCATCTCCTCCAACAGCTCCATTACCGCCACCACCTCCGCCTCCGCCTAATCCATCAGTTCCATCATTACCAGCAATTAAGTGATAATTACCACCGTCTGCACCACCGCCAGATCCTCCGTAACCAGTAAAAGTGCCAATATAAGTTCCGCCTCCTCCTCCGCCAGCATAAGTAACAGAAGAACCAGATATAGTAGATGCCAAGCCGTCACCACCAGGACCACCATGGGCAGCTGTGCCTCCAACTTCGCTTGCACCTCCGCCACCGCCGCCAGAATAACTTTCTCCCTCACCATAACCAGCACCTCCATCATATCCTTGTTTGGGTGTAAGATAATCAGAATCTCCACCAGATCCTGGGCTAGTAGTAGAACCGCCACCTCCTCCGCCTGAACCACCATCAGAACCAGGGGTACCAGCAACATCAATACCTAAGTATCCTCCACCTCCGCCACCAGTCGCAGATATCGATGCAAAAGTAGAAGTTCCCCCATTTTCGCCTGTTTCATAAACCGCACCACCCGCACCACCAAGACCAACAACTACAGGATGCTCACCATTATTTAGAGTATCTGTTCCTGTTCTAAAACCGCCGCCTCCTCCGCCGCCGCCTCTGCCGCCGCCTCCGCCGCCTCCGCCGCCAATAACCAAAAATTCAGCATCTATTGGCGTAGAACACTCAAGAGTATCACTAGTAGTAAATGTTCTAATTATATAAGCACCGTCAGTAGTAGCTGTTCCGCCAGTGCAAGTATCTCTGCTTGAATTTCTATAGACAGAAAATGTAGCATCAGGATTATCTGTGCCGATACCGACATTACCAGTATTGTAATAAATATCACTGTCGGAAGTTACCCATTGACTTTCCGTAAATAAGCTTCCGTTTTGGTATAAATTTCCCGTTAAATTAATATCTCCAGCAACATCCAGAGTATAACCCGGTGTAGTTGTACCGATACCAAGACTTCCATTATTAAAAACTAAATCAGTATCGCTTACATACGTGTCATAACTAATGGTTATCTGACCATTACCTTCCTGATAACCCGAGATATAAGCTGCATTACTGCCACTTGTCCAGCTTGATCCAGCTCCTCCGCCACCGCCTCCAGTTGAATTCCCGCCACTACCACCATATCCGCCATAATATCCACCGCCTCCACCACCCCCACTGCCACCGCAACTTCCATTACTACTGCCTGCACCGCCAATACCTAAAGCATAACCAGCGCTTTGCGTACCACCAACACCACCAGCTGCACCACCTCCAGATGCCGTACCATCGGCACCATTTTGCGCGGCATCTCCACCGTTACCTCCGACACCACTACCACAGTATCCAGTACTACTGCCTCCAGCACCTCCACCACCACCGGCAACAATTACTCTGTCACTAAGACTGGTTCCATCTTGTCTAACATCAGAAGCACCACCTCCGCCACCGGCAGTTTCAGCACATCCCCAACCAGAACTTGCACCACCGCCGTTATATCCACCATAGGTGTTGTTACAATCTATCGCCGCATAATCTCCTCCAACACCACCAACATAGAGATGCAATGTTTCGCCTGGTGTAACTGAAATTGTAGATTGCACTCTAGCTCCCTTGCCTAAAGAACCGCTACCATCGCCACCAACATTAGAGCCAATAGCTCCCTCTCCACCACTAGCGCCTTTGGCATCAATAATAACTGATGTAACACCTTCCGGCACAACCCAAGTTTGTTCAGAACCGGTGTAGTCAAATGTTGCTTCTCCCATTATATGTTCACCTTCAGGATCATAAACCTGTGATACAGCGTGAAGAGCTCCAAGAGGATTATCGGTGCCAATTCCAACACGTCCACCGCTGGTAACTATTAAACCTGTTTCGCCTTGATAATATTCTCTCACTGGCAAAATAAAATTAGAAGTCCAACGGGCAATACCTTTGGAAATCCTGAATTCATCCAGATAGCCGTTTAGAAAATCTTGATAGGATGGATTTCCATAATCATTAATGCCCATCCACCATGTTCCGGAAGTGTTTGTATAATTAGAAGTATCTGTTCCGGAACCAACATTTTCCCCATCAACATACAATGTTACAGTTCCCTCATGTCTGACGATAGCACAATGATGCCAAGAATTATCAGCAATTAAAACGGAAGATAATATTTCAGAAGTTCCCACATATCTCAACACTCCTACCAGTTCCCCCGACGTGCCTGTTGTTATATGCATTGTTCCAACAGCAGAACGTCCACCTAAAATAAACATATTCCCTTGCGAAGGAGCGTTAATCCAAAAATCCATAGTGAAATCACCGGTTCCAAAAGCGAAATCGGAAGAATTAGGAAAACTAAGATAATCTCCATTACCGTCAAAATAAGCACTCTTGCCACCGAATTTTGATTCGGTATTTGATTGAGTTACGTTTCCATAAGCTGTAATTGTGTTTTCAGATGAAGAATCATCGGCAAAAGCATTGCCATCTCCATCAGCGTGCAACAATAGTTTGACATAGGAATCATTACCATAACCGCCATATTTAACATCAAGCAAACCAGCCGGAAGATCTGTTCCGATTCCAACCCCTCCAGAATTGTAATAGATGCCATCTAAAACATCAGAGTTTAACCATTGACTGGTGTTGTCTACCAATACACCATTTTTATATAAATCACCAGTCAAATTAATATCCCCACCAACATCCAGCATATAACTCGGAGTGGAAGTGCCAATTCCGACATTGGTTCCATCAAACACGAAATTGGCGTTATCAGTCAGTCTGCCGTTGGTTGTCGCAAATGGAATTCGGCCAGAAGTCAGATTGATTCCGTCGTTCAGGACAATGCCTTTTCTGCTGCCAGCAGTTTCCCCAGCAGTTTGCAATTCAATACGACGAACCTTCATGCTATAGTAGGACCCCCAGTTGTCTGCAAATTTAAAAGCATAATAGCGGTAAGCATTATTATTGTCTACAGTAAAATATTTTGGATCAGGACGATTTTCTGCAACATGCTGATCAAATTCATCTACAGAAGTTGTCAGTTGTGTCCAACCTTCAGTAACCATCTCCTCATCAGAAATCCAAATTAAATCATTGAATGCATCCGCATCATTCGATCCCCAAAAAGTAAAGTGCCTTGCTCCGTAGTCAGTCTGACCTCCATTGTCGTGACCATTTTCATAATACACGCGATCGATAACCTGAGCCGATCCCAAATCAATATGAAATCTTTGGTTTGTAATTCCCGGATTTGCGCTTTCCCAGGAATTTCCATAACCATTCCCAATAAGAGATCTGCTTGGATCAGTTGCAAGCCAAGGATCCAGATCATAAGTACCACTCCAGCCAGTCGAGGTAGCTTTGACATAGGTATCAGAAAATTCCGGAGGATATTGCGAGTCATATCCGGATGATATTGAAAGATAATAATCATCACCCAAAAATTCCATGGCTCCTGCTTCAGGATCAGTTAATAATGTCCCCGAAGTAAATTTAAGCGGAGCTGTACCTACTGTCGAAGTACCCGCGCCCAAATGCAAGCGCGCAGTTGGATCAGTCGTTCCAATTCCAACATTGCCACTGACAATCAAGTTGTTTGTTACCTCAGCGCCACCACCAATAATCAAATCGTTTGTTATTTCGGTAATTCCATCACTGCTAATCCTTAACAATTGTGAACCGTCCAAAGCTACGCCAAATAAAGTAGTTGGAATAGGAGCTTTGATCTGCTTATAACCAAGTATCATTCCATTCACATAATCATTCATCATCAAGTCTTTATCTCCGTCATCATCCAAATCGGCAAAGGCTCCGACATTAACTGCACTGGTAATATTTAGGATGCTCCAGTCGGAATTAAGCGTCCAAACCGGTTCAGAAGCCGAGCCGGTATTTTCATAAGCATAGAGACTATAAGGTGAATTTATCCAATTGCCTATAAATAAATCCTGATCTCCATCATCATCAAAATCAGTCAAAGTTGGATAAAGTGCATAGCCGGGAGAACCAGGCATTAAAATATTCCAAGCTGAGTGGTATGCCCAACTTGGCGAAGAAACTGTGCCGGTATTTTCAAAACCAGCTATATAATAAATATCGCTAACATTTATATAGCCTATCATTAAGTCATAATCTCCATCGCCATCTAAGTCTCCCAGAGATGGAGTGTTTGTGCTTCCGCCCTCACCAACAACATCCATGTCCGGAGTATCCCAACCTGAATTAAGCGTCCAGGCCGGAGAGGAAGACGTGCCGGTATTTTCAACTCCATAAGCTATGCCGTTCCCGGTTCCGACCAATAAATCAAAATCGCCGTCATTATCCAGATCAGCAATAGTTGGATAAGCATAGCTATAGAATGTATCTGGTATATCCCAACCAGCATGCCGTGTCCAAATTGGTTCAGAGGCTGTGCCGGTATTTTCATAAACATAGACACCAGCATTTTCTGTACCTAGTAATAAATCATAGTCACCATCATTATCTAAATCGGATAATTTTGGAAGAAGAACAACATTGCTGCCAAAATCTTCCGAATTCCAATCTGTTTCTGCTTCCCATCCTTGAAAAACCGAAGCGCCCTCTCCTGATGCGGTTGGATTTATATATACCGAACCTTGACCGATTCCACTGCCAGTTGGGGTTCCGGAGAAAGTTGCTACACCGCTGACTCCCAAAGTACCAGCCACATCCAACAAAGAACTTGGAGTAGTGGTTCCGATGCCGACATTGCCAGAAGCAGAAATTCTCATTCTTTCCAAGCTATCAACCGAGAAAATCATGTTTTGGTTTGCAGTGTCTGGAAAATAAATATTGTCCAGATAGAAAGTATTGGCTGAATCGGCATTGACTATGGTTATGATGATTTGATCAATTGTATCCTTATTGGCATTGGCTACTCCTGAAATATCCCAAGTGATAGTTTGGAAAACATCGGCTGAAGTCAGGTTGGGAGTGATTTCAGTGGTTGTGCCTCCACTGTCATGAAGGCCTATTTTAATATTTGATCCGGTGCGATTGGATCTTAGATCGAAATAGACAGTATTAATATCTGAGAGGTTAAGAGGCGTGGTCAAAGTTTTGGTCAGAGTTTTGTTCAAACTGTCTGTAATAGTAGCCTCGCCTCTCAAAGAATATTCTCCTTGAGTTTTGATAGTTGATTCCGCATAAGCAACCAGATTGGTATCGTAACCTCCGTATTCAATGTGCAACTTAGGAGCTGTGGAAGCGCCTGCTTCATAAGCATTGGCTGCATATACATAATTTCCGGAAGTTGACAGATTATCATGGTCATCGAAAAAGATGCCCAGATTGGTCACTGCTCCCAAATCGACAATTTCCTGAATCACGCTGGAAATATCTGGAGAATTATTCCAACCACTTACTGTCCAAGTCGCATCATCCCAGTTGACTTGAGTTGTCGTAATATTATTATTGTTGGCTCCGCCTACTATTGTTCCTCGTCTAGCCTGATAATCTGCCAAATCAGAAAAGGTGCTTGCTGAAGTGCTTAATTCTCCGGTTATTTTGGATTTTGTGCCACTGCCTCCGATCTGAGGCAAGCCCCAAGGATTAATTGCATAGAAACTTAGATAGGCATTTGTTACAGAAGCTCCTTCTGGAATATTAACTCCTGCAAAACGCAAACCAGAACCTATTCTATCGACTGAAGCCATCGCTTCCAGTGTTCCGGCTCCTGCTATTCCCACATCGGTACCAAATTCCCAGACACCTTCACCATAATACCCCAAACTATCATCTGTGCCCGCACTTACTTGCGCGTCAATTGTCCCAGTAGGTCCGGAGCTTTCACTTTCATAATCTGTCGGATTTTCTACATTGTCTACAAATACATTTCCATAAACATCCAGCGCAATACTGTTCGCGCTATTGGAAATTCCAGATGAATCAACCAGCAAAGGATTTTCTCCATCAAAAGTCAAACTGTTGAGAGTTCCATCGCCGGAAGAATCGATATAATTTTCCGTACCGCCAAAATAGGTGTTGCCGGAAACTGTCAAGTTGCCCGATGAATCTGTCGCCACAACATGCGCGTCATTTCCGCTGGTGTCAGCATGAAGTCCATCTAATAAATCAGAATTAAAAGCATAGCCGGATGCGCCGATCATTTTTCTTGGAATCATTTCGTCATCCGTTCCGACTGTCACACCAAGATAATAACTACTATTGAAATCAAGTTCGATCGGATTGTCACCAGCCGCCACATCGCCGAGCATGATGGAAAAAAGTCCGCGCGTAACTTCCACTGATCTGGCTGTCGGAGTTCCGATTGTTCCTCTGGCTGTCCAGACAATGTTGCCTCCGGTCGGCGCGTCATAGAAATTGAGAATCATATCGTAGTTCCCATCCGGAACCAATGCATCCAGACTGTCTGTCAGTTTTCCCTGATAATTTATCTGCTTGGTAATGGCCGCTTCAGTGCTCCCTTGGAAAGAAATGAAAAAAATAAAAAGCGCCGCCATTAAAAACATTGCGCTTTTCCTGAAATTAAATTTTATTTTTATTTTTCTCATTACTTACTCTGGGTTTATTTATATAAAACCTCCCCCCAATACTAAATAACTCAAACTAACATCTTTTTAAGATCCCGCTTGCTTGATAAATATATACACCCTCCTAATTGAATTATTTTGCTTTTGCAGTGCCAAAAATCAATATATTTATCTATCCGAATTTTAACACAAAAGATACAAATCCCCAAGCCCTGGCAGGGAGTTATCCACAGGTTCAAAAAAACAGGCATTTTTACTGCCTGTTTTTGGATAAATTTTGCAACTTTAGACGTGTCTTATTGGCCTTTTATTCCCCTTTTTCTTCCTTTTGACTTCAAAATTATGTTTGAATATTTTTCTGATGAGCCACAAGAGAAAAAGCGTTCCCAAAATGATGACCGTCGTCTTCCAGGGAATCACCCAGAAATTAGCATCTTTGGAGAGAATAATTTTTCCGTCTTCCGAAACCAGATTGATCTTGGCAGTGTAATATCCATATCCCCACCACGGCGCAAATTTCCATTTCTCTTCATATCTCCTGATCGTTTTCGGATATTGGAATTGGTCTTTTAAGACTATCGGATCTTTTTTAAAAATTCCCAAGTTGTATATGTCGATTTGTCCAGACATTTTGAAATGCATGTTGCCGGAACTATAGACATCCGCAATCAGTCCGGCTGGATTGTCCCAAAATATTTTCTGGGTAGCCCTGAAATCTTTGAGCTCCGCATCTTGTCTTATTGGTTCTTTGCCCTGCACTGCAAAAGAAAGTAAAGCTCCAACTCTGCTTTTCACCACGACTGCATTCTCTTCAGATCCTGGTTCTTCATGTTCCACAAAAATTACACCGAAGTACCCTCCAGTCGGAAGTCCTTCCGGCACATCGATTTTAAAATGGATTTCTTTGGCTTCATCGGGAGCCATTTGGAAATTCTCTTCGTCAAATTTTATCCATTTGATAATATCATAAGCCAGCTTCGGATGGGCGTTGTCCGGCACAAAAAATTTCGCGTCTGAAGTGTAGTCTTCCACATAAAAATCTTCCACATACACTTTGACTTTATATTCATCCTTTGCAAAATTTTTGAGCTTGAGCGTTCCTTCAGTTTCGGCGCCCGGCCCGAGCTTATAGTCAAAGCGGGTCGGTGAAACTTGGATGCTTTTAGCATTTTCATAGGCCTCGGCAGAAAAACAAAAAAAGAAACTGGCGATGATGATGAACAGATATTTCAGCATTTTGAAATTGGATATTTTTTTCATGTTTGTTTTTTATGTTAAATTTTTTATTGATTATTTTTTCACAGTCGAATTTATTTTAACATTAAAAAAATTTTTTGTCATCATAGCCCAGCCTCATCCGATAAAATTTCGAATAAAAAAACAAGCCGGAATAATTCCGGCTTGTTCGATTAGTGTCTCTCTATAAATTACGGCTTTGTTGTAGCTGTGTATGTTACCTGGCCAGCATAAGCACCAGACTCCTGAGTTGATGGAACATCAAGTTTGTAGCAGATGTCAGTCGTAGTTGCAGTAGCTGAATATGAGTCATGATCCATAATGATAGCAGAAGTTCCGGGAAAACCGGCATAATTATTAGCAGCACCGGTAGTACACGTGCTGGCTGAACCCCACTTAGCATCCTTGGTTGCTGTTGAAGCATAAACACTAAAACCTAGTCCTGTTCCAGTCCATGCTGTAGGAGTACCAATTGTGCCTGCATAGGCAGCAATAGTGTTAGACTCATTGTCTGTCAAAGGAGTATCCTGTCTTACTAAAAGATCATAACCAAGGTCAGCATTGGTTGTAACTGTACAAGAACTACTTCCTACTACTGGAGTACCAGGAACTACTGTTCCTAAGTCTACAGAAGTAACGCTGCAGGCTAGATCTATGTTTTCACCAACATATGCAGTCAAATCAACTTCGCAAGTGTCGCTTACAGCAGCGCTAGCTGGTGCAACAACAATCACAAAAGCAAATGCTGCGATTGTTAAAAATAGAAATTTCTTCATATTTTTTGTTTTTATTTTTTTATTAAATTATTAGTTAAAACTTTCTTGGCAAGACAATATTTTGAGTTCTAATATCGACCCCTTAAGAACTTTCAAACATTTTGTTGTCAAGAATGGTTGCAATCTAAAATTTCCCATTCTTTTTCCTGTTCCGCTCTGTAAAAATGCGGATACAAGCCAAAAAAATAAAATCTCTTAGATTGTCTAATACTGTCAATATTCTTCTTTAACCTAATTATAGCATATTATAGACAACTCTGCAAGACTTCTGTGGATAATTTTGTCAAAAATTACTTTTTTTACAATCTGGTGGTAGCAGTATAGGTGACGGTGTTGGTATAATCTCCAGATTTTTGTGTTGAAGCTACATTCAAATTATATCCTATGACTGTGTCATCTGCCGCAGTTTTGTATCCTGTTTTTTCATGGATGACTGTGTCGGCCAAAGGAAAACCAGCATAGGCAAAGTTCGGACTTGATCCCCATTTTGATTCCACATTGGTTCCCGATGTTATGGTAAATCCGAATCCGGTTCCGCTCCACGCAATCGGTGAAGCAATCGTACCTGAATAATCAGGAATGGTTGTGACAGCGTCAGTGTGAAGCAGTGCATGATTCTCACTGGCCAGAAGATCATATCCTCCATATGAATTCGTGGTGACAGAAAGCGTCGATTGCCCCTGCACCGGAGTGCCGGGAGTGACATTGCCCAGATCCACTGTGTTGGAATCGGCCAGAATTGATATGGTAGGCGGTTCATCCAGCATATATTCGAAACCGAGTTTGGCTTTGTAGTTGTCACTGCTTCCGATGCTGACGATCGGTTCGCCGGCCGTGTCGAATAATTTGTAGCTGTCGGAAATTCCCAATCCCCCGCCGGCACCGATGACATCCGCGTTTATTTTATAATTATCACTGCTCATGCCCAAAGCTTCCGCCTTCTGAATTTGAAAAAGGAAGAGAGACAGGAACAATAAAAGAAAAATTATTTTTTTATCTGGCATTTTTTAAAGACAAAATATTCGGATTTTAAAATTATCCCAGTTGCGCTTTATATTATATCACATTTTCCGTTTGCTCCAAACAAGAAAAACAAAAAAGCCATCCAGAGCGGATAGCTTTTTAAATTTAAAATCAGAAACATTATCCAATTATCGGCAGTCCGCCCAAATCTTCTTTCTCTATCTTTTTGTAAAAAGGATTTTTTTTGAGAACCGGCTTTCCTCCATGCTCAATCACATAGTAAGCAAAGCCTCTGGCTTTTTTCACCAATTCATAATCGGCATGTCCGGGAAAACTGGCAGGATCCCTGTCTTCAAAATCAACCGGGCTGTCGTCAGCCGTCACAAAATATGTCTTTCCTGTGTTGACTACCAAATGGCCTTCTTCCGGAGACATGAACACTTTATCGCCGGCCTTCACCGGGATTGCTTTGAACTCCTCAACTTCGTCGGCAATCATCTGACCATTCGAATCTTTTTTCAATTTTTGCACCAGAGCCACGCCCTCGCCGAAAATAATCCAATAAGTTTCGCTCAAATTTCCCACGTGATAATGACCGTATGTCTTGATGTATTCTCCAGAAATTGTTCCCGGCTCCCAAACGGTTATGTTTCTCTGGTCGCTTCCCCCGCGGATCATATAGTAGTGGACGGCTGGGCCTTTGCCGGCCGGATCCATCAGGACATCCTGCATTTTTTCATGCGTCCGCGCAGCATAGTGTTTGGGAACATTTTTAAAATCAATATCCATATTTTTATTTTTTTATTGTTTAAATTATTTCAGGACTCTTTTGGTTTTGACATACCATTTGCTCACGTCCGTGAATCTTTGCTGGGAGTTGTTGATGTTTTTGACTTCCATGCCTTTCAGCTTCGTGTTGGTAGGATAGATATAATAGCGGGCATAGAGGAATGTGGCGGGAACTTCTTTGGAAAATATCTCCTGCAATTTTTCATAAGATTCCTTGCGTTTTGATTCGTCGAATTCCTGCCTGATGCTTTCCAAAAGTCCGTCTGCATCCTTGTCGTCAAGGCTGGACAAATTCAGCCCGGGATCATTTTTAAAGCTTGAGTGCCAGAATGAATATAAATCGGGGTTGAAACTTATTCCCTGTCCGAAAAGAAGACTGTCATATTCCCTGCTGCGGATATAGTTCTGCTGCAAGTCTGAAACTGACATGACTTTCACATTGACTCTGGCTCCCAGTTTTTCCCATTGCACCTTGAGCATGTCGGCTGTCTGAACAAATTCCGGCCAGTCGGTTGTGACCAGTTCGAATTCCAGTTTCGTTCCGTTTTTCTTGCGGACATTTTCATCCTTGTCCAAAGACCATCCATTATCATCCAGAATTTTCTGGGCCTTGTCTGTGTCTGTTTTTATATCATCATCGTCATAGCCTTCCATCTGCGGAAGAAAAGGAGAGTTGAGAGCTACTCCTTCTCCGAAAAGAATTTCTTTGATGATCTGTTCCCTGTCCACTCCCAGATTCAGAGCCTTGCGCACATTGTCATCCGCCAGCACCACGCTTTTTGTCTGGTTGAAAAAAACTGCAAAATATCTGGGAATTGCCAGCCGATTGATTTTGGTGCTTTTGCTGTTTTTGATGTCTTTGATGTTCTGCGGAGGAATGCTGGCCATGCTCATCACTTCTTTTTTGTTGTACCCATCCATCAATGCAGAATCATCCGGATAAAAATTGAAATTTATTCTTGAGATATAAGGAGCTCCGTCGTAAAAATTTTTGAAGGCCACAAGCTTGAAAGTCAGAATGGTTCCATCAGCATCTTTCTGCATATCGGAAAACATATAAGGCCCGGAACCTATCGGATGCAAATTGTATTCAGCCAAAGAAAATTTCTCCGGAGCTATGTCCTGCCAGATATGTTTCGGCAAAATTCCGAAGGTGAGATTTTCCAAAAATCCGCTGTATTGGTTTTTCAATATGAAGACAATGGTGTAGTCATCATCCACTCTGGCTTCCACTCCTTGCAAGCTCTGGCGCAACGGACTTTTGTATGCGGGATCTTGCAGTATATTGAAGGTGAAAAAAACATCCTGGGCATTGAGCGGCTCCCCGTCATGCCAGGTCACATTTTTTTTCAGATTAATTTTATATTCCTTTTTGTCATCCGAAATAGAATAGTCTTCGGCCAAGTCCTTGGCGATTTTGCTGTCATTGTCATATTTGAAAAGTCCGGAAAAAATGAGCTGGGCTAAAGTGCTGTCTGCTTCGCTGGTCTGCGATATGGCAGGGTTTACATATAATGGCTGGCCGACGATGCCTTCATTATATTCTCCTCCGGATTTGGGAATTTCTTTTGTTAAGTTTTTATAAAAAGCACCGATCCAGAAAATGAGCGACACTGCAATGGCTATCAGCAGCAATGTCACAATAATTTTTTCTTTAAAGTCAAGCTTCTTGCTGATTGCCCACAGATTTTCCGGTCTTAAATATTTTATTTTTTCCTTAAGATTGATACTAATATGGATGTGTTAGAAAAGTTAATTTATATAAATAAGACTTACGAATAAGTCTTTTGAAAAATAAGGGATTCCAATTAATTGTTGCTTATCCAGATTATGGCCAAAGCCAGGATTATGAATATAACTCCCAGAGATGAAGATGCATAGAAAAGAAACTTTTCCATTCCCCGCTTGGTATAATATCCTCCAAAATCTCCTCCAAATGCAGTGCTGAGTCCGCTGCCCCTGTTCTGGAGCAAAATAGAAATTGAAAGCAGAATAGAAACAACGATCTGAGCAATGGTTATAAATTTCATGTGTTTTTTGGTTATTTAAAACTTCTTATAATTTAGCAAGTCTCTGCCCATAAGTCAAGAATAAATGGAACTTTTTGGCTTATTTAAGGCTTTATTACCTAACTGCCCAGCTGGCTGATCTTTTGCTTGAATTGTTCGAAAACTTTGGGGCCATGGGGTTCGGGCAGGAAAATCAGGGCATTGTCATCGGCATAAACCATACTTCCTGGCTGATGAGTTTTCGGATTCTGCATGATGCGTTTCTTCTCTATTTTTGCCAGCCATCTTTCAATCCAAGCCGGAGACAGGATGAATTCTCCAGCAGTCCTTATGGCTTTCAGGAAACTGGGATCTCCGAGGGTTTTGAGGGGCGGAACTTCACAAAGCGAATAGGAGGGCTTCATGCTTTTTATCCACTTATTTTTTATCTGGAACCTTTGATACGTTTCCCAACCGTAAAGCGGAAAAAGAAACATATATTCGCTGGCTGAAAAAAGATCTTTGGTGGTGATTTCCAGTGATTCATCGGTCACAAAAAAATTCAGGCAAACGCGGTCAGCGATTTTTTTTCCGTGCCGCCTTTTTCCGATGGCCTGCAAAAAAATCGTCGCCAATGTCCGGCCTGTCCATATTTTTCCTTTTTTGAAAACCACGAAGACATCCAGGTCGCTTTTGGCATTGGCATTTTTCATGGACAAGGCTCCGGTCATCCCGATCATTTTTATAAATGGAATAAGCCTCATCCATTTTGCAATCCTCAGAAGCTTTTTTATTTTTCCGACAGAAATCTTATTATTTTCAATCCGCTTTTTCACCAGATAGTTTCTGCCTTTCAGGAAATAAAATCCGTTTTTACTCTCCACATATTTCCTGAGATTTTCGCTTTCAAGCTGTTTGATCACTTCAGCCAAAGTCGTCTCGTCTGAATTTTCGCTTACGTTATAGTTGTCTGTCCTGATAAGATTTTTCCAAATTTCAAAAGGAGTCAGGGGATAATCCAAACAATCATAATATGCAATAGTTGCCAGAATATTTTTTTCCAATTTCCCGGACATATTATTTTAAAATTATAGGTTGAGTATTTTCTGGATTTTTTTGCTGTTTTTGTGCGGACCGACAATGGCACAGTTCAATTTTTTATTCTGGAAAACATCCTTGGCCACTCTCAGAATGTCTTCAGCTGTGACCGCATTTATCTTGGCAAAAACATCTTTGAGATTGAGAACTTTTTCCCTGTCTGTTTCCTGGCTGACATAGAACATCGCAACTTCGTCAGAGGCTTCAAAACCCATCACTCCTCTGCCCTTTAGAAAATCCTTGGCTTTTTTGAGTTCCCTCTGGCTGACTTTTTCAGTCGCAATTTTTTTGTATTCTTTCAATATTACATTTATAGCCTGTTCCAGCTTGTCATGCTCGACGCCCGCCTGCGTGGCAATGTAGCCGCAATCTTGATATGCATCCACGCCGGAATGGACAGAATATGCCAGCCCCCGGCGTTCGCGAACTTCGATGAAAAGACGGCTACTCATGTTTCCGCCCAAGATTGTTGCCAGAAGTGCCAGAGCATAGCGATCTTTGTGATCTCTATGATAAGCCCGGTTTCCGATTACAAAATGAGTCTGGTCGGTTTTTTTGAACTTTATCCTGACTTCGGGCTTGTTTTGTTTTTCAGAAACTTTGCTGATTTTTGTCGTTTTTCCTTTGGAAAATTTTCCAAAATATTTTTTCGCATCTGCAATAATTTTTTTCTCATCGAATTTTCCAGCCACGCAGATCACGGTGTTGCTGGCGTTGTAATTTTCCCGGATGTATTTGATGAAATCTTTTCTTTTGAATCTGGAAACAGTTTTTTTGTAACCGATTATTTCCCTGCCCAGCGAACTGTTCTTGTACAGAAGTTTTTCAAATTCATCGCCGACAGTTTTGCCCGGCAGATCAAGATACATGTTAATTTCCTGAGTTATCGTACCGCGTTCCCTGTTGATTTCTGCCTGCTCTATTTTTGAATTCAGAAACATGTCTGAAATAATATCAAAAGCCTGGCAGATATGGTTTGAATCAACTTTGGCATAATATAATGTCTTGTCTTTGGAAGTAGAAGCATTGAATTCCCCGCCGAAAGAATCCAGCTCTTCTGAGATTATTTGGGTCGTCGGTCGTTTTTTTGTGCCTTTGAAAAACATGTGCTCAACGAAATGCGAAAGGCCGGCCTGATTTTCTTTTTCCAGACGCGATCCGACGTCAACCATGACCACCACAGTTGCAGTCTGCGTGCCTTTCATCGGCACAGTCATAATTCGGAGTCCGTTTTTTAATGTTGTTTTTTTGTAATTCATATAATTTTTATTTTTTCTTTTTATTTCTGTTTACTCTTATAAGACCGCTACATGGTACGATTTCTATTCCCCTTTTTTCAAGTTCATCCAAAAATAAATTCATTCCCAAAGAATCTGATGAGATGTGCCCTGCTATCACAACATTGATGTGATATTTTTCCGCTTCCTTGCGATATTCTTCACTCATATGCATGCCGATAACAGTTCCTACCCCGACTTGAGACAACTTTTCATAAATGTCCTTGCTTCCAGAGGTTCCTCCAGTGATTTCTGTAAGCGCTATCTTCCCGGTTCTGTTTTCTTCTGAACCGGAAAATATTACCGGGCCAAAACCTTTCTTGGCCGCTTCTTTGTATTCCGGTATTTCTAAAAGTGATTTTATAATACCTCCCACATATTCCGGTTTGTCTTTCTTTATCTTATTTTCAACAAATTTTGCTACTAAATTGTCAGCTGGAGTATGAACATTTATAAGGTTGATGTTTAATAATTTTGCCGCATTAATTTCTTTATAATGATTTTCTGGGTTTATACCGCGGCTTACTTCGCTGATTCTTTTTTTCATCAGACTTTCAGCCACATTTATCGGTACGCCATATTGTTCCAGAATATCAGCCTGATAATGCATAACGTCATCCAGTCCGGCTAATCCCAGTCCTATTGGATGATGAGCAATAATATTTTCAATGTCCAATTCTTCAGCCAACATTATTTCCGCTGTATCAATATCGATGCCAGCCATTATTTTTTTTATATTTTTCTTTCCATTATCGAAATGTATTCTGGAATCAGAATACGGATTGGTTAATTTTTCCATATCAAAAATTTCCTTTTTATCTTTAGGAAGTTTTTCATAATTTTCCTTCTGTCTTTTCAGTTGTTTTTTTATTTGCTTTTCGGAACGAAAATCATTTTCAATTCCCATCTTAATTGCCAATTTGTAAATTTCTTGGATGTTCATTATTTTATTATTATTTAATTATTTATTTTATAATTTTCCTCAGCAAGGACAGCGGTTCGATCTCCTCTTTATCGATTTTAATAATATAAAGATTGCTGTGTCCTCCGTGAGCTGAAACAACTTCTTCTCTTTTTTCATTATAAACCCCCAATATTTTTATGGGAATATTTTTTTCCGGCATGATAATTTCAATCTTATCGTCCTTGCGGATGGCATTATGGATTTTTACCGTCAATTCTTTCCCCTGACTCGCAACAACTTCCCCGACAAATTGGAATTCATTGTTGGAATGACTTCCTTCAAACTCATGCTCTGGCTCGTTTCCGAATAAAAATCCTTTAGTGTAACCTCTATTAGCAGTTTTTTCTAATTCTTTTTCTGCCCAACGCTGAATTTTCTTGATTTCACCAGCAGATTTTTTCGATTCAATTGCATTAATCATCTGGCGATAAGCGCGCGTGACACTGGCGACATAATATGCGCTCTTGTTGCGCCCTTCTATTTTGAACGCTGACACTCCGGCACTGCGAAGTTCCTTGAGGTGTGCAATCAAATTCAGATCTTTGCTGTTGAAAAAATAGGTGCCATGAGAATCTTCCTCTAATGCTATTTCTCTCCCGCTCTGCACTTCTGCAATTTCCATACTTTTCATTTCTGATTTTCTGTTTTTTATTTTTTTATACGCCCAACGGCATGGCTGAGTGCAACCACCTTCATTCGCGCTTTGCCCTGACATCCATTTGCTCAAAATGCACCTGCCTGAATAGCTCATGCACATGGCGCCGTGCACAAAATATTCAAGCTCCAGTTTAGGCACTTTATGATGAATTTTTTTTATATCTTTAAGCGTCACTTCGCGGGCTAAAATTATTCTTTTTACTCCCGCTTCATGCCAGAATTTTGCCGCCTGCCAATTCGTGGTGTTGGCTTGCGTGCTCAAATGGATATCAGTTTTTGGCAAATATTTCTTGGCTAAATTTATGACTCCCGGATCAGAAATGATCACGGCATCAGGAGCAACTTTTTTCAGAAATTTCAGATGTTTTTCAATTTTTGGAAGATGGCAGTCGTGAGCATATATATTCACAGTCACAAATATCTTCTTCCCTTGGGAATGGGCGAATTTGGCTGCCTCCAGAAGATCTTTTTCGGTAAAATTATTAATTCTGACCCGCATGGAAATATCCGGAATGCCCGCATATACAGCATCAGCTCCATATTTAATGGCGTATTTGAATTTTTCCAGACTCCCCGCCGGCGCCAATAATTCTATTTTATTTTTAGCTTTTTTTGCATTTTTCATGGTTATTTGTACATGTTTCACTTTATCTTTTTTATTTTGTTTAGTCAATTAAAAATTCCTTTTTTATTTGCTTTACTGCGCCATATATTGATAAACTATAGTTAAGTAATATGGCAGACATAGCATTCAACAAACGAGCGGGCTTTGACTATGAACTTCAGAAAAAATTTGAGGCCGGTTTGATGCTGACTGGAGCAGAAGTAAAATCTGTCAAAAACGGACACATCAGTTTAAAAGGGAGTTTCGTGACTATGCACGATGGTGAACTATATCTAACCAACGCCAATATATCTCCCTATCCTTTTGCCAAGACTGCCGAAACATATAATCCGACAAGATCACGCAAGCTTTTGGTCCGTAAATCTGAAATATCCTCTCTTATCGGAAAATTGCAGACAAAAGGCTTGACATTGGTCCCTCTTCGTGTGTATACTAAGAAGCGACTTATCAAATTAGAATTTGCTTTAGCGCAAGGAAAAAAGAAGTTTGACAAACGAGAAAACATCGCCAAAAGAGAGTCCAAACGCAGAATGGAAAGGTTTATAAAAAACAATTAAACATTCGCGCATTGTGTGTTCGCAGAAGAGGAGCCTGCCCCGCACTTCTTGCGGAGCAAATAGTGCGGGGTTGTTTAGTTTCGACAGGTTGTACTTTTCAAAATATGCAAGCTGATCACCCATGGTCATATCATTAAACTGCCGTGGAAGATATAAGTGCAAACTTCATATCAAAGGCGAAGGCTACATTTGCGCAAGCATTTGCAAGTTTTTCACCTGCTTTAGCTTAAGTTAAAGCCATCGAACTGCTGATTTCTCATAAGCAGACCTCGGTGTCAAATTTGAGAATAGTTCTGTGCGGTTTTTCAGACGCATAGGACGAAAAATTTCTGAAAACGGCTTATGCAGGTTTTGTTTATTTCTTACTGCATACAGTTGAATCCGCCTTAGGCGGAGGAAATAAAACAAGCTTGTAGAATATTTTGGATTGTCAATTTTGGACATGGGTGCAATTCCCATCAACTCCACATTTTCTGTAATATTAAATTAAAGTTTTGCCTTTTCGCTTAACAAAAAAAGCGAATCAAGGCGAACCAGTAAAAAGATTAGAAAAAGATTCAGGTTCAAACCAAAACAACAGACCGGACCCATACAATTGCGCACGAATGAGGGTATCCGTGTTCCGCGCGTGTTTGTTATTAGCGAAGACGGTAAACAACTGGGCGAAATGAATACTTTTGAAGCTCTCGCTCTCGCTAAAGAAAGTTTTTTGGATTTGGTCGAAGTTTCACCTAAAGCTGTACCGCCAGTGTGTCGCATTATGGATTACGGAAAACATATCTATCAGCAATCCAAACAAATGAGACTTGCAAAGGCGAAGCAGAAGAAGGTTGAAACCAAAGGAGTGCGCCTCGGAGTCAGGACAGATATCCATGACCTTGATTTCAAAAGAACACAGTCTGAAAAATTTTTAAACCATGGAGACAAGGTGAAGATTGAAATAGTGCTGCGCGGAAGAGAAAAAGCTCACCAGGATTTAGCCAGACAAAATTTGCAGAATTTCATATCATCCATAACTGTTCCCTACAAGATAGAGGATCCGATTAAAAGGTTTCCCGGAGGATTCAATGTTATAATCGCACCAGCGACAGAGCAATAAAAACATTTTTAATTTTTATAAAGCAAAGAAATGCCTAAGATAAAAACCAAGAAATCTGTTGTCAAAAAAGTGAAGATCACTAAAAATAAAAAAGTTCTTCGCAGATCAACAGGACAAAATCATTATAATTCAAAAGAAACAGGAGCAGAGGGCAGAGCCAAGAAAAAAGACAAGCGCATGTTCAGAACAGACGAAAAGAATGTCGTGGCTGCATTGCCGTATGCAATTGGAAAGTAAATAATATAAGAATTTAATAACAGATAATCGGTACGGGAAGCTCGTTTTTATAGCTAACCGCAACCCCACAAATAAAATGGCAAGAGTAAAACGCGGCGTTGCTGCATCAAAAAGGAGAAAAAATGTATTAAAAATGGCTAAAGGTTTCCGTTGGCGCCGAAGCAAAAATTATGTTGCTGCCAAGGAAGCTTTGCTCAAAGCCGGAAAATATGCGCACAGAGATCGTCGCGCTAAAAAACGCACCAACAGATCCCTGTGGATTCTCAGACTTAACAATGCTGTACGGCAATTTGAATTCTCTTACAGCAAATTCATTGCTGTCCTGAAATCCAAGAAAATTGAAATCGATCGCAAGGTGCTTTCTCAGATGGCAGTTGAAAATCCCCAAGTTTTCGCAAAGTTCGTGGAGAAAATAAAATAAAGAACTTCTTATAAATGAAATAAATAAAAATCCGCCAGAGGCGGATTTTTATTTTTCGATTATTTGTTGTATTTCTCCCATATTTCTTTGACCATCCGGCCAAAGGCCCTGAATGGAAGCCAGATCCAAAGTGTTTTTAATAATATTATTTCAAGAATTTCATTAACGGTCATATGAATTTTTATTCTTATTGTTAACTATTAACATCATATATCACATCTTTCTTTTCTACAACTATCCTCCAGCCTTTATTTTCTGCAATTGCTCTCAGGTTCTCATTGGGATTAAAAGCAATAGGATTTTCCACAAGATCGAGCAAGCTGGCATCTGATTCTGTGTCACCAATCCCATAAGAGTCTTTCAGTGTCATCCCGTGTTCATATATGTATTGCTTTACTAAATGTCCTTTATGGTTTACTGGCTCATACTCGACTACACCCGTACATTTATCATTTTTATCATATCTATAAACAGTACCAAAAACTTCATCGAACTTTAAGTGTTTATCATTGAATTCCCTGACAACTTCAATCGGTGATCCGGAAATTGCAATTAAGTGATAATTTTCCTGCCTTAGCTTGCGTATAAGTTTTTCTGCAAAAATATAAGTGCGGTCCTGATGGAATGAAACAACCAGTTTGCTGGCATGTTCAATATCTTTCAGGCTGCATCCGGGAATATATTTTTCATAAAGATCAACCAAACCTTTGCGATACTGTTCATAAGTTCCCTTATGTTCCAGCCAATTTACATAAAGATCAACAATTTGATTTCTGACCTTCCTGGGAAATATATGCATCCAGGAAAGTTCATTAATAAGCTCAAACTGAAGATTTTTTCTGAAAATTGTACCATCGATATCAAAAACGGCTATTTTTTTCTGTTTAGGCATATTTCATTTCAAATTATTCTGATTAATAATTGATTTGGCCATTTCCCAAAGAGATGAATTATTTTGTGTTTCTTTCATCCAATACCACCACTCGACTCCCCAGATATAAATCTCATTGATGCCCGTTTTTTTAGCAAACCCAATGTTATCTCTCAAGATTTCCGCGTTCATTGATTCTAGTTGCCTTTCGATTGGCGCATGCACCGTCCAACCTTCAACCCACGGTTCTCCCTGAAGTTCAATGACAACAATATTATCTTGATCTGCGAATATTTTAATCAATAATTGTTTTGCCTTGAAAAAATTCGGACCTATCGGATAGCGCCAATGGCCATATTTTTTGGTATATACTTCCCGATACATTGTCGTTCCAAAAATATCCGCCCTCTTGGCTGCTTCAATCCACAAACTGAGTTCCCCACTGTCTGTTATAACAACAGTTCTGGACGAATCAAGGCTTTTAACTTTAGCAATTTCTGCATCAAGAAGATCGGGGTCAGCAGAAGGACAAACTCCAAAATCCAAAAAGGGCTCATTTTCAATCTGCCAACTGGCAATTTCCGGATGGTTATTTTTATATCTATTTACAACAGTTTCTTCAAAGGTTAAGAGTTTTTCTTTTCTCTTGGCATCATCAGAACCGACCCATTCGGGAATAAAACATTCCGGCCAGCGTGGAACTTTTTGTCCAATGACTAAAATTATTTTTGCATCCCGTTTTTGAGCCTCAGATAACTGCCAGTCAATATCAGAAAAATCATATTCACCAGAATTTTTTTCCACCAAATCCCAATAAACAGGAATACGGATGTACTTTATTTTCAAATCATCCAACATTGCCAGATAGGCCTGACGCCAATCAAGCCCGATATCCTGGGCATAGCGCGCAGAAAATGTTACACCGATTTTTGCATTGTCATCAACTGGTTTGACTGGAAGATTTATATAAATGAAAAACAACAAAGCTAGCGCCAAGATAAGGCTTAAAAAATATCCCGTAAATTTAGCAATCTTTTTAAAAATTTTCATACTTTTGTTTTTGTTTTGCATAAATATTTAAAAGACTAATAAACAAAAAACATTCCGACTGCGATAATAGCAATAGCTGCAACTTTCTGCGCCCAGTCCCAGAATAAAAGTTTTTCCTGGAAAACATTTGCTCTCGTTCTTGAAAGAATTGTTACAATAGCTAGTACAAAAACATACTGCAAAGAAACTAAGGCATTAATCAGTGTCACACTTCCCAATTGAATCGCATAATTCAACATCAGCGTGCTTATTCCTCCGATAAGCTTATTGCCGATAAATATTCCTCCGGTTTTCGCCGCATTTTTTTTATTTTTTTTAGCAGACAAAAAACTGTTAAAAATATTTTTTTTCCAGGATGGGACAAGCAACAGTCCGATTGCGCCAATCAGACCTCCTACCCGCGTCCATATATACCATGTAATGAAAGGTTCACCGCTATCAGCAATGTATTTAAATATTAAATATGCGACTGCTATAACAAATCCAGCTGCACAGGCATGGTAGAACCCTGAAAAAAATTTTCTTTTACCCAATTTTAATGGCAGATCAAAAGAAATCAGAAGTCCTCCGAAAACAAGCAATGCTACTCCGAGGATTTGCAGTGTAGTCAGATTTTCTACGCCATAGATTGAAGCCAGGATAAAAGAGACAATAGGAATAACTGCTCCGAATACGGGCATTACCCGGCTTGCCTCTGCCCGTTCAATCGCAAAATACAAAAAGGTTATTCCCACCGTAAAAAGCAATCCGCTTATGAGGCAAAGTGTCATTATATCTCCGTTTGGAAAAGTTAACCCGAAAGGAGCCAAAATAAATGCACCCAATCCAAAAATACCGATATAAAAAGAATATACCGGCGCAGAAGATATTTTTTTGGACCCTAAAAGAAATTTATCTCCAACATTCGATAAAGCCCCGAAAAAATATGCGCCTGTAACAATTAAAATCCAAAGCATAATACAAAAAATTATTATAGCTTCATTATACATCGAACAAAATAAATAACAAAAGCGGACTAAAGTCCGCTTTTTTTGAAAAAGTCTTTTAAAAAAATTAACTTACAATCTTATCAAAATACAAGGCTACGGTTGAAATCCAGCTTGGAGCACCCGGATCTCCTTTGCAACTTGTTCCGCATTTCCATGTGTTAACCATGCTTTCGGGAGTATTATGATTTCTATTGACCAAAACTTCAATGCGATTGCCAACAATTTCTACTGCCTCTTCTGGGCTTTCAAAACAGGCATAACCTCCAACGCTTCCGTTTCCGGCTGATCCTTTATAGCCCCAGTAATTATAGCAATCTTGTCCGTTCCTTGAAGGCGAATGTTCCCCAAAACCGCTTTCTTTTTTGGCAATTCCAACCAGAAAAGCTGCTACTTTTTCATTCCGTTTGGAAATAAAAGGAGCCATTTCTTTTATTGGATATCCATCAACAACTTCATAAATCTTATTCAGCAAGCCCATATGGTCTGAAGAATTTCTTTTTTCTCTTTCTTTTTTGGATAATTTATTATTATTCAAGATTTCTTTGAATAGTTCGGTTTTTTCTCCAAACATAGGAGACTCTATTTTATTTTCAAAAACATTATTATCTATCGCATATGCATGGGCATATGCTCCGGAATGGTCATTTCCTATCCGGAATACCAGACCAAAAAGAATAAATATTATAGAAAAAATAATAATTTTATTCTTTTTCGTTACAGACTTAATTTTTTTTGTTAATTTTCTGTTTTCTAACAATTTTCCCCCCCTTGCTAACAAGGAGTCACTCATATGGTATTTTTACAAATTAATAGTCTCCGTTTCCGGAGACACGAGTCTCATATTATCAAAAATTAATAAATGGGTCAAACGACTTATACACACTAGGCAATGGATTATTTAACTTTTTTGCTTTAATAAAGCCATTTATAAAATTTAAGTATAAAAAAATACCTTTGAATAAGGATTTTTTATATAATATAACTTTACCTATTTTAAAGCTGAAAAGCTTATTCTTTATTGAGCTTGTTGAAATACATAGTTACATCACTTATCCACTTGTCAGCTGCTGCTTGCCCGCCCGTTGCTTCGCAGTTAGAGCCGCATTTCCAGATAACCATTTTTGCTGGAGTATTTTTGCCATATTCATCAATCAATGTTTCCAGTCTTTTGGAAACTGTATCAACTGCATCTTCGGGACTATTGAAACATGTATGTCCTCCAGTGCCCATAAGTTTGCGTATACCACGATAGCCCCAGTAATTATAGCAATCTTGCCCGTTTAGCACAGGCACATGCACTCCCCAGCTACTTTCTTTCCTGGCAATACCCACTAAAAAAGCTGCTACCACCCTGTCTTTCTTGGCAATATAAGGAACCATTTTTTCTATTGGATATCCCTCGACCATTTTTCTGATTTCTTTTTCCAACTCTTTGCGGCCATTGGTTTTTTCAAGTTCCAGAACTCTTTGCGTAAATTCTTCTGCTTCATCTTTACTGTCTTCGTCTCCCAGTACCCTGGCTGATTGCGAAATTTGCTGTTCATTATTTACATTTTCTTGAATCTGCTCAGCGGAAACTCCCTGACCCAAATATTTATAAACAAAAGTCATTATAAACATTCCGAATAAAATAGACCCTATTATTGACAGATTCCAAAGCCTGACTAAGGAAAAGTAGCCTACTAAGCTTTGACGAGTCTGGGAGATAGACTTATTAACAATTTCCCGCTTTTCTTCCAACAGTTCTACGAGCCTGCTTGCTTTTTTTGGTTTGTAATATGAAAATTCACGAACGATACGCGAACTAAGACTATCCCATTTTTTCAAATCCCTATCAAGCTTTATGCCCTGCCTGATTAAAGCCTGCTCTTTGGGAGTTATGTACAGCTTTGAGTCTTCAGTAAAGAATTGCCTCGTCTTTCTCCCACGCGAAAAAAGTACAGGAATATTTTCTTCCCGCCTTAAAAAAGCAATTTTAGAATGTTTTTTTATGCTTTTTATGTCTATGCTTTTTTTGTTTCTGAAATCAATACCCATGAAAAAAGGATTTCAATCAGTTTAACCCCCTTACTTTCTTATTTGAGTATAACATATTTTAACGTTTTCTGGAAACAAATATAACTGCTCCTGCAATTATCATAATAAGAGACATAAGTTGCCCTAAGGTAAAATACCCTAAAATAAGGCCAATTTGAGGATCGGGTTCCCTGAATATTTCGGAAAAAATACGGAAAAAACCATAACCCAAAAGATATATGGAAAAAATCTTTCCCGGAAAAAAATTCTTATTCCTTATACTCCAGAGAATTGCAAAAAGGACAATCCCCTCGAAAAAGGCCTCCAGAATTTGAGATGGATAGCGCAACAACAACGGGCTGTTTGTGAAATACATGCCTAATGAAGAATCAGTAACCCGTCCATAAAGCTCTCCATTCAGAAAGTTTCCAATCCTGCCAAAAAAATATCCCACAGGAACAGCAGGAGCAACAAAATCAGCCCATTTCCAAAAATTTATTTTCTTGATGCGCAAAAACACATAACTTCCCAGCAATATTCCAAGCAAGGCACCGTGATAACTCATTCCATATATTCCGGTAAAATTTCCATTTTCAAAAGGAGAAATAATCGCAAGCGGATTGGAAATATAATATGAAAAATTATAAAACAAAACATATCCAATCCTTCCTCCGATAATAGAAGAAAAAAAAGCCACAAACAAAAAATCAGAAATAAGTCCTGAAAATTGGGATTTGTAAATTGTAATTTCTTCTGTTTTTAAATTTGAACTTTCTTGAACAAATTCTCCTTTTCTGCTTCTGTAGATTAAAACTAAATAAGTTGCAAGAAAGCCAGCGATATATGACAAAGCGTACCATCTTATAGAAAAAGAACCGACCGTAAAAATGATCGGATCTATATATTGTGGAATATGCTGGTAAAAATACAACATTTCTAAATCTTTTTAATATTTTTAGTCATTTCAAGCATTATATTTTTTCAGCTGACTCTTAAATTCAACCGCATAAATATCCCAAAGAGTAAGGGCGAGAGCAACAATAATAGGACCTATTATAAAACCAAGAAATCCGAATATGTTTATGCCTCCAAGCATGGCGAAAAAAACTAACAGCGGATTCATTTGAGAATCTTTTCCTACCAATTTCGGCCTTAGCAAATTATCAATAACTGAAACAACACTCACGCCGACAACTAAAATAACGACTCCCTGCCATATGTTCCCAAGAAAAAGCATTATTATCCCGGCAGGAAGCCAGATTAAGCTGGTACCAAACATCGGAATTAAAGAAAAAAACATCATTACAATGCCCCATATTACAGCCGACGGTATTCCTACTGCCGCAAACAATAATCCTCCTGCTATGCCTTGAACTATCCCAGTTATCAAAGATCCCTTGAGCGTTGCGCTACTCATGGAAATAAATTTATCAATAAGCATTTTCTCGTGAGTATCACGCAAGGGACTTATATACATAGCCTTTCGCACCAATTCCTTACCGTCGATAAGGAAATAATACAGGGTAAAAAACATAACTATGCCCATAAGGATAAAGTTCGCAATACTTTCATAAGTTTTTTGCAAAATAGAGAAAGCTCCCTGGCTCAAATCTGATATAGATTTTCCTATCGTTTCCTTATTGATAAGATTATCAGCTCCCAATGATTTAAGGATTGGGTTAGAATTTACACCCTGAACCAAACTATCTATATAGTTTTGATTATATAAATTATGATAAAGAACAGAGACTTCTTTTACCACCAAGCTTATAACTCCGAAAAATAAAGCTCCGAAAATAATTATCCCCAAGAAAGATATAATGAATGCGCTTATTCTTTGGCGATTCCCGGTTATACGCAGAAAAAAATTAAAAGGCTTTTGAAAAACTACGGCTAATATAGCCGCCAATGCTATTGCTATGAAAAACGGCTTAAAAATAAAAACCGCCAAAATACTTATACATACTAAGGTAAAAAGAAAAAAATACACGTTAAAATTTTTTGATTCCATATATTTTTTATAAAAACAGATGCTTTTATGTTCCTAACCTTGCACATTAACCTTATAACATTGTATCATATAAAAGCATTTTATCAAGTATTTAATTAATAATACATCATACAAAAATGATTGCCCTAGAAGATGCATATTTAAAATCACATCTAAATTCTCACCGCCATCGTGTAATGATAAGTGCAGATGATTTTGGCATAAGCAGATATGCAAATAGCAATACTCTCTATTTAATAATGCTTGGAAAAATAGACAGAGTTGGCTTAATGACATACGGAAAAATTTATGAAGAAGAAATAAAAGAGCTGGCCAGAAGCCGAGTTAAGCTAGATATTCATCTAGATGTTCTGCATAAATTTAACGAGGAACACAGAAAAAGAACCGGGGTAGTTTTTCGCGTAATAGAGTTTATGGCAAAAAGAATCACCGGAAAATTATCAAATGAAGAAGTAGAAGCTGATTGGACCAAACAGATAGAAAAATTCAGGAAAATGTTCGGCAAAAATCCAGACGGCATAAGTTCTCACGAACATGTACACTTTTATCCTCCCTTTTTTAAGATTGCACTTAAACTGCAGGCTAAATATTCTATTCCCTATATTCGTTTTGGAGAGAGTACTTTAGCTGAGCAAAACAAGCCCGCTGCACGCATTTTACATTGGTTAAAAATAGTTAATAGAAAAAATTTTCGAGAAAACGGATATGTTTCATCCGAATCATTCACTAACCTGGATTGGATAAAGGATATAGAAGGATTTATTAATAACTTACCTAAAGGCATTACTGAAATTGCATGCCATCCTGAAGTTATTGATGATTTTGAAAAAATAAAGAAATATTTCTGAAAAATTAACCAAAAAAACCCGGCACAGCGCCGGGATTTTTAATGTTTAAAATATTTTTACTGTTTCTTTCTGACTGCCCTAATCCTGTCTATTTCAGAAAGAAATTGTTTTCTAAGCCTCACGCTTTTGGGAGTTACTTCCAGATATTCATCTTCATTCATAATTTCCAGTCCGCGCTCGATTGAAATTTCCCATGGCGGAGTCAAATTGATTGCATCGTCCGTTCCGGAGGCGCGCATGTTTGTAAGTTGTTTGCCCTTTATAGGATTGACTGTCATATCTTCTCCTCTAGCGACATTCCCAATTATCATACCTTCATAAACTTCCGTTGATGGTCCTATATAAAGCACTCCGCGAGTCTGCAGATTTGCCAGCGAAAATCCTAAAGCTTTTCCGCTTATCATTGAAACCATTGATCCAACTTCCTTTCTCTTTATTTCCCCGACATATGGTTTGAATCCGATTACACGGGAAGAAAAAATTCCCTCACCTCGCGTATCAACTATAAATTGCCCGCGATATCCCAGAAGTCCGCGCGTTGGAGCTTCAAACAAAAGTCTGGCTTGTGATCCATGAATCTGCATATCTTTCATAATTCCCTTGCGTTTTCCCATATTTTCTATGACTGTTCCTGATATTTCACTCGGAACATCAATTGTCACCTCTTCGAATGGTTCGCTTTTGACACCCTCAACATCCTTTATGATAACCTGCGGTTGTGAAACCTGGATTTCATATCCCTCCCTGCGCATATTTTCCAGAAGTATGGCTACATGCAGTTCTCCCCGCCCAAAAACCGTATAATATTCTGCCGAGGAAGAAAAATCTATTTTAAGTCCGACATTAACTTCCAATTCTTTTTTGAGTCTTTCTAGAATTTGTTTGTTAGTCACAAATTTTCCTTCACGCCCAGCAAACGGAGAATCATTAACCATGAATCGGAGCGATATGGTTGGTTCATCAATAGTAATCTTTGGCAAAGATTCCTGAGATTCATTTTCGCAAATTGTTTCACCAATATCTATTTTTCCAAATCCAGCCACCATGACAATATCTCCAGCATAAGCCTCGTCTACCTCATCCCTGCTTGTTCCTTTGAAAGTATAAAGTTTTGTAACGCGTGATTTTTCAATCGTACCGTCATTTTTCTTAAGCAAGTATATTTGACCGGTTTTTATAGTTCCTTCATGGATGCGTCCAATAGCTAATCGTCCCAAAAAATTATCATATCCAAGATTAAAAGGCTGCATTCTGAGCTCTGCATCTTTATCAGCTTTAGCCGGTCTAACTTTAAGCAAAATCATATCCAGCAGCGGCTCTATTGTTTTAGATTCATCAGTCAGATGTTCCTTGGCAATACCTTGTTTTCCGATTGCATATATTGTTGTGAAATCCAATTGTTCATCATTGGCGCCTAAATCCAGAAACAATTCATATACCTGTTCCTGAACCAAGTCTGGATTGGCGGCCGGCTTGTCTATTTTATTAATAACCACTATCGGCTTAAGGCCAAGCTCCAAAGATTTTTTGAGCACAAATCTTGTTTGTGGCATCGGACCTTCTTGCGCATCCACAACCAAAAGCACGCTGTCAATTGAGCGTAAAACCCGTTCTACTTCAGATCCAAAATCGGCATGCCCGGGAGTATCCACAATATTTATTTTTGAACCACGATAAAAAACAGATGTGTTTTTGGAATAAATTGTGATTCCACGTTCTTGTTCCAGCGCATTGGAATCCATACTCACCCCTTCTTCCACCATACCTGTTTGCCTCATAATAACATCAGTAAGCGTTGTCTTACCGTGGTCAACATGAGCAATGATGGCTATATTCCTAATTTCCATAATAATAAATAAAAAGACTGCCCCTCGGCAGTTTACCCCGCACTTTTATTATATAGTGCGCAGGCTTTCTCCTTAACCAAGCTACATTGAAATATATCATTAAATTAAGCGGAGGTCAATCAAAAATTTTTTCTAAAAGTTCAAATTTTCCTTTTTTTGTTTTTGCAGAAAAATAGATAATATTTTCAGTTTGTAATTTTTCAATAATGCCTTTCTTTTTTTTGGATAATTCACTGTTTTTTACTTTGTCCATTTTGTTGGCAACTACAATTATTTTATATTTATTTTCCTGTAAAAGTTCCATCATTTCCAGGTCAAATTTGGTTGGTCCAACATTTCCATCAATTATTAAAATCACTTTTTTGGGTTTTTTTTCATTTTGTTCCAGATACCACATAATCATCTTGCGCATTTTTTCGGCAAACTTCAGGGACTGTTTGGAATAGCCATAGCCGGGCAAATCGACAAAATATGTGTCTTCATTAATAAGAAAAAAATTGAGTTGCAGTGTCCTGCCAGGAGTAGAACTGGAAATCGCCAGATCTTTCATGCCAACTAAAGTATTGATTACGCTTGATTTTCCAACATTAGAACGGCCAACAAAAGCAACTTGTGGCAATGCATCTTGTGGCAGTCCTTCCCCGCCAATAGCTCCTTTCAAAAATTTTGCAGATTTTATTTCAAACATAACTATATTCATCGTAAATTAATCTTCCTTGATATCAGCAGGTTTTGGATTGCATTTTTTTATTATTCCGATTATTCTTTCTATTTCAGCCACAGAATCTTTTATTTTTGCCTGCGTATCTTCGCTTAAATTACGATCTTTGGTCCTGGTTGTTAAATCTTCACTAAGTAAAGACAGCACTGCTATTTTTTCTTCCTTTACTTTTTCAAAATTCTGACCTTCATTTGAATAATTTCCGACTAAATTATATATATAGTCATCAATTTCACTTTCTGATTTACCTGCCAGATCCTGGAATAAAAGGCAACCTTTTTCGTCAACACTATATAAATCAAATCCGCTTTCAGCAATAACGTCTTTAGCGAGAAGTTTAAAAGAATAATCACTATATATTTTTTTAATATTTGCAGATATTGTTTCTTTTTGTAATGAAGGTTCAGATAAATTTTTGCTTTCTTTAGTATATTGTTCATATTTTTTGCTTGCATCCTCTTTGACAATTTCCTTTTCATCCGCTTTTTTCTGAACTTCTGCAAGTCTTTCCTTTATCTTATCCATTCTTTCATCTTTTTTGTGAAGTCCTGGAATATATACGCCAATAGCAGATTGCTCCTCTTCTTGCTGAGATATTTCTTTTGCATCATTTTGGATATTATTTTTTTCTTGAAAAGAGGCTGGTACGCTTTCGTTCATGGCGTGATTTTCCTGGAGTTCTTTGAGCCTGTTTTTCACATCACCAATGTTTGCATATGAATCTTCTTGGCGATTCGCAGTATATGTTCTTAAGGAAGCCTGGTTTTTTTCTTGTTGATCCATTTCCTTGATGCTATTCATCATACTGTTTTTTTCCTGAAAAGAAACTGGCTTGTTCTCTTCTTTGGGAGTATTTTCCTGTAGTTTCCTAAGTCTGTCTTTTACATCATTAATATTGTAGCTTTCCTGGTTTTTATTAAAATATTTTGCCAAACTGATATCTTTCTCCATTTCTTGCATATTAGCTCTTTCGCTTCCAGCAAAAAGCTTAGATGATTCAGTTTTATTGATATCATAATTAACAGTTTTGAGATTTAGAGTTTTTGTTTCAGGAATATTGCTCCTGATATCTTTAGCTAATCTGTTTTCTTTTGATTCACTCCTGACATCTGCCCTGGATGCAGATTTAAAATTTCCACTTTCATTTTTTACGTTATTTTTTAAATCAGAATGTTTCTCATTGATGTTTTGTGAGGATGAACTTCCTGAAAGAGTATAAGACTTACCCTTGTTCCAAATTTTAGACAAGTCTCTCATTTTCTTGTCAGAAAACCTGTCTTCTTTGTTTTTCATTAGCCTGCCGAAAGCCTTTTTTAAGCCTTCATTGGTAAGCCCTCCTTTTGCTTCTTTTCTAAAAGAATTCCAAAAAGCTTGACGATCACGCCCAGTTTTCAAAAGCTCCTTTCCTCCCTTTTTAAGCATATCCGTCATAACGCTACTCTTGCGGTAGTTTACGGGTTTGAGTTGTTTGTTGGTGACTACTTGTCTTGTAAACATTTTTTATTCTTATTCTTATTATTAAAGCAAAAAGCGGGGTTTGCACCCTGCTTTTTTAATTACCCTTTAATTATAGCATATTTTAAACTAAATGTCTATAATTTTTTCTAACAAAAACCCCCGACTTAAATCGGGGGTTTTATATCAATTAGACTAGTATCTGTTTCCTCCTCCGTTGAAATCACGTCTTGGTGGACGAGCTTCCATTGGGCGAGCTTCATTTACAGTCAGTGTGCGTCCTTCGTACTCTTTTTTATCAAACATTTCAATTGCTTTTGATGCCTCTTCATCAGAAGACATTTCAACAAATCCGAAACCTTTTGAACGGCCTGTCATCTTGTCCATTATAATAATAGATGATTCAACAGATCCTGCTTGAGCAAAAAGGTCTTTCAGCTGATCTTCCGAAGTTGAATAAGGAAGTCCGCCGACATATAGCTTCTTTGCCATATTTTCGCTTTTTGTAAAAAATTAATTTTGTAAGGCGACCTCTTCTCTTAATTTTCGACAAAATGCGAAAACCAGTAAGACACTTACAATTGAGCCCATGATACATTGCCTTGAACATTTTGTCAATTAAAAAAATAGAACCCCATAAAAAGGGGTTCTATTTAAAAATCAAATTATTTTTTTATTTCTCCTTATTTTCTGGTTCTCCGGCTGTAGCTTCGCTTGGTGTCTCTTTCACAACTCCTTCGACTTTAGAAACATCCTCTTCAACCTTAGCCTCAAGGCTTTCCAATTCCTCCAGTGTTCTCGGTTCCTGTACGGAAGCAATGATTGTTTCATTATCAATTAAAATTTCAATTTTATCGGAAACTTTCAGATCTTTAACTGCAATAACATCATCAAAGGTAATCAGCTTTGAAATATCAACTTCATATTTTTCAGGTAAATCAGCCGGCAAACATTTGACCGTAATTTCATCCAGGCTTTTAACCAATATTCCTCCAAGCTCTTTAACCGCGGGAGATTCGCCTATAAATTCCAAAGGAATTTCCGTTTCAACTTCTTCTTTCATGTTTACTTGGAAAAAATCCACATGGGAAAAATTTCCGCTCATGGGATCTTTTTGAGTATCATGGACGAGAACATTTGTTTTTTTACCGCCTATTTCGAGTTCTACAAGAGCATTCTCTCCGGCTTTTTCATATACCCTACCAAAATCAAGATAATTTACTAGAATATTTTGAGGCTTAGTCTCATGGCCGTATAAAACAGCAGGAATTAAACTTTCCTCACGTAATTTTTTCACTTTTTTACCTGTAATTTCACGTATTTTAGCTTTCAATGTGATTACTTTGTTCATTTTTATAAAATCTTAATATATTATTAGACTTCAGCCAGGATAACATTATTCAGCCGAAATGTAAAGGGGGTTTTCTTGAATTAGATTTTTATTTTAAAACTTTTTTTACTGGCGCAAAACTTTGGCGGTGGATTTCACATGGTCCGTATTTAGAAAGTGCCTCCATGTGCATCTTCGTGCCATAGCCCTTATGCTTATCAAAACCATATTGTGGATATTTCTCATGCATTTCTACCATCATCCTGTCTCTGGTAACTTTTGCAATTATGGATGCTGCAGAAATTGATTTTACGATACTATCTCCACCTATAACGGCCTTTTGATCAATACTAAAATTAGGTATCTTTTTATTTCCATCAACCAGAATAACTATTTTTCCATCAGCTTCAGATTTTAGACTTTCAACCTTAGACTTGTTGCGGACTAAGTCAGCAACTGCTTTTTTCATCGCTAAAAAACTAGCCTCTAATATGTTTATACGATCAATTGTTTTATGGTCGCAAAGTCCGATGCCAACATGAAAATTTTCATAAATAAAATCAAAAACCTTTTCCCTTTGTTTTTCAGAAAGCTTCTTAGAATCTCTTACCAAATCCCACATACCATCTTCCTGATTTCTTATTCCTAATTCTTGTTTTTTAAGTGTTACTGCAGCAGCCAAAACCGGCCCGCAAAGAGGTCCCCGGCCAGCTTCATCCACACCAATTACAAAACTGTGTCCTTTTTCTATAAATTCCTTTTCTAACAAAAATGTAGATTTTTCCATTTGTACAACAAATTACTTATGAATAATGACTGGCGTTCCAATTTCTGCCCAATCATAGACTTGTTTGGCTGGGCCAACACCAAGACGGACACATCCATGAGAAACAGCTGTCCCTAGATGATTAGCCCCTTCTTTGTGGCCTCCCGGCCATTCAGGTAATTCATGTATCCCCATTTCCCCTGCCGGTTTAAAAGCCATCCAATAAGGCATCCAGAGTGCGTATTTTTTTGACCAGGCTCTGGGATATTTATTTTCGATTTTGAATGTTCCTATTGGGGTATTAAATCCTTTTCTGCCGGAAGAAATTAAAAATGCGTCTAAAGCCTTTCCATCTTCAAAGATAACCATGTTTTGATATCCTAAACTTATATCAATATATTTCCCTGTTAATATCTGGGGCTTTGTATAAATCATAGCCTCACCCAATTTGGTATTTGGATTTTTATTGCGTCCTTCAGCTGGAGGTGGTGGGATAACAGGCTCTGGAATAATATCAGCTTTCAATGCCTCATTATTCTTTTCATCCTTCAATGTTTCTGCTATTGCAGCTTGATTTGTCCCGCTAGCCTGTTCGACTTCACTTTCTTGAATAATAAATTCATTATCTATTTGCTCAGCTTGCGCTTTTATTTGCAGTTTTTGTGAGTAAGTTTGGATAAAATATGTTATGCCAAAAGAAGCACATATTATGACTGCACCGCCAAAAAACTTACGTAATATATGGGGATTATCTTTATGGGGTATGAATGAATGCATTTTTTGATTCTTAAAAATTCATTATTCTTTTGTAATTTATATTATATCATGAAAAGAAAAAGATAAGACAAAAATCACCGCCTTTTCAGAGCGGTGAATTTTTTATTATTATAAGATTTTTTATAACCACAGGAAAAAGCCTATTATAAAAATAGATGCTTTATAAAAGTAACTAGTCCATGCCACCAATTTCCCAGAGAATTGCCCGCCTTAGATGGTGGAACATCTAATTGATTATTTGATGATGTTGGAGATTGTGCTTCTTGAATAACATTTTCCTCTGCAATCTCGTTTGAATAAACAACTGGCTCTGATATTTCAAAATGATTACTGAATACAGAATTGAGAATGTTTCCATTTTGGTCGAAACCATCTATTCTTATTTGATAATTATCAGGTTTTAAACCGTCAGCCGGCATAGGTAATGATTTGGAATTAATAGGCCAGGTATAAAAACCATAACCGTTTTCGACAGGAATAGCGTAGCCATTTGGCGTTATGTAGTTAGTATTGCCACTGCCCTGAATCCTGCTGTCATAGACATAAATATTAACTGCTTTTATTTTTTCTCCAGATTCCCAGGTGATATGATATGAACCATCATATTTCCAAATTTCTCCACCTACGGGCGAAGTTATTTTAATTTCCTTGCCAAAATTTTCATCTTCATAAGTAACTTTAAACGTACTGTCTTGAGTCTTATAAACAGGATTCCTTATACTAAAAGACTTGGGGCTATGTGTAGAAGTAATAACATTGCCATCACTACTTAAACCATCGATTCTTATATAATAATCATGATGAACAGGATCCCCATCATATGCAGGCAATAAACTTTTTTGAATTGTCCAAGAATAAGAACCGCTTTTTGCCGAAATTGGTTCTCCGTTAGGAGTTATATAATTTATATAGCCACTACCCTTTTTTGATTCCTCATTATAAACATATACCATTACGGATTTGACCGAATCATCTGCCTGCCATTTGATTTTATATGTATTATCCCAATACCACTGCTCTCCGCCAATTGGAGAAATTATTCTCACTTTTTCTCTAGCAAAGGTAGTATCAGAACCTAAAATTAACATCATTATTAAACCTAAACAGTAGCAAATAAATTTTGTTTTTGTTTTCATTTTTTTGTTTTAATATTTAAGACTCTTATTGAATGTTATTATAACACAAAAAAAACTTTTGCACATTTAAAAACTATGCTATTATGAAAACATAAAATATCTTGCAAAACCCAGTGGCTAGTTCCCGGGGTATGAAGATAACAAAAAAATGTCAAAACCCAAATTTCAAATTTCAACTAGTTTTTATTTTAAGCCCTGCTATTTTGGTAGAGGCTTTTGTTTTTTATTATTAAACAGTTAACAAGTTTGCGAGTTAACGGGCTCCGACTCTTTAACCCGTTAACACGTTAACGCTTAAACAAGTTAGTTATGAAATTTACCCATCTTCACGTCCATTCTCACTACTCTTTGCTCGATGGTCTTGGAAAAATAGACGACCTGCTTGATCGCGCCAAAGAACTTGGCATGGATTCAATCGCCCTGACTGACCACGGAGTAATGTATGGTGCTGTAGAGCTTTTTATTAAAGCTAAGGAAAAAGGCATCAAACCAATCATCGGCTGTGAAATGTATGTTACCCCAAATGATTTACATTCTAAAAATCCAACGGCAGAAGACCGGAAAAGGTATCATCTGATATTATTGGCTAAAAATGAAGAGGGTTATCATAATTTAATGAAGCTTGTTTCTATCGCCCACTTGGAAGGATTTTATTACAAACCCAGGATCGACCGACAGACGCTCAGAAAATATGCCAAGGGCCTAATTGGACTTTCCGCCTGTATTGAAGGAGAAATTCCAGCACATATAGTTATGGGAAAATACGAAAAGTCTAAGGAATTAGCTTTGGAATATAAGGATATCTTCGATGAAAATGGTTTTTTCCTTGAAGTACAGGATCATCCAAATTATGAAAATCAAAAAATTGCTAATGAAGGAATTCTTAAATTATCCAAAGAGCTTAATATTCCGGTTGTTGCTACCTGTGACGTGCATTATGTGAATAAAACAGATGCAGATGCACAAGATATTCTTCTTTGTGTTCAAACTAACCGCAAGGTTTACGAAAAAGACCGCCTTAATTTATCAGACTTTAATTTATCTTTCCGCAGTCCTGAAGAAATTGCATTCGCTTTTCCAGATAATCCAGAAGTTATTTCCAATACGCAATTAGTTGCTGATCAGTGTAATTTTCAATTGAAGCTTGGAGAAACCCAGCTCCCTCATTTTGATGTTCCCAAGGGTTTTACGCCCATGTCCTATTTAAGACATCTCTGTGAAGAAGGACTTAAAAAACGTTTCGACGGTAATATCCAAGAAAAACACAGAAGAAGGATGGAATATGAGCTTTCTGTTATTGAAAAAACTGGTTATGCCTCTTACTTTTTAATCGTACAGGATTTCGTAAACTGGGCTAAAGAAAACAAAATTGTTGTCGGACCAGGAAGAGGCAGTGCTGCTGGAAGTTTTGTTTCATATATTACGGGCATAACAAACATTGACCCGATTGAATATAATTTGCTTTTTGAAAGATTTCTGAATCCGGAACGTATTTCTATGCCTGATGTTGACATGGATTTTGCTGACGATAGAAGAGATGAAGTCCTTGATTATGTCAGAAAAAAATATGGAGATGACCATGTTTCACAGATCATAACCTTCGGAACAATGGCCGCCCGCGCAGCTATCCGTGACACGGGCAGAGCTCTTGGTTTTCCCTATGAATTTTGCGACAAGACAGCCAAGATGATCCCGATGTTTTCTTCCATAAAAAAAGCACTGGAAGATGTTCCGGAATTTAAAGTTCATTATAATTCTGGTGCTGATGCTAAAAAACTTATTGATAACGCTATGCGTTTGGAGGGAGTTGTCAGGCATGCCGGGATGCACGCCTGCGGAGTTGTCATCACCAAAAAACCTGTAACAGAATATTCTCCTATTCAAAATGTAATCGGCGATCGCCAAGGCACTGTAACCCAATATTCATCTTCAACGAAATCCAGCTATGTGGAAAAAATCGGTCTTCTTAAAATGGACTTTTTGGGACTTAAAAACCTGACCATCATACAAAATACTTTGCGCATTGTCAGAAAAACAAGAAATCTCAACATTGATATGGATATGTTGCCTCTGGATGATAAAGAAACCTTCAAGCTTCTGCAGGAAGCCCGCACTACCGGGGTTTTCCAATTGGAAAGCAGTGGCATGAAAAGATATCTTAAATTATTAAAACCAACTGTTTTTGAAGATATAATCGCCATGGTAGCTCTGTACCGTCCAGGACCTATGGATTGGATTCCGGATTTTATTTCAGGAAAACATGGTGGGAAAATAAAATACATTCATCCAAAATTGGAACCTATTTTACAGAATACTTACGGAGTAGCAGTCTACCAGGAACAGGTTATGCAAATTGCCCGGGATCTGGCCGGATTTACAATGGGTGAAGCTGATGTTCTACGCAAAGCCATGGGCAAGAAAATTTTCGAGCTCATCAAGGAACAGCGAATTAAATTTATTGAAGGTTGCGTCAATAATGGTATCAGCAGTGAAATTGCTGAAAGAGTTTTTTCTTTTATTGAGCCCTTTGCTGGATATGGTTTTAATCGTTCTCATGCAGCCTGTTATGCTTTGATTGGATACCAGACAGCTTATCTTAAAGCTCATTTCCCTGCTGAATTCATGGCTGCTCTTTTAACTTCTGACCAGGACAATATTGACCGTATAGCTATTGAAGCTGAAGAATGCCGGGAAATGGGCATAGAAGTTTTGGAGCCGAATATAAATGAAAGTTTTGAGGATTTTGCCGTGATTGTTGATGAAAACGGAATTGAGCGCATACGCTTTGGATTCAATGCTATCAAGAACGTCGGCCATGTTGTGGCCCATGAAATAGTTGAAGAAAGAAAAAAGAATGGAAAATTCAAGTCTCTTGGTGATTTTCTGGAAAGAGTCCAAACTAAAGATCTCAATAAAAAATCTATTGAGGCTCTGGCTAAAGTTGGCGCCCTGGATGAATTGGGAGAAAGGAACCAAATAGTTGAAAGCATGGATAATATTCTGACTTTTACAAAAAATATTCAGAAAATAAAAAATTCCAATCAGGTCAGCCTTTTTGGCGAAACTGTTTTAGAGGCTCCTAATGTTCAATTGATTGAAGCAACTCCCGCCATTGAAAGGCAGAAATTAAATTGGGAAAAAGAATTGTTGGGTTTATATGTAAGTGGCCATCCGGCACGCGAATATCAATCATACATTGAAAAAGTGGCTTTGCCTTTGGATAAGCTATCAAAAGATCTGGTTGGACAAAAAATTTCTGTCGGCGGCGTAATTTTAAAAATCCATAAAATACTCACCAAAAATCAACAGACAATGTATTTTATAGTTATTGCTGACACAAAAGGAACTATCGAATTATTAGTTTTCCCAAAAGTGCTGGAAAGAATTACCAGTCTTTGGGAGGAAGAAAAAGTTATTATTGCTACCGGAAGACTTTCAGACAAAGATGACCAATACAAGTTAATAGTTGACGACGCCAGAGAGATAAACCAGGCTGAATTGGAAAATAATATGCGCATAGAAGCAACAAGAACAAGGCATGAGACAAGAGATAGAGAAAGAGATGATTCTCAAATCTCAAATCTCGAATCTCAAAGGCTAATCATTACTTTGCCTGATGATGCCAAGCCGGATATGATTCAAAGTCTCACACAGATTTTAAGCGATTGTAAATCCGGTGATTGCAAAGTATTTTTGCACCACCAAACAAATAAGATGGAAACTCCCTTTTCTATTGAACATGATAAGGAAATACTGGAAAAGGTTAAAAATATAATAAAAGAAGGAAAAGTTGAACTTGCATAAAAATAAAGTCTTATTTATACTAAAAGCACAATTAAATGATACAATGAAGCGGATTAACCAACCGCTGAGTCTCCGCCATTTTCCAGCGATTTGGAAAAAAGAGTGCCCAAAAAATAAGGGAATTCGAGTGGAACCCCCCGCTTATGCCGGGGCTCGAAATTATTTATTTTTTGGGTATTTATTTTCAAACGAAGCGAGTGAAATGAATATTTTTTCATTTCCGAGCGAGTGATGAAAACAAAGTGATTTAATATCAATTTATTTTTAAAAATTATTATATAAATTTTATGAAGACTAAACAAAACAATTTAGAGGTTCTCCGCCATTCAACTTCTCATGTTTTAGCCAGTGCAGTTTTAGAAATGTTTCCAGAAGCCAAGTTTGGGATTGGTCCGGCCATTGAAAACGGATTTTATTATGACTTCGAACTTCCCCGCACTCTTATTCCTGAAGATTTGCCTCTCCTGGAAGAAAAAATGAAAGAAATAGTCAAAAATGATTACAAGTTTGAGCGCGCAGAAATTTCAACTGAAGAAGGCAGAAAAGATTTTAAAAAACTTGGGCAGACTTATAAACTTGAGCTTATTGACGACCTCGAAAAAGAAGGAAATAAAAAAGTTTCTGTATATAAAGCTGGCCATTTTGTGGATCTTTGTTCTGGACCGCATATTGAATCGACCGGAAAAATAAACCTGAAAGCTTTTACGCTGACAAAAATTTCCGGAGCCTATTGGAAAGGCGATGAAAAAAATCAGCAGCTGCAGAGGATTTACGGCGTGGTTTTTGAAAAAGAAAAAGAGTTGGAAGAATATAAAATTCAACAAGAAGAAGCAATTAAGCGCGATCATAAAAAGCTAGGACGAGAACTAGATCTCTTTTCTTTCCACCCGGAAGCTCCTGGTAGTGCTTTCTGGCATCCAAAAGGTATGATCATTTGGAATGAACTGGAAAAATTCGGAAAAAGTATCCGCAAAAAATATAAATATACTGAAATTCAGACTCCAATTTTAGCTAAAAATACTTTATGGAAAACTTCCGGCCATTGGGATCATTATAAAGATACAATGTTTTCTTTCGATCTGGATAAAGAAACATACTGCCTAAAACCTATGGATTGTCCTTTTAACATAAAAATATACCAGACTCAGCAGAGATCCTACAAAGAATTGCCTATTCGCTATACCGAAATTGGCAGGATACTGCGCAATGAAAAATCAGGCGAGCTTAATGGCCTGCTCCGCGTCCGCCATCTGACCCAGGATGATTCACATGTTTTCCTGATGAAAAATCAAATAAAGGAAGAGATTATAAATCTTATTAAAATGACGAAAGAATATTATGCAGTTTTTGGAATAAATCCTGAATTCTTCCTTTCTACCCGTCCGGATGATTTTATGGGCGAAATAAAAGATTGGGATGAAGCAGAAAAAGATCTTGAGACAGCCTTAAAGAAAGAAGGTGTGAACTTTGAAATTAAGGAAAAGGACGGTGCTTTTTATGGACCAAAAATTGATATTGATATAAAAGATGCACTTGGCCGCCGTTGGCAATTAGCAACCATACAGCTTGATTTCCAATTACCTCAAAGATTCAATTTGGAATATGTGGATTCTGACGGCAGCAAAAAAACTCCTGTTATGATTCATGCAGCTATTTTTGGAACATTTGAAAGATTTATTGGAATTATTTTGGAACATTTTGCCGGAGCTTTGCCTCTCTGGCTCTCGCCCGTGCAAGTGACAATTATTCCAGTTTCTGAAAAATTTTCTGATTATGCCAAAGAAGTTGAAAATAAATTAATTGAAAAAACTATACGCGTAGAAATAAATGATAAAGGAGAATCATTGGGTAAAAGAATTTCTGAAGCTGAAAAACAAAAATCTCCGTATATTCTAGTTGTCGGAGAGCGTGAAATAAAAGAAAAAAGCGTTAACGTGAGATTACGCGGAATCAAGGAACAACAAATACTTTCAATTGATAAATTTATTGAAAAAATTGCCAGAGAAATCGAAGAAAAGAAATAAAAAAACATTATAAAAAATTAGAGCGGGCATCCCTTTTGGGTATGTCCGCTCATTTGTTGCACAAGTTTTTTTGTTACGGTATTGCCGGAAATACGACTTTGTCATCAGCACCGTAGATAAAAGTCTGCCTGCTTCTCCCTTTTTTAACCAGAAGCTGGCGATTATCCACCATTAAGAAAACCTTCTTTTTTCTGCCTTTGGCTTTTACAAAAATAGCCTCGGCACCTTGTTTTTTTTCTGTAGCCCTGCTTACAATTTCTTGAATAACGTTGTGATCATTTAGGCTGCTCCCTGAGAGAATTACTTTTTGCTTTAGCATAAGACCCCCTTTATCTTTTTTTTTATTTTTTATATCATGTATATTATATAAAGCATTATACCAACTGCTTATTTTTTAAATAACAATCAATAAAGTATTAAATAAAAAAGCGTAATTGTCAATCTCCCGTCAAGATATGCTTTGATATAGATAAAATATGCCAAAATATCACATCAAAACTTTTGGCTGCGCCATGAATGTTTCTGATTCCGAGCGGATTGCTTCCTTTTTGGAGAAACAGGGCTTTATATTGGCTAAAAAGACGGAATTGGCCGATCTGGTTGTTTTTAATACTTGCGGAATTAGGCAAACTGCTGAAAACAGAGCTTATGGCATGATTCATGATTTGAGAAAAAAACATAAAGATACAAAAATAATCTTGACTGGTTGTCTTGCCAACAGAAAAGATGTGCAGATAAGAATGAAAAAGGTAGTTGATTTATTTACAGAAATTAAAGATTTTCCGAAAAACTTTTCCAAGAAACAAATGAATTATTTGTGCATAAAACCAAAACATACAAATAAATTTCAAGCCTATGTTCCTATCATGACCGGTTGCAACAAATTCTGTTCCTATTGCGTTGTTCCCTATGCCCGCGGACGAGAAATATCCAGACCAGCAAAAGAAATAGAAAAAGAAGTACAGGCGCTGATTAAAAAAGGCTACAAGCATATTATCTTATTGGGACAAAATGTGAACTCATACAAAGATGATGGTATAAATTTTTCAAAGTTATTGAAAAAAATAAATACCATTCCGGGAAATTTTTGGATTTCATTCGTCTCTTCACACCCCAAAGATTTCAGCAATGAACTTATTGAAACGATTGCTAAATGCAAGAAAGTCTGCGAATGGGTGCACCTACCAATTCAATCCGGCAATGATAAAATTCTGGAAAGAATGAACCGCAGATACACACAAAAACACTACCTTGGACTTATCAAAAAAATACGTTTAGCTTTTAAAAAATATAAACCTGATTCTTTATATTCCATATCTTCCGATATTATAGTAGGCTTCCCTGGCGAAACAAAAAAACAATTTATGGATTCAGCGGAAGTTGCGCAGAAAGCTAAATTTGACATGGTATTTTTTGGACAATTCTCTCCCCGCCCTGAAACTGTTGCCTGGAAAATAAAGGATAATGTCTCGAAAAAAGAAAAAGTCAGACGTGAAAAAATTCTTAATGAGATATTGAAAAAAACTGCTACAGAAAATAACAAAAAGTATGTCGGAAGAAAAATAGATATCCTTATAGAAAAACAAATTAATAATATTTACTTTGGTAAAACAAGAACAATGAAAAACGTTAAAATAAAATCTAAAATAAAAAATTTGGTTGGAAAAATCGTGAAAGCAAAAATAACCAAAGCTAATATATGGAATTTAGAGGCTAGTTTTTAACCCCAAAAAAAACACCCCTCCTGGGGTGTTTTTGAATTTCTTTTAATTAAGCTACACCCTCACATCCTCCTTGATGATGCCTCTTTTAGCGGAGACTCTCAGGGTTCTGACAAAAGATTCGCCATTCAGTTCCTGTCCCTGGACCTTCATATTGTAATAGCCGTCTTTGACTAAGAGATAGTATCTGCCCAAGACATCGCTGGCAGTGAAAGCTACTCTTCTGGAAGGGTCTTCCAGAGAATAAAGGCTGACCATGGAGAAAGGTACAGGTTTGTCGAATTTGTTGACTACAGTTCCGAAGCTCTTGGTTTTGAAGAAGATGCGGTAGAGAGCAATAGTTCCGTAAACAGCAGCAATACTGGCGTTGATCATGGAGGGGAAGAAATAGAGCATGGACATGGCGGCGGCAAAACCGACATAGAACAGGATGATGAAAGCATCCTTTCTGATGATTGAGAAGACTGAGTTATAGGCGGCGATTTTCCTTTCGGCGAAATTCTTCCAGTTAACGTTGAGAGCCTTCATGGCAATGTTAATTTTGATCATATCGTTCTGCCTGATCTGGAAAGGTTTGCCGTTGTAGAGGCGGCCATAGTATTCATCTTCGTTTTCATTAGTCTTGAGTTCGTAGCCTTTCTTATCAATCTGCAGAGTGTAAAGTCCGTCTTTAGCCAGGAAGCCGTAGCGTCCTTTATCATCAGTGGTGGTGGTATCCACTGTACGGCCGAATTGGTCGAGAACTGAAATAGTTACGCCTTCGATCGGGAGCCGGGTTTCTTCATCGAAGACAACTCCGGAATCTTTTCTCTTTCTAGCTGTAGGTCCGAAGAGCCCGAAGAGAGAGGAGAATTTAGAAACAGCTTCAGTGAGCGGTGCCGGAGAAAGTGGGAAAAGAGGTACAGCGGCGGCTGCGGCAGCAGTAGCTAGTCCGGTCAAGAGACCGATGACTTCAGCGATGGTGGCTGTAATTTGGACATTCGGATCAGAGAAGAATTGTTCGATGCTGGAACCTTTAATGACTGGTGCTACTGTTGTTTGGGGTTTGGCTGGAGTTGTTTTAGTGGTAGTTGGAGTGGTAGTGGGAGTAGTAGTTGGAGTGGTGGTTCCGGCTGGAGGAGTTACGCTTGGTTCTGCTGTTGGAGAGATAGCTGATGGAAGGTAGGCTCCGGGAGTAGTAACGGTAAAGGTATCCGAATAGCTTGATTCATCTTTGTCTTCGTAAGCCCTGATACGGTAGCTGTAGGTAGTATTGGAGTTGAGATTGGTATCACTGAAGCTTTCATCATTCTTGCCGGCTTCGCCTACTTTTTCCCAGGTTCCTCCTTCGGTCTTTCTTTCAATGTAGAAGCCGTCTTCAGTGTCGCAGTTATCGTTCCAAGTCAGATTGATCTCTGTGGAAGAAACAGCGCTGCCGGAGAGCTTGGTGGGAGTGCATTCATTTCCATCGACAGCTTCATCGGTAGTAGCTGATTTGGAATTGGAATATTCCGAGAATGTATTGGCATTGTGCTCGGAGAATTGGACGCTGAATTCATAGTTGGTGTTTGAGTCCAGATCTTCGACTTCTAGGGTTACTTTTCCATCAGCATCAGTAGTCTTGGTAATGGTTTGATAATCAGTTTCACTTTCATCCTCATTTCTGATCTTGATTCTGAAGTCCAGTTCCTGGTTGGCATGGGCAGGATCAACTGTCAGTTCCAGTTTGAGAGAATCTGCATCTATGTCATTGATGTCGTTGAGGGTGATGGCGGGAGTGGAAGATCCACTGAGATGGATAGTGTAAATAGTAATAGTTGTTCCGTCTTCAGCTGTGACTATGAGGGTGTCGCCGTCAGCTACGGGATCGGAAATATTTGAATCATCCCATTCCTGATAATCGCTAGCTCCGTATATATTCGAGAGAAAGTCTGCTTTGGAAGTTCCAGCTGGGATATTGGCAATGGCTCCGGTTCCATCGCCTTCGTTAGTAATGGTGTAGATTAGAGAGTAGATGTCCGTGTTGTGGCTGGGGAAAAGCTGGAGGGAGAAGATGGTGCC
>Ga0209507_1000371_pt1 | contig 52610 bp, 38 predicted proteins | sample AD_UKC028_MetaG_FD_184414 | JGI IMG/M metagenome (GOLD analysis project Ga0209507, IMG submission 184414) | Active sludge microbial communities of municipal wastewater-treating anaerobic digesters from USA - AD_UKC028_MetaG (SPAdes) (version 2) | ecosystem: Engineered > Bioreactor > Anaerobic >...
CCGGCACCGCCTGCCCAACCGCAAGATCACACCCGAAGGCCGCCATCGCCTGCTCGCTTACCGATGGCCAGGAAATGTCCGCGAACTCATGCACGAGCTCGAACGCGCCATCATTTTCGAAGATTCCCACGAGCTCGATTTCCCCCATCTGGCTCCATCTCAAGAATCGACACCCGCCCGCCCGCCCGCCGCAGACCGCCCATCCGCAACCCCGGACGATTGGTTCAACGATCAATACCGGTTCCCCAGCGATGGCTTCTCCTTGGATCAGGCAATCCAGCGTCTGATCCGACATGCCCTGGCCCAAAGCGACGGAAACATATCGGCTGCCTCCCGGTTGTTGGGTGTCAGCCGTGATTACCTCCGCTACCACATCGCCCAAGCGAAAAAAGATGGGCTGCTCGATTCAGCCGGTTGATTAAACAGAGAATGGGTGAAATGACCCACCTAACGCCTCTTCTGGTGCATTTGGAGTTGGGTGAAATGCCCCAACCCCCAAAAGATTCAATTTTTGATTCTAAATCAAATATTCGTTATGTGTTCATTACTAAGAATTTAAGATTATTTCGAAATGCTGGCACGAAGAATGCCTTTGCTTGACTCGGATGCGCAAGCATCCAGGTAAGTGTAACAGAAAAATGAGAGTTTATGAAAAGAGTTGTATTGATTTTCGCTGCGTTGACCGTCGCTGTTTGGATTGCACCAGCATGGGCGGAAGATCCTGGTGATTCTGGAACCGGGGATCCGCCGGTGATTGAACCGCCGACGCCGCCTGCTGATCCGCCGCCAGTTGATCCGCCGGTGCGGAAAGGGTGGGGGAAGGACAAGGGATGGTTTCCGAGCATTACGGAGGAGAATCAAGCGAAGTACGACGCTTATGTGGCCGCAAGGGACGCCTATCTCAAAGCTCAGCGCGATTTGGTCAAGGAGATGAAGGCGGCCGATGCGGATAAGAAAGCGGAGCTGCTGGCTGCGCGGAAAGCCGCGTTCGAGGCCTACAAGGCAAGCATCGAAACGCTGCGCCAGGAGGCCAAGAGCGCCGTCCAGAGCATGCGCAACCAACTTGCCAACCAGGAGCGTCAGCGATTGTTGGAGCAGGCCAAGGAGCAGATCAAAGAGCAGGTTCGCGATCGCGCGCGGGGCGGGGAATAATTGGGCCAGGTTTGACAGACAATTCAGGTTGATTGGTTGAGTCACTTGGCTGATAGCACCGGGCTGGGCGGTCCGACGAGGATCGCCCGGCTTGCTTTTTGGGGCCCCTTCAGGCCCCTTTTTTTCGTGCTCATCGGATGCCTCAGCCCGCTCTCCTGCTCATCGGCATCCTCAGCCGCCACCGGGCACGCCCGGATGCCCCCACCCAATCTCGCCAAGGCGCCGCCGTTTTTTTGGGATCAAACCCTGAATGTACGGGCCGGATTCGGATATAAAGACAACCTCACTTTGGGGCCGTTCGATCCTGAGGGGAGCGCATTCGCCACGGCGGGGTTCGATCTGGTCCTCATGCGACTGTCGGCGACCGGATCGGAGCTGACGTTGCTGCTTTTCGCGGACGACTGGCGATACCTCGACGCCGAGAGCGTCGACAAGGAGAACCTGGTGGTGGCGCAGGCGCGCTGGAAGCAGCCGATCAATCCCGAGTGGCGGCACGAGGGCGTTTTCGAGTATTTCCACATGAACCAGGTCTTCGACGCCTCGATCACCGAAACCAACCGGTCGAGCGTCAAAGCCAAAGGGCACCTGGCCCGTTGGCGGCCCGGTTTCCGGCGGGACTGGAGCACCAACACTCATGTCGATCTCCAATTCGGGCTTGGGCGCCAGTATTATCAGGAGCCATTGGATGATTATTGGGAGATGGGACCCAGGATCGCATGGGAGCATCGGTGGTCGAACCGTCAGGCGCTCACGCTTAGTTACGAATACCTGTATCGGCCATACGACCGCCGCATGGCCACCACTTCGGATGGGATGTCCATCCCCGGCACAAGCCTGAGCTTTCGCCAGCAGGAGATCGTCGCGCTCTGGCGGATGAGCTGGGGGCAGAACGGGAGGTGGACAAGCACGAGCCGGGCCGGCATCGAAATCAACCAGGACAACGGCGCCGAGTATTTCGATTACCTCGATTACCAGGCAAGCCAGCAGCTCCGGCTCCGACTGCGCCCCTGGGAAATGCGTGCTAAAATCGGATGGCACTATTATGATTTCGAAAAACAGACGGCGGACCTGTCGGGCCTGGAACGGCGGACAAGAACCGCCGTGGATTGGAATGTCCGCATCGAGCGGCAATGGGGCTCGCGGACGACGCTGTTTGTCGATTATGAACAAGAGCACTCGCTGGGCAGCGCGAGCTATGACCAATATCGGGTCCGCGTCCTGACCGGCGGGCTCGAGCTGGAGTTTTAAAAGATGGACCGGCTTTGGATGGCAATGGCCGCATGGCGATCACGGCGGCTGGGTTTCCTGGTGACGGGATTCACCCTGGCGCTCTTCGCGGCCGCCGTGCTGCTGGTCAGCCTGCGCCTCCGCCAGGCCGTGCGCGAGCAGATCCTGCGCCGCGACGGCGCCGTCCTCAGCGCGGTGGCGCTCATGCAGCAGTACGCGGATCAGGAGGAGGGCTCGACCCCCTGGGAGATCGACAATCCCATGGACCAGCTCATGATGATGCTCGATACATCCAGAATCGAGGATGTGCTGGCCATCCGTCTCTTCGACGAAAACGGCTCGATCCAGGCCGTGTTCCCCCCCGACGTTGTCGAAACCCGCCTGGCGCGCGCCGACCTCGAGTCGCTGATCCGGCTCGAGACCGTCAGCCGGTTTCATCCTCGAACCGAGCCGGCGGCGCTGTTCGAGCCGGCCGGACCGTCGGTCGATCCGGATGGCTCATGGCCTGCTTTGCTCGAGGTCATCATCCCGATCTTCCCCAAAGACGATCCGCGGCTGGTGGGCGCGGCCCAGTTCTTCATGGATGGCAGCTCGATCGCCGAGGAGTTCGCCCGCCTGGACGCGCATGGCTGGCGATACGGATTGACCGTGCTCGGGGTCCTGGGAGGAGCGATGGCCGCGGCGCTGGGCTGGGCCTTTCAGCGCATGCAGCACGCCAACCGCCTGCTGGCCGAACGGTCGAGCCACTTGGCCCTCGCCAATCAACAGCTCACCCTTCAGGCCAAAATGGGCGCCGTCGGCGCCCTCACGGCGAACTTGCTCCATGGCCTGAAAAACCCGTTGGCCGGCCTCCGCACCCTGGCCGCCAGCCGCTCCGGCGAGGCCCGCAACGGCGGCAGCAGTGACGACGGCCAGTGGCGCGATGTCGCCGACGCTGCCGGACGCATGCAGGAGTTGGTCAATGAAACCGTCCGCATTCTTCGCGAGGAGAACGGCGTGGCGGAATACGAGCTGACCTTCGAGGAGATGGCCGCGGTCTTGCGGGAGCGGATCCTGCCGCTGGCCGCCCAGGCCGGCCTCGAGCTCCAGTGCCTCTTGCGCGCCCGAGGCGCCATGTCAAACCGCGAGGCCAACCTCGTGCTGCTGATCCTCGAAAACCTGCTGCGCAATGCCATCCACGCAACACCCCGGGGCCGCCAGGTCCGCCTTCGAATCTACCGGCGCGCCACCGATACCGTCATGGCGGTCGAGGACCAGGGCCCGGGCATACCCGAGGCGATCCGCGATCAGTTGTTCGTCCCGGGACAATCCACGAAGCCCGGAGGGACGGGCCTCGGCCTGGCGTTGAGCCGGGCGCTGGCCCGCCAAATGGGCGCCGAAGTCCGCCTCGAGCACAGCGGAGACGATGGCTCGGTCTTCGCCCTGATTCTCCCTGCGGATCGCCTGCTCGATCCTGCGGGCGCGCCCGCAAACCTCGCACCCGAGCCGGCGCCGCCCCCCTGAGCGGGCGCCCGGAGCCGGGATCGGCCCATGCCCGTCAACACCGTCAGCCGCCCTTGAGCACCACAAGGAACTGCTTCATCGCAGGGGACAGAACCTTGTTCTTCTTCACGATCGCAGCCAGCGGACGGTAGAACTCCCCGTCCTCGATCATGACCTGCGCGAGCGTCTCGTTGGCCACCTCCTGCACGACCGTGGCCTGCGGCACCACCGAAACTCCCGCGTCGATCTCGACAGCCCGCTTCACGGTCTCGATGTTGTCGAACTCCATCACGTTGTTCACCTGGATCCCATGGTCCTTCAGGATCCGGTCAATTGCCTTGCGCGTCGGGATGTCCGGCTCGAACCCGATGAATTTCTGGCTCGACAGGGCGCCCAATCGGATGCTCTTGCCCTTGGCGAACGGGTGTTGGGGGTGGCAGATCAAGACCAGGCGATCCTTGCGCAGCGGGATGATCTCCAGCTTGCTGTCGCGCGACGGGTAAGCCACCAGCCCGAGGTCGACCACGTTGCCCAGCACGTCCTCATACACCTGGTTCGCCCGGCGGTACTCGACATGCACGTTCACCGTGGGATAGGTTCGAAGATACCTCTTCAGGTAGGGCGGCAGGTCGTGCAGCCCGATGCTGTAGATGGTCGCCAGCCGGATCGTTCCCGAGATCACATCCTTGATCTCCTGCAGCTTGCTGTGAAGAGCGTCGTAGATCTGGATGATCTGCTTGCTGTAGTCATACATGATCTGCCCCTCCCGAGTCAGCCGGAACTTCTTCTTGCTGCGCTCGATGAGGACGGACTTGAACTGGCGCTCGAGAGAGCTGATTTGCTGGCTGACAGCCGACTGGGTAACCTCGTTGATCTGCGCGGCTTTCGTGAAGCTCTCGGTTTCAGCCAGATCACAGAACATCTTTAGGCTTTCAATTTGCATAAGGCCAATACGACTTGCATACGACGTGCAAAGCCCAAGTATCGTATTAAATAACCTTATGTCAACACCGAATCGTGAGGGTTTCTGATATTCGTGGGCGACCCGGGAATTCCCATTAGATCGCCCACGAACCGAATCCCATTCTCCGCGCCGTCCCCCCCGAGACTCTCTCAACGGCTCTTCCGATACCGCTCCTCGATATGCTCCCAATGGATCACATGAAAGAACGCATCGATGTATTCGGGCCGGCGGTTCTGGTATTTCAGGTAGTAGGCGTGCTCCCACACGTCCAGAGCCAGCAGCGGGATTCGACCCGATGTCAGCGGCGAATCCTGATTGGGTGTGCTTTCGATTCGCAGGCTGTTCTGATCGTCAACGGTCAGCCACGCCCAGCCGCTCCCAAACACACCCGCCGCCGCCTTGCCAAATTGATCCTTGAACCCCGCAAACCCGCCAAAAGCCCGATCGATCGCCCGGGCCAGATCCCCTCGAGGCTCTTTCCGGCCACCCTTGGATAGCATCTCCCAGAACATCGTGTGGTTCACATGCCCGCCTCCGTGGTTGCGCACCGCCGTCCGAACCGACTCCGGAACGGACGCGAGCTGGCGGACCAACTCCTCGGCGCTCTTGCCCGCCAGGGAGGGCTGATCGGCCACCGCCTTGTTCAGGTTCGCCACGTACGCCGCGTGATGCTTGCCATGATGGATTTCCATAGTCCGCGCGTCGATGTAGGGCTCGAGCGCATCCGCAGGATAGGGCAGGGGAGCCAGCTGGAAAGGTCCGCCGGCCGGCGCCGCTTGGGCCCTGGCCGATTCCCGCAAAAGCGGCAGCGCCGATGCCGACGATGCCACCACCATTGTCTTCAGCGCCTCACGACGAGTCATCATCTTCGAGCTTCCTTTCCTGGGTTCTTTTCGGGTTTTACGCGGTTGCCGGACGAGCGCGAAACTCCATCGCGCCCTGGCTGCCGGCTCTCTCGATCCGGCGGCTGCAGCCCTGCACGCTCCTGGCAACAGACGCCGGATACCATATCATACCCGGCGCATTTTTCCAGTCGCGCCGTCCTTTCGGCAGCCCGCCGCCGCCTTGTCTGATGCAATCCGACTGCGCTTTCCCTCCCCGCGCGCTCGGTGCGATTGTTCTTGCTGCCGTTTTCCGCTCCTGGGTAAATAGAGCCGGATTTTGCCAGGGCCCATGGAATGCGGACTGACGAACCCCGCCAGGGCAGGAATGCAGCAACGGTAGTTTGTTTCGCATCTGCCGTGGTCACCCTGGCATTTCCATTGAGATTCCAGCCATGGCATATCAGGTCATCGCCCGAAAATACCGGCCGCAGCGTTTCGCGGAGGTGGTGGGTCAGGAGCATGTAACCCGCACGCTGGCCAATGCCATCGAGCGGAACCGGATTGCGCACGCCTTTTTGTTCGTGGGCCCGCGCGGGACCGGCAAGACCACCATCGCCCGGATTTTTGCCAAGTGCCTGAACTGCCTCGACGGCCCCCGCCTGGATTTCGCCGATGACGACGCGCGGTGCCAGGAGATCAGCGAGGGCCGATCCCTCGATGTGCTCGAGATCGACGGCGCCAGCAACCGGGGCATCGAGGAGATCCGCGAGCTGCGCCAGACCGTCAAATACGCCCCCGCTGTCTCCCGCTTCAAGATCTACATCATCGACGAAGTCCACATGCTGACCAAGGAGGCGTTCAACGCCTTGCTCAAGACGCTCGAGGAGCCGCCCGCCCACGTCAAGTTCATGTTCGCCACCACCGAGCCGGACAAGGTGCCGCCGACGATTCTCTCGCGCTGCCAGCGGTTCGATCTGCGCCGGATCCCGGTTCGGCTGATCGTCCAGCACCTGGCCCAGATCGCCCAGTGGGAGAAAATCGAGGTGGACGATGCCGCCCTGCACGCCATCGCGCGGGGCGCCGACGGCTGCATGCGCGACGCCCAGTCCGCCCTCGACCAGCTGATCAGCTTCTGCGGCGGCCGGGTCGCCGAGGAGGATGTGCTATCGATGTTTGGCCTGGCCGGCCGCCCGCAAATCCTCGCCCTGGCGCGTTCGATCCTGACCGGCGAGTTCCAGACCGCCATGCGCCTGGTGGATGAGCTCGCCCGCGCCGGCAAGGAGATCGGCCGGGTCATGGCCGAGCTGGTCCAGCACTTTCATCATCTGATGCTCTTCCAGGTCACCGGCGGCGACCTCGGCTTGCTCGAGCTGACCGAGACCGAAGCCGCTGCAGTGGCCGAGCAGGCCGGCCTCGTCTCGCGCGAGTCGCTCACAGCAATCCTCGAGGTGCTCGCCGATGGCGAAGGCCGAATCCGGGACGCCGTCTCCCGCCGCATCGCCTGCGAGGTGGTCCTCCTCAGGGCCATCGAGGCCCGGCACGCGATCCACTGGGACACCGTCCTCCATCAGCTCAAGCAATGGCGGGACGAATCCAGCCCCGCATCGTCCCCGCAGCCGCCCGACGCCCCCACCCACGCTCCCCCTCGCCCCGCCCCGGCCGATTCGCACACCGCCGCCGCGCGCCGCGCGCCCGCGCCTCCCGCAACCCCGCTCGCCGTCAGCACCACCGCGCCCTCGGCCGAGACAGCCAGGACCCCCAAATCCGGCCACTCGCTCGAAACGCTCTGGCCCCGCCTCATCGAATCCGTGAAGCGGTCCAGCCGGTTTACTCACTCGTATCTGATGCAGGCCCAGCCAGTCAGTTTCACGAATGATCTGCTGGTGATCGGTTTTGCGCCGGAACACTCGGACACGCTCGGGCTGGTGGATACGCCCCGAGGCCGCGATCTGATCCAGAAAGCCTTGTGCCAGGTGCTCGGCCGGGACGCCGCGGTGCGGGTGGTCCCGATCCAGCCCGCCGCTGCCTCCAACGCCTCTGAGGCCTCCAAAGCCGACAGCGCCCTTCCAGCTCCGTCCGATCCGCCGCCAGCCGCCGTCTCCCCGCCTCCCGCCCCCTCCGCACCACCCGCCCCGTCCGTGCCCGCCGATCGCGACGATTTCAAGAACGACCCCAAAATCAAAGAGGCATTGGAAATCTTTCGCGGACAGATTGTTGACGTTGGTCCTTGATCGCGGCACAAATGGGGATGTGTCGCGGCAATAGACCCCACGAATCGTTATGTCTAGCATCGGCAAACTGATGAAACAGGCTGCCCGCATCCAGCGGCAGATGGAGGACGTCCAGACCCAGCTCGCCAGCCGAACCGTCGAGGCCACGAGCGGCGGCGGCGCCGTCAAAGTCGTCGCCAAGTGCGACGGCACGCTCGCTTCGATCAAGATCGATCCCCAGGCGGCCAATCCGAGCGACATCACGCTCCTCGAGGATCTGGTGATCAGCGCCGCCAATAACGCTCTCAACCAGGCCAAGGAGATTTCCAACGCCGAAATGGGCAAGGTGACCTCCGGCCTCAACCTGCCCGGGCTGGCCTAGCCCGGTTGAAACACAACTCCCGCCATCGCCCGGCAGCGTCTTTTTCCTGAGAGGGCAGGGGAGCAATGGATCGTTATCGCATCTCGACCTGGCCCCCGCCGCTGCTCGATCTCATCAACGAGCTCGGCATGCTGCCCGGCATCGGCCCGCGTTCGGCCGAGCGCCTGGCCCTCTTCCTGGCGCAGAGCCCGGCCGCCGACGTCGAGCGCCTGGCGGAATCCATCCGCACCGCACGCCGCGGCATTCAGAGCTGCGCCACCTGCGGCGCGCTCAGCGACCGACAGCCCTGCAGCCTCTGCCAGGACCCCCGCCGCGACCTCGGCATCCTCTGCGTCGTCGAACAGCCGGTCGATGTCCTCAACATCGAAAAAACAGCCGCCTTCCGCGGCCGTTACCATGTCCTGGGCGGACGGATCTCGCCGACCCGAGGCGTCGGGCCCGAGGACTTGCGCATCCCCGAGCTCGAACGGCGCCTCCAGGACCAGCCCAACCTCGAATTGATCGTCGCGCTCGGATCCGATGTCGAGGGCGACGCCACCGCCATCTATCTCGCCCGCCGCCTTGCCGGCCGCTGCGCCCGCATCACGCGCCTGGCCCATGGCCTGCCCGTCGGAAGCAGTCTCGAATTCGCTGACGAGCTCACGCTGCGCCAGGCCATCGAAAACCGCAGACCCCTCCAATGACCAATCCCGCGCCCTCCCCGCCGCCACACTCGATCGCACCGCACCCCGCCCGATTGCCCGTCATCGCCTTCGATCTCGGCAAGGTCCTCCTCGATTTCGATTACCAGATCGTGATCCGCCGCCTCACCCCCTATTGCCGCCACGATGCCGCATCCGTCCTCCAGACCCTCACCCAGTCGCCCCGATTGCTCGACTTCGAATCCGGCCGCATTCGCACGGACGAATTCCTCGAAGCCCTCCGGGAAGCCGCCGGCTATAGCGCTCCCCGGACCCAATTCGAGCGCGATTTCTGCGATATCTTCACCCCCATTGAACCCATGGTCCAGCTTCACGCCTGCCTCCGCCGCCATGGATACCCCACCTGGATATTCTCGAACACCAACGAGCTCCAGTCCGATTTCATCCGCAGCCGATACCCTTTCTTCCACGAGTTCGATGGCCGGATCCTCTCTTACCAGCAGGGCGTCATGAAACCGCACCCGGCCATTTACGAAGCCCTCGAGAAGGCCGCCGGCTGCTCCGGCGCCAATATCGTCTACCTCGACGATCGCCCCGAAAACATCGCCGAGGCAGCCCGGCGCGGATGGCGCGCCTTCGTCCATCGCCAGATCCGCGAAACCCTCCTCTGGCTCAGGGGGCAGGGGATCGATCCCGCCTGCCTGAACCTGCCCGATTGAATTCTTGTCGGCTTGATGGCCCTGAAGCTTGAGGCGCGCAGCCCGGCGCGCAGCGGAGTGCGCGCCCTGCCTTGCAAGCCCAAAGCCGAAGGGTAGGGCGACCACTCCGTGGATGGCGCTCCAGCTGAAAGGCTCGCGGCTCCCGGCCGCGTGAACGCGGGCCACCAAACCTGGCTCACAGGATTCGCGCGCTTGAGAAATCCGCGTCGCGGCCTGCCATCCTCTTCTCAAAAATGATAACAAATAGTAATTGACTATATGCATGTAATGAATGATTAATCAATGGTGATCGCTGGCGGGCGCTCGTCGGTCGGGCTGCCCGCCGGCGGTCCGGAGCGCGGCCGGGGTTGGTGGCGTTGGCATCAACAAAACAACAACACCATCAATCCCATGAAACACATCTATTATTGGCTGAGCCTGGGCCTGGGGCTGACGAGCAGCCCGCTGGCCGCGGTGGTCTTGCCCGGACCTGGAGAGGTCTACGAGCAGGATTTCAATACCCTGGCCATCACCGGGACGGATCTGACCCTCTTGCCGGAGGGCTGGTCGTTATCCGAGCAGGGGGACAACGCCAACGGGGCGTATCGGGCGGGCACCGGCAGCTCGTCCACGGGTGACACATACAGTTTCGGCGCCGCCGGCGACACGGACCGCGCCTTGGGCGGAATCCGGAGCAGCCGGCTGGTGTCCCGATTCGGCCTCGAGCTGTCCAACGCTGGCGCGACAACGATGACCGGATTCCGGATCAGCTATCGGGGCGAGCAATGGCGCCTCGGAACGGTTGGACGGGCCGATCGTCTCGATTTCCAGTTCAGCACGGATGCGATCTCGCTCGAGTCGGGCTTCTGGCAGGATTGCGACGCGCTGGACCTGATCACGCCCGACATGGGAGGCGCGGTGGGATTGCGGGACGGCAACGAGCTGTTCCTGAACCTGGCCGGCATCCTCGACGGGTGCGCGATCGCTCCGGGCGAGAGCCTCTGGCTGCGGTGGGTCGACTCGGATGCCAGCGGCAACGACGACGGATTGGCGGTGGACGATTTCCGCTTCGAAACGGTGCTGGTGCCCGAGCCGGCCGGGTCCGCCGCGCTGGCGGCCGCCAGCCTGATCGGATTCGCCATCGCCCGCCGCCGGGTTCGAAGAGCGGACCCCCCGGTCTCGTAGCGCAGACGCCGCACTTATGAGCTTGGCTTGACGGAAATCCGAGGTATCCTCTAATAAGACAACGCGGCCGGCCCGCCAGATCGGAGCGGGCCGGCCGGGATCTCGCCGCGCATCGGCCGTGACCGGTCGTGCGCGGCATGATGGGTTGATTGTCCCATCGAGTTGGGAGCAGGGGAAGCAGCGGGATGGAAACCGACCATATACGCAATTTTTGCATCATTGCCCACATCGATCACGGAAAGACAACGCTTTCCGATCGATTGCTGGCACGCACTGGCACGATCACCGAGCGGGAAATGCAGGATCAGCTGCTCGATTCGATGGACCTCGAGCGCGAGCGCGGCATCACGATCAAGGCGCATCCGGTGACGATGGTCTACCGGGCGCGCAACGGCGAGACCTACGAGCTGAACCTGATCGACACGCCAGGCCACGTGGACTTCACTTACGAGGTCTCTCGCAGCCTCGCCGCCTGCGAGGGCGCGCTGTTGATCGTCGATGCCGCCCAGGGCGTCGAGGCCCAGACGGTCGCCAACCTCCATCTCGCCGCCAAACAGAATCTCGAGATCATCCCCGTCATCAACAAGATCGATCTCCCGCACGCCAATGTCGAGCAGACCAAGGCCCAGCTCGAGGATATCCTGGCGATCCCCGCCGAAAACGCCATCCTCGCCAGCGCCAAGGAAGGCATCGGCATCGATGAGATCCTCGAGGCGATCGTGCAGCGGATTCCACCCCCCAAACCGACGGGGGCGCCCTCGCTGCAGGCGCTCGTCTTCGATTCCTACTTCGACACCTTCAAGGGCGTGGTCAACCATGTCCGCATGTTCAACGGCGCTCTCGAACGCGGGCTCGAGGTGATGCTTCTGCACTCGGGCAAGTCGCTCGAGGTCAAGGAGGTGGGCAGCTTCAACCCCAAACCTTACGAGCGCGAGCAGCTCGGGGTGGGGGAGACCGGCTATTTCACCGCCAATATCAAAAGCCCCCTCGACGTCAAGATGGGCGACACGCTCACTGACGCCCGGCACCCGTCGCCCCAGCTCCATGGATTCCAGGAAATTCACCCCATGGTCTTCAGCGGCATCTACCCGATCAATACCGCCGATTACGAGCATCTCAAGACCAACCTCGCCAAGCTCCAGCTCAACGACTCGGCCTTCGTCTACCAGGCCGAAACCTCGGTCGCGCTCGGGTTCGGTTTCCGCTGCGGATTCCTCGGCCTGCTGCACCTCGAGATCGTCCAGGAGCGGCTACGGCGCGAATACGGCATGGATATCATCGCCACGTATCCCAGCGTCGTCTATCGCGTGCAGATGACCGATGGCACGGTCAAGGAGATCGATAATCCCGCCTTCCTCCCGGAGCCCAATTTCATCAATCAGATCGAGGAGCCCATGGTCCGCGCCTATATCATCTGCCCCAACGAATACATCGGCGACATGCTCAACCTGCTCACCGAAAAGCGCGGCACGGTCCTGAACACGGAGACCCTCGATACGCGGCGCGTGATGATGACCAGCCGGGTGCCGCTCAACGAGATCGTCATCGATTTCCATGACCGGATCAAGAGCCTCACCCGCGGCTACGGGTCGATGGACTACGAGCCGGACGGCCTCCAGGTCTCCGATATGGTCAAGCTCGATATCCTGGTCAACAGCGAGCCCGTCGACGCGTTCTCGTGCATCGTGCACCGGGAAAAGGCCGAGGGGCGCGGCCGAGCCCTCGCCGCCCGCCTCCGCGACGTCATCCCTCGGCAGCAGTTCGCCGTCCCCATCCAGGCCGCCATCGGCGGCAAAATCATCGCCCGCGAAACCGTCCGCGCCTTCCGCAAGGACGTCACCGCCAAATGCTACGGCGGCGATATCACCCGGAAACGCAAGCTCCTCGAGAAACAGAAGGAGGGCAAGAAGCGGATGAAATCCATCGGCGCGGTGAACATCCCCCAGGAGGCATTCATCGAGGTGCTCAAGGCTTGATATATGATCTGGCGATGGTTCATCTCCCGCACTGTCCGGCAGGCCACCGAGCTGCGCCAGCAGGTGCACAAGCTCATCCAACACCAGCGCGACCTGCTCGCGCCCGATAAGATCGGCGCCATGCGCGCCGCGTCGGCCGATCTCCAGGCCGCCATCCGCTCCGGCGCCGACCGGCCCGCGCTCGAGACGCGCATGAAAGACCTCGAGGCCGTCGCCGAGAAGTCCCTCATCCCATACCCGCGCGCCGCCTGGCGCGAAAACACCGAGGTCTTCCTCGTCGCCATCGCCGTCGCCATGGCCATCCGGACCTTCTTCCTGCAGCCCATGAAGATCCCGACCGGATCGATGCAGCCAACCCTGTTCGGCATCACCCACGAGCAGAGGCCGCCCGAGGAGCCCAAACCCAACTTCTTCCGCCGCACGATCGATTACTGGCAGCACGGCATCAGCTACCACCGGTTCGTCGCCAAAAACGACGGCAGCTTCTACTGGATCGACCAGGAGCCCAAACTCGTCTTGCCGCTCATCAATAAACAGCGGTTCCGCGTCGGCGACCAGGTCTATACGGTCTGGTTTCCCGGCGAGAATTTTCGCAGCCGGCCCGGGATCGAGCCGGGGCACTCCTTCCGATCCGGCGACGTCATCATGAACCTCAAGGTCATCGCCGGCGACCACTTGTTCGTCAACCGGATGGTCTACAATTTCCGCCGGCCGCGGCGCGGCGAGATCGTCATCTTCGAGACGCGCGGCATCGAACCGCTCCAGCGCGCGCTCCAGGGCGATACGTACTACATCAAGCGCCTGGTCGCACTCGGCGGCGAGAAGATCCGCATCGGCAACGACCAGCACCTGGTGATCAACGGCGAGCGCCTCGACGCCACAACGCCGCATTTCGAGAACGTCTACACCTTCGGCCCATCCTACAAACCCAATACTTACTTCGGCCACGTCAACCAGACCGTCGGCGCCCGGTTCGAGCCCGCCCGATCCACGGCCCCTTGGTTCGCTGACGAATCGGTCGAGCGCACCGTCCGCGCCAATCACTATCTGGTCATGGGCGATAACACCATGAACAGCTTCGATTCGAGATACTGGGGCGATTTCCCGCGCGAGAAGGTCATCGGCCGAGCCAGCTTCGTTTATTGGCCAGTCAGCAGCCGATTCGGATGGGGCTACCGTTGAACCGGATACTCGAACGATCAGGGCTTCTCAGTCTGGACGGTCAAAGCCAGGCAAACATGCGCCTACCGAGGCCGGAATGATTATTTCGCACAATGTATGTTATATTTAATTTATGACATCTCTTGAGCTGCCGGCCGCTGATCCCGCCCTCTGGCGGCTCGATCCACACTCTCCCTACCTCAATCATGGGTCTTTCGGCGCCTGCCCCCGCGCCATCCTCGATCGCCAGCGACTCCTCCAGGACCGCCTCGAAAACCAGCCTGTCACGTTCTTCGTCCGCGATTATGAGCCGCTTCTCGATGCCGCACGCGCAGCCCTCGCCAGTTTTCTCGGCGGCCAGCCCGCGAATCTGGCTTTCATCCCCAATGCAACCGCCGGCGTCAACGCCGTGCTCCGGTCCCTCGAGTTCAAGCGCGGCGAGCAGATCCTGGTGACCGATCATGCGTACAATGCCTGCCGGAATGCCGTGGATTACGCGGCCGCTCGAGCCGGCGCCGAGGTCGTCGTCGCCCGCTTGCCATTCCCGATCCCCGGGCCCGAGGTGGCTCGCCAGCGCATCCTCGATGCCGTCACGTCAAAGACCCGGCTCGCCATGCTCGATCACGTGAGCAGCCCGACCGGCATCGTCCTGCCCATCCAATCCCTCGTGCGCGAGCTGGATCAGGGCGGCATCGACACCTTGGTGGATGGCGCGCATGCACCCGGCATGGTGCCGGTTCGGCTCGATGCCTTGGGCGCCGCTTACTACACCGGCAATTGCCACAAATGGCTCTGCGCACCCAAGGGCGCCGGGTTCCTCTACGTGCGTCCGAACCGCCAGGATCGGATCCGGCCGCTGGCGATCAGCCACGGCGCCAACTCGCCCCGCCGCGACCGCTCCCGGTTCCTGCTCGAGTTCGACTGGACGGGGACTTCGGATGTGACTCCTTGGCTCTGTCTGCCGGCGGCGATCGAGTTCATGTCGGGACGCCTGCCGGGCGGCTGGCCCGAGGTGATGGAGCGGAACCGGGCGCTGGCGCTGGCGGCGCGCCGCCTCCTGGCCCAGGCGATCGGCGTTGCTCTCCCCTGCCCCGACTCCATGATCGGCTCGATCGCTTCCATCCCGCTGCCCGCAGATGGACAGCCAGCCGTGCCGCTCCTGACCATCGATCCATTGCAGGAACAGCTCTTTTCCAAATTCCAGATCGAGATCCCGGTGATGCCCAATCCATCCGGCGGCCGCCTCCTTCGCATCTCCTGCCAGCTCTACAATTCCCTGCCTCAATACCGCCAGCTCGCCAGCGCCCTCGCGCGCTTCCTTCCCACGCGCGCCGCAGACTGAACAACGCCTCGGATTTGTACCCGGGAACGACGCGGCAATTGTGATGCCCTTGGCGAGGTAGGGATGCTGTCGCGTCCGCTCGATGGCCAACTCTTGTCACTTCCGGCCTTCACGCCTACTCTGTCTCCATGAAACGCCTCGGATTCACGGTTCCGTTCGTGGCATTCATGTGCATGGCGTTGCATGGACTGCCCGCCAACGCGCCGCGACTGACCATCAGCCTGACCGACGCCGCCGATCCACCTCTTCTGGCCTCGAGCGGCCCCTCGAACAGCCTGTATCGGATCGATGTCTCGACCAACCTCGCCGATTGGACCGAGCTGGGCATCGTCCACAACTCTGTCAAAACATACCCCGACCTCGCGATTGGCGGCAGCACCTCGCGATTCTATCGGTGCTGGACCCGCCCGCTGACTTCCCAGGACGACGTCAAAAACCAGATTCAATACGAAGAAGATGCGTTCCTGTCCGCGCCGCCACCATATGGCCAACGCCAATCCCGGTGGATCAAGTTCGCCCTCCTCCTGTCCGAGCCATGGCGGATCTATTTCCAGGACAGCGAAACATACCTGTTTCATTACGACTTCGCCGCGGCTCGGCTTCCGGGATTCCAGGGCATGAGCCGGGACGACTTCGATCACGTCTCGCTCCGCACCAACCAGCAGCAGGTCGTCCTCGGTGCGGTCCTGTTTCCCCCCGCCACGAATCTCACCGAGATCGGCATCCAGTTCGTCGGGCTCGATCCTTATCCTCCTGACCGGCTCGCCACTTGGTATCGAACCGTCCGCGCCATGATCCTCCTGCCGTCCTCGGTGACGGACTATTACCTTCCGACCTACGACCAGAGCGATGCCGCTCTCGAAAACCTCGCCTTCTTCCAATCCCAAGGCATCCGGGTCAGCTCGCCCGGGCGCTGGGTGATTGGCGACGAGTGCTACGCCCCCGGCTGGTGCGTCGGGCGGCTCGTCTTCGTGCCTGCGCCTGAAATCGACGCGGCATATGCCGAAGGCCGATTGCTGCCCGCGGACGTCCTCCTGCTCGATCGCGTCCCCGCGGAGGTCCCGCCTGTCGCCGGGATCATCACGCTTTCACCGGCTACGCCGAGCTCGCATGTCGCGCTCCTGGCCGGGTCGTTCGGGATCCCGTTCGTCTACCTCGCCGATCCCGCGATGCGCGAGCAAGTCATGGGCTGGAACGGACGCGATATCATGCTCCGCGCCGTCCAGAACTACGGGGGTTCGGAGGTCGTCGTCGCCGACATCGACGGCCAGCTCAGCGCCCAGCAGCGCGCCGAAATCCTCGACCTGAAATCGCCGCCCAAGCTCGATATCGTTCCCAAGACCGTTGCCGGAGTGATGAGCGTGCCCGCGGATAACCTTCACCCCGGCGATGTCGGGATCGTGGGCGGCAAAGCGGCTAATTTCGGCGTTCTGCGCCGCGCGATCCCCCAAAACTCGCCCTCCGCCATCGCCTTCACATTCGATCTTTGGGACGCCTATCTCGATCAGATCCTGCCCGGCGGATCGACGCTCCGGCAAACCATTGCGCTCGAGCTGGGCGGATTCGCATGGCCGCCCGACATGGGCATGGTCAAGTCGAGGCTGGCGGCCATCCGCGACCTGTTCACCGACGTCGCGGATTTTGCGCCCGCCCAGCGCGCCCTCGTCCTCGATGCCCTCGCCCAGGCCGGCTTCGATCCCTCGAGCAACATCCGATTTCGCAGTTCGACCAACGTCGAGGACACCGAGCAGTTTGTCGGCGCCGGCCTCTACGGCAGTTTTAGCGGCTGCCTCGCTGACGAGCTCGACGGCGATTCCCAGGGACCCAGCCTCTGCGATCCCGCCGAGCCCCGCGAGCGCGGCGTGTTCCGCGCCCTGCGCAAGGTCTACGCCAGCTTCTACAACGACAACGCATTCCTCGAACGCCTCCGCCACGGCATCGACGAATCCGCCGTCGGCATGGGCGTTCTCGTCCACCACTCGACTCCCGATCCCATCGAGATGGCCAACGGCGTCGCCACGTTCCATGTCCAGCAATCCTACCAGCGATACGCCAGCGCGGACCTTGTCACCCAGCAGGGCGCCGTCTCCGTCAGCAACCCCGACTCGACCGCACGCCCCGAGCGCGCCACGGCGTCCGTCTACGGATCGGGCTCTCCCTGGCTGAACATCGAGTCGCGATCGAGCCTCGTGCCGCTGGGCGGCACCGTTCTCGAATGGCAATCCGAATACCAGCTTCTTTACCAGTTGCTCGATGCGGCTGCGCGCGGTTACGAATCCGAATTCCCCGGCCGCCGCGAGTTCCATCTCGATTTCGAATACAAAAAAGTCGTGCCGGGCGACCTCCGGATCAAGCAGATCCGCGAGCTTCCCCTGCCCGATCGCACCTCGACGGTGAACCCGTTCCTGGTCAACACCCCCCTCGATCTGGTCGTGCACCAGGGCGAATACGGCGACATCGTGGCCAACCACCGTCTGAAATCCCGATGGACACTCGCCGTGCGCAGCCAGTGGCTGGTCAAGTCCAACCTGGCTTCGAGCGCCATCCAGCACATCCAAGGCGCCCTCTGGTGGAGCACCAATCGGATCAATATCGACAGCCCGCCCGCCTCCCTCCCCGGCTACAAATACATCTACCAGGAATCCGAACTCACCGACCAATGGACCCTGGGCACGGCCGGCGCCGATCGCCGCACCGGCTCGATCTCCTTCCAGCTCCCCTCCCCTCCCCTGGCCGCCGTCGGCCCCATGATCACCCTCGACGATCTCACGTTCACATTCGACGTCGCTTACGCAACCCCTCAGCTCACCGTGGATTACCAAGGTCTGAACGTCAAAACCACCAACGAATCCGTCCGCCTCGAGCCGCCCACCCGACCGACCGCCGAAAGCATCCGTCAATCGCGTGTTTTCTCGCAGGGAAAAGCGCGCGTCGAGACCGAGTTTTACTGGCCGCCAGTGCCGACCGGGATCGTTGCGGGCTACACGGCCCCCCTTCAGGCATGGATCGAGACCCGGATTTACGGCCTGACCACTGAACCGATCGTATTGCGCGGTTACGATTCTCAGACCTACCGGCCCGGCCACCATAACTTCTACGAGAGCTTCATGTTCGATCCGTTCCTCGAAGACGGCGTTTCCGAACCCCAGCGTGCCGAGCTGCGTGCCCAGGACATCCGGGCCATGATCATCAGCGGTCCCACCCACGACAACGGCTCATGGACCGTCTGGGGCCACGACGGCCGGTTCCGATCCTTCCCGTGACTCGCCAAAAAAACTTGCGCCATCGACGCCAGCCGCTAAGCTAACCACTGGCAATGGCGGGGTAGCCAAGTGGTAAGGCAGGGCTCTGCAAAAGCCTTATGCGTCGGTTCGATTCCGACCCTCGCCTCCAAAATCTCCAAAGCCAATAAAATCAAGGGGTTGCAGCTTTTTGGCATTCATCAAAACCGCCTAGTGCTAGCGTCTAGTGCTAACACCTCCGCCTAAATTCGCCTGTTTTTGCTGACGTGCACGGATGTTGGTTTGGCAGGAAAACAACCCTTTTAGCTAGCCTATAGACTAGCTTGAGCCGCTTGCTGCCCCCGGCGGCCAAGCTGGGCCCACCTCGGGGGGGATGTGGCGTGCCGGCGGCAACCGCCTCCATGCCACTCCTGCCCCCGCGGCGGTGGCCCCCCCCTTCATCGGCCATCGGCCATCCCGTCCCCGGGGCGCCGCCCGCCCGCGGAGATTCCTGCACGGGCGAGCCGCCACCCCCGGGCCACCCAGCCGGCAAAACAAGCAACCTAATTTCGCCCGCCGGCCACAGGGGGCAACCGGCCGCCCCCCCCTTCCTGCCGCTGTGCGATGATGGACTGCCACGCAAGATTTTGGGTTTTGCGCCCAAATCTGCAGGTGTTGGCGGGGGTGGGTTCACTTGCGCTAAGTCGCAACTGCACCTAGTCGCAAGCGAAAAGATGTTCGATTATGTGCGCGATGAAAGCGAACATTATCAAAACACCGAAACAGAGAATCACCCCCACCATTGCGGAGCGGTTGGCCGAGCGCCAGGGCGGCGGCATGACTGAGCCGGAGCGGAAAGCTTTTGCTGCCGAGCGTCGCACTGATTTGCCCGTGTGGATTCGCGCGCCAGCGAACGGCCAGGAGCATTACAGCGGCCTGACGCGCTCCAAGCTCTACGAGCTTTCATGGGCTGGGCTCATTCGTACCTCCAATCCTCGCGCGCCCGGCGCTGTGAAGGGGTGCAGGCTTTTCGACTTGGGGAGCATCCTCGATTACCTCGAACAAAACGTGGTTCCGCCCAAGGCGGCGGCTCCTGCCCAACCGGAGGGGGAATAGCCCATGCCAGCGAACACCTCCCAGCCCCTCGCAAACGCCTCTAGAACGCGTTCTAATGAGCCGCCCGCTATCCTGACACCCCCTGAGGGCTTGCGGCGCGTTCTAGAGCTCAAAAGTGCCCCCCACATGCACGCACGGATGGCCAAACGACTGGCTCAGACACCGCCCAGCCAGCGCGGATTGTTCAATCGAGTTTATGCGGGCTGGGCGACCCAGCGCCAGTGCATCAGGGCCATGTGCCTTGAGTGTTTGGGGTTTGATAAAGACGGCATTCGGAACTGCACCGCGCCCGAGTGCCCGCTCTACCGCTTTCGCCCCTACCAGAAATGAAACTAACCGCCTTATCCATCCCGCCGTGCCCCCTGCCAGGGGGGCGTGTGCATCGTTGGCTGCCATCGGCCGCGAATTATTGCCGCATCTTTGGGATGACGAAGGAGCAATCGGTCGCGTATCTAACCGCCAGGATGACTAGGCCACCATCCCCGTCCAGCGAGGTGCAGTCGGCGGTTGAATTCGCGTATAAAGAGAGCTCAAGCGGCCCAGGTGTCAGCAAATCGCGGATGCCCGGCCAGTCCGCCCCAACCCCGCGAAAGCCCCTGCCCGAATACGACGAAAGCCAGCTACGAAAGGCGGCGGCCAGGATTCAAATGCCCCGCTCCTGGCGGCATTGGTTGTGGGAGCGGAGTGCCATCCGGCCAGACAGTCAGAATGCGGTTTCGTTCCTGGCCAAGCTGTTCGAGCCCGGCGAGACAGTGCTGGCATTCGATGAGATGCAAGCGCGGTATCCCAAATGGCAGCTCATAATCGAATCACCGACGATGGATTGCAGGGTGCCGCCGGAGATGCGCGCGGGCGGCCAAGGGCAGGGCATTTGGTATCTGTGCGCGCCTGTCGACGGCCAATGGCATCCGAATCCACGCGACGGCGGCAAACTATCTTGCCGTTCACAAGAGGCCGCCACCGCGTTCCGTTACATGGTGTGGGAGAGTGATGAAGCGCCGTTCAGTCTGTGGATGGCGATGGTTGTCCAAATCCCCGCCCGGATAGCCGCCATCTACACCTCGGGCGGCAAATCGGTGCATACACTGGTGAGGATTGACGCGGCCAGCAAAGCCGAGTTTGACGCCATCCGCGAGCAGCATATCCGGCCGCTGTGCAAGCTCGGTGGTGACGTGGCATGCCTGTCGGCAGTCCGGCTTACTCGATTGCCAGGTTGCCGGAGGCCGGCGAAAGGCGGCATCCAGCAGTTACTCTACCTCGCGCCGTCCGCGCCCAACAAAAGACTCATCGACTTGCCGGTTATCCAGACCCGCGGAGACGCGCTTGCACGGTGGCGCTCTATTCATCCCCGATGGAACAAAGACATGGAGGCGTTTCAATAATGATTCAGGAAATCGACTTCCCCGAGGCGCTCGCCCGAATTGCAGACATCGAGATTGAAGAACAACCTGCCGCGCCACTACCAGCAACGCCACAAGACGCCGCGCCGCAAGCGCCCGCGTTCCCGCCGTTTGAGTCTCTGGCGGAAATGGACGCCACCCCGCCGCCACCCCCCGTCCCGATCATCGACAATGTGCTGGCCTGTGGCGACATTATGATGTTGAGCGGGGCGTCCAAGACGAACAAGTCCTGGTGTCTATTGAACCTCGTGCTTGATGTTGCATCCGGCAGCGATTGGTGGGGGCATCCATGCCAGAAAACCAAAGTGCTGTATGTCAACCTTGAGCTAACCCGCTTTCGAATCAAGGAGCGCTTGGACAAGCTCCGCTCCACGCGCGGCGATAAAGCCGAGGTTGCCAATATGATTGTTTTCTGGCACCTCCGCGGGCAAGCGAGAGATTTTACATTTCTTAAACCAGAGTTATCCAAGCGGATGGAAGATGATTGTTTCGGGCTCATTATCCTCGACCCAGTTTATAAGTTGCTTGGCGACCGCAACGAGAACAGCAACGGCGAAATCACCGAGCTTTTGAACCAAATCGCGCAAGTGGCCGACCAGCAAAATGCGGCAATCATCCTCGCCCATCACTTCGCCAAAGGCGACCCATCCGGCAAAGCCGCCCAAGACCGCATGTCCGGCGCAGGAGCCTGGATGCGCTACCCCGATAGCTCCGTCATCCTGACGGCACATGAGGAGCCAAATTGCTTCACCGTCACCTCTATCCTGCGGAACCATCAACCAATCGAGGATTTTGTTATGGAATGGCAATATCCGCTCATGCAGCCGCGGCCGGATTTGGATGCCGGCCGAATCAAACGACATAATACCAGTAAAATTATGCCAGATTCGCAATTCATCGAAATATGCCTGTCCAAAGACGGCCAGCGGCACAAAGAAGTCATCGCCAAGGCAGTTGCAGCCGGCATCAAAGAATCAACCGCTGAGGCGTATTTGAGGCGGTTGAAACAAGAAAAGAAGGTAGATTTTGTGGCCGGATTGTATAGCCGAAAACCCGACAATTTCACCTTACCTTAACCTATAGTAGTTTAAGGTTAAGGTGAAACTCAAATGCAGGCAGTATGAATCATATCTATAGAATATCCGGCAGCCTCCTATTCTATAGACATGAATTTCAAACTGCCAATAGGTTTAACCCAGAAAAATGAAAACCAAAACCCAGGCAAGGGCGGATGACGACAAATGTGGCGCCTGTTGTTGCGCTGGAGTCTGGTTTGTGGTGGGTTCACCGGTGGTAGTGGGGGTGTGGGGGGCGCGATGGTATGGTAGTTCAACTGAAAATCGAGACTGGAGATAACCATGAAGATGAATACCAAAGTTGAATCTGAGGTGAAAACCGATGAGCAAATTGCGGAGGAATTCACTGAAATGGTGTTGATTACAACCCGCCGGCGGCTGGCGATTTGGAGCCTGTTCCCAGATGCCAAGGTCATCCGCTTCCGAAAGGTGGGGAAACCGGCCACCCGTGTGGTGGTGTTTGCCTGGGATTCGCCCAGCCACCACCACGAGACTCACTTCGTTCCGCTTGAGGAGGTGGATGCCATCGGAATTGAAATACCAGAGGAGAGGGTGTTTGAGGAGTTAGCTAAGTATGGCGCGAGAGACGAGCAGGATGGCGTTCTTGCCAAGGATGAGGGTGGGGGTATGGGTATTGCCAACCCGGCTCGTCTAATGCAATTTTAGACTATGGCGAAGCGTATTTCGAAGGCGGTAATCGAATCCTGCCGGCGCGAGTATCTATCTGGGTTGTGTACAAACCTATCTGAGCTTGCAGCGAAATATAATTTGAAGTTCAAATCATTGGAGTCGATTGCATTACGCCAGCGGTGGAAAGCTCAACGCAACCAGCCGATGGCATTACCGGAGCAGCCAGTTGAAGGAGTGTTGCAGGTGAATGAAGGTTCGGTAGAGGAATGGGCCAGGGAAATCCGTGCGAAAGCTCGGACCTTCGTCCATGGCGCTGCAGGATTGGTCGAACAGCTAATTGACGATGCCTCTGCCCTCCGCCCCCTCGCGCGGCAGAACCTTTGCGACTTCAGCCAGTTGGTTTCTGCAACTTCGGCGGTCGTAGCCTGCGGTCGGTCGCTGCACAATCTCGATGCCGCGCCCGTGCAGATACAGGGCAGCAACGTGGGCATTGTGGTGGGCGAGCTCGAAGGCCTCTGCGGATTAACCTCAGATTTGGCCGAAGCCAGCCCGGCGGCGGGGCCGACACCCAAGGGGGCGGGCTCGGCCCCGGCCGCCATCCCGACACCCGCGCTCCAAGGTGCGTTAGATGTTTAGCGGTCGCGGATGCTGTCACCAACGCACTCAGCGGTTACGGCGGCCGCGTCGGCCAGGATGATGCACCGGTGCTTACTGTCCCCCCGGTGGTTCCACTGCGCGAGTGTCTTGAATGACACGATGAAACCTTTGATGCTCATCGGGGATTTTGTCAAAAACGCACTGTTTCGTCCCCGTCCCCAAAATAGGCGCTCCGAGCGGGGTCCAGATATTCGTGGTAAGGTCCGAGCAATACTCGACTTGATATAGAACGTTCGATGCAGTCTGCCAGCAGATTTCCACTTCTGAGCAGCGGATGGTAAGCTCAAAGCCCTGAAATTCAAAAGCAAGGTCGTCCATCACGAGATCATCTCCAAAGTTGACAGCGTCGTCGCGAATCTCAATGGTCGCGTTCGTTGCAACCCCCGACCCCCAAGACACGACATAATTCGTCCAGATTCCATGCACGTGCGGCACGGGTAGCGAGCCGCCGATGCGAACACCGTTGATGAGAACGCTCAGAACCGGCGCCCCTGAGTCGGGGCTTACACCGTTCCAGTTGGCCGCCCAAACAGAGAATGCATAAATTGACTTGGGCTGCACTGCAACCGACTGGCGCCAGACAATCCGCGCATGGTCAAGGGCACCGTTGGCCGCCAGCATGTATCCCGAGCCGGTTGTGTGGTCGGTCATGGAAAAAGCCTCCGGATGGCTATCGCGTGGATTTCTTACAACATCGTATGTTCCGGCGGCGAGGTTGCCAGGGGAATAGGTGTAGTCACTAGCGAATCCCGTGTGGCCAGCCTCGAAGTCGCCGTTCACAAGCAAGTTTGCGGGCTGAGCGTGCAAGGAGATGAGTGCAGCCAAAAATGTGGCTGTTGCGGTTGCTACAATGGTCGTTGTTTTCATATTCTGATTTTGTGCTCAAGGTTGCTATTTGTGGTGTGGTGTCATATGTGATTACCGTGATGGCGTATGCAACTGCTTAGGCCAGAATGTAAAGTTCCCCTGCTTTCTCGAATGATGTGAAATGTCTTCCCGGCATCCTAATCAACCCCATCCGGCGGATTGCCCGTTTTACATCATCGATTCCTACCTCTTTGGATTGAACTGGATTCACGTTCATCAGTTTTTGAATCAAGCCTGATGAGCAGTAGCACAAGCCGGCTGGATACATGCCCTTTTTTGCGGTTTCCGGTTCGGGCATCCAATTCGCCAGAATGAATGCGTGGATGCGGTTCAAGGGCGGTTCATATTGGGCTTGTTTCCGCGCCAGCAACCGCCCAAGCCGAATCACACAGTCGGAATCATCCCGATCAAGTGCAGCTTTGAATTTTGGCTTTAGCAGTTTCCATCGCACGTCCTGCGGCATCAGTATGGCGTGTTTGCATCCAGGGCAAAGGTGGCGGCGCACCTTGTTCAATCCAAATCCGTCATCAGCGTATCTGATGAAAGCCGCATCAAAACTTTTGCGGACAGCTTTAAGGTCGTCCTCGGTGATTCGGGGTGTTATTTCGGAAAACAGCTTGCCGCATAATTTGGGGATATTGGGAGGAATCCAATTCATACGACACTCGGCAGCTTGGCGACAGCGGACTTCAGGGTGGCGAGCTCGGCATGGCTGTAGCCGCGGTGAACCTCGGCCGACTTGTGCCCGGTGAGTTTCATCCTCAACTCTGGCGACACGCCCGCGTTCAAGAGGGCGCTGGTGAATGAATGCCGCAGAGCATGGAACGAGCGTCGGCAAATCATGCGCTTGCCGCCGCCTTTCACTGGCATCGTGTCCACGCCAGCCTTGCGCGCGACACGCTTGAAGCCTTCGGACAAGCCATGCCGGCCACCAGGGCCCAGCTCGGCCATGTGCGGCATGACAAATTCGGCGGCTGTATCAGTGCCGGCCAATCCTTCGAGGTGCTGCAGCAACGCGGGATGTAGCGGGACAAGTAGCTTGGCGTCCGTCTTGCCTTGCCGCAAGCTCCATGTGCCGGCGGCCAGGTCCACGTCAGCCCAAGCCATCTTGGTGCAGTCGGTGAGCCGCTGCCCGGTGTAATAGCCCACCAGGATGAGCGTGCGCCATTCAGGCTCGGCGGCGTCCATCAGCATCTTCACCTCGGGGGCGGTGAATATGACACGCTCAACGCCTTCTGCGCTGGGCAGGTCTACCGCCTCGGCCGGGTTGGTCGTGATGAGCCCCTGCCGCCGCGCACGATTCAAGACTGCACGGATTATCTTGCCATCCAGATTCACAGTGCCGGGGGCCAACCCGGCATTCAGTCTCTTGCCAATAAACGTCTCGATTTCGGCCGGGGCCAGGCTTCCCAGCGGCTTTGAGGCCCGGCTGCCGAGGTGCGCGAGGAATTCCCGCACTACCTTGCCGTATCGGGCCGCTGTGCCGGCGCGTTTGTGGGCCTCTTGGTTCTGCAGCCACCCCTTGAAATGGGCCTCAATGCTTGGCGTGCGGATGCCATCGCCTGTCCCTGTCCGCTCCAGAATGCTATTCACAACCTTGCGGGCTTGCGCCTCGAACAGCATTCCGGCCACGGCCTTGCTATCGGCTTCTGCATACTCGATGGCCAGCGCCATAGCTTTTGTGCGGTCTTTAAGCTTGGTGCTGCGGAGTATCAGCTTCTTGCCGCCCTTGCCATCCGCGCCCATCCAAGCGGCATACCAGAAGGGCGAGCCGGGGTGTCTCACTACAGTAGGCATATCTGGTGTTAAATGTAATGTTAATGTGCACCTCTGTCAAGCAAGTTCAAATATGCTGATTTTATTGGGGTTTTCGCATACTCTATGGCTGGGATAGAAGCGTCGGTTCGATTCCGACCTCCGCCTCCAACTCCAACGGTTTAGTCCTCAATGAGTTGCAGATTCCAGAGACGGCAAGTGCCAGTGAAAGTGTCAGTGAAATCAAAACCGGGGCACTACCCGATCATCACCCCGGCACTACTCGGCAACCACTGGTAATGGCGGGATTCGCAGCCCGCCGCGTGTAGCGGATACACCCGACGCCACGCGAAACTCCATAGGCTCCGGCGAAAGAATCGAGCCTATGAAACGCCGGTTTATCCTCTACCGCCGCAAGCGCGGCGGCATGTTCTACCTCGAAGACACCGAGACCCGAAAACAGGAGAGCCTCGGTACCCGCAACCGTCCGGAAGCCCTGGCCCTGCTGAATGCCCGGAACGAATCTGTCCGCCAACCGCAGCTCAACCTCCACATCGCCCGCACCTACCTGGCCGCGTCTGATCCCGGAGCGATCGAGCGCCCCTGGCGCGTTCCCCTCGAAGAAATCGGAAAGACCAAGAAGGGCGCGACGCGCGACCGCTGGCTGCGGGTGCTGAAGGACCACGCTTTCGATCTCATCCGCGATCTGCCCCTGCTCGAAACCCGTCCTGAGCACCTGCTGAAGGTGATGGAGGTTGGCACGGTTTCGACCAACGTTTTCCTTCGCCGTGTCCACAACTTCGCGCTGGACATGGGCTGGCTCCCCTGGCCTTTGATCCCGAAGAAGCACTGGCCCAAAATCACCTTCCGGGAGAAGCGCGCCATCACGCCCGAGGAGCACCAGGCCATTCTCGACCACGAACCGAATTCCGACCGGAAGGCATTCTACCGACTCTGTTGGTTGCTTGGAGCATCACAATCTGACGTAGCCTTCCTCGGCGCCGAGAATGTGGATTGGCCAGCGCGGGTCATCAGCTTCGCCCGAAAGAAGACGCGGACGGTTTCGATGATCCATTTCGGCGACGAGGTTGAAGCCGTTCTCAGAACGCTTCCAACGACCGGGGCGTTCTTCCCGAAACTGCGGAAACTGAATTCCGGGCATCGCGCGACCGAGTTCACCCGCGTCTGTCATCGTGCCGGGGTGCATGGCGTGACCCTCCACTGCTACCGTTACGCCTGGGCGGAGCGGGCAAAGCAGTGCGGCTACCCGGAGCGGTTTGCGCAGGAGGCCCTTGGCCACAACAGCAAGGCGGTGCATCGCGCCTATTCGCGCAAGGCCAAGGTGAAACTGCCTTCCCTGGAGAACTACGAAAAACAGGCGGCTGCCGGGAACGTTATTCCGTTCCAACCGGCGCCGGTGCCGGCGGCAGAGCCGCAGCCTTCTCGACCGCAGGTGCACCTCGCCTGATTGCCTTGCCTCTCGTGACACCGCCACGTCCGCAGGCTGCCCGCTTGCGGGCGTTTTGTTGTCGCCAATAGTCCGCGATGGCATCCGTCGCACGGGCAAGCCACTTCTCGTCGCGACGCAACTGGTCCAGGGTCTGCGTGGCAAAAAACTTGGCGGCGTTGCGTGCCGGGTGCCCGAGCGGCTTGAGCAGGCCCTCGCCGACCAGCATGGCGATCTCGTGCGGATCGAAGCCGAGGTACCATGCCGCCTGAGTCGCGTTCAACCGCGCTGGCGCGATTTTCCAACTCATGAACTCCGCCTGCTGCTCGTTACCGTTCATGCCAGGAAGAATAGGCCAATCTGGGGCAAGAAGTGGTGTATCGCAGACACGCGCGGAACCCTCGCCGCGATGCGCTTCTTGTCGTTGGAGTCCAGGAGTGGCGTGCATGTGGTTGGTGCCAAGCGACAAATTCCATACCCACAGGCATTCGCTTTCATGTAATCGCGTCACCATCGATGACGGGCAATCAGCCACCTGCAAGAACGCAAGACAGCAAAGGTGGCCCTTTGATCGCTTACCGCACAATCGCCGAGGCAAAGCCCCCATCGCATTCTTGACACCAAACACAGAGCGTTCCCGATGTTCCCACGATCACGCCGATCAAGAAATGAATCTCAAGCCGGCTTGTCCGGAAAAGATCTCGAAACATCTTGCGGTCCTCGCCCGAGGGAGAGGGAGTCGGCTCAGGATGTGTGTGCCATTCACCGAGGTAGTTCACGATTCCGCCAGTCTCGTAATAGACGTCGTCCACGAACTTCTGAGCGTCGCCACGATGTCGTTTGAGCCAGAAGCGTCCTGCGCGATTTCGACGCGAGGGCTGCATCGGGTGAGAGATGACCCAAACGTCGTCCTTTCGCAGAAATCCAGCCAATACACCTCCGGTCTCAAAAGCGAATCTCAACTGAACGTGGCGACGCAGGAATCCGATAGTGGCCTCTGGCAATTCGATGGGGCCGGCAGGCTGAAGGCAAATCCTCATCCGAGGATCTCGAGGGTTTCCCACTGGTTGCAGCTCTCCGCTCGCCAACGGAGTATCTGCAGTTCCTGGGGGGGCTGATTCAGCCATCCTACGACTTTGCGGGTGGCTACCGCGGCAAACGCGGCCAAGTCGATGGCCGAGTAAGGCGTGAACGTGAACTGGCACGCGTGTTCGTGACACACTTCCTTGTCGGGATCCCCTATCAGTCTGTGAACGTAAAGGTAGCGACCATCTGCTCCCGGGCCATGCAGGTCGGTGAGAGTATGCGAGTGAAGCGCGGGCTGGTAAATAACATGACATCCTCGCAACCCGGACTCCACCCAAACGAAACAACAGGCGCCAATCCGGCCTCGTCTGCAGAGCTCAGAAAGCGTCATGTCCGTGTTTGTCTCCCCTGTGGCGATGAGATTCATCGCGCTTCCGAACTCCGCGAGTTTCTTGATACCTTCTGGACGCCGCACGTCCGACACAAATGATTCGACATTGCTCTCGGGGAAGCGTTGTCTGAGCCGCGAACAAAGCTGGCTGGCCTTAGGCAAGAAAAGCCCCGTTGCATCAAGGATGTGCCGGGCGAGGTTGGCTGACTCAAGTGACTCCTTGTCTACAAGCAGCATCCGCTGGACCCCCGATCGAACAAGCAGATCAGCCATAAAGCTTCCGAGCGAGCCGCAACCGACAAGGGCGACTGCCTTGTCCATCAGGCAGGTGTTTGCACCGGGTCCCTCGATCCGTCGAAGCAGTCTCTCCGTACGTAGACTGTCGATAGCACACCTGTGAAACCGTGAGCGAAGCGGCAGATTGACCAAGCGCTCCTCGTTCTGACGTCGGTCTTTGGCGATATGGAGCGGATCTTGGAGAAGTCCTCCGAGCCATGCTTGGCCATTGCTCGTTTCACATCTTGCGAGAACAAAGACGGTAATCATTTTCCGCGAATGGTCGCGCTGCGACAGGATGTCAGCCAACAACGCACAAGACTGTCTCCAGGACGCCTCTTGGCTTATCGTCCTCGCGGGGTCGTTGAGAAAATCGATAAGGTGCGCGCGCGGGACGTCCAGCACTAAACCGACCTGCATGCCGTCGCGGATCCCGCTCGGCATAGGCCCAAGGAAACTGACCCGTTTCTTCGTGGCTTTGTTTATCGCCTCGGCCAAGTCCACGTGCACAATCCGATGGGACTCCAACGTCGCATCAGTCAAGAACAGGATCGGCTCACTCCCGCCCCAATATGCAACCAGTTCTTGTTCGACCTCGGTCAGAAATTCATCCGGTGGGTACTGCGTCTCGACCACCTTCTGCGCGTTTTGTAGGACCGCGACGATCTGGGCTGCGGGTCGAAATGGGTTCACGACCGCACCGATGGGCAGCGTGCAAATCTGCCCGTCTCGATTAACGTGAGGGACGACGCATTTGGGGAGGTCCGTGGCCTTGAAGTATACAATCGGACGTTCATCCGGGAATTCAACCGAGAGGTAGAGAATGACTTCGGTCACGCCATTCCACTTCACCGGAACCAGGTAAGCCTGTCCCAACGCGGTCCGAAGCTCCGGGGGCAACTCCGGATCCCCGATGGCCACCCGTCGCGCGCTCAACTGCTGGAGCAGTGAGGTGACTTCGTCCAGTGGATAAAGGCCCTCCATTATGCCGCCTTGCCGGACGTCCCGATGACCGCAGGCGCCGACCAAGGCTTCTTTGCCTCAGACAGGTCGCTGGGCTCTGGAGCCTGGAACCGATCACCAAAGAGATCGCGCCAGATTCGCTGTGCTGCGCCTGGATCACCTTCGTTCAGCGCCCTCCGTCCTTGAATGGATATCTCGTTCAGCTTCTTGATTAGGTGGTCGAGGCGTCCCGGACTGTAATTCTCGAAGATGTTGTCTTTGGGTATGACGGGGCGCCGGACGGGGTTGCCGGTGCCGGAGCGATACGCAGAGAGGCGGTCGCGTATTCCCTCGGCCGTGAGGACGAATGCCCGATCGTGGCGGTCCGGCGAAAGCGCCGAACAGTCCAAAATGCAAACTGTGAAGTGGAATCCGCTGGGCATTTTCTCGCCGCCCTTGGTTCCCTGGTAATCCGACCAGCCCTTGAACAGGCGCACTAGCGCCCTGATTTGATCATTCGACTTCGCCTTATAGTGACTGATGAAGCCCTTTTGGTCGCTCGGTTGCCAGCCGCTCACCCGATGCGCATAAAGCCGGGATCCGTCCGTCCTCTTGCGGTAAATGGCAAGGTCGATATGGTGGGCGGGCGTGCCGTCGGCAGCGGCCTTATACTGAACACGGACGCAGGTATCCTTATGCGGTAGCGGGATGGTGGTCTGGCCCTGGACCGCCTCGCTTACTAAGCGGAAGGCCTCGTCCACCGCGACAGGCTCGTTATCGCCCCAGTGAACCAAATAGACCCCGTGATCAAGGTCGAAGTCGTCCGAGATCGGCCGGTTTTGGGTGTTGATGGCGTAGGACCCCTGCGACTCGTATTCGGGGACCCCTCTTCCCTCGTCCTTGAAGCGGCTGCTGATGCGTGTCAAGAGGGCATCGCGGGAAGTGCGAAGTTTTCCCTCTTGGGTGTCGGTCAGGTTCAGAGCGCCCAGGTAATCGATGAACGATGGATGACAGTCGGCCATATCAATTCCTTTAGTTGTGGAGTGTAATCGGTCTGCGAACGGTTTCGAAAAAGTAACGAACAGCAGGATCAGTAGCTGCCGATTGCCCGTCCATCATCCCGTACCCCTCGAGTTGTTTCAACTTGTGCGGGCGGGCATCAGCCAGGTTAAAGGACAAGAGCTCGCTATCCGGTGTCGCCCGGCTCTTGCATCGCATTGCGTCGACCCGGCAGTAGTGGACAAACGCGGGCGTGAATTCCTTGAATATCGTCACGGCGCGCTCGGCAAGCGCCGTCTGCCCATCCATCAGGACATTCAGAAGCGGAATGTTGTTCGCCTGAGGAACTGCCCAACCAAGAGTTGATCGATTCAGTCTTGTTCCGTGGGAGAGCCAGCGCCTTCGGAACCCCTGGGGAGAACCATAGGAGCCGAGCGACAGCATGGCCAACTCGTTGAACTCGTTTCGCTCGCTTGCTGGACCCACGAAGATCCTGAATGCCTCGAACGCGCCTAGGAGGGCTGGATTGTTTGCGACGAGGCCACCGTCTGCATAGAGTCCGTTTCTTGCGTCCGGCGCCGGTACAATGGGGAAATATGTCGGAGCTGCCGCAGAAGCCAGGGCTATATCGACCATACGCGAGTCCCCGTCGTAGTAAATCCGTGAATGCCTGGTCTTAAAAATGCGGGGAGTGTAGTTTCCGAGGTTAGTGACGGGGACAAGCAGGTAGTTGTTGGCTTCTGAGAAAGTTCGTTCACCCAAGAGATCTATGACCGCCTGACGCAGGTCCTTGGCCCGATAGCGCGCGGAGAACAGGAGTTGCCGCACGCTGTAGAACGCTTGAGAGAGTCTGCATTGATCGCTGAAGATCTTCGGACCTTTCTTGACGTAGGTGTCGGCGATCTCGTCGCATGTGCGACCGGCCGCCAGCCCTAAGGCAATCAGAGCTCCGGTTGACGTGCCGCAGATCAGGTCGAAGTAATCCCCCAGCCGCGCGTGACCTGACGTTTTTGCGAGGGCATGTTCGAGCACTCGCAACATCGTTGCGGTGTAGACACCTTTGATCCCGCCACCGTCGATGGAGAGCACCTTGAAAACACCCGTGCTCATTCTTCCGAGTGCGCCAGCCATAAACGCCTTGTGTAGTTCAGATCGAGAGTTGTTTTCCCCTTCTCTGCCGCGGACCGTGAACCGACGATCCATTCGCCGTGGTGCCTCCAAGACCCCACATGCCAGGGCTCTATGGCCCTGCGTTGATCCGGGGTCGCCACATCCTCCCGCGCTTCGGATCTTGTTCGGTATGACATTTGTTATATCGCAGATTGACATTTACCGCGATATCTGTCAAGTTCCAGATCGTGACGGCCGAACAGGTCAAGAACTTGAGGAAACAGCTTGGGCTGTCGCAGGAGGCTTTTGCCGAGCGCTTGGGGGTTTCGTTCGCCACGGTGAACCGCTGGGAGAACGAGAAGGCCAAACCGCAGAAGGGCCGGATTGCCCAGATGCAGGGGATGCTCGTTGGGAGCGATCGCGAGGCTGCAAAGCAACTTGTTCTGGAGGAAGTGGCCCCGAGCCTCAACTTCGAAGGTGAGCCGGAAGCCATCAAGCTGGTTGTGGATGCCCACCGGCTGCGCAACGGACACCAGTTCAACAAGGCCTACGGCCTTGAACTTTCCCGGGTTGTGCCGCTACCCCATCAACGCGTCGCGGTGTATGAGCACATGCTGCCGCAGAATCCACTGCGGTTTCTTCTGGCTGACGATGCCGGTGCCGGGAAAACAGTGATGACCGGCCTCTACATCCGCGAAATGATCAACCGTGGCCGGTTGCGCCGGGCTCTGATCTGTTGCCCGGCCGGCCTGACTTGGAACTGGCAACGTGAACTGCGGAACTTCTTCGACCTGGAGTTTCGCATTCTGCGCGGCCAAGACTTTCAAACCGGGGATCCTCTCCTGGACGAGCACGGGCTCTTCATCATCAGCGTGGATACCGCGGCGACCGAAGCGATTCGCGAACGGTTGCAGAGTGCGAGCGGCGGCGGCTTCGACCTGGTGGTCTTCGACGAAGCCCACAAGCTTTCTTGGACTGACAGTCGGAGGCTGGACACCAAGACCCGACGGTATCGGCTGGCCGAGACGCTGGCGAAGTCCACGCACCTGCTTCTGTTGACGGCCACGCCGCACATGGGCAAGCCGTTTCCCTACTTTGCCCTTTGGCGTTTGCTGGACTCGAAAATCTTCTCGACGCTGGAGGCGTTGGGGGCGGTGGCCCAGGAAAAACGAAGAGCCTTTTTCATCCGACGGCTAAAGGAGGAGATGATTGATTACAGCGGGCAGCCGATCTACAAGCCGCGGCTGTGTCAGACGGTGAAGTTTGAGCTGTCCAAGCCGGAGCAAGACTTCTACGAGGAATCCTCGGACTATCTACGGTGGAGCTTCGAGACGAACCGGTCTTTGAACCGCAACGCGGCAGCGATGGTGGTGGCGGTGCTGCAGCGACGGCTGGCCAGTTCCACGTATGCGATGGTTCAGTCGTTGAAGCGCCGTCGAGAGCGCATCGTGAAAGAGGGGCCGGCGGAGAGCCTGCCGCATCCCGAGCGTTTGTTGGAACTGCTGGACACGGCGACCGCCGACGAATCGGAGCCCACGGAAACCGGGGCTGAGAGCCAGGAGCGGCTTGAAGAACAGGCGATGGCGCTGGCCCATCCGCAGACTGAGAAACAACTGGAGACCGAGCTACGCTACCTGGGCGCCACGATCGGCCAGGGTGAGGCGATCCTCGGCAAGCAATGCGAGACGAAGTTCCTCAAGCTGCGGGAGCTGGTGGACTCGGCGGAGTTCCAGCAGGAGCGGCTGCTCATTTTCACAGAGCACCGGGACACGCTGGAGCATTTGCAGCAACGCTTCGAGGCGCTGGGCTACACGGGGCAAATCGCGGCGATCCACGGTGGCATGGACGTGGAAGAACGCGAGCGGCAGCGGGTTTTCTTCATGCCGCCCGCGGAACGACGCCGGCAGGACCTGCCGAATCCGGACGCGCCCAGCGCGCGGATCATGTTGGCGACCGACGCGGCGGGTGAAGGCATCAATTTGCAGTTCGCCTGGCTGATGGTGAACTTCGATGTGCCGTGGAATCCGGCTCGGCTGGAGCAGCGGATGGGACGGTTGCACCGCTTCGGCCAGCGCCATGACGAGGTGCGGATCTTCAACTTCGTGGCGGCGAAGACCCGTGAAGGCGACGTGCTGGCGACGCTGCTGGCCAAGCTGGATGAAGCGCGGCGGGAGCTTTGCACGGACAAGGTGTTCGATGTCGTGGGGCAGCAACTTCAGGAACTTTCGATTCGTGACCTGCTCCGCGACGCGCTGTTCGAGACGGCGCCCTACTCGGCACAGAAGCAGCTTGATTCCTTGTTCGCCACGCAACGGCTCCGTGCGGCGGTCGAGGAACAGCGCCGCCAGGCCTCCGCTTTTGGCGACGTGGCGAAGCGGCTGGGGCAGCTCAACACGGAGATTGAGGTCGAGCGCTTCAACCGGCTGCTGCCTGCTTACGTCCAGAATTTCGTTGAGAAGGCTGCGCCCCGGCTAGGCTTCGAAATCGAAGGGGACTTAAACGATCGAGCGCGGCTGAACCGTTCGAGTGGCTCCACATGGATCGAATCCCTGGCGAGCCACTGGCGGGGTGGCCTGCCGCCCTATGTGTCCGTGCGGCGCGACGAAGGCCCGGGCAACGGCGCGGCGCCCACGGCCTTCCTGCGACCCGGAGAGCCGCTGTTCGACGCCCTCTGCGATGAGATTATCCGGCGGTTTGCCGTCGATTCCCGGCGAGGAGGGTTCTTCCTCGATCCGGCGGCGGAGCGTCCCTATTTCGCGGCGGCCTATGTCTGCCAGTTGGGCGAGCGTTCGCTTCGCGCTGGCGACACGAAGCCGCGCCTGATGGAACGCCGGCTTGTGGGCCTGCGCTGGGACGGGAGCGGCGAATTTGGGCCCTGCGCGCCGAACCACTTGCTGGCGCTGGTGGGCGCGCCACCAGCGCTGGCGTGGAAAGCAGGGGCCTTGCTCCAGGCTCCCATCGAGCAAGTACAACGGGCCGACGCGCACGCCCGGATGGTGGCGGAAACGAGTTTCTTGCAGCAGGCCCGGGCGGTGGTGCAGGCAGAGTCTTTGGCGCGGGTGGAAGATCTGCAGCGCGGTTTTGACTTCGCTGCCGGAGAAATGGCAGAGCGGCGCGTGGAATTGAGTCGCCGAGCACGGGAGGGTGACGCCCAGGCGGCACAGCAACTGGAACTGATCAAGCGCGAGCAAGGCCGGATTGAGCAGGACAAGGCGGAGGCCCTGCTCTATGAGCATCGCCGCGGGGACCTGCTGGACATCATAACCCTCGATCGCATCGCCGCGGCACTGGTCATCCCGGACCGAAGCCCGGAGGCGGTGGAAGGCTACGACAAAAACATCGAGGCCATCGCCATGCGAATTGCCGTCAACTACGAGGTAGACCGGCACCGGGCCAAGGTGTTCGACGTGTCGGCTCCGCACCTGGCGCGTGGCTACGATTTGGAGAGCCACCGGGCCAACGGTGAGAAGATCGTCGTCGAGGTCAAAGGGCGGTCTGGACGAGGGGCAGTGCATCTGACGGAAAACGAATGGCCAACGGCGGCGAACGTGCGGGACAAGTACTGGCTCTACGTCGTCACCGATTGCGCGACCGAGCCCCGGCTCTACCGGGTGCAAGACCCGGTTCGGCTCGCGTTCAGGACGCGACAGAGCTTCACCTTGAACATCGGGGACATCATCAGAGAGGCGGAGAACGACCAGTAGTCCAGTGGAACCGAAACGAGAGTATCTATCATGAAAGTTGTTGGCATCGACATAACAGGTGGAGATGTGAACTGGATCGGACTGGAGGGAACGCAAGCACGCGGCCAGGTTTTCCTGATGACCAAGAACAAACTGCCGTTCCCGACTTCCCACGATACAGACTATAGGAATCTGGTTGCTTTGAAGGCCCTCATAGGACTAAGCCTTCAATCCGCAGGCGCGGAAAAGGTTGCGATTGTAAGAGCCGGAAAGGACTGCTCGCCACTTCGAATCAAATGCGAATTTGTGGTTGAACTTGCGTGCGACGAACTCAACATCCCGTGCAACCTCGTAGCCCCCCAGACAATTGCGGCCGCACAGAAGAGGAAAGTCCCCCTCGTGACTGGCTCCTCATTGGCCACTGCCTTTAACAGCGGCGCAGCGATTTCTCCACAGTACCTCGAGAAAGCCGCCTACTGCGCTTGGACGGCCCTCCCAGGAGGTGCCCCGTGTTAGAAATCATCGAGGCACTTGGGAAATTCGATAATCTCGAAGAAATCCGCGAGGGGGCGAACTCTTATGCATTTTCGGCACGGCACCGGCATCTCGATCAGCCTCGGTTTCTCAAGCTCATTTATCTTCCGGAAGACGACCCCGACAGCATACTTCGCGAGCCAAAAACCCTAGTGGCAGCGCTTGAAGGAGGGCCACCCTGCGAGAACATTGTGAGACTTTTCGATGCCGAGGTGGTTCCAATCAATGGGGACGACTATGTCCTGCTACAACTCGAACTGATTGAAGGCCTCAGTCTGCAACGGCAGCTAGAGCAGAGTCCCTTTGGCCAGCAGGACGCCGTCAGAATCACATCCGGAATCCTCAGGGGGGTTTCCCACCTCCATGCGAAACGACTCCTCCATCGCGACCTAAAACCGGCGAATATTCTTCTTAGCCAAGGCATTCCCAAGCTCGCCGATTTCGGATCGGTGGCATATCTGCGAGAAGGATTGACCTCGGTGTCCGCCTCCAAGCACTCCGACCTTTACGTCCCACCGGAAGGCTGGGCGAAACCGAGCCAGTATTCCTTTGTTTCGGATGTTTACCAAGCGGCTCTGGTCCTTTACCAACTGATCAACGGCTCGCTACCAACGGCAGGTGACCAATACGTCACGAAAGCAGTGCATCGGGAACTGGCGAAACAAAACACTCCGTACGACGGTTTGGATCCATATGAGAAGGGAGCCGCCGAGAAAAAAGGGCTGGCGGAGTTAACCAGCAAAGAACGGTTGTTGGGGCATGCGCTTGCTCCGCGCCCCTATTATTCTCCCAGCATCCGCCGGATTATCAACAACGCGACCCGAGCTGACCCCGCCCGGCGTATTCAGAGCGCATGCGATTTTCTGACTCGGCTTTCACAAGTGGATGTCCCGAATTGGATACCCGACGGGGATACTTTTACGGCAGCCAACTGGCGCGGATGGGACTGGAGAATCCGCGAACGCGGAGGCGCGCCAGGCAACGCCGTTCAGATAGAGCGCTCGCGTGTGTCGGCCAACAAATATCGTCGGCACGCGGAGCCCAACACCTTGGAAGGAGCGTTTGAATTAATCGAAGGAGTGCAATGAACGACCAACCCCGCCTCATTGAAGTCGCCTTCCCCCTTCGGCAGGCATCATTAGCCAGCATGCACGAGAAGAACGTGCGGCATGGGCACATATCGACGCTGCACATCTGGCCGGCGCGGCGGCCGCTGGCGGCCTGCCGCGCGGCGCTGCTCTGCACGCTCCTGCCGGACCCCGGCGATGCGCAGAAGCGCCAGGAGCTGTTGGACCTGATCGGCGGGACGGTGGTGAAGAAACTGGTGACCTCCGAGGATGACGACGGTAACTCGGTGTCCGAGGAAAAGGAAGTGGTGGAAGGCGGCGTGCTGGCGTGGGGGAACGAGAACGCGGTGGAGATGGACACCCTGCGCGCGGCCATCCGGGAGTTCTACGGTGGCGAGGCGCCGAAGGTGCTGGATCCGTTTGCGGGCGGCGGTGCGATTCCACTGGAAGCGATGCGGTTGGGGTGTGAGGTCACGTCGGCGGACCTGAACCCGGTGGCGTGGTTCATCCAGAAATGCACGTTGGATTATCCGCAGCGGTTCGCGGGGAAGAAATGGCCGCTGCCGGACTTCGTGCGTGATTGGCCGGATTTCGTCGAGGACTTCCTCGCCGGCAAAGTGAAGAAGCGCAAGGGCGAGCAGAAACCGCATTTCACGGACCCGCAGCAACGGCAACTGCTCCCGCTTCCGGATGCAGACCTGGCTTGGCATGTGCGCGCCTGGGGACGGTGGGTGCTGGAGCGTGCGCGGCAGGAACTGGCGGCCCGTTATCCGACCGTGGATGGCGAGCCGACGGTCGCCTACCTCTGGGCGCGGACTGCGCGTGATCCGGAAACGACAGGGCGCATTCCGCTGCTGAAGACGTTCTGGCTATGCAAGAAGAAGGGGAAACGAGCTGCCCTCTTGCCGGTCCCGAGGGCTGACGGCACGGGCGTGACCTTCAAACTGCTTCGCGAATCCGACCTGGCACAGCCTCAGAGGATAATTGAGGAGCACTGTTTCTTGCAGCGTTGGGAAGTGACTGCTGAAACGCTGGAGGACTTCTTGACGAAGGGAACGATGAACAGCGCGGGTGTTTGGAGCCCTTGTGCTGGGCGCCCTGGCGTTGTTGCGCTCACAAAGAATGATTTGCGGCGGCAGGGATTGCAGGGATTGCTCGGCGTACAGATGACCGCGGTGGTCGTCGAGAAACTGAAGCCGAACCGAAAACAAACATACAAGACCTATAGGCTTCCAAGCGACGCTGAACTGCGAGCCGCAGAGGTTGAGCCGGAAGAGCTCGAAGACTCATACTCATCGGTTCCTTTCGGAATCCCGCGCGAAAAGATCGTTGAAGATGCAAAGCGCAACACGTGGTGTGTTGGATACGGTTTTGATGAATGGCACAAGCTGTTCACGCCTCGCCAACTTCTCGCGATCTCGGTTTTCATCAGGCACAACCGTGAAGCCGTGGCTAGGGTTAAGACGGTGGACCCTTCCCTCGGGGAGGCGATGGCGGGCTTCCTGGCAGTCGCGCTCGATCGGGTAGTCGACCGCTCCAGCAACATCTGCCAATGGACTGTCGATTGGGACAAGATTCGGAATACCTTCGTTCGTTTTGCACTCCCTGTCGCTTGGGACTTCGCAGAATGTGTCACGACCGTCGAGGCGTCGGGCGGTTATCCTGGCCAACTTGAACTCGTTGCGAAGTTCGTTGCTGAAGCATCGGCACAATCTCTCGCCTCCACCGCAACCAGCGTGCTCCGGCGTTCGGCGATCGAGGCAATTCCAGATCGACTCTCGATTGTGGCTACCGATCCACCCTACTACGCTGCAATTGGCTATGCCGTCTTGATGGATTTCTTCCAAGTATGGCTGCGGAGGATGCTCTGGGACGTATCTCCGGAAATCAACGTGGCGTTTTCTGAGCCAACCTCTCCGAAATGGGATACAACAAAGAATGACGGGGAGCTGGTGGACGACGCTTCTCGGTTTGGTGGCGACAAGCAGCTTTCGAAGCGCACCTACGAAGACGGTATGGCGCGAGCGTTTCAAAATTTCTGCGAGGCTCTCATCGAAGGCGGGCGTCTGGTCATAGTCTTTGCCAATAAATCCGTTGATGCCTGGGAGACACTGGTCGGCGCGCTCATTCGCGGCGGAGCAGAGGTGGCGGCGAGTTGGCCGATTCAGACCGAGCGGGAAGGCCGCACGCGCGGCCAGGCCTCCGCCGCGCTCTCCAGTTCGGTGTGGATTGTGTGCCGGAAGCGGGCCAAGACCGCACTAGCCGGCTGGGAGGAGCCGGTGCTCGAGCGGATGAAACAAATCCTGTTCGACCGGCGGGAGGGGCTGGGCGGGAAGAACATTCTGCAATACTACTTCGACCTGGGCATCCGGGGGCCGGACTTCATCTGGGCGGCGCTCGGCCCGGCGCTCCAGGCTTACAGTGAGCATCCGCTCGTGAAGAAGACCGCAGGCGGCGTGATGAAGGTGGAGGATTTTCTCACGGAAGTCCGGAAGCTCGTGCTGCAATTCGCCCTGGGTGAACTGCCGGGCTTCCGGGAACTGCAACGCGAGACCCAAGGCCGCGGCGAAACGGTCTCCTTGGACCCCGTGACGCAGTATTACCTGCTGCACCGGGCCTATTTCGGGCTGAAGTCCGCGCCCGCCGGGGCCTGCATCCTCTACGCGAACGCGTGCGGAAAGGACGAGACGGAACTGAAGGTGGTGTGGAACATCCTCGAACAAGGCGGGAAGTCCGGTCCGGGCAAGAAAGGCCGTCCGCGCAAGGACGAAGAAGAAGGCGAAGCGGAAGAGGCGAGCGAGGAGAGCAGCGGGAGCGAGTATCGGCTGCTCGATTGGTCGGAGCGGGTGGACCGCGAGGACCTGGGCCAAAGCCGGGGCGGTCTGGCCTCGCCTCTGGTGGACAAGCTGCACCGGCTGATGGCGCTATTCCAAGAGAACCGGGCCGCAGACGTGCAACGGCTTTACGACGAATGGGGGATGGCTAGCGAACAGGCTTTCCCGCCGCTGCTGCAGGCCATCCGTGAGCTGGCCCTGCAAGATGGGAACGAAACGGAACGGCGGCTCGTGGAGGCGCTGGCCACACAACTGAAACTGACCCGGCGGCAAGTGGTGGAAGATGGGGTGATGAAGGAAGGGCCGTTCTTCCCGTCCATTGATGAGGCGACGCGGACGAAGGTGAGCTACCGAAAAGAGAAGAAATGATCACATGGCTAGACACGTTCTGAAACCCTGGAAAGAGGTCTGCATCCTGCGGGATGAGATCCGGACGAAGACGCTGACGATGGCCGATTTCGCGGTGGACCTGCACCGCGTCATCTTCGAGCCGGGTGGCGGCAAATACTACACCGACCCGGAGGCGTTCTTTGCGACCAGCTACGCCACGCCGAACTTGCGGCGATTCTGCCGAGACGTGTTGCGGCGGCTGGCCAAGGAGGATGGCGGCGAGCCGATCATCAATGTGGCGCAGACGTTCGGCGGAGGGAAATCGCACACGCTGACGACGCTTTACTACCTGACGACGTTGGGCGCGAAACTGCCCCGCAAGGCCACGGCGGTGGAACACATCATGGCGGAGGCCAAGCTGGAGAATCCACCGGCGGCGGTGGTGGCCTCGGTGTCTTTTGACTGGGTGGATTGGAAGAAGGGCGGCAGGGCCAAAGCGCCGGACGGCAGGGAACGGTTCTTTCGGATGCCGTGGAACCTGATTGCTTGGCAACTGCTGGGCCAACAGGGGCTGGATATTCTCGGGCGGGATGAATCCCAACCCGATTACGACACGCCGCCTGCGACGCCGCTGTGGGTGGAAGTGCTGGCGGAGGTCGAGAAGACCGGCAAGGGTGCATTGGTTCTGTTGGACGAGTTTCTGATGTGGGCGCACACGGCGGCCACGCCTGATCCTGATCCCACAAACAGAGGCCGGGGGCCAGATTGGATTCAACGACTGAAGAACTTCTTCCAGTGTCTGTCTCAGGCGGTAGATGGATCGGAACGATCCTGCCTCGTCGCCTCTCTCCTGGCCACCGAACCCGCGAAGAACGATGAAACCGGGAAGGCCATTTTGGACGCCTGCAACCAGGGATTGAACCGGCAGGCCTCCGTGCAGTCGCCCGTGGAAAAGGGCGACTTGGCGGAGTTGTTGCGCCGCCGGATGTTCGAGAAGTTTCCCGAGAACCCGGCGGACCGGCATCCGCACGTCACAGCGTTTTGGGACCGGATGAAGGCGATTGATCCCTCGCAGGCGAAACTGCCCAATGCGGAAGAGAAGCTGCGCGATGCGTATCCGTTTCACCCGGATTTACTGGCGCGATTCTTCGGGAAATGGACGGAACTGAACCAGTTTCAGCGGACGCGCGGTGTGCTGCAAACGTTCGCCGCGGCGCTGCGTGAGGCGAGCAAGTGGGACGAGTCGCCACTGATCGGGCCGCAGGTGTTCCTGGCGGAACCGGGGAGCACCGACCTCAGCCCATCGCTGCAAAAGCTGGCCGAAGTGGCGAAGGAATCGCAACCAGAGAAGAAGCCGCAGTGGCCGAGCAACCTGAAGACAGAACTACCACGGGTGGTTGACGCACAGAAGGCGGCGGCGGGAACGTTGACTGGACGGGAGCTGGAAGCGGCGTGTGTGGCAGCATTCATCTACTCACAACCGATCGGTGAGCAGGCGGAGATTGGCGACTTGCGCTGGCTGGTGGGGCCGACCTGCGACCTGCCGGCGGTGTTCAACAACGGGCTGATCGCTTGGGCGAAGACGTCCTGGTATTTGGAGGAAACCGACGCCACCGAACCGACGACGAATGTGCCGAAGTATTGGCGGCTGGGGCCGAAGCCGAACCTAAACCAGGTTCACTACAGCTACCGGACCAAGGCCCTGAGCATTGCCAAGGGGAAGTTCGACGAACTGGCGAAGAAGTGCGGACCGCTCAAGGAGGGCTGCGACCAGGAGGGCATCAAATTCCACAATCAGCCGAATTCACCGGGCGATGTGGAGGACGATGGCGTGTTCCGGTTGATCGCCCTGGGTTCGGATTACGCCGGGCAGCCCGGTGCGAAGGCGCACACGGGGGCCGAGGCGTTCCTGCGCACCCATTCCTCGCCGACGGACAACCGGACTTATCAAAACGTGGTCCTGGTGGTGACTCCCAGCGTGGCGGGATTGCAGCAAGCGGAACAGCAAATCGCGGACTGGCTCGCCTGGCAGGAAATCAAGGGCTCAAAGGACTACAAGGATTACGAGGGCCACGTAAAGGAGACGGTCAACAAACGCGAACGGGAGACGAAGCAGGCAGCCGAGACCGCCGTGAAGAATGCCTTCGAACTGGCCCTGCACGTGGACAAGACCGGCGCAGTGCAAGTGAAGAAGTTCACGATGGGGGCACAAGCCTTGTTCCCGACCCTATTGCAGGAGAAAGAGCTGCGGCTGTTCAAAGAGAAGATTGACGCGGAGACGATCATGCCAGGCGGGCCGTATGCGGTCTGGCCAGGAACGGATGACCGCGTGCAGGTGAGTGCCCTCTACCAGCAGTTTGCGCGGCGGCCGAACCTGCCGAAACTGCTGAGCCAGCAAACGGTGACGAACACAATCGGGGACGCGGTGCAGCGCGGAGTGCTGGCACTGCGGCATGTCCGCCCCGATGGCTCGGAGCAATGGTTCTGGCGCTCGAAGATTGATGTGGCGGACTGGGAGAAGACTGGCGAAGCGTGGTTGCCGAACAAGTCGGTGCTGAACAGCGTCAGCGCTAGGGCCATTCTCCCGGAAGCCCTGCCCGGTTTATGGCCGGCGGAACCGAATGGAGTGGAACTGGCGACCTTGTGCTCCTGGTTCGACGGAAGCCATGCCTTTCAGGAGGTCACGCAACCCGGGTATCCGCCGGAGTCACGGCCCATTCCGCAAGTGGCCGTGGACGAGGTCCACAAGGCCGTGGCGCAAGCGGTGAAGGCTGGCGATCTGTGGCTGGTGCTGGGGAACGACAGTGTGTGGCTGGAGGATCCCAGCACGATCCAGCTTGATCCGGCTGCGCGTCTCTTCCGGCGCCCCGCGCCCCTGAACGCAATCGAATTGCTGCCCGGTGCGCTCAAGGCTGCGTGGACCAACGATGTCGAGCCGAAGACCACCGTGGCCACCCTTTATGCGGAACTGAAGAAGGTGAAGGGCAATCCGTGGCCGCCGAAGGCGTTCATCAACACATTGAGCGAGGCCCTCGGTCGGGGACTGATGCAACGGGCCAGCGGCGGCGGCCCGCTGGTGTCGCTGGCCGCAGACGGGACAGTCGCGTTGACGGTGAGATCGATTGGGAGCGTGCCGCCACCAGAACCTGAGCCAATCCCCGGCCGCAAGCTCTCGCCACGAGTGACGTTGTCGCCCGCTGAGTTTCAGAATCTGGCGGATGACGTTTCAACCTTGAGCAAATCCATGGCGGGTTGCGACGTGCAGTTTGAGGTCGCCGTTTCCGTAAAGACGAAGTCGGGAATGGACCTGACGCAGGCGAACGAGGTGCTGGGGAAGATCAAGGAGGGGTGGAAACTCTAGCGCGTATGCCGTGAACCAGCATCAACCACCAGCAGGAACTATGAGCGATCCGACAGCAATGGCGTTGGACGCTTTTGTACGTTCCATTTCGATCAACCAGGACACGCCGCACAGTTTGTTCCTGGGAGCTGGGGCTTCCGTGAGTTCCGGCATTCCATCAGCAGAACGGTGCGTGATGGAGTGGAAGGGTCGCATCTTCACGTCTGCGAATCCGGGACTCGAGAAGCAGGTTGGGCATGTTTTCTTGCCCGCAGTACAACGTCGAATACAGACCTGGCTCGACAAGCAGGAGGGGTTTCCGGCGCTGGGCGCGCAAACAGAGTACAGTTTCTACTGTGAAAACTGTTATCCACTGAGCGACGACCGCCGAGCGTATTTTCAGAAGCTGGTGAAGGCGGCGAAGCCAAGCTACGGGTATCGACTCTTGGTCTTACTGGCGGAGGCCGGGGTGTTCGATTCCGTGTGGACGACGAACTTCGACAGCTTGAGCGCGGTTGCGTCGGTTGGTACTGGCGTGACGTCGATCGAGGTTGGGCTCGATACCACTGGGCGCGTGGACCGCTTACCACGCAAGGGAGAACTGCTCTGTGTGTCGATGCACGGGGATTATCGGTATGACGCGCTGAAAAACACGGTGGCGGAGCTTCAGCAGCAGGACGCAGATTTGCGCTCGGCGTTCGCTCAACGGTTGATGGAGAGAACTGTGATCGTTCTCGGTTACAGCGGGCGCGATGCTTCGGTGATGGGATGCCTAACGAACGCTTTGTCCAAGAAAGGGGTTGGGCGGTTTTTTTGGTGCGGATTCCAAAGCCCAGAGCCACCGAGGGCGGTGGCGGATTTGATTGCGGCGGCTCGCCGCGCGGGCCGACAGGCATTTTACGTGGACAGTTACGGTTTTGACGACACGTTGCGACGGCTGGCCCTTCAGTGTTTGGACGGAGACTTGGGGGAGAAGGCGAAGACTATTTTGGCCGCGAGCGCGGCAGCCGATGCGGCGAACAATAAGCCGTTCTCGGTTCCGAGCGGTGATCCGGTTGCTTTGGTGAAGAGCAATTGTTTCCCGGTGGATGTACCGTCGGAGGTTTATGAGTTCGAGGTGCCGGATCTGCATCGCGAAGGAGCGTGGGCCGCACTGAGGGAGACGATTAAGGGGAAGCCCCTGGTGGCGGGGCTGCTCGCTCAGAAAGTCCTGGCCGTGGGTCTAGTGGATGACGTTAAGGCGGCTTTCGAGAAGCGGATACAAGGCGACATTGGGAGGAGCCCAGTCGCCGACCATGAGCTTGCTTTGCCAAACGGGACGGTGACGGGCATGTTCCGGCAGGCCATTGTCCGGTGTCTGGCAGCCCGCGCCAGGCTGGGGACGGACGGCGACGAATTGATTTGGGAGCCGACGGCTTACGAAATGCGCGAGGTGTATAAATGGAAGTGCAAGGTGTTCCGGGCGGTGGTGGTGGCGCTGAGGCGGGCACAAGGCAGGGAATACCTCACGCTCATGCCGACAGTTTTTGGCCGACCTGAGCGGGGAGACAAGCCGCTGCCAGATTTCGTGGAGAAGGAGTTGAAGCGGCAGATCCTGAGCAAACAGTACAACCCGGTCTTTAACCAGGAGCTGGAACACTGGAGGAACCTCCTCTTTCCGAAGGGCAGTGGCGGGGTGCTAGAGTATCCCCCCAACGCAGCAAGTTCGTTCAAGTTCGGAGTCCGTCGATCGCCAGCGTTTGGCCGCATCAATGCCGTGCGAGCGAGAACGAAGGTAAAGGTGCCTGACAAGTTCTTGAACTTGGTTCAGTTCGAGGGAACGAGTCTGCCGGAGCCTAGAATTGTATTTGCGTCGAAGGACGGCGCGAGCATCGCGACCGATTCGCATCCCATTCGGGGCTTACTGGCGAATCGGCCGTATGACTTCGCGCTGACCGCGAAGGGTTTGGACACGAATGTACGGTTTGGGGTGGTGTGTCCGGCGAGTGAAGCGGCGAAGCTGAGCTCGTTTCTGGCGAAGATCAACCAGCGGATTCGAGCGAACAGCAAGAAGGGCTATCTGCTGGATTATCCAGGGTTTGCCGAGGCGTTCGGTTTGCCGTTCTTAATACCGCAGCCGACTGACGGCGCGTGGGCGACGTGTCCGGAGCCGAAGGGTGCTAACGCCAAGGAGAAGGCATTGTCATTGCTGGAGGGTGTTCGGGCCGGCGTGCAGCAGGTAACGTCGGCGACTTCGGTGCGCTTGGTCTTGGTGTTCATTCCTGAGCGCTGGGCGGAGTCTGCTGATTACGAGGATGAGGACGAGGAGATCAATCTGCACGACATGGCGAAGGCGTATTGCGTCCAGCGGGGAATCGCGTCGCAATTTCTACGGGAGTCGACGCTGCGAAAGAAGTTTGATTGTGAGATCATGTGGTGGCTGGCCCTGTCGTTGTATGCCAAGTCCATGAGGACACCGTGGATTCTTGACGGCCTGCCGAGCACAACAGCCTTTGCTGGGCTGGGATTCGGGATATTGCGACCGGGAGCAGCGAAGAACGGGCACATTGTACTCGGGTGCAGTCACATTTATACGTCGGACGGCCTGGGCTTGACCTATCGGCTCAGCAAAATCGACAATCCGATCTTCCGGCAGAAGAATCCGCACTTGTCGGAGGAGGACGCGCTTAAGTTGGCGGAGGATATCCGGCAATTGTTTTTTGAGAGCCGAGCCGCCCTGCCCGAACGGGTGGTAATCCATAAGCGGACGCCGTTTTTGAGAGCGGAGCGCGAGGGGTTGCTCAAGGGGCTCAAAGACGTGCCGCAGGTGGATTTGGTGGAGATCAACGTCGAGGCGATGATGCGGTGCACCGCGTCGGTGGTGACACCGACTGGCTTCCTCGCCGACGGTTCGCCGGTGGACCGAGGGACGGCGATCCTCCTGGATCGGTTCAAGTTCCTTCTTTGGGTCAACGGGAATGCTCATCCCAATTCTGCGAGCGAGGCGTATTACATGGGGAAATTCAGGATTCCCGCGCCGGTGATGATAAAGAAGCACTGGGGGCCGACGGATTTGAATGAGGTTGCGGGCGAGGTGTTAGCTTTGTCGAAGATGAATTGGAACACCTTTGACCTGTACACGCGGCTGCCGGCGACGATTCATTCGTCCAACGAGATCGCGAGGATTGGGAAGCTCTTGAAGCGGTTTGAGCGCCAGTCCTACGATTATAGACTCTTCATTTGAGGAGCCCACGAATATGCCATTCAAACCCGAGATAGGAACTGCTGGAGGCCAAGAATATCCGGTCTTGCGCTCCATCCAGACCTTTCTCCGGCAAATGGCGGAAGGTGGTGCGCGGCCCGCACCCGCGGTTTTGAAGGAATTGCTTCAAAACGCGGATGATGCGGGGGCAACTGAAATGTCCATCATTCTGGACGAACGTGAACCTCGTCCCGGTCTTTCGCCGGACTACGCTCCGCTCTGGGCACCCGCCCTGTTCATACGGAACAACAGCCCCTTCCGATTGGCGAGCGAGGTAGGACCGGAGCACGATGACTTCTCTGCGATCCGCGATGTTGCAGGCGGACACAAGCGGGCTCAGGCGACAGCTGCGGGTCGTTTTGGCATCGGCTTCAACAGCGTCTATTTTCTCACTGACACACCGATGCTCGTTTCTCGTCGCGAGATTCATGTGTTTGATCTACTGCACGAGATATTCGACGCAAACGGCTGGCGATTTCCAATTGAGGATTTCAGACGAGACTCTGGATTTCGGGAGGGGGCAGTCAAGGAAGTGCTAGATTGGTGCCTGCCAGCGGCTGCGCTGGCGACGCACTCAATCGGCACCATTGCAAGTAATCTGGAAAAAGACTACAGACAAACAGTATTCCGGCTCCCGCTCAGACGAAGTCCGGAAGGAGCAAAAGCCTTGTACGATGACCGATTCCCTGAGGCCATAGATCGTCGCGCTTTGCTTGTCGAAATGGCAGATGCCGCAGCGCACGCCATTCATTTCTTAAAGAACATTTGCATCATTTCCTTCTCGGTCCTGCAGGATAGGCAGGTTGACCTGCAGGTCAGGGTCGAAACCACTCCGTGTCCGGCCGAATTCAGGACTTTTCTCAATAGAGTCAACGAACTCGCCAAGCAGGAACAGGCATCCGAGAAGCAGTATTGTGCATTCGATCGCAAAATCAGTCGTCGTGATTTCGGCGTGGATGGAAAAGAGATGTCCTGCCAGGAGTGGAGGTTTCATGTACGCCACGTCGCCCGCTTAGATGATGAGTATCTGACCCAACTTCGTGAAAGACTGCGGAGAAATGAAGAAAAGGCAACACCATGGGCGGCATTAGCGGTGCCGCTGGATATCGAGGCATGCCGACTGGCGGGAGGTGAAGCGGCAAAATGGCGGGTCTTCTTGCCGCTGTTGGATGACGGGCCATGCGGCTGCATTTTGAATGGGGCGTTCTTCGTGGGGCCGTCACGCCAGCGCGTCGAATATCGGCTGGATAAATCAGACGCCCAAAGGCGGAAGACGGAATGGAACCAACGGTTGGTCGAACGGGCTCTTATTCCTTTGCTCCATGATGTCAGCCTCGAATTGCCGGAGCTGGCGCATGATTTACTGAAGGGCTATCCGAAGGATTACCTGAATCTTTTCCCAATAGCTGCCAAGGGCACTGCGGAACCAAATGACCTGACTGAATTTGCGCGCCGGTGCTTTTCGTCGGATGCCTGGGCCTTGCGACTTCGGGATATCTGGAATGAACCGTTCGATCTGCTGGTCGGCGATGGCGGGGTTGAAACGGTTGTGGAGCTTGTCCCGGAGTGGCTATCGGCATACGCGGCGCGCTTTCGGGAGCTTTCATCGGATCGCCGGCGGTTCGTGCGCTACTCGCTCGGAGAAGCATTGTCGGCCCGAGTCGGCGGAAGCAGGGGAATCGCAGTCCGGTGGCAGATTTCTTCAGACGTTGCTGGCAAGGTGCTTCGCCACACTCAAGCGCCAAACGCCCAGGACGTTGAAAAACTGCTGAAGCTCATCATTAACGCGGAGGGTATTCAGTGTAACTTTGAGGGAACATGGGCGTTTCAAAGGCAGGGAACTGATGAGCTTTTGCGGTTTGAAGCCAGTAAACTCTACGTACTTGAGGAACCCGGCGGCGATCCAATCATCGAGCACCTTCGAAGGCTCCAGTTGCCCTTCGGGGACACGTATTGGGTTCGCCCTGACGTGGGGTTGCCTGGTTTGCTCGCCGATCTTCGTCCAGTCCCCGGAAATATTCTTAAGCCTACAGCAGACGCCGGGCTGGAATTGTTGCGAAGGCTCCCCGCAGCGAATTCCCATGATCAAGTCGTGCATGACTACGAGATCAAACCTGTCGTTGATTTTCTGCTAAAGCAATCACCGGGTCGCTTGCCGGCAGACCTCCGTTTGGGATTCTTGGTCCGCACGGCGCACGCGCAAGCAGCAAGACGAGGGTTCGGCGTGATTCTGCTCAAACCCAAGACGCCGACAGCGGAGGATCAGGCTTTAGGGGAGGTCTGGTTCCGCCGGATTTTCGCCCACGCTGATCCGGGCTTTGACAGCGAACTCCAACGGCTGCTCACCGTGCATCCAGGCAGCTTGGAAATGCTCCACGCGTCCGATTGCCGTGTGACCCTCGCGCGGGCTCACGAAGCCATCGGAATTCTTCATGGGGCAAGACTCAAGCGCCCTGAGTTCTGCGGGATGCTGGAAAAGGAGATGGCGACTGCCGCCCAAGAACATCCTGGGCTCGCCGAGCGAGCGGCGGCGTGCTTGATGGATGCCGCCGACAGCTCTTGGGATTCCATGGATCAGGCACAGCGATACACCGTGCTTGCCTTGCCAATCCACCGTTGCTCCGACGGCAAGTTCATCGCATTGGTTCCCGCCCTCGGTGACGACATGACGGTCGTTTCACGACACTTCAGGCTCCAGTCTCAAGACGATATCGAGGATGCGCCCATCAAGCTGCCCGCTTGCCGGCTGCTGCAAACCGCGAACGCCGCTGTGAAGCGGTTCTATCGACTTCGCTTGGGCATCAAGGCGCACAATCGAGTGGAGGTCTTGCAGGAGACCCTGCGTCAAATCGGCGAGCCAACCACCGACAACGAGCGGATGCTTCGATATCTCGTTCGCTACTACGATGCGACGTTGACCGGGCTTGATAGCTCCGGCGAGTCGACTGACAGAATCGATGCAGGGGAGTTGCGCGCGTTGATGGTTTCGGCGCGGACAGTGCCCTGCCTGGACGGTTCGTGGTATGCTGCCCATGACTCTGCCGAAGCTTGGCAAATTGCGGATCGGCTGACCGAGCAACGGTGGTCAATAGACCGACTCGCCCCGCTTATGGCTGAGCTGCTGTCGGGAAGGCACATCGCCAGCATCGATACGCAATTCCGGGATTTGCTCCCACGCCTCCATCGGCTGACAAGCTGGGATTCGAGGAAGATCGTCGAATTGGCGATCACCAGCGAGAGCACAGACCTAGGCCTTAATGATCGCGCAAAACTGTTTTGGGACAACAAACGAGATTTCCCGGAAGCCGGCGTGGTGCGGTCGAAAGCGGCCGGCCTGCTGCACGTCTCGACCCACACGGGCCAAGTAAGGCTCGCTGACGCTGAGTTTTTCGAGGGTACGGCGGATTTACCCGGGCGGGTCTTATCATTGCTTGCGCCCAAGGCGATCTCGCTGGCGGCTCTCGCAACTGCGGTTGCACTGAAGCCCTCCGACTTGCCGCTGGTTCTGCGGAGCTTCCAGGTAACAGAACTGACCGCACTGGATTTTGAGACACGATTGATCGAAGGGTTCGACGGCATGTGGCCCGGGCTGGATGATTCAGAACGGTTTCAAGTGCTCCGCTATATCGACACACGGAGGCTGTCGAGACTGGTTGCAGATAAGGCCAAGGGGTTGGAAACCGTCTTGGTGGCAACTCGAAAGCCGACGTGGAAAAGCCCATCGACTGTGGTCTCACCTCGCTGGGCTCAAACGAAGCCGCCTCTAGTGCTTGCTGAGGTTCTCCCGGTATTGGAAAAGACGTCTGAAGCGGTCGTGCGAGTCTGGGACGACTGGTGTGGTGTGAGAATTTTCAGCGACGTGTTCTCACTAGTCATCGAACAGGCATTGAAAGGAACGACCGAGAAGCGAGGAACGGCAAAAGCGATTTACGCCTGGCTCGATAAGACCGCCGGCGCGTCGCCAAGTGCCGAAGACCTCAAAGCCCTCAAAGCGCAGCCTTGGGTGTTGGCAGAGCGAAGCGGAACTTGGGAGTTCAAGAAACCCGCTGAGGTGCTGGTTCACGCAGGCGAAAAGATATTGGGTGCACGCTTTTGGGTTCCTGCAATCCAAATGCCCGATGTTTGCAGGGTCGGAAATGCAGGGTTGGGATTCGCAACGATGCCAACCACGACGCCTGCGGCACTTGAGGACATTTGCGAGTGCCTGGTCGAACGCGCGAGGGTGGACGAAAGCGCAGCACTTAAGGTTTACGAGCTGACCGCCCAGTTGCTGGAGGAGGTGGAAACACTGCGTCCCCACTGGATGAGCCTTGCGGAGCGCCGTCCCGTTTATCGCACCTTCCGCGAAAGTGAGGGCCAGGTTACATCGCTGCAGCTCTTCCTCGGTGACAATGATTTCAAAGAGGATCTGTCGGCGCATCTCCTGTGCCTGAAAGCCAACAGCAAGCCACCAAAGGGTTTGACCGAGACTTACCGCAGGCTCGGGGTCTCAGAAAGGGAAACGCTTTCCCAAGTGCTGGACGCCTTGACTGTGATCACTGCGTCTGAGCCGGGCGTTGGAGCTTCCTACGGCCGTCTGCTGAACTCGTTCCAGAGGCTTGCGGAGAAGGATTCGACGCAACTACAGCAAGCTTCCATCGGGTCGATACGGGTGCTGACCTGTGCTGGCAGCTATGAACGACTCGATCGTTGCCACTGGGATGATGTGCTGGGGAGAAAGGGGCGGGTGATCGTAGAGCATGCACCCCTGCTCGCAGATACTCAGAACCCGGCCACCCGGCGCCTTGCCGATTGGTTGCGTGAGCGGTGTCCGGACAGGCTTTCCAACCTGCGCACCTGCGCCCGGATTGAAGTCGCTGACACTCCTGTCCCAATCTCGCTCCCGCCCGGAATTTCGCATTTACTGAACCCTTGGCGGCGGTGGCTCAAGGACCTTTCGACGGCAGAGTCAGCGTTGCGAGGCGCACTTTCCGGCTTCGGGCTCAATTTCCCAGAGAATCAGGTGGATCTGATGGCTGTGGAGCAGATCCGACTGCGTTGCCGATTGCAGAACGGGCAGATCATCGATCAATCCTCGAAATGGGAGGGACCAACAACCTTGGCAGACGCGGACGGCAGGTTGCTGGTCCGCGCCCAAGCCCTGCAGGTCAAGGACCGCAAAGAGGCTGATTGGCTTAATGAATTAGACCGCGCAATGGCGAACGAGATGGCGCGGCTACTTCGAGCAGGCGCACCAACCTAAAACCAATGGGGTCAGATCCATATTGTTGACAGAATAGAACGATCCGGAGAGATTCTCGGTGAGCGCCACGCTAAAACCAATGGGGTCAGATCCATATTGTTGACAGAATAGAACGATCCGGAGAGATTCTCGGCATGGCGCGACCATGGCGAATTCAAATAGCGGGCGGGTGGTATCACGTG
>Ga0209507_1000374_pt1 | contig 52328 bp, 47 predicted proteins | sample AD_UKC028_MetaG_FD_184414 | JGI IMG/M metagenome (GOLD analysis project Ga0209507, IMG submission 184414) | Active sludge microbial communities of municipal wastewater-treating anaerobic digesters from USA - AD_UKC028_MetaG (SPAdes) (version 2) | ecosystem: Engineered > Bioreactor > Anaerobic >...
AAGGACGCCCCTTGAACGCTTCAACTCCGAATCCAGTCTTTGCCATCGCGCCAGGAGCGGGCGATCTGCCCAAGCTGACGCTCACCGCCCCCGACGGCGCACGGGCAGAAATCTACCTCCACGGTGCGCAGGTGACCTCCTGGGTTCCTGCCGACGGTCAGGAACGGCTGTTTCTGAGCCAGGCTTCCCAGTTCTGTCCAGGCGTGCCCATTCGCGGCGGCATCCCTGTTGTATTCCCGCAATTCGGCATGTCCGGGCCGTTGCCCCTGCATGGGCTAGCGCGTCTGATGCCATGGGAATTCGCCGGCACGGAAGTCGTGAACGGGCAGGCGTCCGCGACCTTCCGCCTGCGCGATACCGAGGACAGCCAGCGGCTGTGGGCCTTCGCCTTTTTGGCGGAACTGACGGTCTCCATTGGCGGGAACCAGTTAGCGGTCACGCTCACCATCACCAACACGGGTCCTGAGCCGTTCACCTTCACTGCGGCGCTCCATACCTATCTCGCGGTGGCTGACCTCGCCGCGACCCGCGTTGAGGGACTGACCGGCCTGCTTTATCGCGATGCCGCCGCTGGCTGGACTGACCATCAACAGGTTGTCCCGTGCATCGACTTTACCAGCGAGGTCAACCGGATCTACTTCGATGCCCCGGCTGAAACGCGCCTGATCGAACCCGGCCAGACGACCCGCATTCAGACTGCCGGCTTTCGAGATGCGGTGGTGTGGAATCCGGCGGCGGACAAATGCGCCACTATGTCTGACCTGAAACCGGACGACTATCAGCGATTTGTCTGTGTTGAGGCGGTCACGGTCGGTACGCCCGTCAACCTGGCACCCGGTGAACGCTGGCAGGGTACGCAGCGGTTAGTCGCTTGAGCGGAGGCTAACCCCTTCGCACCGGCAACCCGCCGAAAATCCCCCTAACCCTCCTCTTTCAAAGGGGAGAACTGAACCGATACCGTGGGAGATTCCCTTGATCGTCGATCACATTAGCCACGCCGACCGCTATACGGCGCTCGGTCCGCTATTCAAGCAAGCCTTCGATTTTCTGCGCACTACCGACCTGAAGACCCTGGAAACGGGTCGCTATCCCCTGGCGGGCGATGCGCTCTTTGCTCTGGCGCAGGTCTACCACACCAAACCCTTGAGCGAGGGGTTCTGGGAAGCCCATCGTCGCTACATCGATTTACAGTTCATCGTTCAGGGCACCGAGCGGATCGGTTACGCTCCCCTGCACCGGATGCAGTTGGCATCGCATGACGAACAGCGCGATCTGTCCGTGCTGAATGGCGAAGGCGACCTGCTAACCCTGACCGAGGGTTGTTTCATGCTCCTGTGGCCCGAAGACGCGCATCAGCCCGGCTTGCAAACCGATCAATCCGGGCCAGTGCGCAAGATCGTGTTCAAAATCGCCATCTAATTTTTCACTTTACCCAATTTAATTAAAATCATGCAGATATTCTATTTTATTCCAACCCGGCAGAATGTCGGCCTGACCTCCGTCACCCTGGGCGTCGTTCGCGCCCTGCAACATCAGGGCTACCGGGTGGGCTTCGCTAAACCGGTGGCGCAGGAGGATACGGCTAACGAACACTCGGTCCACTTTGCTCGCGAGATCTGTCTGATCGACACTCCTGCTCCATTATCGATTATCCAGGCCGATGACCGGCTGGCAGCGGGTCAGGAGTCGGAACTGCTGGAAGACGTGGTCAGCCTGTGTATGCGCGCCGCCGAAGACGCCGATGTGCTGGTGATCGAGGGGATGCACACCGATACCATCCATCCCTTCACGCCGCGCCTGAACGCCGAAATTGCCCGCAGCCTGAAGGCCGAGATTATCCTCGTGGTCAGCGCCAAAGGCGGCAACGCGGTCGAAGAGATCAGCCACATGGCGATGCGCATGGGTAAGGTCGGTTGTCATATCGCCGGGGCGGTGATCAACAAGGCTCCTGCGCGATTTAACGCCGAAGCCGCTCACGAGGCGCTGGGCAATGTTGCGCTCTGGGGCATCATCCCTTACGACCCGGCCCTGCTGGCGCCGCGCACACTGGATGTGGCGCGCTGCCTGAACGCCCGTGTGCTGGTCGAGGGCGAGATCGCGACCCGCCGGGTGCTGGAAACCGCGATCGCCGCCCGTTCCGCCGCCGAGATGATTCATCGTTTAACTGCCGGCGCACTGATCATGGCGGCAGGCGACCGGGACGACATCATGCTGGCCACCGCGCTGGCGGCGAGTAAGGGGGTGCAACTGGCCGGGTTGGTGCTGACGCATGGTTCGGAAATCGATCCGCGCATTCGCCGGCTGGCCTCGCACGCCTTCGAGAGCGGCCTGCCGATCCTCAGCGTGGCCAATGACAGCTTTATCACCGCCACCCAAATCGACCATCTTCCGGGCGCTGTCCCCGCTGACGACACGGTGCGCATGAACACCGTGCTGGATATGGTAGCCGAACATCTCTCAACCAATGTGCTCAACGCCAGCGTTCGGATACCCGCCTCGACCCAGATGTCGCCGCCCGCCTTCCGCTACCGGCTGATCCAGAAAGCGCGTGCCGCTAATAAGCGTATCGTGCTGCCGGAAGGCAATGAACCCCGTACCCTTCGCGCGGCGGTCATTTGTGCGGAAAAGGGTATCGCACGCTGTGTGCTGCTCGGCCAGCGCGCAGTCATCGAAGCGGTAGCCGCCGCGCAGGGCGTGGCCTTACCGCCGACATTGGAAATCATCGATCCTGAAGCGGTCTGCGACCAGTATGTGGAACCCATGATCGAACTGCGCAAGAGCAAAGGCCTCACTCCCGGTCAGGCGCGTGAACAACTGCAAGACACCGTCGTACTCGGCACGATGATGCTGGCGGTGGATGATGTTGATGGCCTCGTCTCCGGCGCTGTACATACCACGGCCAACACGGTGCGTCCGGCCCTGCAACTCATCAAGACCGAACCCGGCTCGTCAATCGTGTCTTCGGTGTTCTTCATGCTGATGCCGGACCAAGTGTTGGTTTACGGCGACTGCGCCATCAATCCCAACCCCAATGCTACGGAGTTGGCTGAGATCGCGTTGCAGAGCGCCGCCAGCGCGCAGGCGTTCGGCGTCGAACCCCGAGTCGCCATGATCAGCTATTCCACCGGCAGTTCCGGCGCTGGCGCTGACGTTGACAAGGTGCGCCAGGCGACCGCTCTGGCCAAAGCCAAGGCCCCTGAACTGCTCATCGATGGCCCGCTGCAATACGACGCCGCTTCCGTGTTCGAAGTCGGCCAACAAAAAGCGCCAGGTTCCAAAGTGGCTGGTCAAGCGACGGTGTTCGTGTTCCCCGATCTCAATACGGGCAACACCACCTACAAGGCCGTCCAGCGCAGCGCCCACGTCATCTCCATCGGCCCCATGCTGCAAGGCTTGCGCAAACCGGTGAATGACCTGTCGCGCGGCGCGCTGGTGGATGACATTGTGTTTACTATTGCCCTGACCGCCATTCAGGCCAACGCCCGCAAGGTGTGAGCGAGACAGCCAACGCCTGGCGCTTGAGTATGTGGAAACCTGACGCCTACCAGTAATTCTCCACCGCCAGGTTTCCCGGTTTGCCGCGCAAGCTGACCGTCAACCCCCGGTCGGTGAGGATTTGCCGGGTTTCCTGCACCATGTCAGGATTGCCGCAAATCATGACCCGAGACCGCTCCCGGTCAATCGGCAACCCGACATGCGCTTCCAGTTCGCCATTCGTCAGCAGGTTCGTGATCCGGTCATTGAGCATCGACCGCTCGGCCTGGTCACGGGTCACCAGCGGCACATACTTCAGCTTGTGGGCGTACTCAGTGAACAGCTCATTTTCCTTAAACGAGTGGATAAACTCCTGGTAAGCCAGCTCATGCCGATAGCGGACGCTATGCACCAGCACGATGTTTTCGTACTTTTCCCAGGTATCAAACTCCTGAAGAATAGACAGGAACGGGGCCAGCCCCGTACCTGTGGACAGCAGCCAGAGATCCTTGCCGCATTCGAAGCGGTCGGTCGTCAGATAGCCGTAGTTCTTCTTCTCCACCAGTACCTGATCGCCTACCTTGAGTTGCGCCAGCCGTGAGGTGAATGCGCCATCGGGAACGACGATGGAGTAGAACTCCAGAAACTCGTCATAAGGCGCTGAACAGATCGAATAAGCCCGCCACACCAACTCGCCATGATCACCCTCGACGCCCAGTCGGGCAAACTGGCCGGCGATGAAGCGATAAGACTGGCTACGGGTGGTCTTGAAGGAAAACAGATTAGGGGCCCAAGTGTAGAGTTCCGTAATCGTTTCCGCAGTGTACTTGTCGCTGGCTTTCATTGCGGTCGATCCTGTTCATGTTGATTTAAATCAATTAATTGCCAATTGGCTTGCATCAATTCCTGAGTAATTTACTAGGTTTAAAAGTGAGTTTAAGGGAAAATTGACTTATAAAAAAGGAATAAAAAATTATTTATTTATATCTAAAAATCATCTTTGATCTTCCGCTACAACGCATAGCTATGGATTCGCTATGCTTTTGACGAACTCTCCATAACCAGGCCCAATGTTGTGATCTCCCAGGATTTCATCCAACGAGCTGCATCGACCATAAAAATTCCGACGGCGTTGCTCACTGACCTGCGCGGCGGCCTCGTTGCGGCAGCGGTCGTGCTGCCACAGGCCACCGCTTTCGGCGTGACCGTATTCGCACCCTTTCTCGGCGCAGCTTCGGGCGCACTGGCCGGCCTGATCGGCGCCATCCTTCTGCTGTTCATCTCCGGCGTGGTCGGCGGCGCGGTCGGAGTGATCAGCGGTCCGACGGGTCCGAGCATGGCATTGCTGACGGGTACGACCGTTATTCTCACGGCTTCCGGTTTGCCGCCCGCCACCTTGGTTCTCGCCCTCCTGGCCGTGACCCTGCTGGCCGGCTTGCTCCAGTTGCTGATCGCCCTGGCTGGCGGAGGGCGGTTGATGAAATTTATCCCCTACCCGGTCATCGCCGGTCTCGCTACTGGCACTGGCCTGCTGCTGATGCAGTCTCAGATCAAGCCGTTGCTGGGTCTTCATCACCAGACCACCTGGAGCCAGTGGCATTGGCTGCCGGTCACCGTCACGGTCGTAGCCTTTGGCGCCGCCCGGCTGATTCCCCGGCTCCTGCCACGCATTCCCGGCCCTATTGCCGGTTTACTGGCGGGTACGGCGCTCTTCCAGTTGATCATCTCCAGCGCCCGCCTGCCCGCCATGCCGGAACACTGGGTCGTCGGTGCGCTGCCCGCACTGTCTGAATTTCATCTCACCGCGCTTCCGCGTGAGGCCTGGTTAACTCTCCCCTGGCCAGTCATCCTTCACGCCGCCTTTGCGTTAGCGATTCTTTCCTCGCTGAATACCCTGCTGGCCTCGGTGTTGGCGGACACGACCACCGGTTTACGGCACAACGCCCGCCGCGAGTTGTTGGCGCAGGGCGTAGGCCAAATCGCGGTCGGCTTGGCGGGCGGTCTGGCCGGTTCCGCCAGCGTAGGGGCCACCGCGACTGCCGTTCAGGCGGGTGCCCGCCGCTGGGCGGCGTTTACCGCTGGTCTGCTCCTGCTCCTGATCCTGTTGTTCTCTGGTCCTGTAGGGCAATGGCTGCCGACCAGCGCGCTGGCCGGGATCATCATCGCCTCAGCGCTCAACCTGCTGGAGACCGATATTATTGCCTGGGCGAGGCGACCAAGAACGCGCCTGGACGCTGTAGTGGCGGTACTGGTTGCCGGCGTTACCGTGGGTTATGACCTGATGGCGGCGGTGCTGGTCGGTTTGAGCATCGCCATTTTGCTGTTCATCCGCGCCCAAAGTCAGTTGCCGATCATCCATCGCCGGTTGACCGCTATCGAGCGGCCCTCGGTGCGGCAACGACCCTCGGAACAAGCCGGGCGGCTGGCCCAGCACGGCGACCGCATTGTGATGTACCAACTGCGCGGCACCCTGTTCTTTGCCAAAACCGATCAACTGTTTGAAGAAATGTTGCCCGACCTTGACCGTTCGGCCTGGGTGATCCTGCACTTGCGCCGGGTGATGCAAATTGATTTGTCCAGCGTCCGCCTGTTACAACAAATCGCGGCGCGGCTGGAAGCCCATGGTGGAGAACTCCTGTTCTGCGAAGTCCGTCAGGATTTGGGGTTGGGCCGGGATGTCGAGCGCACGCTGCGCAAGATCAGCCTGCGCCCCGGACGGCTGAACGTTCACACCTTTACCAGTGCTGATCAGGCCTTGGAATATGCCGAGAACGCCCTGTTGAACACGCTGGGCGTCGCCACTACGGTCCTGGAGCGGCGCATCGATCTGGCGGAAATGGATTTGTGCCGCGACATGCAGCCTCTCGAACTAGCTGAATTTGCCGCAGTGCTGCGACCGCGCGAGCTGGACAGCGGCGAACGGTTATTTGCCGCCGGCGATGGCGGTGCGGAATTGTATCTGGTGCTGCGTGGGCGGATTGATATTCGCCTGCCGGCCACCGTGGATCGCTATAAACGACTGGCGATTTACGGGCCGGGGACGGTGTTTGGCGAAATCGCCTTCCTCGATCCCGGTCCACGCGCTGCCGAAGCTGTGGCGGTCCGACCGACCGAGCTACGTGTGTTGAACCGGGCAGATTTTAACCAGTTGCGGAAAACCCACCCGGACGCGGCGATTACACTGCTGCTGGCCCTCGGTCGACTGCAAAGCCAGACATTACGGTGGAGCGCCAGGGAAATCCAGCGGCTCATTCAATGGTAGGACAGGATTTTCAGCAGCGGCGGGCGACGCGGCATCATACCCGGCGCGCCTGATCTGCACCGTTGCCGGTGTAGCCGGCTGGAGTCAGGGCCAGCAAGCGCTGTTTTGCCTCGTCGGGAATCGCCAGACCGACAATAAAATCGCGCAATGTGGCCTGATCCACCCGGTGACCTCGGGTCAGCGCCTTGAGTTTTTCATAGGGCTGGTCGATGCCATAACGACGCATCACCGTTTGAATCGGCTCAGCCAACACTTCCCAGTTGGCGTCCAGATCCGCGTCCAGCGCCGCCGCATTCACTTCCAGTTTGCCGATGCCTTTCATCGCCGACTGATAGGCCACTAACGAATGCGCCAAGCCTACCCCCAGTGTCCGCAATACCGTCGAATCGGTCAAATCCCGTTGCCAGCGCGACACCGGCAACTTGTCCGCCAGATGATCCAATAACGCATTGGCGATGCCCAGATTGCCCTCGGCATTCTCGAAATCAATCGGATTGACCTTGTGCGGCATCGTCGAGGAGCCGACTTCACCGGCGACCGTTTTCTGCCGGAAATAGCCGATAGCGATATAGCTCCACACATCGCGGCAAAAATCCAGCAATACAGTATTAAACCGCATCACCGCATGGAAAAACTCCGCCATATAATCATGAGGTTCAATTTGAATGGTGTAGGGATTCCAGGCCAGTCCCAAATCTTCGGTCACGAAGCGGCGGGCGAACATTTCCCAGTCCACATCGGGATAAGCCGCCAGATGGGCGTTGTAATTGCCGACCGCGCCATTGATTTTACCTAGCAACACGACATCAATGAGCTGCGCCCGTTGTCGCTTCAGCCGATCCGCAACATTCGCCATTTCCTTACCCAGCGTGGTTGGCGAGGCCGGTTGACCATGCGTGCGGGCCAGCATCGGCTGGTCGGCGTATTGATGCGCCAATCGAACCAGAGCGTCGATCAATTCGTCCCATTGCGGCAGTAACGTCTGCGTCCGCGCTTCGCGCAGCATCAGCGCATAGGCCAAGTTGTTGATGTCCTCGGAGGTGCAGGCAAAGTGGATGAATTCGCTGACCGCCTCCAGTTCCGCGTTGCCGACAATCCGCTCCTTGAGCCAATATTCCACCGCCTTCACATCATGGTTCGTGGTGCGCTCGATGTTCTTGACCCGCTGGGCGTCGGCCAGCGTGAACTGTTCGACCAGCCCGTCGAGGACTTGGCAGGCGGGTTCGCTCAGCGGCGGAACTTCGGGGATACCGGGATGGCGGGCCAGCGCTTGCAGCCAGCGCATTTCCACCTGCACCCGGTGGTGGATCAGGCCATATTCGCTGAAGATCAGTCGTAATTCAGCGGTCTTGTCGGCATAACGACCGTCAATAGGGGAAATAGCGGTTAATGCAGTGAGTTCCATGGGATAAATTCCTGAGAAGAGCGGGCAAGAGATCGAATCCGCTCATTTTAATCCGGCTGTCAGCGCCTTGCCCGGAAAATCACCGCGCCCAGAATGATCGCCCCACCGACGATAGCCCATGGACTCGGCTGCTCACCCATCATCAGGAACACCCAGACCGGATTCAGCACCGGTTCGATCATCGGGATCAAAATGCCTTCTACCGCCATGACATGGCGCAACGCCAGCGCGTACAGGATATACGGCAGACCCAGTTGCACCACGCCCAACAGGATGAGGCCGATCCAGCTCGACAGATCCGGCATGGACTGGAACATGAACGGCAGGCCAATCATGCCGGCCAGCAGATTGCCGAGCAGCAGCGAGGGCAAGGCGGAACCGTCCTTCTGTCGGCGCAGAAACAGGGTCAGCCAGGCGAAGCACAGTCCACTTAACAAGGCGATGCCATTGCCCAGATAGCCATCCAGCGTCAGCTCATCGAGGAAAAACAACACCATGCCGCCCATCATGATCAACAGAATCAGCCAATCGCGGCGACTGACTCGTTCACCCAGAAACCACGGGCTGAACAGAACGACGTAAACCGGCGCGGTGTATTGCAGCAAAATAGCGTTCGCGGCGGTGGTCAGCTTGTTAGCGATCACGAACAGCACGACCGTGCCAGCATAGGCCAGCGCACCGCCGATCTGTTCAAACGACCAGGTGAAGCGCAATTCATGGCGGAAAGCGATGCCGATGAGCGCCGCGCCGATCAGGCTGCGGGTTCCGGCAATCGCGACCGGATGCCAGTCCACCCATTTGATCAGCACCCCGCCCAGACTCCACAACACGGCGGTTGCTACCAGCATCCATACCGCACGGCGGTGCAGGGCGGCGGAATCAGTCGTTTTCAAGACGGGCGGCAGCGTAGACAAAAGCTATTTCCCGGCCCCGCCCAGATAGGCGTCGCGGACTTCGGGATTGGCCAGCAACGCTTCGGCGCGATCCTCCAGCACGATCCGCCCGACCTCCATCACATAGCCGCGATGCGCCAGCTTCAACGCGGCGCGGGCATTCTGTTCCACCAGCACGATGGTGACGCCGGCTTCGTTGATTTCCCACAGGGTCTGAAAAATCGCCTTGACCAACAGCGGCGCCAGTCCCAGGCTCGGTTCGTCCAGCAGCAAGATGCGCGGCTGGGCCATCAATGCCCGGCCAATCGCCAACATTTGCTGTTCGCCGCCGCTCAGCGTACCGGCCAGTTGTTCACGACGGTCCGCCAGCACCGGGAACAGTTCATGAATCCAGCGCAGGGTTTTAGCCATCCGGGGACGGTCGGTCTGGGTGAACGCGCCCAGATTCAGATTTTCCTGGACGGTCAACGTCCCAAAAATCCGGCGACCTTCCGGGGCCTGGGCAATACCCATCCCGACCAGTCGATGCGCGGGCGTTTTGTGAATCGGGCGACCCTCAAAGCGGATTTCGCCCCCCGCTGGACGCAGCAGGCCACTAATAGCGCTCAACGTCGTGGTTTTCCCGGCGCCGTTTGCGCCAAGCAGGGTCACGATTTCGCCCTGACGGACGGACAGGTTGACGCCGTGCAACGCTTCAACATTGCCGTAGCGGACGTGCAGATTTTCGACTTCAAGCAACATCGGTGTGTTCCGGGATCAGGCTATTTTGGAAGATGCCAGCGGTTTAATTTCTTCGATCACTGTTTGCGGGTTCCTGCAAGCGTGAAACGCCCACTGCCCCAATTGTCCCCAATGGTTCACCGCGCTGACCCAGCGTTGCGCCGCCTGATGCTTGGCCCGATCTTTTTCCCGCTCTTCGCCCTTGATCTCCAGCAGCAGGGTCAGGCCGCTGGTCAACCGGACGACGAAGTCAGGGAAATACGCATGGGTGATGCCGAGATATTCGTAGGGAATCGACAGTTCCAGATGGTCATTGCGCGCGTAGCAAGCTACCACGTTCGTGGCTTGCTCCAGCCGGAAAACCGTTGCCTGCTCCCATGAACCGGTGTCGGCGACCACTTGATTGATGTGGCTGCGGATCGTCGGTACACAGGGTCGCGTGGTTTTGAAGTTGACCTCACCGGTGTTGCCTATCGGCTTATAGCGGTTCAAACGCGGCAGCAACGGTGGTTCCCCGCCACTCGTATCGGGTTCAATGGCGGCTGTCAACCGCTCGACAATCCGGCGGACGTAGGTTTCGAGGCCCAGCTCACAGGGATGGCAACCGTTAAAATTGACCCGTTGCGTGACATAGGCATCGACGATCCGAAACACTTGGGGAAAGAGTTGATGTCGCCCCTGCAACCGCAGCTTGGGCGTTGCGCCTTCAATTCCCTCGCTCAGGGCTGCAACGATCAGGCGCGTGATCTCGAACTGGATGGTTTGGAGATGGGTGCTGGCGTAGTACGCCTCGCGATCCTGCGTAGCGGTGGCGAAACCGCCAGCGACCGAGGGATTGCCCACCTGATAGCCGACCTGGGGCTTCACGAAGACCGCAGTGGGCGTCAAGTCCGGCGCGAGCGACAGCGGTTCTATCGCTCCAACTTTGGCGGTGACGATGTTGTTGCGCAAGGCAAACGCATAGCCCTCGACGATGGGAAAACGAATTTCGTAGTGCTGATGCGCTTCATCGGCGTGGACATGGTTCTTCGGTTGATCTTCGGGCGCAGCGGCCTGAGTCTGGCGACCCCGGAACGGAATCACCGAGAACGGAACGCCGTAGATGTCCACATATTCCTCGGTGAGCAGGCCGGTTTCCGGATCAACGGTGTAATCCATCCGGCGCAAACCCCGGCCCACCACCTGCTCACAGAGCAACTGACTGAGGAAGGCGCGCAGGCCGAGAATTTGCGTGACGTTGTTCGCATCCCAGCCCTCGGTCAGCATCTGCACCGAAACCACGCAGCGCACCTGCTCGCCCGGCTGACCGATCTTGCCAACGGTATCAATGATCTGGCGCAACGCTTGGGCCGCTTCCTTTCTGGACGTTTTTGCATCGTCCGACTCGGCCTCGGCCAGCAACCTGGAGTCGATGCGCAGGGTGGGCCGAAAGCCCTCACGGTTCGAGAACAGTTCCGGGAACAACTGACCCGTGCCGTAGACCGTCCGGGTCCTGGGCTTCTTTTTCCTGCTGGCCGTTCCCTCCTCGTCGTCAGTGCTTTCCGCTTCGTCGTGGGCTTCAACGATTTCCATAGTCTGCTCGCCGGAAATATTCCGGTAGAACAATTCGGCAATCTGAGTATTGTCGGCCACGATGATCATGACCGGCGGCGCCTGTTCCTGTCCGGGCTTGGCGTCCTGCAAATAGCTGGCGCGCTCCTGCCACTGGCTGGCCAGCGTGGTCAAGGCATCCTGGGCTTCGCGCCAGATTACCTCGGGTTTGGGCTTGCCGCCGGGCAGTTTTTCACCCGGCTGTAGCTGGCTGACGATGGCTTGCCACAGGCGGAAGAATTTTGGCTCCGGCTTGCCGGTGGTGTCCGACACGGGCAGGCGGGGAATCTTGACGATGCCCGACTCAATCGCATCGACCAGCCCGAAGTCGGAAACCAGCCACGGAAACGGCGAACCCTCAATGTAGCCACTGCCGCCCAGATAAAACGGCGTGGCTGACAAATCCACGACGAATTTCACGCCGCACGAGGCCTTCAGCCGATCCAGGCCGGATACCCAGACCGTCGCCTCCTCACGTTCCACCTTTTCCTCGGCGGTCAGCGCGCTGGTTTCCTCGACCGGTTTGGGTCGATAGGCATGGTGCGCCTCGTCATTCAGCACCATGATCGGCGCTCGTTCATACAACTCGCCCAACACGCGGCGGGCGAACGCATCGGGGCTTTCCTCGCCCTTGTCGACCACGAGCCAGGTTTTGCCGCCTTCGGCGTGCGGACTTTCCGGGGCAAATTTGTGCCAGTTGGTGATCAACACCCGGCCCTTGAGCAACTCGGGCATCAGTTGGGACGGCACGATGTCGAACTGGCGGTAATAATTGTCGTCCCGATCAGTGCGCAAGACTTGCAGGCGCTCGTAGATGGTCAGGTTCGGACACACTGCCAACACCGCGTTCGGAAAGCGCGCATCGCCCGGTACGCGACCGCGATTGCAAAAGGCCCAAGCGATCAGCATCGCCATCACCACCGTTTTGCCGCTGCCGGTAGCCATTTTGCAGCCGTAGCGCAGCAGGGCTAACCGTTCAGTCCCCCCTTTTGAAAAAGGGGGGTTAGGAGGGATTTGTGACTGAGGGTCGCTCAGGGTCGGGAAAACCCTCGGTTCACTTTCGGTGATGAAGGAGGGCCGGAGGCCGGCAAGCAGCGCGTGGTAATCCTGCGGCGACAGACGCGGCGCGAAGCCGGTCTTGTGTCCCGAGGCCAGAATTTCATTGAGATAGATGATGGTCTCAACGGCTTCCTGCTGGCAGAAAAACAGCCGACGCGGGCGGTCGGTACGCCCCCAGTGCGCTAACAATTGTCGGGTTACTGGCGTCGCGTTGCGGTAGTTCGAGTCCCGCCAGCGGCGCACATCCTCACGCAGCAGGTTCACCAGGGGCAAATCGTCGCGTTCTTCTTCTGCCAGCAGCGAGCGCTGGGTCGAACCGGTGCGCTGGGTGCGATACCAGTAGGACGCGGGCCGACGCCCCGCTTCTTCCCGAGCATCGCCAGTTTGCGTGTCGTACACCCAATGCCGGTCCGGCTCCAGATAGGGACTGCACAGGATCGGTTTGGAAACCGGTTGAATTGGAATCTCTTGCTGGGCCGGGTCGGCAGCTTTTTTACGATAAGACTCCCTCCCCCCTTGTGGGGTCGGGTCGGGGTGGGGGGTGGAATTACGCGCCATAAGTCGCTTGCCCCTCCAGCCGCAACACGCGCATGACTTCGTTGCCGCGTGGATCGATCACTTTGACCGCGACGCGCTGATGTTTACCCGCCGCAAAAGGCAGGGACTCCGTGCCCGACAGCGCTTCAAAGGCGGATTCATCGACGACCGATTTCAGCGCTTTTGCCAGCTTTTCCCACGCGCTCTTGTCCGGGAAGAACGCCTGGGTGATGCAGAACACCCGCCCGTCGTAGTCGGTATCGACGAACCACGCGGCGACCTTGTCCACCTTCGTAGCCAGAATGGTGTTTTCGACCGGGTTATAGATATCGACGCCTTCCAGCGTCACGGTGAACAGGCTGTCGTCGGCGGGGTTCAAAGCCACGCGCGGGCTGCCGAACACTGAGAACAACTGGGCGTTGGGCGTGTCCTTGAGCAGATTGCCCATGTTGACATCGGGGCGGATATGGGCCAGATGGCAACGGACTCGCGGGTTCGGATCGTCCTGAATCGTGGCCTGGGCGGCGGCATCGAACGAGAAGCCGGCAAATACCAGATTGTCAAAGCCGCGTCTGGCCGCGTAGAACAGCGCGTTTTCCACCTGCCAGGCGGTCACCGGCCCAAACTCCGGCCCGATTGACACTGCCACCGACGCTTTACTCCCCTCTCCTGTCGGTGGGAGAGGGGCCGGGGGAGAGGGCAACTCCCATTCCCCTTCGGCGTGCAGGAACTCCTCGCCCATCGGGGACAGCCGGGAAAACACCGCGACCTTGTTGTTGGGGAAGCGCACGCCATCGGCGGCCAGCAGCCGGATCATCTTGTCGAGGAACGCCTCGGTATTCTGCGGCGCATCGGCGACTGATTCCGCCGCGAAGCCGTCCAGGTCCTCATCCGCGCCAGCCATCGGCGAAGGCTCGTCGAGCGTCAGTTCCGACGGCATCACCGCTTCCATGGTGAACGGCCCGGAGACGCGCACGACGTTCTTGCGAATGCGTGGCTTGTCCACCAATTCCTCGTTGTCGGCATTGGCGGCGATGGCGGCGTTGACCTCGTCCATCTTGGCGCGCCAGGCGGTGCGGTAAGCGGTCAGTGCGGTTTGCAAGTCTTGCGGCCAGTCCGGGTCAGTATCGAAAGGCGCTTCCCATTCATACCAGCCGGGGAAAGCGGCATCGACGGTCAGCTTGATCTTCGGATCACGGTTCGCCGGCGGCAACAGCCAGCGGCGACGATCCGCTTCGGTAATGGCCCGTTTGCCTTCGGTTTTCTGCTTGGCGGCGAGCTTGGTAGCCAGTTTCTGGCGCAGGTCTTTGCCAACCTTGCCCACTTCGGCATTCAACGCCACTAGCGCCGCATCCAGTCCCGGTTGATGACGGGCAAAAATGGCGTCAAGGGCGCTGTTCTGGGCGATAGATTTCAGCGTGACGTGGGGGACGGTTTCACAATCGAGCGTGGCAATGCCGCCCGATGCGGTTTTCAGCCACTGACCTTTGGGATTGCGGCGGCGGTCATCGTCGTTGAGTTCGCGCAGGGCAAAGTAATCGAATTTTGCCGTCAGCAGGCGTTGACGGGCCAAGGCCAAGGCAACGCGGGAGGTGTCTATCGTGATCCAACGTCGGCCCCATTGCTCGGCGACGTAGGCGGTGGTGCCGGAACCGCAGGTCGGGTCGAGGACGAGATCGCCGGGGTCGGTGGTCATCAGGAGGCAGCGTTCAATGACCTGACTTGATGTTTGAACGACATACCGTTTGGGATCGGAGCGTGACTGAACTCCCCAGGTGTCTTCCCAGAAACTCGATAAAGGATAAACGGGAAAGTCCTCAAGGTATCGAACAAACGCGATCGACCGACCCTCTTGAACTATACGGCGCGCACCGATTAGTCGTGCGATCCCGGACTGGTTTGTTTTCCAGTAACCACTTCTTGGGACGCATACCACACCCTCAAAGTCGACATCGAATGCGGAGTTTTCGCCACCGCTTTGTGAAACCATCGGACTCGGCCTGAATCGCTTACCGTCTGCGAACACGGATGCCGGCCCTCGCTCCCCGGAGGCACATTCAACGCTTGTATATTTTGAGGCACCCTCACCGCCAATTTCCTTTCCAGAAAACAACTGGCGAAACTTGACGCGCTGACGGTCACGAGCAAACCAGAGCAAGTAGTCGTTGGTCCTTGATAACAAAATGCTGGTTTGACTACTTGTGGTCACAAATGGGATCACCGCGCAGAAATTCTCCGCCCCAAAAACCTCATCCATCACCATTCGCACCCGATGCAGATTCTCATCCGAAATCTGCACGAAGATCGAGCCGCTGTCCGCCAGCAACTCCTTCGCCACGATCAACCGGTCGCGCAAATAAGCCAGATAGGAATGCACGCCCAGCGTCCAGGTATCGCGGTACGCCTTGACCATTTCCGGCTCGCGGGTCAGGTCAGATTCCTTGTCTTTGACATCCCGCTTGCCCACTTCCGGCTGGAAGTTCGACGCGAATTTGATCCCGTAAGGCGGATCGACATAAATCATCTGCACTCGCCCGGCCAGGTTCTCACGCCGCGCCAGTGACGCCATCACCTGCAAGCTGTCGCCCAGGATCATACGATTGGCCCAGTCGATATCGTGCTGATAGAACTGCACCGCCTCGCGGTAGCTCAACTTGGGATCAGCAAACAGATCGCGCTGCACATCCTGCCGCGCCGCCACCTTGACGATAGCCTGCGCCGCAATGCGCTCATGCATGTGCAGGGCCACCGGCTCCACCTCGAACCCGCGCTTTTCCCGCTTGCCGGCCCACTCCAGCCACGGCTGTTGTTGACGCAGCGCCTCAGCCAACAGCGCGATTTCTTCACGGGTCAGCGCCCGCTGTTGCGCCGTGGTGAGCAGTTCCGGCCACTGATCTGCCGCGCCGGAGTTATCGAAACGCAACACCGGCGGGCGGTGCGGGTCGTAGGCATAGCGAATGCGCCGAGATTCTTCCAGCTTGCCCTGCGCGGCCAAACCCGCCGGTGGAATGTTGGTGCGCTTGGCGTCAAAGCGGTAATCAGCAATCAACTCCGGGGCTGGCGCGGGATCTTCAGCTTTTTTCCTGCCGCGTGCGGCCATGAATTCTCCCTGTTCAGTTTTTATGCCCACAGGTCAGCCAGTGGAAACGCAATCGCGTCGAAAGGAACCGCGCTGACTTGATCAGCTTCCTGATGAACGCCTTCCAACTGCCAGCGCCCGTTGCTCAATACAAACACTTCCAGCGTATGCAGCGCGGGGTCAATCAGCCATAGAAAGGGAATGCCCTGTTGGGCGTAAATCGGCATCTTGTCCACCCGGTCGGTGCGCGCCGTACTGGGCGAGAGAATTTCACAGACCCAGTCCGGCGGCAGGGTGAAAAAGGCGATATCCGGGATGACCGGCAAGCGTTCCCGCCGCCAACCGGCTAAATCGGGTACGAGGATGTGCGGCCCCAGATGCAATTCCGGTTCATCCAGAATCCACCAACCACCTGGACCCCCGCGCCCTTTATGAAATGGCCCAACCAATTCATCGCCGAGAGCAGAACTGGTTACCGCATGTTTGGGCGCCGGGCGTGGATGGGTAATCAATTGGCCGTGAATGATCTCCCCAACAAGGTTATCGGGCAGATCAAACAGGTCTTCGTAAGTTGCGAATTGATGAGAGGGCGTCTTAATGTCAGGGTTCATCTTCAGCGCCTAAATACGCCTCGATCACTTTCGGATCATGGCGCACCTGTTCCGGCGGCCCTTCAGCGATTTTGCCGCCGTATTCCAGCACCACCAGTTTCTCGCAGGCCCGCATCACCAGACGCATATCGTGTTCAATCAACAAGATCGTGACGCCGCGCTGCTGAATTCGCCCGATCAGTCCAATCAACGCCTCGGTTTCTTGTTCATTCATGCCGCCCGCCGGCTCGTCGAGAATCAGCAGGCGGGGTTCCGTCGCCAGCGCCCGGGCGATTTCCAGCCGGCGCTGATCGCCATACGCCAGATTCCGCGCCATGGTCAGCGCCTGCGAGCCGAGGCCGACGAATTCCAGTTCCTGCAACGCCCGATCCGTCGCTTCCTGCTCTTCGCGGCGTTGGGCCGGCAACCGCAACATGGCGCTCAAAATGCCGGAATGCATCCGATAATGGCGACCCGCCAACACATTCTCCAAGGCGGTCAACCGCTGAAAAAGCCGAATATTCTGAAAGGTGCGGGCGATGCCCAAGGCAATGATGCGGTGGGTGCGCAGGTCAGATAGCGATACGCCATCAAACACCATGTCGCCCTGGTTAGGTCGATAATGGCCGGTAATCAGATTAAACACTGTGGTCTTACCCGCGCCGTTGGGACCGATCAGCCCCACCACCGCGCCCTTCTCGACGGTGAATGAGACCTCCTTGACCGCAGTCAGTCCGCCGAAGGTTTTTGTCAGGTGATGCAGGGTGAGCAGGTCCATGGTCGGGATGTCAGCGATTTAGGATAGGCTTATGTGGAAAAATCCATCCGGGCTATGCGGCCTGAAGTAATGGCGCCAACTCAATATCATCCATCGGCAATAAGTCCAAATCGCTGAGTACATGATTAATATCCGCTACGGTGACTTTCGTAGGCGCTGTGATTTCAATTCCAATGGGATTTCCGCTTGGACCAAAATCAATGACTATGCCTGGTTCAACTTTTAACGTGCGGCAACTTTTCTCCCCGGTCTTCCTCGGTAAATAGAGGTATGCAGCAATCGGCTGGCCATGACGAAACGTGACTTCCAAATATAATTTTTTCATCATTAATCATTCCAAACTGGGTAGGCAGTTACAACCACAAGTAGCCTGCTAATTACATCCGGTTCAACGATAATTTCCCAAGCTTGTTCTTTATACCGCGTCCCTATCACCCAGCGGCTTTCGACAATATTTTTTCGGTATGAACAAGCATGCTGCAACATTGCTCTTAAATCGACTTCATTAAACTGACGATCCTCCATGCGCTTGATCAAGTGTGGAGTGAATTCCAGTTCCCAATCCCACCATTCTGGCCACCTTTTTTCAAAACCGCCTCCGAATTATCGGCCCCGCGCCGGCAACAATCCCTGGGGCCGAACGATCATCATGATCATCATGACCAGGCCGAACACCAGCATCCGGGCGCTGGAAAATTCCCGGAACAGTTCCGGCAGGCCGATCACCAGAAATGACGCCAGCAGCACACCGGCCATATTGCCCGCTCCGCCGAGAATGACGATCATGAACAAGACGACCGATTCCCAGAAACTAAATGATTCCGGGGAAATAATCGTCATTTTGGCGGCGAATAAAGTCCCTGCCATTCCCGCCCAGGCCGCGCCCAAACCAAAAACCGCCAGCTTGTAATAAGCCGTGTTAACGCCGCTACCCTCCGCCGCGACCTCATCCTCGCGCAAATAATTCAGCGCCCGGCCAAACCGTGACTGCTTCAGGCGATAGAACAGGAAAATCGTCAGGGCAACGAAGCCCCAAATCAGGTAATAGAAATGCTGCGGCTGGCGAATCACGAAGCCAAATAGCTTAGGGCGGCTGATGCCAAAAATGCCGTTCGCGCCACCGGTAATACCAAAGACATCATTCACCAGCGCAATGCGCACAATCTCGCCGACGCCGATGGTGACAATGAGCAGATAATCGCCGCGTAAATGTACAACGGGCCGCGCCACCGCCAGCGCAAACAGGCCGGCCACTAATCCACTCAACGGTAAAGTCCACAGAATGGGAATCTGATAGCGGGTGTTCAAAATCGCCGCCGTATAAGCGCCCATGGCGTAAAAAGCGGCGTGACCCATATTAAACAATCCGGCCTCGCCCAAAATCAGGTTCAAACTCAGCGCCAGCAGTGCATACAGGCCAATGCTGTTGAGTACGTCCACATGATAGGCATTCAGAAATAGCGGCGCGATAGTCATTAACACGGTGAACGCTACCACGAACGGCAGATCGAGACGGCCCATGATTTTATGGTGATATCCTGTTAAATATTCTATTTTTTTCATGATTTGCTTTTGAGCGTTTCCCCGTCTGCATACACTAACAAACTGAACCCGCCAACATCAAACATCCATTTTTAGCGCCTGCTTTGCCCAAATCCGCACTCGTAACTCTTCCCCCACCAACTCGAATTCCGGTTCCCGCCCGGACAGCAGGCGCGACAGGCGGATAATCAGCCGGGGAATGCCGGTACCGATGGCGCTCATGTAGCCCAGTTGAGTCAGCAAGGTGGCCAACCGTCGATTACGTTCCGCATGGACCCCCAGTCGGATGTTGTCCAGCGTGATCGAATTGGGTAATCGCCCGGGACTCCGTACCTCCACGCGATCGGCAAACACGAACAGGCGGATTTGCGAACCGCTCAGACTGTAATCACGATGAGCAACGGCATTCACTACGGCTTCGCCCAAAGCCTTGCGGTCATATAATGGGAGATCTTCCCGCTGGAATCCCAGTTCCCGCGCCGGCTGGCGGATATTTCGCTCCAGGAACAGGCGGGCGTCAGTGATGACCTGCGGCAACCGTCCGGTGATCTCGCGCCGATCCAGAATATCGGCGTCTTCATCAAACCCGGCAAACGCCACCGCGGACAGCCGACTCTGCGGCATGAACCGTTGCGGATCAGCGCCGAAGACCAACAAGCCAGCGACGGTCAACCGCCATTCACCATCGACGTTGTCGGCCAGTCGCAGGTTTCTCAGCAAGGCTTCCACCGATAATTGGCTTTGTTCAAGATGATCGGCCAGCGGTAAACCAAATTGGGCCTCGTGATAGGCCGCGAACGCCTCCAGCGCTAAATCATGCAGCGTCGTCTCCCAAACCGGGCTTTCATCGTAGTGCAACTCGCCAGCCGCCTGGGCGATGCGCATTAATTCTCGACCCGTTGCGTCTTTCTTGTCTTGGCCGACCCGGAGGTAAAACCGGCCACCTGCCGTGCGATACGGCTTCAAGCGGTTCAGGGCCGGCATTACGGTCAGGGCGACGATGTCGCGGTCTTCAACCGTGTGCTGCTCTAATACCGGGCTGATCGGTGGAATGCAGCGATCCCGGCAGAGATGGCTCAGTGTTTGGAAAACCTCGGCGCTGTTGGTTAAACCCACAATGGAACCGTTATCATCCACGCCGACATACAAACAGCCCCCCTCGCTGTTCGCAAAGGCGACGATCTCACCGGCGATACTTTCCAGATTTTCCAACTGGCGCTTAAATTCGCGGCACGGGCCTTCGCCTTGGGCAATGTCGGCCAATAGGTCATGCGTGTTCATTCAATCCTGCTCTTCCATCACCGGCGCATCTAAACCTTGTCCGCCACTCGTTCGCCCAATAATCCCGTAGGCCGAACAATGAGAATCAGAATCAGCACCAGAAAGGCAATAGCGTCTTTCCAGGCAATAGAGATGTACGCCGCGCCTAATGCCTCGATCACTCCGAGTAATAAACCGCCGACCATCGCGCCGGGAATGTTGCCGATGCCGCCGAGAATCGCCGCAGTGAACGCCTTCATGCCGTAGACCCAGCCCATGGTGAAATTGATCTGGCCGTAATACAGCCCGACCATCAGGCCCGCGACGCCGCCCAGCGCCGGCCCTAGCAGAAACACCAGCAGGATCACCCGGTTTACATCAATACCCATCAACCGCGCCGCGCCCTGATCAATTGCCGCCGCGCGAATCGCCGTACCAATTTTAGTCTTCTGAATAAACAGATACAGGGCGATCATGATCAGCACCGAAGCCAGCACAATGAGAACCCGCATCAATGGCAGGTACAGGCCGAACACATGCAGCGTCGCTGCCGGCAGGATGTCATCGGGGTAAACCTGAAAGCGTGCGCCGTAAATCAGCATCAGGGTGTTTTGCAGGAAAATCGACGCGCCTAATGCGGATACCACCGCCGACAATCGGGGCGATTCCCGCAACGGGCGATAGGCGGCCCGTTCCAGAATCGCCCCCAGCACCGCAACTAATCCCATGACCATGAGCACCAGGACCAACACGCCCAGAGCAAATCCAAGTCGGTCGGTGAGCGCCAAAGAGGTCAGCAGGGTCAGGCCCAGATAAGCGCCGTAAGTGAATAAATCGCCATGAGCGAAATTGATCAGCTTGAGTACGCCATAAACCATGGTGTAGCCCAGGGCAATCAAGGCATAAATGCCGCCCACCGCCAAGCCGTTAGTGAGTTGCTGGAAAAATTCTTCCATGAGAGGGTCGGAAAGCTTCAGATTGAAGGAAAAGAAATGCCGAGTTGCCGACAAATGCCCGCAGCCGTGAAATCGTTGATTTAGCGCTATTTTGCAACGAGACCTTCGGCCCCTCTCCCAGGGGTCGGCATGACCGGAGAGGGGCTGACCATGCCCTACAACTTCTGCATCACGAAGTTGCCTTCCGCATCGACCTTGTAAACCCGATACACCTCACCCTCGCGGTCGCCCTTGGCGTCAAAGGAGATGGGACCGCTCAGGCCGGAATAGCCCTTGAGGTTCTTATGCAGGTATTCAGCGACCTTGTCGCCGTCGACAGATTTAGCGCCCGCAATGCCGGCGGCCGCTACCCGGAAGCCATCACCGGCCAGCACCACCCAGATCGACGCCGGGGCTTCGTGGTACTTCTTCTGGTAATCCGCCAGGAATGCCTTGGCCTCCGGGGTATCGAGATCTTGCGGTTGCGGCGGGCTGAGGAAATAAAAGCCTTCGGCGGCTTCCTTACCCGCACTCTTGACCAAATCCGGATTGTTGGTGGCGTCACCACCGATAAACGGCACCGGCCAACCCATGCTCCGCTTTTGCCGCAGCAACAAGCCCGCTTCGGGGTAGTAACCAGTGAACAGCACAACGTCCGGGTTAGCGCCCTTGAGCTTGGTCAGAATGGCGGTGTAATCGCGCTCGCCGGGCGTCAGGGCGTCAAAGAACACCACTTCCGCGCCCTGCTTTTTCAATAGCGCGTTGGCTTCGTCAGCCAAACCTTTGGCGTAGGAGGTGCTGTCATGCAGGATGGCAATCTTCTTGAAACCCAGTTTCTCAATGGTCTGCGCCGCCATGCGGCCCTGCTCATCATCGCGGGGTGCGGTGCGGAAGAAATGCTTGAAGCCCTTTTCCGTCAAACGGATCGCGGTAGAGCCGTTGGCGATCTGCGGAATGCCGGCCTCGTCGTAAATGGTCTGGCTGGCTTCGGTCACGGAGGAGCCATAAGTGCCGATCACGGCGACGACGCCTTTGGTGGTCAGGCGCTGGGCAGCCAGCGAGGCGGTGCGCGGATCGCCGCCGTCGTCCTCGGTCACGACCTCGATCTTCCGGCCCAGCACGCCGCCCTTGGCGTTCTGCTGCTCGGCCAGCAGTTCGACGATCTTTTTCATGCCCTGCCCTTCACTGGCCCAGGAGCCGGTCAACGGGGCCATCAGACCGATTTTCACCGGATCCGCCGCCTGGACCACACCGCCGCCCAGCGCCAGACCGACCGCGGCAACCAGCGTTAAAATTTGCTTTTTCATCGATGTCCTCGTTCAAAAATTTTGGGTAATGCGTAACGATAGCAGCGAAATTGACAGCGTCAAACCCGCCTTGTTGGATAGCACTCCATTGAGTAACCGTAGTAACCGTAGGTCGGGCAAAAGCGGAGCGTTGCCCGACGAGTTCCGGGGCACACCGGGTCATGTCGGGCACGTCCTGTGCCCGACCTACTGGACTACCGGCTCTTCTTCCTCATCCTGCTCAATCTCCTCATGCCCACCGGGCAACCAGCTCGGCGTCGGGCCGCCATTGCGCGTTCCCAGTCCGGTGAAATTGAACAGTCCGGCATCGGCCAGGTGCGAAGGAGCCACGTTGCCCAGCGCGGCAAAAATAGTGTCCACCCGCCCCGGAAACTGCTTTTCCCATTGCTGCAACATCGCCTTAATCGCTTGGCGTTGCAGATTTTCCTGCGAGCCACACAGGTTGCAGGGAATGATCGGGAACTGGCGGGCTTCGGCGTAGGCGGCCAAATCGCGCTCCTTGCAGTAAGCCAGCGGACGGATCACTACATGTCGGCCATCGTCGCTCAACAGCTTGGGCGGCATGGCCTTGAGCTTGCCGCCGTGGAACAGATTCAGAAACAGCGTTTCCACAATATCGTCGCGGTGATGACCTAGGGCGATCTTGGTCATACCGTGTTCGGCGGCGAAGGTGTAAAGAATTCCGCGCCGCAGTCGTGAACACAGCCCACAGGTCGTTTTTCCCTCCGGGATCACCCGCTTGACGATGCGGTAGGTGTCCTGCTCGATGATATGAAAAGGGACGCCGACACCGCGCAGATAGTCCGGCAACACCTGTTCGGGAAAACCCGGCTGTTTCTGGTCGAGATTGACGGCGATCAGTTCAAAACGCACTGGCGCCCGTGCTTGCAGGTTGCGCAGAATATCGAGCAGGGCGAACGAATCCTTGCCGCCAGACAGGCAGACCATCACCCGGTCGCCATCCTCAATCATGTTGAAATCCTGAATGGCCCGGCCCACGTTGCGCCGCAACCGCTTCTGAAGCTTATTAAAATTGCACTGCTGTTTCCTGACCGCCGCCGTCATCGCTTGCTCTCCGGGAATCCTTTGCAGGGTTGGGAACTTTACCCGAAATCTGGCCCGGTTGCGTCAGGCTGATTCGCTTGCCGCCCGTGCGCTGGCGGACTAGACTGCTTTCATGACCACGGTGAACGCCGCGCGTTGGGAACCGGTCCGGTTCCAGACCTACAATCCCCGCCCTTTTTCGGAGAACCCTGCCTATGGAGACGAATGACGTAGAACACTACAAGCGCCGGCTCGTCGAGCTGCGCATTGAGCATCGCGACCTGGATGATGTGATTGCCCGCCTGGTGAAAGACCCGCTGGTCGACGAACTCGAATTGAAGCGGCTTAAAAAACGCAAGCTGATGATCAAGGATCAGATCACCCGCCTGGAAAGCAAGGTCATTCCCGATCTAAACGCCTAGCCGATCAGAAAAAAACAGAGCCGCCGGGCCTTGCGGCGTGCGGCGGCTCTGGAATCCAGAATCTACTGATCTGCAACGATTTTACAACGACTCACCGTATTTCCGGGCGTGGAGTTCCCGAGCTTGAGCAACCCAGTCATCCCGGCGAATACGCCCGTTGAAATGGATCACCGCAGATTCCAGATGATCGATATCGGCGTCGGTCAAAATCGCAATCTGTCGATAGTAGTGAATGCCGGCAGCGTGCAACTTGCCTTCCAGCACCGGCCCAATACCACTGATCAATTTCAAATCATCCTTCTCCGCCGCCGCCGGCGCAGTCATGGCTGCCGCTTGTTGATCATGAGCCAGCGCCTTGATGTTCTCGTTGATTTCTTCCAGACGATGGGCAATGCCCCGCAAATCATCGCGGGTGGGCACACCCAGTCGCTTCAGCGCCCGCGACACCCGATCCTCAAAAATCTGTTCCAGATGATCGAGCGTATCGCTCGCCTTACCTCGGACGCCCTCAACCATCTCGCGGACTTCTTCCATACGCTCTTGCGCTTCATGGACCGTTTCCCCAGCCAGTTTCAGGGTCTGGTCGCGGAGTTTTTCACTCTCCTTGACCAATGAACCCATCAGCTTGCTGGTTTCATCCTGCGCCCGGTCCATCACCGCCTTGACCTGATCAGCCATAACTTCGGGAACGCTTTTACGGTTTTCTTCGCTCATGACGATGCTCCTTTGGGCGATTGCCCGGATTTTGTCCTAATATGGATCGTTAATTGTTATTAATCTAGCAGGCAAAACTAGTGCAAACACCCTAACAGCAACCCGGTCCGCGGCCCGGTGTGCTAAAGTAATTTATCCGCAGACGAGTCGATCCGGCCTCCGCCGGCAAAGCCTCCCCTCCACCCCTAAATCATACCGATCGCCCCATGATCCTGAGCCGTTTCCTCAAGCCCAAGTGGCAACACACCGATCCTGAAACCCGTAAACCGGCTTCGCAGGAACTGGAAAGCCCCGATCCTGCCCTCCGCCACACGGCGCTGGAACGCCTCAGCGATCTCGACCGACTGCAAACTATCGCCAGCGAAGATGCGGACTCCGGGGTGCGAGCTACCGCGCTGGAGCGTTACCAATTCTTGTTGACCGGCAAGGCCCCGGATAGCCCGCCGCTGGCCGACCGCCTGGAACGACTGCGCCAGGACGCCGATCCTCAGTTGATCGACTTCCTGTTGCACCACGCCGTGGAGCCGGAGTTACGACTGGCCGCGCTGGAGCAAACGACTGCTGAACCGACGCTGATTGAGATCGCAGTCCATGATCCGCACATGGATCTACGCCTGGCTGCACTGGAACGGGTCGACGAATCCGAATCGCTCGATCAGATCGCCCGCCAAAGTCGCAATCGCGACAAGCGAGTCTACCGCCGGGCGCGGGAACGGCTGGATGCACTGGTTGCTGAAAAAATCCGCGCCAGCCACATTGAGCGGTTATGCACCGAAATGGAGAACCTGCGCTGGGACGGAGAAAGCAGCCTGAACGCCGGACGATTTCCCAAACTGGAACAGGAATGGCGCGACCAGGAAGCCGCAGCACCCCCGGAATTGCAGGAACGCTACACCCAGGCGCGCGCCCGGTTCCTGGCTGAACGGCAGGCCAGCGCGGGCCGCCGCTCACAGCGCCTGGAACTGGTGGCCTCGCTGGAAACCTTGCTGGAACGGTTGCGCCAGGCCGGCGAGTCCAGTCCCGAACTGGACGCCTCAGTGCAGTACGCCACCCGCGAAGCACCCGCCGCCTGGGCCTATTTCGGCCCGGTTCAGGACAGTGAAGGCCGGCGACTGGAACAGCAATTCCAGCAGTTAGTCGAGGAGATTCAGGAACAGCAGCGCGTTCTTCATCGTAACCAGGCTCGGGCGCTTCGTCTGCGCGAAGTCTTGCAGCAGGCGGACAAGCTGTTGCAGCAGACCAGTGAAGTTCACGACGCTGACCTCAAGCAGTTGCGACAACACTGGGAAGGACAGGAGCGCCCCGAATCCCGGGCGCTGGTCGCCGACTTGCAGGGACAGTTTGATGGAATGCTCGACAAGCTGCGCGCCCGGATGCAGCGCCAGGTGCAAGAGCGGGAACGGGAATGGCAGGAACTTCAGGAATTGACGGCGCAACTGGAAACCGCCCTGGAAAACGGCGAATTGCAACAGGCGACGACTCTGCAGGAGCACACCCGTCAACGGTTGAAACGAAACATCGGGCTGAGTCGGGCGCAAATGGCCCAGATCGATGAACGTCTGCAAAGCTGTGCGGGGCGCATCGGCGAACTGCGCGACTGGCGGCGCTGGGCGGCCTATCAGGCGCGCGAGCAGCTTTGCGCGAACGCTGAAAGCCTGATCGGCCTGGAGATTGATCCCACTGAAATCGCCCACCGCATCCAGCAGGCGCGCGATGCCTGGAAAGATTTGGATCACCACGAAGGCGCGGCCCCCAAGAATCTCTGGAAGCGGTTCAACAATGCCTGCGAACAGGCTTATGCGCCCTGTCAGGCGTATTTCGAGGCGCAGTCCCGCGAACGCCAGCAAAACCTTGAGAAGAAAGCTGCCCTGTGCGAACAGTTGGAGCGGTTTGAAACGGCGACTGACTGGGCGCAGGTAGACTGGCGCGAAGCCGACCGGCTGCGCCGCCGCGCTCAGGAGCAATGGTACAAACTGGGACCGGTCAACCGCGCCGACCGTAAGAATCTCGACCGCCGCTTTCAGCACATCCTGCAACGCCTGGATACCCGCCTCGACGCCGAGCGCGATCGGGAACTGCAACGGCGTCAGCAGCTCATCCAGCAGGTGCAGGCGCTGGTGGATAGCGTTGATCTGCGCGCCGCTATCGAAACCGCCAAGCGCGCCCAGGCGGAATGGCATCCCACGGTACAGGCATCGCCCCGTCAGGAACAGGCGCTGTGGAAGGCTTTTCGCGCCGCCTGCGATGCGGTTTTCGCCCGCCGCCAGGCGGAACAGCAGGCGGTAGACGGCGAACGTCAGGTCAATCTGGCCAGCAAGCTGGCGCTCTGTGAAGAAGTCGAAGCCTTCCTGGACATCGACAATGAACAGTTCCCGCAGGCGCAGGCGCGTTTGTCAGCGATCCAGCAGGAGTGGGAAGCGATCGGGCCGGCGCCCAAGGCAGAGCAACGTGCGCTCGACCAGCGCTTTGAGACCGCCCTCCGCCAGTTCACCCGACATGAGCGGTCGATGCGTCGCAACAGCGCCCAGCAAACTTCCTGGCATTTACACGAACGGGCCAGACTGTGCGCTCGCCTTGAGGCTCTGTTGGTGGACGCTCCAGTGGAGCCGGACGTCCTCATCCTGTTCCAGCAGGAATGGGCGTTGCTGCCGGCGCTGCCAGCGGCGTTGCTGGAACCAATGCAGCAACGGTTCGCCGCCGCCTGCTTGGCTCTAACCGGTTCTTCAGAGGATGCCCGCGCACGGCAAGCCAGCCTGGAACGGAACCTGGAGCGTAAAAAAGTCTGGTGCGTCTGCATGGAGATCGTCGCCGGGGTGGAATCGCCGCCAGCCTTTGCGCAACTGCGGATGGAATATCAGGTCGCCCGCTTGTCGGCTTCGCTGGCCGGAGCAGCGGCCAAAAACGAGACATTGTACGATCCACCACAATTGCAGGAGCAATGGTGCCTGACCGGTGCGCTGCCCGCGGCTGAGGAAGCGGAGTTGGACGCCCGGTTTATGAATGCGGTGCGGGCCTGGCGACAGCGTGAAGAATAACCGTTCACGCCCCTCGTCTCGACCCTTCCCCACCGAGGTGGGGGAATTGGGTGAAATTGTGGAAAGGCGCGCACTTTGTGAAACCTGGTGATTTGTTGCTGGCGCTGTTGGTGAATGTCGCCTGGGCGCTGAATTTCCTGGTCGGCAAGGCGGGGGTTGAATACTTTACGCCACTGCTGTTTTCCACCTTGCGCTTTGCCGTTTTGCTGTTGTTGTTGCTGCCCTGGCTGCGCTGGCAGTCAGGCAAGATGCGCCAAATCCTGCAAATCAGCATCGTGCTGGGCGTATTGCACTTCAGCATGATCTTTATCGGCCTGGACGCCAGCGGCGATATCTCCTCGGTCGCCATCGCCGCCCAGCTTTATGTACCCTTTTCGGCGTTGCTGGCAGTGGTCTGGCTCGGTGAACGGCTGGATCGCTGGCGAGTGGCGGGTATCGCCGCAGCTTTTGCCGGGGTGATGGTCATCGGCTTTGATCCAACGGTGTTCGCCCATCTTGACGCCCTCGCTTGGATTGTTGGCGCGGCCATCGCGATGGCCGTCGCAACCATTCTGATGCGCCGCCTGTCCGGAGTGAGTGCACTCACGTTGCAAGCCTGGGTAGGCGCAGTGGCCACGCCCTCGCAGTTACTGATGTCGCTGCTGCTGGAGCAGGGGCAGATGCAAGCGTTGCGCACCGCCGACGGGTTCTATTTCGCCTTGCCCATCTACTCGGCCATCGGCGCTTCGCTGGTCGGTCACGGTGTCCTCTATTATCTGCTGACGCGCTATCCAGTCAGCCTGATTACCCCGTTGCTGTTGCTGTCCCCGGTGCTGGCGGTGGTGCTGGGGGTGTTAGTGTGGGGCGATCAACCCACCTGGAAATTGTTGCTGGGCGGGTTGATGACTTTGGCGGGGGTGGCGATCGTGACCTTGAAAAAGTCTGAAAGGTAGTAACGACTGAAACGCCTCTTTCACGGTTCGGTGGAAAGCGCGCAGGCCAGTTGACAGCAACCCAGTCGCGCCCCTGACGGATTGGAAAACCCTGTGGGTTCGGGGCGGTTTCCCCGACAGTCTGATGGCTCGGGATGAACGGGACAGCTTTGACTGGCGTCAGGACTTCATCCGCACCTTCCTGAAGCGGGACATCCCTTCCCCTGGGACTCAACCTGCCTCTGCCCCTGATGGACCGGCTGTGGCGGCTGCTCGCCCATTACCAGGGCCAGACTCTCAACTACAGCAAACTGGCCGGAGTTCTTGACCTGTCGGTTCCCACCCTCAAAAACTATTTAGGGGTGCTGGAGCAAACTTACATGGTCCGGCTGCTGCCGCCCTTTGAAGCCAACCTGAAAAAGCGCCTGGTACGCTCCCCCAAAGTTTACCTGCGCGACAGTGGCATCCTGCATGCCTTGCTGGAAATTGAAGACTTCGACCACCTCCTAGCCCATCCCCAGGTTGGCGAGTCCTGGGAAGGTTTCATCATTGAGCAACTCCTGGCGGTCATGCCTCGCTGGCGCCCATCCTTCCTGCGCACGAGCAATGGCACCGAGGTCGACTTGGTGTTGGAGCGAGGTGCGCGGCGATTCGTCTTTGAGATCAAGCTCTCCAAAGCCCCCCAGCCGTCCCGGGGATTTCACGCCCTGGTTGGCGAGCTACAACCGGAGGCCGCTACGATCCTGGCCTCAATTGATGCTCCCTTCGAGTGGCGCCGGGGGATTTGGGTCATGGATCTGGCCGCCGCCATTACCCACTGGGGTGAGGCATAACGAATTTGATCACCGGGGCCGCGCCACGCGATGAGCGTTCAAATGCCACAACAGGCTATGGCGCGGTCTCCGGTGCAGCAGCCAGTTAGGCGGATTACGCTACACTAATCCGCCCTACGTGCTACGTGCTGTATTACTTACAGAGAGATAAGCCTTTCTGTACTAAAGGAGCAATATTGATTTTTGGTCCATATTGTGGATTTGGATTATCTCTCCAAATTTCATTTATTTCTCTCCAATCATTTTGTCTAGCTCTTGCCTTAGCTGTCCCATTAACAGCATAAGTTATCCCGTTAACGGTAAACGTAATTATTCCCAGCGTTCCTAGTGATGTACAGTTTAGCGTACCCTTTTTAACAGTTAGAGGCCACTCTTCGCCATACTCAGATTCAGTTATTTCCACACCTCCAGCATAGGAAATAGATGTACTCTTTTGGGTATTTAAACTTATTATTGCCCAGAAAAAAATTAATCCAATCCATATTTTAGTTAGCCAACCTAAAAACGATGTTTTTTTAGATTGTGGTGCCCCACAATTTGGGCAAGATTTTGCTTTTTTACTGATCAAAAGTCTACAATCTTTGCATTCAATTAAAGATGTAGGTTTCGGTTCATGGTTTTTTCGTATTAAATTTTTTTCTTTCTCTGATTCTTTTTTTATTGAATAAATAAAAGAAGGTTCTAAAGTTATAGTTGAATCGATATTAACAATTTCATTATCATCTAATAGAGGATCACCACTTTGTAGTTCTTTTGGTTTAACGAATTGTAAATTCTCTATCTTCATTTTGAGATTATTTAGATTAGTATGGGCATGCTGAGTTGTCTCCATATTTCTAGGGTAAATATCTATGATTTTTTGATATAGCCACGCTGCCTCATTATACCTTTTTGCGTTATGGTATTTAAGAGCAAGCTGAAGTAATGCATTAGTTTTTCTGCTATTTTCAAATTGTTCCATTTTTAATCTTTATTTTAATGACAGTTGAAAATGGTAAATTCTTATCTCTTACCACCTAACGAATAGTAGACACCCCAAACGAGGTCTTTTTTCACACCAGACAGGTGTATAATTAAAAAAATCCTAGTTATTTAACCCAAGGCTATCAATGAGTTCCGCAAAAATTCGCCCTCTATTTCGAAATGCGCATACCCCTCCTGTGTCACCATCACCACAACCCGAAATTGCTCAATCAGGTCCGCAACAAAATACGGTTGGTTAGTGTTCCAGATTTGGAGTTCATACTAAACCTCCGAACTCATACTGATTAATAAAGAGACCAATGACAATATCATTGCACTGATTGCCTGCGACAGATCAGCCAAACTCCAGCCGGAATCCGGCCTTTTTCAGATAGCGCGCCTCGGCGTCCAGATCAGCGCGGGTCAGGGGGTGTTCATCCAGCCAGTCAGCAGGAAACCGCAAGGCCACGCGCCGCACGTTCACCTCCAGCGCCAATGGCGGCAATGGCTGGCGGCTACGCCCGCGATGCAACACCACCGCTAACCGCAATAACACGCACAGCCGTTCGATCAATGGCGCGACATCCCGGGGCAGGTGAGCAAAAGCCTCTGCCGGAAACGAACGGCGGTGTCGGCGGACCATCGCTGCCAGCAACGTCTGATCGCTCCGCGAAAATCCCGGCAGATCGGCATGTTCCAGAATGTAGGCGCCATGTTTATGGTGCTGGTCGTGAGTCAGCAATAGCCCGACCTCATGTAACCGCGCCGCCCATTCCAGCCAATGCGCCAACTCTTCCCGCTCCAAACCCCAGGCGGCCCGCGCTTGCTCCAGCAATTCCCGGGCGGTAGCGTTCACCCGCACGGCCTGCGCTTCATCCAGACTATAACGGCCCGTCACCGTGGCAATGGTGCGGTCGCGCACGTCCTCATCGCGGATACGGCCCAACAGGTCATAAATCACCCCCTCGCGCAGCGCGCCGTCCGAGACTTCCATCTGCGTCACATTTAACGCCTCACATAAACCATGCAGCACCATGAAGCCACCCGGAAACACCCGGGCGCGCGCCGGTTCCAACTGCCAGCGGGCCGCCATAGCCGCCGTGCTGCCCGACTCCAGCACGGCGCTGCGCAACCGCCGCAACGCTTCCAAAGTAATCCCTTCCTGGCTCCAGCCTTCACGAGTAACGACTTCCTGAATCGCCTTGATGGTGCCGGAAGCGCCAGTCACCGCTTGCCAGCCCCGTTCCCGGCACTCCTCCTCGACCGGCTCCAACTTAAGCCGCACCATCAATTCCGCCTTGCGCAAGCGCGCCTCCGTGATCCGACCATCATCGAAGCAGGCGCGGCTGATGCTGACGCAGCCCATCTTCAGGCTGTTCAAGTGCAGCGGTTCAAATTGCTCACCGATAATCAGTTCGGTGCTGCCGCCGCCGATATCCACCACCAATCGGCGTCCGGCGATGGCGGCGACGCTATGCGCGACTCCCAGATAGATCAGTCGCGCTTCCTCATAACCGCTGATGATTTCGACGCTATGACCGAGCACCGCTTCAGCGCGGGTCAGAAATTCAGCGCTATTGCGGGCTTGGCGCAAAGTGTTGGTCCCAACGATCCGCAATTGCTCAGGCGGAATTTGTCGCAACCGCTGGCCAAAACGCGCCAGGCAATCCAGCGCCCGCTGCTGCGATTCCCCGGACAGCCGGCTGCGGCTATCCAACCCTGCCGCCAGTTGCACCATTTCCCGCAGTCGATCCAGCACTTGAATATGTCCGTTCGCAATCCGGGCGACGATCATGTGGAAGCTGTTGGAACCCAAATCAATCGCAGCAACGATGTCGGAAGGCATGGCGGCGTCAATCCTGTTTGAGGCTGCGCAGTTGTCCAGGGGTCAGCGCCCATTGCAGGACGCCTTCACCGACCGCCACGCGACGGGTGAATTCGATCAGCGCCATGCCGCCTTTGCGAAAGGCGATCAGCGGACACGGTTCGCCGGCCATGAGCAACCCCGCCAGCAGACTGAGTTGCGGCTCGTGACCGACAACTACGGCCACATCCACGACGGGACTCTGGACCAGCCAGTCCAGCACCGCTTCCGGCGGATAGCGATAGTCGAGTTCGGGACGTTCCACGATGGGCAGATCACCGAAGGCACGGCCGATGATGTCGGCCGTCTCACGGGCGCGCAGCAACGGGCTGCTGGCCAACAAATTGATTTCTCGCAACTGCGAACGCAGGCGGTTGGCGCCCTTGCGCATTTTCTTGCGCCCGTTCTCGGTCAGTGGTCGCTGGGCATCGGTTCCGCCAGCAGTGATGAAAGTTTCCGCGTCCTCGGCGATGGCATGGCGAACCAGCAACAGTTTCATAAGCGACTCCTCAAATTCATCATGATCGCCAGTTTAACATTGTTATCATCGGCGGCTGTTTCCATTGTGCGGCGGCGCGGCAATTGATGAAGTTCGCAGTTCCAGCGGAAAATCGCAGGTGAACACGCTGCCGACGCCCAGCTCACTGGCGATCCGCAACTGGCCGCCATGATGGTTGACGACATGCTTGACAATGGACAAACCCAGCCCAGTGCCGCCACTGCCGCGCGAACGGTCCCGGTTGACCCGATAAAATCGCTCGGTCAGCCGGGGCAAATGCTGGGGAGCGATGCCCTCGCCATTATCCGCGACCTCCAGGTGAATCCCATCCGTATCGGTGAACCAGCGAATCCCGATCCGGCCCTCGGCGGGTGTATAGCGCACCGCGTTGAACACCAGGTTGGAAAAGGCACTGTGTAGCTCTTTCTCACAACCCAAAATCCACAACTGCGGATCGGCACTGATGTCGATCTGATGGTTCCGTTCACCACTGAGCGCCAAGGCATCTTCGGCAATGTCGGTCAGTAGCTCCGGTACCGCCACCGGCCAACGAGGTGACTGCTCCTTGGGTGATTCCAGTCGGGCCAACATCAGCAAGTCCTCAAGGATGTGCAACATTCGGCGGGATTGCTGTTGCATACAGTGCAGCGGCTGCCGCCAGGTTTCCAGAGCCGCATCGTCGTTGTCGAGCAGGGTTTCCAGATAGCCGGTAATCACCGTTAGCGGGGTACGCAGTTCATGCGAGACGTTGGCGACGAAATCACGCCGCATCTGCTCCAGGCGCCGGACCCGGGAAATATCGGTCGCTATCAACAGGCGCTGTTTCTTTCCATACGGCACGATGCGAGCGCTCAGTAACAGCGGGCCATCGACCGGTGAGGGAAATTCGACACTATCGCCGTTACGTCGATGATTCAGGAACGCGACAAAACCGGGATGTCGGAGTAAATGGGTGATCGGTAGACCCAGATCTCGACCGGATGTCAGGCCGAGCAATGACTGAGAAGCGCTGTTGCACCAGACCACCTTATCATCCTCGCCCAGCACCACGGCAGCGTCCGGCAAAGCCGCAGTCGCCTGCTGAAACTGTTGCAACAACCGGCTGAGTTTGCGCTTGCGTTTACGGCTCTGCCGACGCAGGCGCGTCACATGCGCGGCAATGCCTGCCCAGATAGAGTGGGTTTTCGGTGGGCTGGCGTCGGGGTCGCCGCTCAACCAGCGATCCAGCCGGTAGAGTTGCCACAACTGCCAGGCCAGACCACCCAGCGCGGCCAGCAACAATGCCAGGGTGAGCTGGTCGATCATCCAGCCCAGCAGGGCCGCACTGGCAAAGACCAGCGCCAGTTGCCGATATAACCTCAACCAGAATTGAGTGAGCACGTTAAATCCGCGTCGAAAACCGATAGCCGGAACCGCGCACCGTCTGGATCAGCGCATCGAAGCCATGCGGCTCCAGGGTCTTGCGCAACCGACGAATATGCACATCGACCGTCCGCTCCTCGACATAGACGTTGCTGCCCCACACCCGGTCCAGCAACTGGCCGCGACTGTAGACCCGCTCCAGGTGCGACATAAAAAACTCCAGCAACCGGTACTCGGTTGGCCCGATTTCCAACAACGTCTCGCCGACGCTGACCCGGTGACTGGCCAGATCCAGGGTCAGACCGTTAGCGCGCAGGATTTCATCCTCTCCTGCAGGTCCCCCCCGCCGCAAGACGGCCCGGATACGCGCCACCAGCTCCCGTGGCGAAAACGGCTTGGTCACATAGTCATCCGCGCCGCTTTCCAGGCCCTGCACCTTGTCTTCCTCCTCAGCGCGGGCGGTCAGCATGATGATGGGCAATTCCCGGGTCAGTTCGTCCTTCTTCAACCGGCGGGCATAATCGATGCCGCTAATGCCGGGCAGCATCCAATCCAGCAAAATCAAATCCGGCAGGCACTCGGCAATACAAACCTGAGCCTGTCGGGCGTCGGCGGCCTGGTAGACTTCATAACCCGCATTAGTCAAGGCAAACACCACCATCTCCCGGATTGGTTGCTCATCTTCCACTAGCAGAATGTTTCTTGTGTTCATGCGCCCTCTTGAATTGGCTCAAATGATCCCCAAGTCTCTCCACAGCCATCGTCACGTACTTCCCTATGTAAGGCAATTTGATGACAAAGCCGTGACAGGGCCAGCAAATCATTCATTAGAGTATGGCGAAATTGACCCGGCAAGTGTCCGTACACCAGCGCCTTAACCAGACGTTTGCGTCCTGGCATTGTCCGTTCACTACAAAAAATCGGGAGAATTTTCCATGAGTACCGCGAAACACAGCCGGCTGCTGATCCTCGGCTCCGGCCCTGCCGGTTACACCGCAGCGGTCTACGCCGCCCGCGCCAATCTCAAGCCGGTGCTGATCACCGGCCTGCAAATGGGCGGACAGTTGACGACCACGACCGAGGTGGATAACTGGCCCGGCGATGTGGAAGGGCTGATGGGACCGGATTTGATGGAGCGGATGAAGCGTCACGCCGAGCGGTTCCATACCGAGATTATTTTCGACCACATTCACACTGCTGATCTTCAGCAGCGTCCTTTCCGGCTGACCGGTGATTCGGGCGAATACACCTGTGATGCGTTGATCATCGCCACCGGGGCCAGCGCCCAGTATCTCGGCCTGCCCTCGGAGCAGGCGTTCATGGGCAAGGGCGTATCCGGCTGCGCGACCTGTGACGGCTTTTTCTACCGCAATCAGAAAGTAGCCGTGGTCGGCGGCGGCAATACAGCGGTTGAAGAAGCACTGTATTTAGCTAACATCGCCAGCGAAGTCACTTTGGTGCATCGCCGTCAGCAGTTCCGCGCCGAGAAGATCTTGGTGGACAAGCTGATGGAGAAGGTGGACAGCGGCAAGGTGCGCCTGGAACTGGATGCAACGTTGGACGAAGTGTTCGGCGATGACAGTGGCGTCATCGGCATCCGCCTGCGCAATGTTAAAACGGATGCCAAGAAAGAGATTCCGTTGACCGGATTGTTTATCGCCATTGGCCACAAGCCGAATACCGACCTGTTCGCCGACCAATTGGAAATGCGTAACGGCTATCTCCTGATCAAGGGCGGCAGCGAGGGCGGCGCGACCTCAACCAGCATCCCCGGCGTATTCGCCGCCGGCGATGTCGCTGATCATATTTACCGGCAGGCGATCACGTCCGCTGGCAGCGGCTGCATGGCGGCGCTGGATGCCGACAAGTATCTGGATGGATTGGGGCACTAAGGAGAGTAGCGAGTAGCGAAGGATCCCCTGAATTTGCGAACTCGCCACTTCCCGGCCTCGTCTCAAATCAGCGGTTTGGCCCACTCGTTGTCGGGGTTGTCGGCCACCGGGACAATCAGCACCGGGCGCTTCGACAACAGTGTCACCCGGCGACTGGTCGAACCCAGCAGATCGGTATGTGCATGGCCGGTATGGGCACCCATCACGATCAGATCGGCGTTGCGCTGATCGGCTTCGTACAGAATCACTTCGCAAGCCAGTCCGCTGACGACGCGAATTTCTGAAATGACTTCGGTTTGTTCGAGCGTAGTTCCCAGTTCTTCCGCGCAGAACGCTTCCAATCGTTGGTGAATTTTCTCCAGGAGACCTTGGGTCGCTTGATGATGGAGATCCTTCGCCGCATCGGGCTTCAAGTAGGAATCAATCAGGAACCGTACTGAATTGCTGAGCGGCTCAACAACATGCAGCAAAACAATGCGGGCGCCTAATTGCTTGGCCAATCCCACAGTGAACCGAAAGACCGGTCGAGTGTGACTGCCCAACGCGGTGGTGTACAGGATCGTTTTGACTTCGGGGACCATGACTCACTCCAAACGAGAATGGAAACGGGGTAGAATAAATTCTTTATACTTTAAACATCATTCACAATCCATGGAAACCAATACGCTGGAACATCCGCGATGACGACCCTCACTGGGCAGAAAGCCAAAATGCTGGCTGGTGAACTCTATATCGCCAGTGACCCTGAGCTTTCTTCCGCCCACCTTCGCGCCCAAGCCCTGCTGGCCCGGTTTAACGCAACCCCAGTAGATGCCGCCGACGAACGACACCGGCTACTGACGGAGTTGTTTGCCCGGTGGAGCCAGGAGACCGTACTCAGACCGACATTCCAGTACGACTATGGCTTCAACATCACCATCGGGGACCGGACATTCATTAACTTTGATTGTGTCTTTCTCGACTGCAATCGCATCACGATTGGCGATGAAGTACAGATCGCGCCCGGCGTTCACATCTACACTGCGACGCATCCCCTGGAGGCCAAGGCGCGGCGCTCTGGCGTCGAGTACGCTCTCCCGGTGTCGATTGGCGATGGCGTCTGGCTGGGGGGCGGCGCTATCGTAGGTCCCGGCGTGACGATTGGGGACAATACGGTGGTAGGCGCTGGCAGCGTTATCATCCGCGACTTGCCGGCCAACGTCGTCGCCGCTGGCAATCCCTGTCGCGTTATCCGCCCGCTTTAAAACCGGTCTACCGACTCCTGTGCAGATCAGAAATTTTAAAAGTCATTGGTATTATTGGCATACCGGACACAAATTCGTTGCTATTTTAAGCATGATGATCAGTACATTAATCATGTGGGGGTTTTTAGTATTTTCTGCCGACTGCTCCATCTGGGGAATCATCATTGCGGTGCTGTTGGATACTGTTGGTTTCTGGTTGGCCATCCTCTATGTGTTTTTCATAAGATACAATATTACTGAACTGATTGGTTTAAAAAGCAGTATAGATATGTTGATCGTTAACCATCTGGTTATTCCTATGCTTGTCGGCTTTTTTATAACCCGAATTTCCAGTTTTTCTGTAGCAAAAATATGCTCCTTCAGTCAACCGATGCAAGACTGACTTCCGGCCACACGCCGGCTGCGCTAATCTTGTCTGCGCAATGCTCACCCCTCACAACCACAATCAGGAGAAAGCTTCATGTCCAAAACCGTGCGTCCGCGTCGTAGCGTCCTGTACATGCCCGGTTCCAACGCCCGCGCCCTGGAAAAAGCCCGCACCCTGCCCGCCGATGGCTTCATTCTTGACCTGGAAGATGCGGTAGCTCCCGACGCCAAGGAAATCGCCCGTCAGCAGGTTTGCGCGGCGGTCAAGGCGGGAGGCTACGGTCAGCGCGAGCTGGTGATCCGCGTCAACGATCTTTCCAGCGCCTGGGGGCATGACGATATTGTCGCCGCCGCCCGCTCCGGCGCTCACGCTATCGTGCTGCCCAAGGTGGAAAGTGCTGACACCGTTTGTCAGGCCGAACACATCATGAGGGTAGCCGGCGCTCCGGATGACATGGCGATCTGGTGCATGATGGAAACCCCGCGCGGCATGTTGGAAGCACCCGCCATCACCGCCGCCAGCTCGCGTCTGTCCTGTCTGGTCATGGGCACCTCCGACCTAGCCAAGGACCTCAACTGCGCCCACACCCGTGAGCGACTGCCGTTGCTCACCTCGCTCGGTCTGTGCCTGCTGGCGGCCCGCGCCAATGGTCTGGCGATTCTCGATGGCGTTTATCTGGACCTGAATGACGATGAAGGCTTCGAATACTCCTGCCAGCAGGGCGTGGAACTGGGCTTCGACGGCAAGACGCTGATTCATCCGAAGACCATTGCCGTCACTAACCGCATCTTCGCGCCTTCGGAATCAGCCGTCGCCTGGTCGCGCAAGATCATCGCCGCTCACGCGGAAGCGGTGTCGCAAGGCAAAGGCGTGGTGGTGGTGGACGGCAAGCTGATTGAAAATCTGCATGTCGAAAGCGCGCATCGCCTGGTCAAATTGGCGGATGCCATCGCCGCCATGGAAGCGGCTAACGCCTGATGGAGGATGCCGGTCACGTCCCTCTTCCCTGTTCGCGGGGGAGAGGCTTCAGGCTCCGCGTCCTGGCGCTGGTCGGGCTGGCGCTGACGGCCGCCTGCGAGCCGCCGCCGCCTGATCCGACCGTGCGCTTTGCGGGATCGACCATGGGCACCAGCTATGATCTCAAACTGGTCCCGACACCCGGGCAGACCGCGCCCGCCGATCTCAAACAGCAGATCGAGGCTTTACTGGCGCGTATCAATCAAACCCTGTCCACCTACGATCCCCAATCGGAACTGTCCCGGTTCAATCGCAACCCTAGCACTGACTGGATCGCGGTCTCGCCGGAACTGCAGCAAATCGTCGCTGAAGCGCTGCGCATCAGCGAACTCAGCAGCGGCGCATTCGATATCACGGTCGGCCCGCTGGTCAACCTGTGGGGCTTCGGCCCGGAGCCACGCCGCGACCAGGTTCCCACCGATACGCAGATCGCCCAGACCCGTGAGCGGGTCGGTTACTGGCGGTTGAGCGCTCGCCAGAAACCGCCAGCGTTGAAGAAAGAACGTCCTGATCTTTATGTCGATCTATCCGCCATCGCCAAAGGCTATGGTGTGGATCAACTGGCGGCGTTAGCGGAGACTGTGGGCATCAATAACTATCTGGCGTCCATTGGCGGCGAAATTCGCGCCAAAGGTCACAATGGCCGGGGGCAACCCTGGACGATTGCCATTGAAAAGCCGGTGGTCGGGCAACGGGCGGTCGAACGGCTCATTCAACTCGGCGACCACAGCATTTCCACCTCAGGCGACTATCGCAACTTCTTCGAGCAAAACGGTCAGCGTTATTCGCACATCATCAACCCTCACACGGGCCGACCAGTTCCACAAACTCTGGCATCCGTAACGGTTATCAGCGACCAGTCCATGATCGCCGACGCTACCGCCACAACCTTGATGGCGGCAGGACCGGAATTCGGTTTCCAACTCGCTGCTGAACATCATCTGGCCGCTTTCTTCATCCTGGCCGGGCCGGATAGTCGCTTTGAGGAACGCTATACGCCAGAATTCACGGGCTATCTCGTTCCTCAATAACCTTGAGATGTGCATCTGTCAGGCGGAGAGGTGATGGAGTTCAAACGCTGGCAACCCTCATGAGGAGTTTCAAACCATGTTGATTGGTGTACCCAAAGAAATCAAAGTCCATGAATACCGGGTGGGCCTGACTCCAGACAGTGTGCGGGAATTCACCGCTCACGGTCACTCGGTGCTAGTGGAAACCCATGCCGGGGTCGGCATTGGCCGTTTGGACGACGCCTATCGGGCGGCTGGCGCACAAATCGCCGCTGCCCCCGCCGAAATCTTTGCCCAGGCCGACCTGATCGTGAAAGTTAAGGAACCACAGGCGGTCGAACGTCAGATGCTGCGCCCAGGCCAGATGCTGTTCACCTACCTGCATCTCGCCCCTGATCCGGATCAGACCCGGGATCTCATCAAGAGCGGCGCCATCTGCATCGCTTACGAAACCGTGACGGATGACCAGGGGGGATTGCCGCTGCTGGCCCCGATGTCTCAGGTCGCCGGTCGGTTGTCGATTCAGGCGGGCGCGGCGGCGCTGGAACGAGCCAAGGGCGGGCGCGGCATCCTGTTGGGTGGCGTGCCGGGCGTCGCTCCGGCCAAAGTGGTCGTTATCGGCGGCGGCGTGGTCGGTGAAAACGCCATCTATATGGCGCTGGGTATGGCTGCGGATGTGACCGTGCTCGACCATCAGGTGAGCGTCCTGGCGCGGCTGGCGCAACGCTTCGGCGCGGCGCTCAAGACCGTGTACTCCACCCGGGCGGCGCTGGAAGAGTATGTTCTACAAGCAGACCTGGTGATTGGCGGGGTACTGGTTGCCGGCGCTGAGGCGCCGAAACTGGTGACTCGCGACATGATCCGGCGGATGAAACCCGGTGCAGTGTTGGTGGATGTCGCTATTGACCAGGGCGGCTGCTTCGAAACCTCCCATCCGACCACTCACGCCGAGCCGACCTATATGGTGGATGGCGTCGTGCATTATTGCGTCGCTAACATGCCGGGGGCGGTGCCCCATACTTCGACCTATGCCCTCAACAACGCCACCCTCCCCTACGCCCTGGCGCTGGCTGAAAAAGGCTACAAAAAGGCGCTGCTGGAAAATCCCCATTTCCTGGCTGGCCTCAACGTTTGCAAGGGCCAGGTGACTTATCAGGCGGTCGCCGACGACCTCGGCTACGAATACGTCGATCCGCGCACCGCCCTTGCTGATTGAACGACGCCAATCTCTGAACCCCCGCTGGGCACCGTCGAAAGCAAGCGCGAGGAAGCGGGTGAGGAGGAGTTGGAACAGGCATCAGTTGCCTTCATTATGGAATTCCCTGCATGACCCTCTCAGCCCTGACCCTGCGCGATTTGCGCAAAACCTATGCGAACGGCTTCGAAGCCCTGCGCGGCATCGATCTTGAAGTCGCAGAAGGAGAGTTTTTTGCCCTGCTCGGCCCCAACGGCGCGGGCAAGTCTACGACCATCGGCATTATCTGCTCGCTGGTGCGCAAGACCGGCGGTATGGCGCAGGTATTCGGCCATGACCTGGATACCGACTTGTCCGCCGCCAAGCGCTGCATCGGCCTGGTGCCGCAGGAATTTAATTTCAACCAGTTCGAGCCAGTCGCCGAGATCGTGATCAACCAGGCCGGTTATTACGGCTTGCCCCGTGAATTGGCCCGCCAGCGCGCTGAAACCTGTCTCAGGCAACTCGGTCTGTGGGACAAACGCCGGCAGATGGCGCGACAACTGTCCGGGGGGATGAAGCGACGGCTGATGATCGCCCGGGCGCTGGTGCATGAACCGAAACTGCTGATTCTGGACGAACCGACCGCCGGAGTGGACATTGAAATTCGCCGGTCGATGTGGGACTTCCTGCGCGAGATTAACATGCGCGGCGTGACGATTATTCTGACCACGCATTATCTGGAAGAGGCGGAAAGTTTGTGTCGCCATATTGCGATTATTGACGGCGGCGCGATTATCGAGAATACCCGAATGCAGACGTTGTTGAATCGCCTGAATCTGGAAACTTTCGTACTGAATCTCCAGCACCCGCTGCAAGCAGTGCCGGAGATTCCGGGCTATCCCCTGCGCCGGCTGGATGATTTAACTCTCGAAGTGGACGTGGCTAAAGAGCGGGGCGTCAATGCATTATTTCAGCAGTTGTCCGCGCACGGCATTGAGGTTTCCAGCCTGCGCAACAAGGCGAACCGGCTGGAGGAACTGTTTTTGCGGTTGGTGGAAAAAAGCGACACTGCGACAAGCTGAATCAGTTTTCTCCACGACAAGCTCTACCTCCTTGATACCTGTTGACCGAATTCGCCGCTGCACTGGACAGTGGGGAAGCCGAAGTGGCAAGCAGTTAGGTATCGGGCTGATGAACAAGATCAAGAAAGATCTCGGGCTGAAATAGGAGGCGATGATGTTGATTTATCCCGTAGAACTAACCCCCGATGACAACGACACCCTCCTGGTCACATTCCCGGACGTGCCGGAAGCCGTCACGTTTGGCGAAGACGAAGCCGAAGCGCTGCTGATGGCTGAAGATGCGCTGCTGGTGATGCTCTCTGCCTATATGGATGACCGTCAGCCCATTCCTGAACCTTCCCCACTGAACAGACGGCCCGGCGTAGCGCTAAAAGTCACAGCCTCTGCAAAGATAGTCCTCTACAACGCCCTGTTAGCGGCAGGCAAGCGGAAAACCGATCTGGCGCAGATGCTGAACTTGACCGCTATCCAAGTCGATCATTTGCTGTCGCTCCACCACAAAAGTCGCATCGAACAGATTGAAACGGCGCTGGCGGCCTTGGGCAAACGGCTGATTGTGGAAATGCGCGAGGCGGCTTAACTTAAGGAAACCCATGCCCTTTCATGCCCAACTGATTGCCCTGCAAACCATCCTGATCAAGGAAACCTTGCGGTTCCTGCGTATCTGGATTCAAACCATTCTGCCGCCGGCAGTGACCACCGCCCTGTATTTCATCATTTTCGGCCAATTGATCGGCGCGCAACTGGGGCCAGTGGAAGGGTTGAGCTATACCCAGTTCATTGCCCCTGGCCTGATCATGCTGGCGGTCATCACCAACTCCTATTCCAACGTGGTGTCTTCATTCTTCAGCGCCAAGTTCCAGCGCCATATCGAGGAAATGCTGGTCTCGCCCTTGCCGAACACGATGATTGTCCTTGGCTTCGTCGGCGGTGGTTTGGCGCGCGGCCTGGCGGTGAGTCTCGCGGTGATCGTAACCTCGCTGTTCTTCGCCGATCTGCACTGGCAACATCCACTCATCACCTTCGCGGTCATCGTTCTGACTTCGGTGTTGTTCGCGCTCGCTGGACTGATCAACGGCATTTACGCCAAAAGCTTCGATGACATCTCAGTGGTCCCCACCTTCGTCCTCACCCCGCTCATCTATCTCGGCGGCATTTTCTACTCGATTCAGATGCTCCCGCCATTCTGGCAGGACATTTCGCTGTTCAACCCCATTCTGTACATGATCAACGCCTTCCGCTTCGGCATTCTGGGTGTTTCCGATATCGATGTTCGACTGGCCTTCGCCATCATTCTGCTATTTATCATCACCCTGTTCGTCTACAGCCTGTGGTTGTTGCGGCGTGGCACCGGCATTCGTAGCTGATCCCACACACCAGCAAGGTGCAGCAATTGCGATTAACGGCTAATTCGTGCATTCATTTCAATTTCTTCTACGCTTAATCGAGAGTCCGGCGCGCTGCCGGACCTGCTCGCCAAGCTGGCGCTTCGTCCAGCCGCAACCAAAAAAGCCAAAGGAGAAACTCCCTCATGCGCAAGCCCATTGTCCACGCTCTCCTCGCCGGCGCTACGCTGGCCCTGTTGACCGGCATGGCCCACGCCGAAATTGTCATCAAGTTCTCGCATGTCGTCGCTGACAGTACGCCCAAGGGCCAAGGCGCGGTGATGTTCAAGAAACTGGCGGAGGAACGCCTGGCTGGTAAGGTCAAGGTCGAGGTCTATCCCAATTCCCAGTTGTTCGGCGACGGCAAGGAAATGGAAGCGTTGCTACTCGGCGACGTGCAACTCATTGCCCCGTCGCTGTCGAAGTTCGACCGCTACACCAAACAGATTCAGGTCTTCGATCTGCCGTTTCTGTTCAATGACATCGAGGCCGTCCACCGCTTCCACACCAGCCCGACCGGCAAGAGCATTCTGAACTCGCTGACCAAAAAAGGTCTGACCGGGCTGGCCTATTGGGATAACGGCATGAAGCAGCTTTCGGCCAAAAAGCCGTTGCGGATGCCGGCGGATGCCAAGGGTCTGAAATTCCGTATCCAGGCGTCGGACATCCTTGAAGCGCAGTTCAAGGCGGTCGGCGCGGTCCCGCAGAAGCTGGCGTTCGCCGAAGTTTATCAGGCGCTGGAAACCGGCGTGGTGGACGGGGCCGAGAATCCCTGGTCGAACGCCTATTCGCAGAAGTTCTTCGAAGTCCAGCCCTATTTCACCGAATCTGACCACGGCTATCTGGGTTATATGGTGGTGACCAACGCCAAGTTCTGGAGCGACCTGCCGGCTGACGTGCGCGATACGCTGGAAAAAATCCTGGCTGAGGTCACGGTCGAGGTCAACAAGTCATCGACCGCCCTCAACAACGGCGACCGGCAAAAGATCAAGGATTCCGGCAAGACCGAGATTCTCCCGTTTACCGCTGAGCAGCGGGCGGCGTGGAAAGCCGCTATGAAGCCCGTCTACGATAAATTCACTGGCGATATTGGCAAGGAGATTGTCGATGCGGCCCAGGCGTCCAACAAACCATAACGCCCTCCTTTTGACCTGACCGCCTCATGCCCCGCATCAAGTCAAGAGGCGGCGGTTCGCGCTTTCGTTCGGAGAGTCCCCCATGCTGATTCGCATCGTCCATCATCTGGAGGAGGGTTTCATCGCCCTGCTGCTGGCGCTGATGACTCTCATCACCTTCAGCCAGGTGGTCGCCCGTTATCTCTTCAGCACCGGCTTCGGCTGGGCGCTGGAATTGACCACTTATCTCTTTGCCTGGCTGGTCCTGTTCGGCATTTCCTACGGCATCAAGGTCGGCGCTCATATCGGCATCGATATCGTGGTGCGCCAGCTTCCCCACCAGTGGCGCCGCATCGTCGGCCTGCTGGCGGTGCTGGCCTGCTGCGCCTACTGCATCATCCTGCTGGTCGGCGCGACTGGCTATGTCTACAAACTCTACGAGGTGGGCATCGAAGCCCAGGATTTACCCATCCCGCGCTGGATTCCCTTCATCATGCTGCCGATTGGCCTGGCACTGGCGCTGTTGCGGCTGTTGCAGATCGCCTGGCTCACGGCGACCGGTCAGCAGGAAGGCTTGCGGCTGGCCGACGAGGCCCGCGAAGCTATTGAGGCGGTCGAGGGCGTTGAAGTCGTCGAAGCAGTCGAGATCCTGCATCCCGCCCCCGGTCAAGCCCGCCAGGAGAAAGCGCCATGACTTCGCTATTCCTGTTTACCATCCTGTTTGTCTTGCTGTTGATGGGGGTGCCGATCGCGTTCTCCCTGGGCCTGTCCAGCATCCTGACCATCCTGTTTTTCACCAACGACTCGCTGGCCTCCATGTCGCTCAAGCTGTTCGACACGATGGAGCATTACACCCTGTTGGCGATTCCGTTTTTCATCCTGGCCTCGGCGTTCCTGACCACTGGCGGCGTGGCCCGACGGCTGATCCGCTTTGCTATCGCTGCTGTCGGTCATCTCAAGGGCGGACTGGCGATTGCCTCGGTACTGGCTTGTATGCTGTTCGCCGCAGTGTCGGGTTCCTCGCCAGCCACGGTGGCGGCCATCGGCTCCATCGTCATCGGCGCCATGGTCAAAGCCGGTTATCCACTGCCCTACGCCGCCGGTATGATCTGCAACGCCGGCACCCTGGGCATTCTGATTCCGCCATCCATCGTCATGGTGGTGTACGCCGCTGCCACGGAGACCTCGGTCGGTCAGTTGTTCATGGCAGGGGTCATTCCCGGTCTTCTGCTGGGTTTGATGTTGATGCTGGCCATTTTCTTCAGCGCCCACAAAATGAAAATCCCGACCCAACCACGGGTGTCGTTCCGGGAACTGCTGGTCGCAGCCCGCGACGCTATTTGGGGACTGGGATTGATTTTTGTGGTGATGGGTGGAATTTACGGCGGTATCTTCACTGCGACCGAGGCGGCGGCGGTCGCGGCAGTCTACGCCTTCATCGTCGCGCTGTTCGTCCATCGGGACATGGGCTTCCGCGAGGTGCCCCACGTCTTTACCGAGTCGGCCAAGGTGACGGTGATGCTGTTGTTTATCATTACCAACGCCTTTCTGTTCGCGCATGTGCTGACCACTGAGCGCATCCCGCAGATGATGGCGGAAACCATCGTAGGTTGGGGGTTGGCGCCCTGGCAGTTCCTGATCGTGGTCAACATCGTCCTGCTGATCGCCGGCAATTTCATGGAGCCGTCATCGATCCTGCTGATTCTGGCCCCGATCTTCTTCCCCATTGCCACCCATTTAGGTATCGATCCGATCCATCTGGGTATCATCATGACGGTGAATATGGAAATCGGCATGATCACCCCGCCGGTCGGCTTGAACCTGTTCGTGACGTCCGGCGTGACGGGTATGCCGCTGTGGGATGTAGTGAAAGCGGCTATGCCGTGGCTGATGGTGATGCTGAGCTTCCTGATCATCATCACCTACATCCCGCAGGTCAGCCTGTTTTTGCCGCAGTTGTTGTTCTAAGCCGGTTGGAAACAGAAAGGGCGGCCCAAGCCGCCCTTTTCCATTCCGCCTGTTATCGATTCAGCTCCAGTACCGAACCGGACCACTGTCAATGTGGACAAAGTTGGCGCGGGGATAATAGCCAACCCCGCCGGCGCCCAATGCCCGGGCGGCCCGGCAGACATCCGACACCCGCCCGTCCGGAAGCCGGACATCGAGCGCCATGGCCTTGATGTGGTAGCTGTTACGCGCCACACCGCGACTGCGCTCGCACAACATGCTGTTGGTGGTCGGCGAGCGATAACCACTGATGACATGAACCGGCGAATACGTTCCCAATTGCAACTGCAGGGCATAGAGTTGGTCAAGGACGTTGACGTCGAACGCTCTCACCTGATCGTTGTGATGGTCGCGCAATCCCCAACTAACCTCCTTGAGGGACTCACGAATGTAGCCCTCGCGAGGGGTCCAGTACACCTGGCGGATCGTTTCGCCCGTATTGGGGTTATAAAAGGCAATATAACGTTCGCGCCGAACCGACGCCTGGAGTATTTCTGGTGCCAAAGCCAAGGCACCAAGACCGCTAGCCGCCAGTTTCAGAAATCCGCGCCGATTCCACTCGGGTGAGGTCTCTACGTTTTGGCTGTTGTTTTCAAGCGCTGCGTCTATTCGCATTCGTCAGTTCCTCCCGATAACCTAAAATAGGCCCTTCCTGAACTCTAACCAAACCCGGTTTGATTAGGCAAGAATCAGACATGCAAAATTTTTTTTGCTATCATGCAACAAGTTAGAGTTGTCCCGACTTTTGCATAGTCTTTTATTATTTTTTTAGCAACAATGATAGTCGCTATTCTTGAGCGGTTTTAAAGGGTTTTTTTAAATTATAAGATTATTGATTTTTAATATTATTTATAATGATTACTGAAAAATTTTACTCTTGATATTATTATTAATACAACTAATGTTGTTTTAATAATAAAAATTATTAATAATGAAAAAAACAACAAGCTGTAAAAAACATGATTTAATTGAGTGAAAAAATGTCGACGAAGAAGGAAAAGTTCCCAGCGACGCCGGCCACCCGATGGCTCCAAACCCATGAGGTTGCATTCAGCGGCCACCTCTATCCCTACGAGGATCGCGGCGGCACCGCCCATAGTGCGCACTGTCTGGGCGTCGATGAACATCAGGTCATCAAGACGCTGATCATGGAGGATGAACGCCGACAACCGTTGATCGTGCTGATGCACGGCGATCGTCAGGTCTCCACCAAGGAACTAGCGCGACTGCTGGGCGTCAAGACCATCACGCCCTGTGACCCGGCGGTTGCCAGCAAACACAGTGGTTATCTGGTCGGCGGCACCTCGCCGTTTAGCGTCCGCAAGGTTATGCCGGTTTATCTGGAAGCCAGCATTCTCGACCTGCCGCTGATCTATTTAAATGGCGGCAAGCGCGGTTTCCTGATCAGTTTGCCGCCCTCTGAAGTACAGCGACTGCTCCAGCCGACGCTGGTTAACGTCGCCATTGAGGACTGAAACTTGAGTGAATCCGATTTTTTCGCCACTGCCCCGTCCGGCATTGAACCGCTGCTGGCCGCGGAACTGGCGGAGCTAGGCGCGGTGCAGGTTAAACCGGCGCGTGGCGGTATCCGTTTTCGGGGAACACTGGAAACCGCCTATCGCGCCTGCCTCTGGTCGCGTACCGCTAGTCGCATCTTGCTGCCGCTGGCCGAACTCCCGGTGGCTGACAGTCAGGCGCTTTATGCCGGCGTTCTCGACCTTCCCTGGGAGGAACATCTCGCCCCGGAAGGTACGTTGAGCGTGGAATTCAGCGGGAATTGTCCGGGCATCGACCATAGCCACTATGGCGCACAGCGAGTTAAGGATGCCATCGTTGACCGATTTCGTGCGCGCTGCGGTCAACGCCCGAACGTGAACCGGCATCAGCCGGATTTGCGGATTCACGCCCAATGGCGTGACGGTCAGGCCACGGTCAGCCTTGATCTGTCCGGCGACAGCCTGCATCGGCGCGGCTACCGTGAGGCCACGGTGACTGCGCCGTTGAAAGAAACGCTGGCTGCCGCGCTACTGTTGAAATCCGGTTGGCCAGAAATAGCCGCAGCCGGTGGTCCACTGCTCGATCCACTCTGCGGTTCCGGGACGTTGGCCATTGAAGCCGCCTGGATTGCCGGCGACCGCGCCCCCGGCTTGTCCCGTGAACATTGGGGATTCAGCGGCTGGCTGGGCCATATTCCGGCGCTGTGGAGCCGTTTATTGAATGAAGCGCGGGAACGTTGGGCGACGGGTCAATCCCGCATTCCGTTGATTCTGGCCAGCGACCATGATCCCAAGGCGGTGCGGGCGACGCTGGTCAACGCGGGCCGTGCGGGAGTGGCTGACCGCTTGCGGATCGAGCGTCGGGAATGGATCGCTGTGGAACCGCCGCCGGGACCGCCAGGATTGGTCATCATCAATCCCCCTTACGGCGAGCGGTTGGGCGAACAGGATGAAGTGGCGGCGTTGTACATCCAAATCGGTGACCGGCTGAAAGCGCGTTTCACCGGCTGGCGGGCGGCGGTGTTCACCGGTAATCCCGATTTGGGCAAGCGCATGGGTCTGCGGGCGGACAAGGTTCACACCTTTAATAATGGTCCGTTGGAATGTCGGCTACTGCGCTTTCGGGTGGAACCGGAATGTTTCGTTCGCCCTCTCCCCCCCGCCCCGACCCTCCCCCACAAGGGGGGAGGGAGTACCAGGCTCCCCCTCCCCAGCGTAGGAGGGGGATGGGGGGAGGGGGCATATGGCGCCGAGGACTTCGCCAATCGACTACGCAAGAATCTGCGCCATCTGGGCCGTTGGGCGGCACGGGAGGGCGTGAGTTGTTACCGGCTGTATGACGCCGATCTGCCGGAATACGCCGTCGCCATTGATCGCTACGAACAGTGGCTGCATGTCCAGGAATACGCCCCGCCGGCCAGCATTGATCCCGCCAAAGCCCAGGTGCGGTTACAGCAGATCATGGCGGTGCTGCCCACCGTGCTGGAACTGCCCCCGGAAAACGTCTTTCTCAAAGTCCGGCAACGCCAGCGCGGCGCCCATCAGTACCAGAAGCAAGCGCAACAGGGTCGTTTCCACGAAGTGCGCGAGGGGCCGGCGCGATTTCTGGTCAACTTCACCGACTATCTGGATACTGGGCTGTTTCTCGACCATCGCATCACCCGACAACGACTGGGCGAGCTAGCGAAGGGTCGGCGCTTCCTGAACCTGTTCGGCTACACCGGAACTGCAACGGTTTATGCGGCGCTCGGCGGCGCAGTCAGCACCACCACAGTCGATCTTTCGGCTACTTACCTCGACTGGGCGCGCCGTAATCTGGAATTGAACGGGTTAAACAATCCTTGGCGGCGTTTCATTCAAGCCGATTGCCGGGAATGGCTGGTCGAGGCGCGGGAACGCTATGATTTAATCTTTCTCGATCCGCCGACGTTTTCCAATTCCAAGGAAATGGACGGGCATTTCGATGTTCAGCGCGATCATGGCGAATTGTTGCAGCAGGCTTTGCGCTTGCTGGCTCCGGGCGGCGTGCTGATTTTCTCCACCAACTATCGCCGCTTTCACCTGGACCGGGACGCCCTGACGGCATGGCGGATTGAGGATTGGAGTCGGCTCACGCTGCCGCAGGATTTCGCCCGCCATCCGAAAATCCATCAGTGCTACACATTCCAACATGAAACTGTTTAAACCCCTCATCGTTTCCGGGTTACTGATCGCGTTCAGCATCGGTTGCACCGCACAAACCGGGCCAGCGCCGATCAGCAGCGATGTCCCGGAAGCTCAGGGTTGGCGGGCGGAAGTCGTGGTTGACGGGCTGAGTCACCCTTGGTCTATCGCTTGGCTGCCGGACGGCTCGGCGCTGGTTACGGAGCGTCCGGGGCGTCTGCGGCTCATTCGCGCTGGGCGACTCGACCCGCAACCGATTGCCGGCCTGCCGCCAGTACTGGCTTTCGGGCAAGGCGGATTGCTCGACATCGCCCTGCATCCCGATTTCGCTCACAACCGGCTGATCTATTTCACCCTGGCTATCGGCAGTCCCGATGCGAACCGCACCGCGCTGGCACGGGGGCGCTTCGAGAATCATGCCTTGCAGGACGCCAAAATCATTTTCCAGAACGCTGATCCTAAATCCGGGGGGCAGCATTTTGGTTCCCGCCTGGTCTGGCTGCCGGATAAAACGTTGCTCATGAGCATCGGCGATGGCGGCAATCCGCCGACCCGTTTTGGCGATGGGAATATTCGCAATCAGGCGCAAAACCTGGGGACGCATTTCGGCAAGGTGCTGCGGCTAAAGGATGACGGTTCGCCACCGCTGGACAATCCGTTCGTCAACCGGCCCGGCGCAAAACCGGAAATCTGGACGTTCGGCCACCGCAATATTCAGGGTCTGACCCGTCATCCGCTGAATGGGCGCATTTGGGCCAATGAACACGGTTCGCGGGGCGGCGATGAACTCAATATCCTCGAAGGCGGCGGTAACTATGGCTGGCCGGCGGTCACCTATAGCCTGGAATACTGGGGACCGAAAATCTCTGATGAAACCCAACGTCCGGGCGTCGTCGATCCGCAGCTCGTCTGGACGCCGTCCAAAGCGCCTAGCGGCTTGACCTTCTACACCGGCGACGTTTATCCACAATGGAAGGGCGATCTCTTCAGTGGCGCACTCAAGTTCGGGCAAATTCGCCGCATCGACCTGGACGGCGAGCGGATCATCGGCGAGGAAAAACTGACGATTGGCAAACGGGTGCGGGATGTGCGCCAGGGGCCGGATGGGTACTTGTATGTACTGACCGATGAAGACGCTGGGGCACTGTTGCGCATTGTACCGACCGGGAAATAAACGTGTTGATTCTCAAAAAGTTTACTGCTTTGTGCGAAAGGAATAACGATGGCTGTCAAAGAACCGGATAGTTTTCCACACGACCGGCAACCAACCGTTCGCCTGCTCGCAATGCCCGCCCATACCAACCCCAGTGGCAACATCTTCGGCGGATGGATCATGGCGCAGATGGATATTGCGGGCGGTATCGTGGCGCTGGAATACGCCGGCGGTCCAGTCGTGACCGTCGCGGTGACTTCCATGGAATTTCACCGGCCGGTGAAAGTGGGTGATTTGGTCAGTTGCTTTGCCCGCATCCAGAAAGTCGGTTCATCGTCGATCACGGTCAAGGTGCAGGTCTTCGCCCAGCGCCCGCATGATGGCGTGCTGCAATCGACGGCGGTGACCGAGGCGGTGATCGTGTATGTTGCGGTCGATGAATCCGGCGTCTCGCGGAAACTGCCGGAGCGAGGGCCGGACTTTGGGCATTATTGGTAAGCTGCGTCGCTGGCGCTGCGGGTCGCTGCTGCTCGGCATCGGACTCTATCTGGGGTTCGGCGTGTTGGCGTGGGCCGACGAGAATCTATGGCAAGCGTTGCATTCCGGGACGGCGGTGGGTCTGATCCGTCATGCGCTGGCGCCGGGTGGTGGTGATCCAGCGTATTTCCAGCTTGAGGATTGTGCAACGCAACGCAATTTATAGGCGGAGGTGCGTCAGCAGGCCCGCGCCATTGGGGCGGCGTTCCGGCGCAACGGCATCACGACCGCCCGCGTGTTGTCCAGTCGCTGGTGTCGGTGCTTGGACACCGCCCGCTTGCTGGACCTGGGACCCGTCGAACCCTTTCCTCCTCTGGATTCCTTCTTCTCCTACCCGGAGCGCGCTGAAGCCCAAATGGCGGCGCTCCGGGAATTTCTCAGCCGCCCCTATGCCGGGTCGCCCCGGGTGCTGGTCACGCATCAGGTCAACATTACTGCGCTCACGAACGTCATGCCGCGATCCGGGGAGTTGATCATTGGGTTCCTCCCAACAAAGGTACATAACCCACCACAGGATTATGCTTGATCTCTGACGCGCATGATGGTCTGCCGACTGGTATTGAACTGGCGGGCGATCGCTGAAACGGTTTCTCCGCTTTCGATTT
>Ga0209507_1000375_pt1 | contig 52279 bp, 31 predicted proteins | sample AD_UKC028_MetaG_FD_184414 | JGI IMG/M metagenome (GOLD analysis project Ga0209507, IMG submission 184414) | Active sludge microbial communities of municipal wastewater-treating anaerobic digesters from USA - AD_UKC028_MetaG (SPAdes) (version 2) | ecosystem: Engineered > Bioreactor > Anaerobic >...
CTTCATCATTCCCCTCCCTGTCCCGTCGCGCCGCATCCCGCAACGGCCCCTTGTCACATTCTGTGACACCCAACTCCCTCTTCTCCAATATCAGCAATTCGCGTGCCAGGTATTTCGACAGCCTCGCAAGCCCGTGGTTGGAAACGGTTTACAGTTCCGGATCCCGTGAAACGGGCGATTGATGGCCGTGACCATCAACCGGGTAGGACGCTCTGATTACTCTCCACCTTGAACCATTTTCTAAAATACAAAGATATGTGACTTGGAGCCTCGGAACGAGGCGGCGTCTCGGAACGAGACGAGCGAGTTTCATACGCGGACTCTTCCTTCCCCCACGCGGAGCTAATAAAAAAGCGAAACGAAGCCAAAACAAAGCCCATCAAACCCATTCTTTCCGGCGCGCCAACTCCCATTATAACATGTTATGTTCATGGCCATGCACCTCCCGGCGCTAAAACCTTTTTTTACGAAACGAAGCCATTATCGCCCGCCTCTTCCGCCCCACTGTAAGGGTGGGCGCTCCGCCTCCGCGCGGGATTCCGGTTGATGTTGAATGCTCAGGAATAAACCCCCGTCGGCCCGTGTGCCTCCGTGAAAATCCGAACGGGGGAAATCGGAATGGGACATTCCCGCCTCAAATTCTGGCGAAACTCCACAATTATTCCCACTTCCCCTATGCGGAATCGTTGACTATACTTGCCTGTTCCCAGTTCGACCTTTCTCCGGCGTCCTTATCAGGAGTTGCGTAATTGACCGACTCCGATCCCTCAAAGAACTTATTCAGTCCGGAGGGCGGCATAACGCACGAGCTTGTGCTTCCCTGCCTGCTTTTCATGGCGCTCGGCGGCATGACATGGGCCGTCCGGGGATGTTCCGGTTACGGCGGGGAGGCGGGCTGCGCCTTCGCCGGGATAGCCTGGGCGACGGCATGGTACTACCTTGCGCGATCGGGAAGGCGGGATCAGACGCGCCGCTATTCGCTTGGGTGGATAGTCCCGTTGATGACCCTGGGCGTGGCGGTCTCCGGCTTCAGAGGCTGGATGCAATGGCCAAGCTGGCACAGGGGACAGCTTTTTACGAACTACTCGACAAACTCGTTTGTACCAATCAATCCCGCCTATGGGATGCTCTGGCTGTTCATAGCGGGGGTTCCCTGGGCGGGGCTGGGCGCGGTCGGCCTGGCGTGGTGCGGTTCCGAAAGGCCGTTGTCATGGAAGGACTGGATTATCCGGCTTGTGTTCGGATTCGGCGCGGGATGGCTCGGCGTCTTCCTGTTTGACAAATACCCCGCCGTCTTCCTCCCGCTTTACGATCAGGTGAATTACAAGGACCTTGTCGCAAATCCGAGCCTCAGGCGCATAATCAACGACAACTGGAACGCAACGCTCCATATCTGCATTTACTCGGGCTTCCTCCTTTATGAGATCGTCAGGAAGGACTGGCGTAACGTCAGGCTCATCCTGATTGTCGGGTTTGTGAACGGCATCGGCTGGGCATTGTTGCGAAACTGGTATTGGGCAGCCAATCTCTGGCCAGAGGGACGGTTCAACTGGTGGCGCTGCTGGGAATCCAGCGGCGGCATCAGCATAGGTTTTGCCTACGGCCTGGCATATTATTTCTGCAACCGCCCGCTCTCCGATGCCGATATGAAGAAGTGGGTCCGGCATCGCGCGGCCTATCCCAATGCCGAACGGCTTGCAGTCTACTTCGGCCTCGTGTTCTTCCTGGCATACGCCATCAAGAACGGCATGAAAGGCTGGGCCAATATCTATATCGGCAACGAGGATTACTGGGACAACATTTTCTTCTACGCGATGGGAATCCCGGCGATATTGCTCTTCTGCTGGCTCGTTTATCGGAATCGCAGGAACCCGCTGCCGACGGATTACGAGGGCGACACCGTCCCGCATTATGGCGCGCTCATGTGGACAACGCTCATCATCCTCAACGTCCTCGCCCAACTCATCACTGGCAAACACTCGAACTGGCCGGAGGTCGCATTCGCCATTTACTACCTTCTGCTCTTCGCCATCACAGCCGTAATCATCTACTATTACGGTGTCGTGAAGAAGCTGACCAGCCGGACTCCGTGACGCGCGGCGGATTGGCGAAATGAATCAGACAGATAAGGAAATCCTGCGCGAGTTGGCCCGGCGTTACGCCGCCGCCTGCGCGAGGCCCGTCCAGGCAGAACGCCGGAATCTCTGGCGCGCGCACAACAGCCTTAAGGCGACGCGCCCGCTCATTTACGTCCGCGCATTCGCCTGGGGCGAGATGCCGGAATCCCATTGCCTGTGCGAAGACTCATTTCTCAGGCAATATGAAAACGAACTTCGCCAACTCCTCTTCTGGGATTCTCTCGACGACGATTCAATCTTCGAGCCGTGGTTGACCGTGTCCGCCGCATGCAAAACCCCGCCCGGCGGGCTTTGGGGGCTGCCGATAAGGTGGAAGTCCGGCGGCGATCCGCGCGGGTCAAGGGCGATGGACCCTTCAATCGTCTCCCTCGATGACGCTGATAAACTGGTTCAGCCGCATCACGTCATAGACGAGGAGGAAACCGCGCGTCGCGTATCACGCCTTCACGACGCCGTCGGCGATATCCTGCCTGTCTGCGTTGACCGCGCGCCGCTCTATCGGAACTGGGCAGGGGACATATCAACCTACCTGACGCAGATGCGCGGGCTTGAGCAGCTCATGGTTGACATGATGGAGAATCCGCAGTGGCTCCACGGCATTCTGGCCTTCATGCGCGACGGCATCCTCCGGACCCATTCTGAGGCCGAGGCCGCCGGCGACTGGCGGCTCTGCAGCCACGAGAACCAGGCCATGCCCTACGCGCTTGAACTGGCCGACCCATCGCCCGACACGGCTGGCGTTGCGCGGAAAAATCTCTGGCACTTCTGCGCGTCTCAGGAAACCACGCTCGTCGGGCCGGACATGTTCGACGAGTTCATGCTCCAGTATCAGATTCCCATCATCGAGAAGTTCGGACTATCGGCCTACGGGTGCTGCGAGGACCTGACGCGCAAAATCAGGCTGCTGCGCCGAATCCCCAACCTGCGCCGAATCGCCGTCTCGCCGATGGCCGGCGTCGCGTCATGCGCGGAGCAGATCGGGCGTGATTACGTCCTGAGCTACCGTCCAAGCCCGACGGACATGGTGGGTTACGGCTTCTCCCCGGAGCGGATTCGGCGCATAATGCGCGAAGACTTCCGCGCCTGCAGGGGATGCCGCTTCGACATCACGCTCAAGGACGTGGAAACCGTCGAAGGCGATCCATCGCGGGTCAAGCGCTGGGTTGAGATTACGCGGGAACTGATTGACGAGATGTGAGGCGGATGTTACGGCCGCCACAGTGTCCCGTCCGGCAGGCGGGAGACTGTCCACGTCGGGTTCTCGTCAGTGCATGGGTATTTTGCGGCAAGCGCTTCGTTGAAGTCTATGCCCAGACCCGGCTTCTCGTTCGGGTAGACGTAGCCATATTTGACTACCGGTGTGCCCGGGAACATTTCGTATTCGAGCGCGTTGCGCCCCGCCCACTCCTGAACGCCGAAGTTGATGCAGGAAATATCGAGGTGAACGTTGGCGGCCATGCCGATCGGGGAAACGTCCCCAGGCCCGTGCCATGCCGTGCGCACACCGAACGCCTCGCAGAACCGCGCCAGCTTCAACGCGGGCGTGATCCCCCCGATCTGTGACACGTGGACGCGGATGAAGTCAATGAGCCGATTGGCGATCAGCGGAGTCATTTCCCTGGGGTGATTGAACAACTCGCCCATCGCTATCGGCGTCGCGCAGACCTGGCGGATGTTGGCAAACCACTCAAGGTCCTCCGGCGCGAGCACGTCCTCCAGGAAGAAGAGACGATACGGCTCCAGCGCCTTGGCCAGGTAGACCGCGTCAATCGGGGCAAGCCGCTCGTGGACATCGTGCAGGAGTTCGATATCAGGCGGGAGTTCGCCGCGCAGATACTCGAACAACTCCGGAATCTGGTAAAGCTTCTCGCGGGGATAAAAGTAGTCCCCGGGCGGCGCGCCGTCGGGCCGGGGCTGTTTGCCCGCAAGACCCGGATAGCCGCCGATCTGGCAGCGGATGAAGTGATAACCCTGGGCCATGCAGCGCCGAACGTCGTCAAGCGCCTCCTGATTTGACGCTCCGCCCGCATGTGTGTATACGGCCGCTCCGCCCCGGCATTTGCCACCCCAGAGCTGGTAGCAGGGCATGCCCGCGAGTTTGCCCTTGATGTCCCAGAGGGCCATATCCACGCCGCTGATGGCGTTGTTGAGCACCGGACCGTTGCGCCAGTAGCCGTTCACCATCGCCGTCTGCCAGATGTCTTCTATATTGCGGGGGTCCTTGCCGATCACGAACGGGCCGATGTGACCGTCCACGGCGGCCTTGACCGCGATATGCCGCTGCGTGAACGTCGCGCAACCCAGGCCAAAGAGTCCCGGTTCGCTCGTGCTAACTTTTACCACAACAAGGCGGCAACCGGGTTGTGTAAGGATGCAGTCAACTTTAGTTATTTTCAGGCAGGACATGGTAGATTTTTCCTATGATTGAAACGAACTGTGGCAGACGGAACACAAGCATGACACGCCAACATTATATAAAAATGCGCTGAAACATCATTAATGAAGGCCATGCCCCGTTAACGAACAAGCCTTGCTGTGCGGGGCATGATCCACAGTCTCATGTGCTCGAGGCGCGTTAGATGGGGCCATGTTTGATGGCCACATGCCGCCTGGGCTGGACAGACTTTATAACCGGACAAACAGACGCCCCTATTATAACCCGTCTCTTTCCCATGCGGATCGCCTGCATCACGCTTACCCATCGTTTCTCAAGCGCCTGCTTGTCCCTGGATAAACCGCCAAATCAACCTGTTTGTCGAGGCTGCGATGACCTCGATGTTATTTGAAGCGCCTGCGAACGGTGGTATAATCGCAAACCAGTGGTTGCGGTCAGCATTCATGCCCCGCCGCAGACCCGGTTTCTGCAATGAAATATTGTCCAAAATGTAATCTGGAGTTCCTGGAGGTTGACAAGTCCGGACAGGGCAGGCAGGGCGTCTGCCCATTCTGTCGGACGGAGCTTCAGGACAAGCCTGACGACGGGGCGGAAAAGCCACCCGCTGTCTCCCAGGAATGTCTTGACGAACTACCGACTATAGAAATCATAGCGAAAGGGGGCGAGAACGACCATGTCGAGATGATCGAGGAAGTGGTAGCGCTGGACGACCAGCCCACCGCGGATCATGTCCTTTCTCCGGAAGAGGAGGAGGAAATCCTTCAACTGGAAGATCGTCCAACCGACGAGGACCCGACCAAGACAATCACCCCTGTTCCAGCGGCAGATGCCGATTTCCGGCGCGTCACCGTGATCCGGGACAAGGAGAAACCGGAAGAATCCGGGGCACGCCAAGTCGGGCCGGGACGTGAGGAGAAGGCGGAGGGAGTCCGAGAGCAGAAGGGTGGATTTCTTGAAAAAGCTTCCGGGGCATTCAAACTCGCGCTTGCGGGCGAGGAGAGCGGCGGGAATTCTGGAAGCGACTCAGGTCTAAAGTCCAGGACGCCGGCCCCGGGCTACGCCAGGTCAGGCGCCTCCGCACAAGGCGCATGTCCGGCGTGCGGGCAATTAAACCCGCGTGACCTGAAAAAATGCCGGTTCTGCGGACACGTAGCTGGAGCGTCGGTTGAGGTTTCCGCATTCAAAGGTGAAATCGCCTCTGTCAGAAAGCGATGGACAGCCCTGAAAAGGGCGTTTGCCTTCACCGAGGCTCAGTTCTTACTCGGATTGGCGGTTTTCCTGTCTCTGCTCGCCTTCCTGAGTGTGCGGTTTGATTACGATGCCGGCGGATTGCTCCGACCCTGGGAGGCGGCGACGGGATTCATCGCTGCCGCGGCGTGCCTGATTGCGGCCATGATTGCCATCCGTCGCGGGGAGCGCATGGCCTACATTTACAGGCGTTCCTACCAGTCGGGGTATCTGGCGGCGACACTGGCAGTCTTTGCGCTTGGGGGCGCGCTGCACATCGGACGCGATCCATACGCTCTGAGGCTGGAAGGCAGAGCGATCCCCATTATCATCATGGCTTGCGCAGCGATCATGGCCGCATGTTACACAGGCGCGCTGAGGGGGATCAGCTGGGCGCATCGTCTGACCGGTTTCACGGGCATGTTTGCCGGGATCGTTTCTTTGTCCGGCGCTATGGCCGGATTGACGCGCTTTCTGGGGTACCCGGGATCAAGGGCTGAGGCCCCGATAATGGCCGCCATGGCATTCTTCGTCATCGGCGGCGTTCTCTGTTCGCCGATACGGGGCGCAATTGCCCGAAGGAGGCTGGGGGGGAGAGCAGACTCTCCTTTCAACCTCTTTGGTAATAGAGCGGGCGCGACAATGACGATCTTCGCTGTCGCATCCCTGGGCGGCGTTGCCGTCGTGTCATTTATCATGGGCGGGTACCTTTGCGTCCTGACATGCAGCTCCCGCGCCGGACTTGAACAGCTTATGGCGGCAGGGATGACAGTCATTGCGGCTGCGTTCGGGATGTTCACGCTGCGCGGCGGGGCGGCTGCGTGGCAGAAAAAGGGGGCATTGAGCCAGGACCTTGACGCGCTTCCAGCGGCGCTTTTCAAGGTCCTGACCTGGTTGTTTGGATTTACGGCCTTCATGTCCGTCGTCCCTCCTACCTCGTCTCTGTTTTTCTGGCTTGAAGGTTGGACGGAAACCGGCGTCTTTGCCGGAACCTTGACCGTCATGGCCATGTTGAGTCTCTCCGCATCGCGCGGAGAAAGATGGGCTGGGATCGCCATGGCGATTCCATTGACTGCGATGCTCCAGTGGGCCGTCCTCATCGCCGGGCGCAACCCGCCGATTCCGCCGACGGCGGGGGATACGGTTGCCTTGGGCGACCTTGCATGGGCGCTTGCCGTCATTCAGGCGGGAACAGCCCTCATCGCTATCACCCCCCCCCTGCTCGTCGGGGCAATGGTGGCGACCGGAGCTTGGCGGCTTGCGTTGAAACGTTACGGCGTAGAGGAGGACCAGATTGCCAGGCGTCGGATGCATCAACTGAACGCGCTGGGGGGGGCCGCGGCGGGTCTGCCATTCACCTTCGGATTACTGGGCCTGGTCAATTCATCCGTCAAGGTCGCTGTATTCGTGCTCACGGGCAGGGCGTGGGACTATCTTCTGGCCTGGATCTTCGGCCCTGCCGGGGTTGCTCCGGAGATGCCGTTGCGGACACCCGAGGCCGCCTCCGCCTTCCTTCTCATGTCGGGCGCAATGTTCTGGCTGCTGCAACTGACCGCTGCTCGCGGCAACTGCAGCGCAAGGCGACTTACCATAAGCATATGGGCCGTGGTATTCGGGATCGGCATATGGGGCCTGGTCACATGGGCGCCGCGGCTGATCGTTGCTGAGATGTCGGCCGCCAATTCCGGAGTTGCGACCGGCGTCGCGCGGTTCGCCCAGGGAGCGGACGATCTGCTGTTGATTGTCCTGGTGAACGCCGCTTTCGCCCCTTTCATCATTCTCGGGGTGTGGTTGATCTCTGCATGGCGGGCGTGCAGCCTTCCCGCTGAACTCGATGGCGAGGTAAGGGCGGGACTTCTTGGCTTGAGCAGGGAAACGGCAAACGTCAATGGAGCAGCCAGGCTCGGCGCATGGTTTGCAATCGGGCTGATTGTCATGGGCGCGATGTCTGTGCCTGTATCAGGCGCAGGTCTGGGGATTGCGGCACAGGCGAGGGAATGGTTCATGCGCGCGACCGGGGACGCGTGCGCTGCCGTAGCGTCAGTCTGCCTCGACAGGCCGGGCCTGACCTGGATGATCTATTGCGCGGCTCTTGGCTTCGGCGGGACGGCTATCATTCATTTCGCCGCGCTCGGCGGGAATCGTCCGGCGCTCGGTTGGACGTGCCTCGTATGGTCAATCGTTTTAATCCTTCTTATCTGGGACTTTGTCTTTGGCGCTGCATCGCTGATTTATGAAGCGGATGGCGGGCGTATCTTCGCCGGTTTCGCGTTGCTGGCATGTTTCGCATTCGCTTACGGGATTGCCTGTGGATGGCGCAGTTTCACTGGCTATCGCTCTGTATGGAGGTTGCGATGGGCCGAGAGCGATGCCAATAAAAGGTTCATGTCCGGGGTGGCCAACACCCGGGCGGCCATTATGGTGGGCCTGGCGATTTCATTGATCGGACTGGCCATGTGCGCGGGGCTTGTAATGGTTCTTAATCCGGTCTCCAGGCCTTTCGTTGACGGCTTGATGGAGACCTGCATGGCGGCCTGGGTCATCCTTCTTGACACGGCGGCGATGATCATGGCGGCCAAACCTCTGGCGCATCTGACGGCCCCATCCGTGACGGCCATCGGAGTCGTATTTCTTCTGATTCATTCCGGGGCGTATTGGAACAGCGCGCGCTCGAATCTGGCAGCCTGCATTATCTGGACGCTTGCCGCCATGCCGGCGGGGTTCGCCATCGGATACCTGTTTGCCCGTAAGAGCGGCCTGTTGGCCCGCGCGTTAGGCCCCGTCCCGACGGCTACCGTCGCGCTACTGACTGTCATCATACTTACGGCTGGAGCGGTTGCTTTCCTGAGGCGCGCCAGGAAAACAAGGATCGCCTCATGAAGTTCACAACCTTAATCCAACTGCTCGTCATCGCCGCTGCGCTGGCGCTGCCTCTTTCGTGTAAACGACGCCAGCCGGAATCTGTCAGTTCATCCGGCGTCGCTGCGGTTTCCGCTGCGCGGGCACAGAAACGCGCCTCTCTTGCCGAATGCCTCGCCAGGCTGGATCAGGGCAGTCAGGACCCCTCCGACGTAGTAAAACTTTATGAGACGATTGACGCGGTTGAGGAGGACGGCATTGCAGCCATGCGCGAGGAGTGCGGGAAACTCGCTGATGCGCAAGACAACTCGCTCTGGGTTGATCTGGCTCTGGCCCGCGTCCTGATTCTTGAGGGGGAGGAGAACAGGGAGAAGGCCGAGGAACATGTCCGTCGGGCTCTCTCCGTCAACGCAATCAGTCCAGACTGCTATTACGCTCAGGCCTTCATCCAATGGCGTTGTGGTGACATTGATGATGCATCGAAATCCATCAAGACGGCCATGCAGATCCAGCCCGCCCATGTTCCTTCCATTGAACTGGACATGCGGTTGAAGCTGGAACAGGGCGACCTTGAACAGGCGAAAACTCTATTGGACAAGTTGCGCACGCTGGCGGAGGATACGGAATTCCTGAAATCTGCTGAAGCCGATCTGGAGAGTATCGCCCGCGAGCCGGGCAGGTTTTCCATCCGGGGCAAGGCGCGGGGCCCAAACGGCGAGCTGCTTGAAGGGGCGGTTGTAATGATCCGTTCCTATGGCGGATCGAACAGGATGCGCAGATACAGCAGCATTACCAGGGAGGCTTTTGCCGGTTCGGACGGCAGTTTCTTCTTTAATGAACTCCCCGCAGGAAGATACATGCTTACGGCGCTCTGGGGGGACTCCGTAACCCCAGCCCCGGTCTACGTGACACTCTCACCGGACGAGGAGCCGGAAGAACTGGATCTCGAGCTTGGCTCCGGCTCCATTATCTTGGGCCAGGTGGTTGACGCTTCGACCGGCGCGGCAATCGTCGGGGCCGAGATAAAGGTCATTCCCCCGGCGAACGGAGCCGGCCCGATCAGAACCGACGCGACAGGTCGTTTCCGAATCTCAGGGCTTGCGGCGGGAAGATACCATCTTCTCCTTTCGGCGCCGGGATACATTGACTCCGAGGGACGACTCAAGGTCGAGGTTCCCGGTGGGGGAAAGTCCATCAGCGTAACCTTGAATGCCATCCGGTCGGCGATGGTCACAGGGCGGGCGCTGGACCCCATGGGACGTCCGGTTCCGGGGGCAGAGATCGGCGTGGCCACGACGTCCCAGATCCGTCAGCCTGAGGAAATCACCACAGATGCCGAAGGTTTCTTCAAAATCTCGAACCTTATGCCCGGCGTCGCCCACATGATCGCCGTCAACGACGACGGAATTGGCGGCATGCTGGGGCCTCGGATGATCCTCAAATCCGGTCAGACAGTCGAGAAACTTGAATTCAAGATTAATCCTTCCCTCAAGGTCAGAGGCCGGGTAGTTTCTGATGCAGGGGAGCCGGTCGTTGACGCGAAGGTCATATTTTACACATACTTCTCCGACCCCAACCTTTATATTGCAAACGATGTCCTTCGAAGAAGCACGGGAACTGACGCCAATGGCGAATTCATCGTCGAGGGGCTTGCCCGCAACTGCGATTTCAGGATTTACTGTGTCGCGCCGGGCTACGTGCCCCAGACCCCGCCCGTGAAAAGCCGGACGCCGTTGCCAGAAGGTCATATTGTGAGCGTTAAAGAGACGGATATTGATTCCCTTCGTATAACGCTTGCCAAAGCGGGCGAATTGAGGGGGCGCATTACCGACACCGACGGCAAAGCCCAGCCGGGCGTGAAGGTTTATGCCAACATGCAGAAGCCGTCGCTTGGAGCAGGGGCTGAGTCTGACGAGAACGGCATGTTTTTTATTGACTCCCTCCCCCCGGGCGACTGTATCGTCCGTTTCGCCGTCCCCGGCAGTATGACTTATGAAAAGAGGAACGTCATCGTCGGCGGTCCGCCGCTTGAGGTTGCCCTGCCCCTGAAGCCGGAGATCAGAGGAAAAGTCCTGGATGCCGCAACAGGCGAGCCGATCAAGGATTTCACGGTCGGGATCGTCATTCCGGCGCAGGTCCGCGGCGGGCTGGCTGAGGCATACGAATCAGCCCCGCAGCGCTTTCAGACAGAGGATGGGTCTTTTATCCTGCGCGGGCTGAAACAGGTTACCGCAAAAGTCAGGATTGCAGCTTCAGGATTCGCCCCGACCACAATCAGTAACGTCAAAGGCTATTCCCTGGAAGCCATCGAGGTAAAGATGTCGCGGGGCGCGGAACTGACCGGTCGTATCCTGGATTCTCGAACCGGCAAGCCAGTGAAAGACGCCGACATCCACCTCGGAACACTTCCGCCATTGCAGGCTGGCAGTCGAGCGCTTGAACTCGTCCCGCCGGTCACCACGAACGAAGAAGGATCGTTCCACATCCCCGATTGTCCCAGGGAAAAGGCGATCCTTTACGTAACACATCCTGAATATGCCATCGCATGGGATGTGATAATGCCGGGGAAGGATGGGGCATTCTCACCGGCCATGATCAGTCTGAACAAGGGAATCTCTTTGTCCGGTTCGATCCTGAACCCAAAGGGCAGGGCGTCCGCGGGGGAGGAAGTCCTCATGGTCGGGCGCGGGGGATATGTTAAATATTCTGCGAAGAGCGATGCAAAGGGGCGATTCGAGTTTGATAACATCGCCGGAGATACTTGGTATTTGTACGCCGGGACGATGACTGCCGTCAGTCAGAGACGCATTTACTCTCTGGACCTTCGCAAGCTTGACCGAATGACGCTCGTCATCGGCGGGAAGGAAGGCATGGAACTGAATGGAAGAATCGCCTATCCCAGAAAAGCCCCGCCCGACGTCCAGGTCTCCCTGGCTCAGCAGAAGCCGTTCGATGGCGTCCTGTCCCTGACAACGATCACTCTTGCGGACCGCAAGGGCGCGTTTACGCTGAACGGACTGCCGAAAGCGCCAGGCAAGCTCATGATTGTTGAGGGAACGGCCAGGGCGGTCCATGACTGGGATCCGAAAAAGACGGACGGCATGCCGCAGACCTACCCGCCGCCGATCCCGGCATCGAAAAGTAAAAGATAGGTCGCAAACACTTAACCGATTCAAACAATCCTCCCGCCATTCGCTTTTCTGCCTCCGGCGGGGCAAGCATGTTTTATGAGGAGCAGAATGAAATGACCATGTCCAGGATTGAACGGGCGCGCCTGACTCATGTCAGGATTCCACTATGGGAACCTTTTATGATCTCAAATGGCGTTGTCGCGGAAAAAGATGGCATTCTTATCGAATTGTTCGCCGATGGACTGGTCGGGCTGGGGGAGGCCAGTCCGATGGCGGGAACCTTCTATAGTCCCGAGACTCCGGAAAGCTCCTGGGAGGTTCTTGATCGCGAGCTTGTCCCGATCCTGGGCCGGCTGGACGCGGCGACTCCGGATTCTTTTAATGCGGCATCGGCGGCGGTTTCTGACGCATTTGCGCGTTGCGGGATTGAAACCGCTTTATGGGACCTGGCTGCCAAGGATGCGGGGCTTCCGCTTGCCGAATTCCTCGGCGGGGACGCCGGCAGACCCGTCGAATCGGGGCTGGCCGTCGGCATGGCCCCGGATGTAAAAACCCTTATTGAGCGAATCGGGCGCCACATGGAAGCCGGGCGATATCGCAGGCTGAAAATCAAGGTCATGCCGGGATGGGACGTGGAACCGCTGGATGCCGTCCGTAACGCTTTCGGCTCAATTCCTCTCTTTGTTGACGCCAACTGCGCCTACGGGCCAGAGCATTTCGATCACATCGCCGGATGGGACCGGTTCGGCCTTATGATGATCGAGCAACCCCTTCCGCGCCACGACCTAAAAGGCCACGCCGCGCTTGCGCGGCGGATCGCGACGCCGGTCTGCCTGGACGAAAGCGCGGAGGACATAAAGGCCGTCCGGCGGGCGATTGAGCTTGGATCGTGCCGGATCATCAACATCAAGTTACAGCGCGTCGGCGGATTCGGTCCGGCGCTTCAGGTCCTGCGCATGGCGAAGGAAGCCGGGATCGGTTGCTGGATGGGCACGATGCCGGAACTGGCGGTCGGCGGATGGCAGACAGTTCACTTCGCAACACTTGGCAACATACTGTATCCGACGGACGTCGAGGCAAGCGAGAGATGGTTCAAGACGGACGTCACGACGCCGAGGATTAACGTTTCCGACGGGCTGATAATGTTGCCTGATGACCCGGGCATCGGTGTCAGCCTTGACACTGATATCGTATCGAAATATGCGGTCAGGAAGAAGGAAATCAAATTGATGCGATAACGAACGATTACTCCTCTTCATCCATCTCCAGAAGCGTCTTTCCGATAAGGATTCTGTCTCCGTCAAAAAGCGCTTTCTTCTGCGCCACCCGCTCTTTGTTGACGTATGAACCGTTGCGGCTGCCCATGTCAGCCAGGAACCAGATGCCCCCGTTGCATTCAATGATAGAATGATTAGCCGATACGCGCGTATCGCTCAACTGAACCTCGTTGTCGGGGCTGCGTCCGATCCTGTTCGGTATTGCGGAAGACAGTTTGAACGACCTTCCGGCGTCTTCCCCTTTTAGAACTTTTACGCTCGCCATGCTTCTCCCTTGACGGCGGTTGCCGCCGATGCAGGCGCCTTCCAATCTGCGCGCTAAAGATATTGCCATGTGGAATGATATCCCTGCCGGGCGCCATTGGCAAGGGGTGATTGCGGTTCGAATGCGACGCGCAGATATGCGCGGCAGGGGCATGGCATAACGCGACTCTGCTTGACATGCGGCGCGGGCGTAAATTATACGTGGTTTATATGGGCGCGTTTTTGGGTCGGGTTCATCCGCTTTCATTCGGCGAGGTTGAGCGCGGCGGCGATATCGCGCGTGGAACATGATTCAAAAAAGCAGGATCCGGTCACGGGCGGCGCTTGGGAGCGCAGCCTCCTGGAACGCGATAGATATCGGTTCAGGTCGCGGCATAACCGTGAATAAGGTCTCCAGCATGGTCTATGACGCCTTCGGACGCTGGGAAGGTTTTTCTCACGGACCAGCCTGCCCCGCCGAATTGCGAGACTCGGTGGCTGACATAAGCCCGGCTCATGAACTGCTGGGCTGAAAACCGGAGACCTTGTTGATTCGATAAGAGACAACAGCGCGCGCGCAAAGCGCCGGGAGTAACAGACATGACGAAGTTCAGAGTCCCCCTTGCCCATCCCAAACCGGACATTGAGCGTTTCATGCAGGTTGTCATTCAGCGGCACGAGACTGACAGGCCGCCGCTGGTTGAATATATCGTTGACGGGATTCTATATCGCCCGATCGTCGAGAACCTGATGGGGCGAAAATGGGCGGACTACCTGCCGGATGACAGAAAGGCGCAGGAGGCGTATTGGGACAACTACGTCGCCTTCTGGCATTGCATGGGTTACGACTTCGTGAGGCTTGAAATGGGATTGCCTTTTCCCAGCGGATCGAGGATTGCCGAGGATTCGGCGGAGGCCGCCAAAGGACGCATGCGCGGATGGGCTGAGACGGGCAAGGGGCCGATCCAGTCGCGCGAGGACTACGAGAAATATCCCTGGCCGAAGATAGAGGACGAGCATTTCTGGCCTTACGAGCATATATCCCGGCGTCTGCCGGAGGGCATGGGAATGTTCTCCTGCCACGGCGGCGGGATATTCGAACACGTTAGCAGGCTTTTCGGATATGAGACGCTGTGCCTGATGCTGTACGACGATCCGGGGCTTGTCCGGGACGTGACCGACCGCGTCGGGGAACTGCTCCTGGCTTATCATCGTCGTCTGTGCCGGATACCGGGCGTCGTCGCAATCTTCCAGGGCGACGACATGGGTTTCCGGAGCGGTCCGCTCATTGGCGCGGACCACATGAAAGAATACTTTCTCTCATGGCACAAGCGATTCGCCGCAAGCGCGCATGAGAGCGGACGCAAGTATTTCCTGCATTCCTGCGGCAACTTGGAACAGATCATGGAAGCGATCATCAGCGACGTCGGCATTGACGCCAAGCATTCATACGAGGACGCAATCGTTCCCGTCGCGGAATTCAAAAAGCGCTACGGATCCCGGATAGGGATTCTTGGGGGGATAGACGTTGACGTTCTGGCGCGGCGCAGCCCGGAAGAGGTCAGGGCGCATGTCCGCAAAACCATCGAGGAATGCAATCCCGGCGGCGGGTGGGCCGTCGGTTCGGGCAACTCGATCCCAAGCTACATACCGCTTGAGAACTACTTGACGATGCTCGACGAGTCGCTGGCCTGAGCGCTGTTCTTGTGTTCCCCGTTAGGCTGCGCTTTGGCCCCGGCCGCGATTGCTCGCTCCTGGGCGGCCTCGATTATCAGGCGCAGCACGTCGGCATAACGCAACCCGGCGAAACCGGCCATGTAGTTAAACTTGCCGTCCCAGCACCAGCCGGGATTCGGGTTGACCTCCATCAGCTTGATCGTTCCGTTAGCATCGGCGCGATAATCGAAACGCGCGTAGTCGCGGCAGCCGAGACGCTCGAATAGCTGGATTGAATTGTCCTGTAGCGTCCGAGCGATCTCTTCCGGCAGGCTTGCTTCTTTGTAGCGGATTTTTGTCCAATACGGCGAGTCAGGCATCCACTTTGATTCGTAGCCGAGTATGCGCGGCAGATCGGACGGCAGGTCGCTGTAGTCAACCTCAAGTATCGGCAGAAATTGGACGGTCATTCCGGGGTTGCCGATGATGCCGACGCCGTATTCCGTCCCCTCGAGGAATTCCTGGACGAGGATGGGCCTTCCAGGCAGCGTGCGTTTGAGTTCAGCGATGTACTCGATCAATTCCTCGGGATTTCGCACGAGCGCGCGTTGCGTGATGCCTATGCTGCTGTCCCCATAGTTCGGTTTCACGAGCGCGGGGAACATCGCCGGCAACATGGCGGACTGGTCGGCGGGAGCGAAGAAGGTCTCCAGCGGCACGGGGATGTCCAGGGATTCGGCGATGGCCCGGACGAGGGCCTTGTTGTAGCAGAGGCCGAGGCAGCTTGGCCCGGCGCCGGAGTAAGGAATGCCGAGCATTTCCAGGTAAGCCGGCACGTGCAGTTCCAGGAAGGCGTCGTTGTTCAGGCCTTCGTCACACAGGTTCAGGATGAACTGCGGCGGTTCCTTGCGCAGTTGGGTAAGGAAGGCGGCGTGGTTGTCGAAATAGCTGAACTCGTATCCGTCCAGTTCCGACAGCGCGCGCTTCAGGCGGTTAATCGTCTCCATGTCCTCCGGGTTGAACTTGCCGCCCAGCTTCACGGAGTCCGGGAGCTTTGGGTCGCCCATGAGGACCGTCACCTTCGGGAAGGGGATGCGCCTGGTCTGCGCGGGCTGAACCTGCCGGGGGGTGGAGGCGGTGAAGAGCAGTCGCTTCTCCATCATTCCGAGGTCCTGATCGCGTCCGGATTCGGTCTGAAGCTCCCCATGGGTGCGGATGGCCTCGAAGCCGGCCTGCTCCAGAAGTTTGCGGATCATTTCCTCGTTGTAGAGGCGCTCGGCGTAGAACTGGTCAATGATGACGCCTTTCTCGACGTTGGTGACGACTTCGCGGGAGATCAGCCGCTGCCCGTCGTCTGCCATGGAACGCTCCCTGCAGACCATGTGCGACTGGTCAATCCATTCCCATGAGCGCGGTTCGAAGTTGTTGCGCATCCAGTCGCCGTTGGCCAAGTCCAGCGCGATGGTTCCTCCGGGGGTCAGGACGCGTCGGCACGACTCCAGCACCTTCAGGTCGTCCTCGACAGATTCGAAGTAGCCGAAGGAATTGCCGAGTATGAGAACGCAATGAAAGGACGCGCCGGGAAACCTGAACTGGCGCGCGTCGCCCTCGCGGAACGTGACGCTGAGATTCTGCTTTCGGGCGCGCTGCCTGGCTAGGCGCACAAGGTAGCGCGAGCGGTCAAGCCCGGTGACCTGCGTGTATCCGCGGCGGGCAAGCTCCATGCTGTGGCGCCCCTGGCCGCAACAGAGGTCCAGTATGCGGTCGTTAGGCTCCAGGCCGACGACCTTGATGATCGCGTCAATTTCCTTAATCGTGTTCTGGTCGTTCTCAACAACGTCCCCGTCGGTCTTCAGGTAGACCGAATTGAAGAGCATCCTCCACCAGTCGGCAGGAAGGTGGCGCTCAAGGTCGGGGACGGGGCCTAACGTGCGGGGCGACGTCGGAACGTTCTTCGCCTTTTTCGATGCCATTGCGATTCCTGTTGAAAACAAGATCGGCGCGGATGATCGGCGGAATAGTCTCGGCAACCGCGCCCAAATGAACATCCAATACGGCGTTAATTATGACGAAGCGAATCTATAGCATAATGAAAATCGGACTTCAATAATTGTCGGGATCATTTTGGGAAAAAACCTGACACTGGTTCCCCGCGCCGGAGTCTGCTGTATGTTCATCAGTTTTTTTTACCTTGTCGCCTGAAAACGCGACTGCTAACATTCATCCCGTCCTCTTTACAACTTGTTCTGAGCTTTGCGCGCAGAGGATGACGTTCAAACGCGTTCCGCAAAAATCAGGGCTGACCTAATGGGAAAAACTCTAAAGGAACTGGCGGATTTCGTGGGCGGCTCCGTCATCGGCGACGGGAACGCCGTCATCGAGAAGGTCAGCGGCATTCAGGAAGCCGGTCCGGACTGCATCACCTTCATCAGCAATCCGAAATACGTACGAATGCTGCGCGAGACGAAGGCCGGCGCGGTCATTGTATCCCCGCAGATCAAGGAAGCGCCGACCTCCCTGCTCGTCTGCCGGAATCCGTATCTGGCGTTCGCCAGAATCGTCGAATACCTGATGTATGAAGCCCCGGTCTACAAACCGGGAATTGACCCGCAGGCACATATCTCCGAATCGGCATCCATCGGCAGAAACGTTGTCGCCATGCCGTTTGCCTTTGTGGGCGAGAACTCCTCGGTAGGCGAAAGAACCGTGTTGCACCCAGGCGCAAGCATCGGAAGGTATTGCCGGATCGGGTCTGACTGCGTAATCCACAGCAACGCCGTGATTTATGACGATACGGTGATCGGCGACCGGGTGACGGTCAACAGCAATTGCTCAATCGGCACTTTCGGTTTCGGATACGCCCCCGACCCGACCGCTAAGCCGGGCGAGATGTGGTATAAAATCCGACAGGTGGGCAGGGCGGTAATCGAGGACGACGTGGACATCGGCGCGAACAGCGTCGTGAACCGCGCGGCGATGGGGGAGACCTGCATCTGCCGCGGGGCGAAGATTGACAGCCTGACTATCATCGCCCACAACTGTGTTATCGGAGAGGATACCCTCATCATAAGTCAGGTTGGAATAGCCGGTTCCGTCAAAGTAGGAAAACGTTGTACCATAGCCAGCCAGGTCGGCATCGTGGGGCATATCGCCATCGGGGACGACATCCAGATCGGCGCAAAGAGCGGCATCAACCACTCGATAACCGAAAAGGGCGCATACCTCGGCTCGCCCGCGATTCCAGCCGCCGAAGGCCTGAAATCCTACGCGATGTGGAAGAAGCTCCCCCAGATTCCAGAGCGCATCCGCGAACTTGAGCGCGAGGTGGCCAGATTGAAACAGCAACTTGAAGGCAAGGACGGTCAAACAGCGTGAAATCCCGCCTTGAGTGTCTCATCTGCGCCCTGTCCCAGGCTCTGCGCACCGCAAGACAGGCTGGCGCGTCCGAGGGCGTCCAGAGGAAGATTCTTGATGAATTGATGGGAATTCTGCCCGGTTCGGACCTGAACATGTCCCCGGCAGAAATCTCGCAGGACGCTTATGCGACGGTAAGCCGTCTGACCGGCGTAGCCGATCCGTTTCATGACGCCAAGAAACGCCATAACGCCGTCGCGCTGGCGCTTTACCCCCGGCTGCGCGAGATTGTTGATTCGTCCGACAACCGGCTTGAGACGGCGCTGAGGCTGGCGGCCGCGGGGAACATTGTTGATCTTGGCGTTCTGGAGGATGACGAGATCGCCGCCCACCTCGACGACGCGCTCAGGGTCACGCTCGCCAGAGACGATTCTGCGGATCTGCTGGCATTCCTTGAAAAACCCCGTCGCGTTCTTTACCTTCTTGACAACGCTGGAGAGGTCGTCTTCGACCGCGTTCTGATGGAGGAGCTTGCGGGGCATAAGGTGCAGGCAGTCGTGAAATCCGCTCCGATCATCAACGACGTCACCCGCGAGGACGCGGAGGAGGCCGGCGTGGCGGAAGCGGCGGAGATAATTGAACTCGGTTGCGACTCCATCGGCGTGAACATGCGGCGGGCGGGGACGGAATTCAGGAAGGCTTTCGAATCCGCCGACGTGATCATAGCCAAGGGACAGGGCAACTACGAGACGCTCGACCGATGGGACGCGAACATCTATTTCATCCTCCGGGCGAAGTGCCCGATTGTGGCCGAGGAATTGCACGTTAAGCTTCACGAGGCGGTTCTCATACATTCCCCGGTCTACGCGCGTCCCTGACGCCGCAAGCCATGATAGACACGGAGGCTGATGATGGACAAGCTGATTTCCGAGGCTTTGAAGACCGTCGGGGCGGATTACATAGAGATCAGGATAGAAGAGACGAACGGAACTGACATCACCTATGTAGGCAAGGAACTGGAGCGCTTGGCGCAGGTGTCGAGTCTCGGCGGATGCGTCAGGGCGATGGTTAAGGGAGGATGGGGATTCGTTTCGTTCAATAAGCTCGAAGACCTTCCGCGCTACGCGAAACGGGCCGTCGAGCAGGCGGCGAAGGTGGCGCGGGAGCCGATGCGCCTTGCGCCCATACCGGCGATAAAGAGCGACTCCCGCATAGCTATGAAGATTGATCCCGCCGGCGTTCCGCTGGGCGAGAAGCACGATCTCATCAGCCGCTATAACTCGATGATTCTGGGGACTAAGGGCGTTGCGACCTCAAGCGTCAGATATCGCGACCGACTGACGCGTCTCCGCATGGCCAACAGCGACGGTGCGGACATTCGCGCGGAGATTCCATTCTGCGGCGCCTTCGTGGCCGCCATCGCGCGGGACGGCATGAACGTCCAGCAGGCTTACGAATCCGTAGGGCGACTGGAGGGATTCGAGATCGTTCAGGGGATGGAGGAATCCTGTGGGAAGGTCTGCAAACGCGCGCTGGACCTACTGAAGGCCGATCCCATCGAGGGCGGACAATACACGGTCATCGTGGACCCGAAGCTCTGCGGCGTTTTCGTGCATGAGGCGTTCGGTCACTTGAGCGAAGCCGATTTCCTGTCCGAAAATCCCCGGATGCGCGAGATCATGCGGGTGGGCAAACGGTTCGGACCGGATATGCTTTCAATCGTTGACGACGGGACGGTGGACCGGGAGGCCGGGAGCGATTCCTGCGACGCCGAAGGGACGCTGACACGTAAGACGCACTTGATCCGCGACGGGATTCTGACCAACCATCTCCACTCCCGCGAGACGGCCGCCAGAATGGGCGAGGAGCCGACGGGCAACGCAAGGGCGATCTCATACAGTTACCCGCCGATAGTCCGCATGACGAACACCTATATGGAACCGCGCGGGGCAAAGTTCGAAGACATCATCGCCGAAACCGAAGACGGGATTTATGCGATCGGGGCGCTGGGCGGGCAGACCAACACCGAGATGTTCACCTTCAGCGCAGAGGAGGCATATCGCATCAGTGGCGGAAAAATCTGTGAACTTCTGCGCGAAGTCGTTCTCACGGGCAACGTGTTCGACACGCTCATGAATATTGACGCAATATGCGACGATATAAAACTTCACGGCGGATTGGGCGGCTGCGGGAAGGGCGATCAGTCGCCGCTGCGAGTCGGTGACGGCGGTCCGCATTGCCGGATTCGTAACGTGGTAGTGGGCGGTCACGGCTGATGCGCGGCAGGCTTGTGCCTCAGTCAATCATATCCCACGCCGAAGCAAGGGTTTGCTTCATATTGCCGATAACATCTGCGGATGTTTGATTGCCGAACGGCTTGATCTCGAAAGAGAAGGTGCATGGTTTCTCTTCGTTGATGTATCCCATTTGTTTCTGGCATCTTATGAACTCCGCCAGTTCCGGCGCGCCGTTCTCGCCCTCCGGTATGCTGAAGATCGGATGGTTGTCTCCATAGGTCGGGTGGTCTGGATGTTGCATGACGCAATTGCCGGCGTGAACGTGCTTAAGAAATGGCGCTGCGAGGCTGATGGCGGATTCCGAAGATTCCCCCAGAAGAGGAAGGTGGCTCAGGTCGAGAAGCAATCCGAATGACGGATGTTTTTCCGATACCTTTGCGGCAATTTCAATTGCTTCGCCGGTAGGTCCCGTGAGACGCTTCTTGCCAATCGGCAGTCTGTCGAATGTCTCAAGAAGGAGAGACAGTCCGCGCGCTTCTGCGCATTCTGACAGTTCACAGAGGGATTTTGTAAGCGCCTGATATGCCGACGCTCTTTGTTTCTCCCCCGGATCTGGTCCCGAAAGAACTATAACTGCTGATGCCTGCATGTCGGCGGCTTCAGTGATCATGCTTTTCACAAGTTCAACGGCCTTCTGCCTTTGCGACTCGTCCGCCGAGTTCAGGTCCAGTTTGTTAGCCAGGAGCGCAGCCTGAGCGCCGATAAGGATTCCCGTATTTGTTCCGGAACAAATGGCAGCGACGGCTTTGCGCGATTCGGCGTCTTCTATTCGTCCAAGTTCAATAAGTCCGAACCACGGATCGTCGCAGACCGCAACGACTGTCTCAATCAGCCTGTCCCGGTTGACTGCCCAATCCGGGAAGGCCATGGGATGAACAAGCCCCAGCCTCATCCAGTCCTGCGGTTTTCCCTTCAAGTTAATCTCCCGTTCATGTTTGTCATAAGAGCAGAAATCAAAGCTACTTCGGACGCCAGTTCCACATGCTGTCAACAGAGACGGAGGAAAACGCCTCTTTGCCAAGCGCGCTCAAAACATCGTAATCCGCCGTGTCCATCTTCCAGTCCATTGTCTTCACAAGATCCTCGACCTGGTCGGACGTTCTGGCCCCGACGATTGCGCAGGGGACTCCCGGTGTCTGAAGAACCCAGCGGAGGGCAACCTGGGCAGGGGTGTATCCGGTCGTCCTGGCGATCTCGACAACCTTGTCGCTGACGGCTATGACCTTTGTAAATGAGTTGTCCCAAGTCAATACGTTCTTTGATCTTATATCATCGGGCAGGTCGGTCTTTGCGCTGTATTTGCCGAGTATCAGCCCCTGCGCAAGAGAACTGTAGGTCATAATCATTACGCCGCGCTCCCGGCAAAATGGAATCAGCTCATCGTCAATCTCACGCCAGACGATTGAGAATGGCGGTTGCAGGGAGTCAATCTGCGTCACCTTCACAGCTTGCTGCATTTGTTCGAGGTTGAAGTTGCTAACGCCGATGGCGCGGATCAATCCCTCAGCCTTCCAGCCTGCCATCAACTCAAGGAATTTCTCGAACGGTTTGGATGGGGAGGGCCAGTGAATCTGGTAAAGATCAATGCTCGAAACGTCCAGACGCTTCAGGCTGTCCTCGAGCGCCTTTCGCGCGTTTTCCGTGGGATGATGCGGGGCTATCTTGGTGGCAAGGACGACGTTCGGAAGCCCCTTGACCGCGCGCCCGACAACCTCCTCGCTGTGGCCGTTGCCGTAACCCTCAGCCGTATCAAGGAAGTTCACGCCGAGAGCGATGGCGCGGCGAATGGTCCGGACCGAAACTTCATCATCAACGTCGGTCCATCCCGCCTTGCCGAACTGCCAGCAGCCAAGGCACATGCGCGAAACCTGCAGCCCGGACTTGCCAAGCGCAACCTTTTCCATTTGCCTGTCTCCTTTCGATGCCGGTGATGGGCGTGTATTTTCTAGCGTCAGTCATATCTTGTCAAAGGAGTTCCGGAAATACCGGTATCACCTCAATAATTGGCACACAGTCACGTTAGGGTCATGTGGCAAAGTGAACTTACAACCCCAGATTATCGCGCCGCGCTCTGAACCTCCGTCTCGTAAAGGGAGACGGCAATCGCGCAGGTTCCAGCGGCGGGCGGGATGATGAATTCGCGCAATCCGCCGGGCGACGCTTCGCGAGCTTGAAGAGGCGTTCCGTCCTCGCGTGTAGCCGTGAAGTCGGGTGTCAGCCAGGATGGAATCCAGGTTGTGGTGACGCCGCCTTGCGGGGAGCCGGTGAAACGCAGGCTGATGCGATTGCCGGAGACCTTGACCGAAATATCCGTCCCCGCGACGGCGGGAAAGTAAGGACGGGCGATGTGATGGAAATACGGCCTTTTATCAAGCTCCGGGCACCAGTCCCAGAAGCTGCGCCCGGCGAGAATCTCGTCGAAAGAGTCAAGGTGATGCCGCCAGAAAAGTTCATCGCTCACACAGGCGGGCGATGGCGCGCCCCATTCGCCCACCCATAGGGGCATCTGCAATCTTTGAGCCGTCGTTGCCGCCCGCGTCAGCAGCGCCCTCATGCGAGCGGGGTTGTTCTGATATTCCTGGCCGAATTCGGAGCTTACTTCGTAATAATGCGGCGCGAATGCGATGTTTGCGTGAGGCCGGCCCGTCGCGGGATTCTGCGGCCTGCGCAGCCCCGACCATATTCCCGGGCCCGTTCCGGTGACCGGTTCCATGAAGATGATGTGATTAGGATCAACCTCCCGGATCGCCGTCACTGCGCGGTCGTAAAACGGCTGCAATTTCCTCATCTCAAAATCCCTGACAGGCCCCTCGCCCATGGCGTCCAGAAACTTTTCAACCGTGCCGACGTCGTCGAAATGGCGGGCGATCTTGCGCAGTTCCGCGACGGGATCGTCCGCCTGCGCGAGCTTCAGCAGAGCCATCTGTTCTTTAACGCCTAGAATGCCCGCCGCAGCCTTCACGCCGGACAGCATTACCGCCGTGGCGTCACTCCCGAAGAACGGCTCGTTCAGAAGGTCATATCCCAGGACGCACGTTTCGTCTTTGAATCGGCGCGCGACCTCGCGCCATGCGGCTATGAATCGGTCCTGCACGCCGATCCCGCCCGGGCCTGGCGCGTTGAGCCAGAAATTGTCGTACGCTTTCATGACCGGCGGATGGAAGTAGTTCAACCCCCACGGGGTTCTTGTCGGTCCGAGGGGCAATCCGTCATCCAGGCACGCCCATGCCGGCGCGCCGTCCGCCCCGTATTTCCGCGAGTAAAGGTCCTGATGCGCATCCAGGATAACGAGCAGGCCGGCCTCACGGCACCACGCAACGCGCTCCGCCAGACGCTGAAGGTATGCCTCGTCATACTGACCCGGCTGCGGCTCGATGCCCTCCCACACAAAGACCATGCGGACGTGGTTGAACCCCCAGCTTCGGAGTTTCAGGTAATCCTCGCGCGTCTGCCAGCCGATCATGGGCGGAACCTTGCCGGTATTGCCGGTGTTCACGCCGTTGAGGATGACGGCCCGCCCGTCCGGATCGAGGAGGAGCGTCCCGTTGGCAGTGAAGAATCGCGGTTGTTCATGTATCTGCTTCGACGCGCAGGCCGAGAGCAGGAGGATGGACGGTAGAGCCATGAAAGCCAGTTTGGACACCAATTCGCCTCCTTGCGGCGGGTTATGAGTCCGCTGTCACATTGCCGCATGACATTACCTGACAATATTTTACAACAATCCCATGATCCATTTTGTCCAGATTGTTGCCTTCAGAACCAAGAAATCATGCTATTGGCACAAAGAATCCACGGTCTAGGGGAGACTGTACTGTGTCAGCGTGAATTGGAATTTTCGGCTCCAATTCTTAGTTGGTGACCTGCCTGCGGCAGGGGCTTGCCTTCGGCAAGCTTTGAGTTTTCTGAGGCATTGGGGTAGCTCAGAATATCATCTGAACGAGGGGGTTTGAGAGTGCAGGGGGAGCTTGTGACTCCCCCCGGACGATATTCGTCACCACCCGGCTGGCTATCCCTGGCGGTTTGCTCTCCAGCATTGACCGCTTCCGTTTCACCAGCTATGGCCATTGTCGCAGTATCACGATGGCCTGTCAACGGCCAATTGCGATCCAGTGTGGATGGGGAACTCTGTCTGCGGGCCTCCCTGGCGGTTTGCAGCTTGTCCTTGCGTTCCCGGATGACCAGTTCGGCGCGGCCCTCCAGCTTGTCCTTCGGTGTGACGTAGCCGATGGCGCTGTGAAGCCTCTCGTTGTTGTAGTAGTCGACGAATCGCGCCACGGTATCCCGTGCGTCCTGGTCGGAGATGGGTGGCCTGGGCCTGATGCATTCGCCACGCAGGGACTTGTGCCAGCGTTCGATCTTCCCGTTGCTCTGGGGGTAGTTGCGCGAGATGTAGGTATGGTCCATGTTGCACAAACTGATGTAGGACTTGAAGTCCCGGCCTATGAACTGCGGGCCATTGTCCGAGATCAATCTGGCCTGGGCATCGGGGTAGAGTTCCCTGGCCCTCTGCAAGATAACCTCGACATCTCGCTGGGTCATGCGCTCCCTGATCTCCCAGTGAACGACGTAGCGGCTGAAACCGTCAAGGATGCTGCACATGTAGTAGAACGTTTCCCGTATCTTCAAGTAGATCAAGTCGATGTGCCAATGCTTGTGAGGGCCGTCCGGTTGGTCAAAGCCCTTGCCCTTGCCGGTTCTCCTGCACTTGGGCGGCTTGATTCGCCCTGCTTGCTTGAGGACGCGGTAGACGGTGGCCGGACTGGCCGCAGCGATGTTCTGGTCAAGCATCATGTAGGCCAGACGCCTGTGGCACTGCGTGGGATTGAGATCGAAGAACTCAACGATCGCTCTTCGTTCCCACTCCTCAAGACGGTGGCCCTGCGGAACACTGGCATGTTGTCCGTTGGGCCGTGAGTAGCGGCGTCGCCAGTCATAGAACTTGCTGGCAGGCAGGTCGAGCCACTGCAGGAGACGCCGAATCGGGAACTCGCTTCTGGCCGACCAGTAGTGCACACAGTCTATGACTTCGTCGCGTGTCTGGTCGGCCAGCCAGCGTTCGTTCAGTCCCCCCCAGTCTTTTTTTTAGCTCCATGTGTGCAGCCAGCAACTCGGCAATCACCCCGTTCTTCTCGGTGACCTGTTGCTGGAGTTCATCCACTCTCCGCTGCATCTGGACACTTGGCTTGTCGCGTTCACGTTCGAACACGACCGCCCCGTTCTCCCAGAACTGCTTCATCCAGCGGTAGAAGACGTTCGGATCGAGTTGGTTGTGATCGCAGATGTCAGAGACCGGCACGCGGTCGACGATGTGCCGTTTGAGCATCTGGAGCTTCTCCTCGGGAGTGTAATTCTTGCGAGGCTTGCGTCCTTCTGTCTGGCCCATGTATAATCTCCTTCATGAGTGTTGCGGAAACATACTACGTCCCACTAGCCGATATTCCAATTCCCTGTGACACAGCACAAACAAAAAGTAGGGTGGGTGCCGTCTCGCTCCGAGACGCCCCGCGCCCGCGAGGTGTCCTGTCCCATCTCCCGTCGTCCTGACCGTCAGGATATAGAGGCCATCATGGATACCCCCCTATTATGGGACTATCCACCCTTCAGGTGGGAGGACATGCCCGACGGATATGTTATGGCCATGCCCCTATCGCCGCGAAAAAAAACTTTTTTACGGAACGAAGCCATTCGCGACCTCCCATTTCCGCGCGGATGCGGTGCGCTCATCTCTCGTAATGAGCAATGGTAAATCCCGCCCCCGGAGCGTAAAATATCGTTCTGGCGACTCATGCGCATGGAATACGTGTTTCGACAGCGCGGATGGACGGAGACGAGCATGAAGAAAACATCAGGCGGGCGCGGGTTGGCGGTCATCGCGGGGTTGGTCTTATCTCTGTGGATTTCGGGCGTGGCGCGGGCGGCGGACGCGATTGACGCCGTCTACGCGAAGAAGGCGACATGGCAGGAGACCATGTTCGCGGCGCGGGGGGCGGTTTCGGATTATGAGAAAAAGCTGTCAGATGACGGATTCCAGCCCATGCGCTCGAAGCTGCTCAAGGGTGGGCAGGAGCCTGAAAGGATGGTTGTTGACGTCCGTGGGTTGAAGGACCTCTGGCTGACGGCGGACGTCGGGCCGGATACCTACAACTACGATCAGACGATCTGGGCGGAGCCGTGCCTTTACGACAAGAGCGGCAAGGCCTACAGGCTGACTGATCTGATGGCGGAGTCGGTCAAGGTAGGCTGGGGGGAGCTGATTGTTAATCGGGATCACACCGGGGAGGCGCTGAGGATCGGTTCGCGGAAGTTCTCATTCGGTTTCTGGGCGCACGCGCCGAGTTCGCTGCATTTCCGGCTGGACGGGAAGTATGAGCGTTTCGAGGCGTGGGTCGGCGTCAGCGTCGCCGCCGGGGCGAACGGAAGTTCACAGTTCGAGGTCAGCGACCGGGCGGAAGGCCCGCAACTGTTGGACAGGGTCTGGGACCGGCTTGAGAGGGATTTTCCCGCCCACGAATGCCTGACGCAGATGCGTTGGGAGAGGGAGGACGGGATATGGGACAACGCGATCGAGGGCGGGGATTACGGGCGGCTTGCGGGGCGTTACGCCGCGGCTTCCGGGCGGATTCCTTCACTAGGCGAGAAGGCCGGGGCGGCGTCAACCGCAGCCGGCGATGAAGCGGGAATGGCCAGGGTCAGGGCGCTTTACTACGAATCCCGCTCGGTTGACGAGAAACTGGCCGAGGCGAAGGCGCGGTTGATCACGATGGATCCGCTTGCGCTGAAGCTGGCGGCGGAGGATTTGCGCGAGACCTTCGGGGAGGCTTATCGCTGCAACGCGGATGCGCTGAAAAAGGTTGCCGGGCTTGAAGCGGAACTGGCGGAAGTCCGGGACCGCATTGACCGCCGCGATCCGGGGGCGCTTGAGGCGGCGGACGCGATATACAGGCTCCAGCGCGAAATCCTGCTCTCCAATCCGCTGATTGATTTCGACTCCATACTGCTGGTCAGGCGCGGGGAGCGCGGGCCGAGCCTCGGCCTGCCGCAGAACTGGCAGGGCAACTGCGTGTTGCCGCCGACGGGGTATGACGACTCGATCGTCGCGCTGAAATCGCCGGGGACCGGCAACGAAATGACCGTAATTTTCCGTCCGGAAGGCGGCAGGTTCACGGGGGACGTTGACCTGAATTACGACGCCGACCGGATGCTTTTCTCGATGATCGGGAGCAGGGACAGGTGGCAGATCTGGGAAATCGGGGTGGACGGCAGGGGCCTGCGGCAGGTGACGCCCGGCGAGGAGCCGGACGTGGACAACTACGACGCCTGTTACCTGCCCGACGGACGGATCATATACGACTCCACCGCGGGGATGGCGGGAGTGCCGTGCGTTTCCGGCAGCTCATTCGTGGCCAACCTGTTCATCATGGACGGCGACGGGAAGAACGCGCGGCGACTGTGTTTCGATCAGGATCACGACTGGTGTCCGACGGTCCTGAACAACGGGCGGATTCTTTATTCAAGGTGGGAATACACGGACACGCCGCACTCGAACACGCGGCTCCTGTTCCACATGAATCCGGACGGGACGGAGCAAATGGAGTATTACGGGAGCAATTCATACTGGCCGAACTCGACGTTCTACGCCCGGCCGATACCGAACCATCCGACGAAGGTTGTGGGGATCGCCTCCGGCCATCACGGCGTGGCGCGGATGGGAGAGATGGTGATTTTCGATCCGGCGGTGGGGCGCAATGAGGCGGACGGGGCCGTGCAGCGGATTCCGGGCAGGGGGAAGGAGGTTGTCGCTGAGGTGCGCGACGCGCTTGTTGACGGGTCATGGCCGAAATTCCTTCATCCGTATCCCCTGAGCGAGAAATATTTCCTGGTTTCATGCAAACCAACGCCACAATCGGAATGGGGCGTCTACCTGGTTGACGTCTTCGACAACATGCTGCTGCTCAAGGAGGAGCCGGGATATGCGCTGCTGGAGCCGCTTCCGCTGAGAAAGACACCCAGGCAGCCGGCGATGCCGGACAAGGCGAAGCCGGGGGAGAAAGAGGCGACGGTCTACCTGACGGACATTTACGCCGGGCCGGGGTTGACGGGAATCCCGCGCGGGGAGGTCAAGGCGCTGCGCGTCTTTACCTACGTCTACAGTTACCGATACATGGGCGGATTGCTGGGCTGCATCGGCATGGACGGGCCGTGGGACATCCGGCGCGTGATAGGAACCGTGCCGGTGGAGGAGGACGGATCGGCGCTGTTCAAGATTCCCGCTAATACGCCGGTGGCGCTCCATCCGCTGGATGCGGAGGGCAAGTCGCTGCAGCAGATGCGGAGCTGGTTCACGGCCATGCCGGGGGAGGTGATCTCCTGCACGGGCTGCCACGAGAGGCAGAACCAGACGCCGCAGCCGCGACCGACGATGGCATCCGCCAAAGGCCCCGCAGAGATTCAGCCCTGGCGCGGGCCGGTTCGCGGGTTCAGCTTCAAGAGGGAGGTCCAGCCCGTGCTGGATCGGCACTGCGTCGCCTGCCACAACGGAAAGGCGGGCGCGGACGGCAAGGTCATTGCCGACCTGCGCGGGACGGGCATGATTACCGACTGGAATTCCGAGATTTCCGGGCATTGCTCCCCGGGCATCGGCGGCAAGTTTTCCGTCTCCTACGCCGAGCTGCATCGCTTCGTGCGGCGCCCCGGGATCGAGAGCGATTACCACATGTTCGTCCCCATGGACTACCATGCCGATACGACGGAGCTTGCACAGATGCTGCGCAAGGGGCATTACGGGGTTGATCTGGACGCGGAGTCGTGGGATCGCCTTGTCACATGGATTGACATGAACGCGCCGTATCACGGCACATGGACGGAGATCATGGGCGCGCCGAGGGTGAGGGAGATTTCGGACAGGCGGCGCGAGCTGCTTGTGAAGTATGCCGGGCATGACGACGATGAGGAGTTGATAGTCGAGACAGCGACGATTCCGAAGGAAGCGATCATGCCGGCGCCTTTAGCGGCGCCGAAAGAAATCCCGGCCTGCGCGGGGTGGCCGTTCGGCGAGGCCGAAGCGAAGGGCAGGCAGGCGCTTGCGGGCGGAACGACAAGGCGGGTGAAGCTGGCCAGCGGCGTTGATATTGAAATGGTTCTGATCCCGGCGGGGGAGTTCGTAATGGGGAGCGCGGCGGGGCATCCGGATGAGCTTCCGATGACGCGCGTGAAGATTGAGGCCCCGTTCTGGCTTTCGACGACGGAAATCACCAACGAGCAGTTCCGCCTTTACGATTCCACGCACGACAGCCGGCACGAATCCAAGCACGGCTACCAGTTCGGGATTCACGGTTATCCGTTGAACAATCCGCGCCAGCCGGTAGTCAGGATTTCATGGGAACAGGCGATGGGATTCTGCGACTGGCTTTCCGGGAAGGTCGGAGAACGATGCAACCTTCCGACCGAAGCGCAGTGGGAATACGCCTGCCGGGCCGGGACGGACACGCCATTCTATTATGGCGACATGAATGCCGACTTCTCCGGATTCGCCAACCTGGCGGACAAATCCATTGAGAATTTTGCGAGCAACCCCTACACGCTTTGGGAGCCGATCCCGAATCCGAACAAGTATGACGACTGGATTCCGCAGGATGACCGCTTTAACGATCGGGAGACGCTTTCTGCGGAGGTCGGCAAGTACAGACCGAACGCATGGGGATTGAAGGACATGCATGGCAACGTCTGGGAATGGACGATGAGCGCGATGCGGGCGTATCCGTACGCCGGGGATGACGGGCGCAACGACCGTAATGCGGCGGAAAACCGCGTAGTCAGAGGCGGGTCGTGGTATGACCGTCCGATGCGCTCAACGTCTTCATACAGGCTTTCGTATCGCCACTATCAGCGGGTGTTTAACGTTGGTTTCAGGGTCGCCTGCCCAGCGGCCGGTCAGACCGCAAAGAGAGAAGAGAAATGAAAGGTCAAATAATGTTTGCGATGGCAGCAGTTCTGGCGGCGGCCCATACCGCATCAGCGGAAACCGCCGTTGAGTCGGGGAAGACGCCCATGGTTCTCTGGTATACCGCGCCTGCAGACGAATGGACTGACGCCCTGCCGGTCGGCAACGGGCGTCTGGGCGCGATGGTTTTCGGCGGGGTGGAAAAGGAGCGGTTGCAGCTCAACGAAGACACCCTTTGGTCGGGCGGACCGCAGGACGCCGACAATCCGGGCGCGCTCGAACACCTTGAAGAGGTCCGGAACCTTATTCATCAGGGCAAGTTCGAGGAGGCGCAGAAGCTGACTATCGAGACGATGGTCTGCAAGGGCGCCGGATCGGGGCACGGCAATGGGGTGGATGTGCCGTTCGGCTCGTATCAGACGCTCGGTGACATCAGGCTTGAGTTTCCGAAGTCGGGAAAGGCGGAGGGTTACAGGCGGGAGCTTGACCTTGACACCGCCATCACGTCGGTCAGCTACAACTCCGGCGGGATTGCATATCGCCGGGAAATCTTCAGCAGCGCTCCGGATCAGGTTCTCGTCGCGCGTCTGACATGCGACAAGCCGGGCGGGATTTCCGTGAAGGTTCGCCTTGAGCGCGACCCGAGGAGCAGTTCGAGACGCTGGAAGAACGATTCAAAGATCGAGCCATTTGCCGAAAGCGAGGAAAAAGAGCAGGCGGTGGTTGCAAGCATCGCCGAGCCGGGATTGCTGGTCATGTCCGGTAGGACGTGGCTGGGCAAGGGAATGCTCTACCACGCCGCGCTCAAGGTCGTGAACGAGGGCGGAACACTGGACGGCGGCGGGGATTCGATCAGCGTGACGGGAGCCAATGCGGTGACACTTCTGCTTTCAGCCGCCACCGATTACCGCGGCGACAAACCGGAAAACAAGAGTCGGGCGGCGATAACGGCGACCGCGGGGAAGAGCTATGAGGAATTGCGGAGGGCGCATGTCGCGGATTACCGGCGGCTATACAGGCGCGTCGCGATTGACCTGGGCGAGAACGAGTTGGCGAAGCTTCCCACGGACGATCGGCTGGTTGCCGTCAAGAAGGGCGCGTCGGACCCGCATCTGGAAGCGCTTTACTTCCAGTACGGACGCTATCTGCTGATCTCCAGTTCGCGTCCGGGGGACATGCCGGCGAACCTTCAGGGAATCTGGTGCGATCATTTCCAGGGGCCGTGGAACTGCGATTACCATCACAACATCAACGACCAGATGAATTACTGGCCGGCGGAGGTCGGGAACCTGGCCGAATGCCACAAGCCTTTCCTGGAATACATTGATTCGCTCAGGGCGCCTGGACGAAAGACAGCCAAGATTCACTACGGCGCCCGGGGCTGGGTCTGCCATACGATTTCGAACGTCTGGGGTTTCACGTCGCCGGGAGAGCATCCGGGCTGGGGGCAGTTCACATGCGCCGCCGGGTGGCTCTGCCTGCATCTCTGGGAGCATTACGATTTCGGGCGCGATAAGGAGTATCTGCGCAATGCGTATCCGATCATGAAGGAATCTGCGCAATTCTACCTCGATTTCCTGATTCCCGAGAAGAAGCGCGGATGGCTTGTGACAAGCCCGTCAAATTCCCCGGAAAACGCCTTTAGGACGAGCGACGGCCAGAAGGCGAACGTCTGCATGGGGCCTTCGATGGACATGCAGATCATCCGGGACCTTTTCAGCAACTGCATTGAAGCCTCGCAGATTCTTGGAATTGACGAAGAGTTTCGCGGGGAGTTGGAATCGGCGCGGGCGAAGCTGGCCCCGCCGCAGATCGGCAAACACGGACAGCTTCAGGAGTGGTTGGAGGATTTTGACGAGCCGGAGCCGGGGCATCGCCACATGTCCCACCTGTTCGCGCTGCATCCCGGCAGGCAGATCACGCTGCGCGGGACGCCTGAACTGGCCAAGGCCGTCAGGACTTCTCTGGAGCGGCGGCTGGCAAGCGGGGGGGGGCATACGGGATGGAGCCGGGCGTGGATCATAAATTTCTGGGCGCGCCTGGAGGACGGCGACAAGGCGCGAGAGAACGCGCAGGCCCTGCTGGCGAAATCAACTCTGCACAACCTCTTCGACAATCACGCGCCGTTCCAGATTGACGGCAACTTCGGCGGCGCGGCAGGCATCGCGGAAATGCTTCTCCAGAGCCACGCGGGTGAGTTGAACCTTCTGCCGGCGCTGCCGTCCGGGTGGCCGGAAGGGAGCGTCAAGGGATTGAGGGGGAGGGGTGGATTCGAGGTTGACATCGCATGGAAGGGCGGGAAGCCGGCGTCCGTAACTGTGCGTTCGACATGCGGCGGGGAATGCAAGATACGGGCGCGGGTCCCCGCCGCTGTAATGCGCGGGAAGGAGAAAATCGCTTTCCGGAGTCCCGAAGACGGCGTGGTCAGCTTCGCGACTGAAGCCGGCGCGGAATACAACCTCGTTGCGCAATAGCGTCCCGTGGAATGCGAGAGTCCGCGCTGGAGCCGGGCCTGAAAACGCCTGAGGCATTGAGCATGAAATTGATATCCATTCTCGTCTTTTGCGCGGCGCTATTTTGCGTTCCTGCCGGAGAAGCCGGTGGCGGGGAAATCGCATTCTGGTTCCCTTTTGACGAAGACAGCCGCCTGCCTGACGGAGTTGTTTGCGAGAGAGTAAAGCCTGAAACGCTCGTTTTAGAGAATGCCGCCGAAACGACATCAAGACCGGGACATGCGGCTATCGGATCGGGGTGTCTTGAATTCACCGGGCTTCCGGACAAACTCAGCGCCGCCGTCATCCCCGGCGCGTCGAAATTCGGAAAATCCTTCACGCTGGCCGCGTTCGTGAATGATAGCGACAACCGCTTCGCGCGCTTGTTCACAACCTATCGAGGCGGGGGACCGCCGCAGGCAGGGGAGCTTGTCTTCGACTTCGATCCGAGCGGCGAGACGGTGTCGGGGTTGCGTTTTGTGCTGGGTGAAAGAGAGATTCAGTCCAAACTCGCGCGCTTCAGCGATGACGACTGGCATCACATGGCCGTCACGTATGACAACGGCGCTGTCGCTCTGTATCTGGACGGCGTCGAGGTTGCGCGGGACAGCCTGCCGTCCGGCGACGTCGTCCTGAATCGCGATCTCCGCATCGGCGAGGACGCCGGCGGAGCGGTCAACGAGCAATTGCGCGGGCGCGTTGACGACGTTCTGGTTCTCGGACGCGCGCTGAACTCCGAGCAGATAAAGGCCCTCAGCGAGCGCGGGCCGGGGCGGAAGAAGTTTGAATTCGCGGCGGATGCCGCCAGGAAGGGGCTGGACAAGATGCCGGAACTTGGGACGCGGCGCGAGGTGTTTGTTGACGGTTACCTCATTGAAAGGATGCAGGGTGCCTCGTTGACGCAGCACAGGCCGGTCCCCGCCGGCGTCGCCATCGGATGCGACCGCCCGTGGGAGGGGAAACACAACTTCGCTTACTGCACCGTGATGAAGGACGGCGACATTTACCGCGCGTATTACCGCAGCATTCCCAAACTCGGCGCTGACGGCGACGCCGGGGAGTTCTACTGCTACGCCGAATCGAAGGACGGAATCGCGTGGGAGAAGCCGAATCTCGGTCTTTATGAGATCATGGGGACGAAGGACAACAACGTCATTCTGGCGCAGTGTCCGCCATTCACGCACAATTTCGCCCCCTTCCGCGATGACCGTCCGGACGTCCCCGCCGCCGAGAAATACAAGGCCCTCGGCGGGATTTCCACAAGCAATCTGGTCGCGTTCGTCTCCCCCGACGGCATTCACTGGAAAAAGCTGCGCGATGAGCCGGTATTCAGGGACGATGGCTGGGTCTTCGACTCGCAGAACGTCGCATTCTGGTCCGAGACGGAGAAATGCTACGTCCTCTACTATCGCAAATGCCCGCAGGGCGTCCGCGCAATCGCAAGGGCGACCTCTGCGGATTTCCTGAACTGGTCGGCGCCGGAGATGATGTTCTACAGTAATACCGGCTCGACGAAGCCCGACTACAACCTTTACATCAACCAGACGGAGCCGTATTTCCGCGCCCCGCACATCTATGTCTCCACCGCCGCCCGCTTCATGCCGGGACGCCGCGCAATAACGGACGCTGAGTTCTCCGGATTGAAGGCCGATCCGGATTGCCCCTGGCTCAAGGACGATTGTTCGGATGCAGTGCTGATGACCACGCGCGGCGGGACGTGGTACGACTGCTCGTTCCCGGAGGCGTTCATACGCCCCGGCCCCGGCGCGGGCAACTGGGTGTCGCGCACGAATTATCCCGCGCGCGGGATTGTCCCGACGGGTGACGGCGGGATGTCCGTCTACGCCAGCGGCTACAACGGGCAGGAGAACTGCTGCCTCAACCGTTTCGTCTGGCGGCTTGACGGATTCGCGTCGGTCCATGCGTCTTACGCCGGCGGGGAGATGACGACCCGGCCGCTGACGTTTGGCGGCAGGAACCTTGAGATTAATTACGCGACTTCTGCGGCGGGAGGAATCAGGATCGAGATTCAGGAAGAGGACGGAACGCCGATCAAGGGTTTCTCCCTGACCGAATGTCCGGAGATCATTGGCGACAGGATCGCGTATACGGTTTTCTGGAAGGACGGTTCCGATCTGTCGGCGCTTGCCGGTCGGCCGGTGCGACTTCGTTTCGTGATGAAGGACGCGGATTTGTATTCGCTCAGGTTCCGCGAATAAGGACCTTTGCTGTTCGAGATGAACCCAAAAGACACTAAAACACGAAGATCAGACGTGGTAAAGAACGAATAACGGAGAGATTGGGATGATGAATTGCCGTGGAATAGCATTCGGTCTGGCGGCGGTCCTGGCCGGCGGGATGGGCGGCGTCTGCGCACAGACAGACATTGACGCCGCGACCGTTTCGGCGTGGTCGCATAAGTTCAGGGGGTGGCATTACTACCCCGACTATGTCATCCCGCCCAGCCCCGACGACGGCGCGAAGCTCCAGTCCACCGACTGCCCCACGGTCTTCCAGGTTCCTGGCAAAGACGGATATTACATGTGGTATACCGGTTTCGACGGCAACGGCTACCAGACCTTTCTGGCGCAGAGCGACGACCTTGTCGCGTGGAAGCCGCGCGGGCTGGTCATGAGCTTCGGCGAGAAGGGAAGTTTCGACCGCGGCGGCGTGACCTTCGGCGGCCCGCTCCTTGAGTCCTACGACCTCGACGCCCCGCGATTGCTCAAGAAGCACAACGGGCGATATCGCGTCCTCTACGGCTGCTACGCGCATCAGGGGGGTTACGAGGTCCGGCCCGGCGCGGAGGGGCTGGCGTCAAGCGAGGACGGCTTCGCGTGGACGCGCGATTCGGAGCATCCCATCCTGTCAATCTACGGAGCGGAACAGTGGGAGCGCGACTGCATCTACCAGCCCTGGCTCCTGGCGCATGACGGGCGGTTTTTCGACTTCTACAACGCCGCCAACGGCGGGACCGAGCAGACCGGCGTGGCCTTCTCATCCGACCTGCTGCGCTGGAAGAGGCACGACGGCAACCCCATCATCCGCAACGGCCCGAAGGACAGCTACGACGAGAACTTCTGTTCCGACCCGAAGGTCTTCCGCGACGGCGACCATTGGGTGATGATCTACTTCGGTGTGGGCAAGGGCGGGGCGCACATCATGTCGGCGTATTCGCGCGATCTGCTCAACTGGACGAAGGCCCCGGAACCGCTCTACAAGGCAGGCGGCCACCCCGGCGGGCTGGACAAGCAGTACGCCCACAAGATTTCGCTGATTTACAATCCCAAGAACGACACGCGATACATGTTCTACAACGCGGTGGGCGTGAAAGGCCGCGCCATCGGATTGCTGACAAGTAAGCCTGTGAAATAGCCGAAGGTTCTTATCAACAGGCCGCGTGGGCGCGGTCGCCCATCCTACTTATATCTTACAGACTATTGCTGAACCGTGACGGGCCAGCGAATGCCGAAGTCCGTCCGCGTCAGCAGCTTGTCCAGACTGATAAAGACTCCGCGTGTGACTATCCGCAGCGGATTCTCCACGTCGTTGAGCACGCTCTTCATCGGTTCGGCGTAGTCCGCCACTGGGTACTGGTAGGTAAGTTCGGCCTTGGAGGTAAAGCGGTCGGCGACCGTCATGTTCAGCGCCTTCTTCTCGGAATCAATGCCGGAGAACCAGACCGCCTGAAGGTGATAGGTCTGGAAGTCGGATTGCGAATAATACGCGGCCTTCAGGATTTCGACCGCCGCGTCGTCGAGTCCGGCATTCCGGATTCTAACCTTCTCCCGCAGCGCCTCCTGCCCGAAGACGAGGCGGCACATCTGCCCCTCGTTCTCGGCGTTGCCGACCTTCCTGAGAGTGTCGGTCAACTGCTGCTCGTAGTGCGGCCAGTGGGAGAGGTCGTTGACGGGGTAGCACTGGGCGATAAAAAGCTGCTGGACGTCGCAATAAATGAATTTCTTTTCGACGGGCGCGTCCCTGCCGCACTCGTCGCAGCGGATGCGGTTGAGGCGGTTCTGCAGCAGGTCTTCCTTCAGGTCGGGGGAGACGGCGGCGTCAATGTAGTCGCAGAGCCGGACGCGGAGCTGGTGCCCGCAGGGGCACATGACGACGTACTCCCTCCACTGCTCCGGGGCGCTGCTGAGGTATTGTTCCCAGATTTGCCTGACCATGATGAAAGACTCGAGGAAGAAGACGCGCACTGTTGATGAGTTGCTAATTCTATTCTTTGCGCGCATGACGCTTCAAGGCAAAAACGGAATGAATGTGATGCGAGTGATACGGGCGCGCGACCGTAATTTGGATTGCGGCAGTCTTGCTGCCGCCTTGCCGTCAGCCGCAGCTTGAAGCGCGCTTCTTGCTACGGCGTGAAAGGAATTTCTCGGCTTCCGGTGCGAAACTGCGACTGGTAAACCTTCCGCCCGAAGGCGCAAGCAAGCTTGCGCTCCAAGGTACCACGCCCGTCATTGACCCATTTCCATGAATATGATGCGGGTAACACGGGTGCGAGTTCATTACGTAGCGATTAAAATGCGGGATTTTGTTCTTAAGCCTCGTGTATCGAGTCTTTGAGTCTTCGTGGTAGAATTTGCCTCTGAACGTGTCGGAGCGAATACGTCTGAATCGTGATCCCTTTGCCGCATGGACGCGAGTTGAGCGAATGAGAACGAAAGAACTGAACTTCTGCGCGGCGGTCTGCGCCGCGCTCGTGGCGGCATCCGCCACTCTGTCATCCTGCTGCGGAGTTCCCGAAATGGCCGGATCACCAAAGGCTGTTGCAAGAATGTCAACGGAATTTGCGGAGGATAACGTCCTCTGGAGCGCCGCGTGGATGGATTGCGGCGCGGCCGCCAGTCACATGACCGCTGCAATCGTGATCAACGGAAAGCGATATCAGTTGAAAGGCGGGGCGGCGCCCGATCCTTTGCCCGGCGCATCGGGCGCGCCTGGCGGCATGGCGGAAAGGGCATTCTCGTTCGATCTGTCGGAGGCCGGTTGCGCGGCGACCTTGCGGTTCAGATTTGATCCCATCGCGGGAAACGCCTTCGTCATGGCAACGGTAAAGAACACCTCGGCGAAGCCGTTAACGCTCGGCGACGTCGAGCTGGTTAACGACGCGCGGGTGTCCCTGGGCGCTCCGGCTCGGGGGGCAAGGGCATTCATCGGCCTGACCCATCCCGAAATGGTTCCAGTTCTCGGCGTCGAAGGGGCCGTGGGACTCACGGCGGTCGAGGCTGAGGCGAAGGGGATCAAAGGCAAATCGCAGCCCATTGACCGCGGGGCGGACGGGATGATAACCGTCGCCGATCCGCAGTCCGGCGCGGCGTTCACGATGGGCTTCATCACCGGCGGGACTACGCGCCCGCTTGTGACAATCCGGCACGGCGAGGGAACCGGCGAAATCCTGATGAAAGGCATCGCCCGTTTCAACGGCATGATTCTCGATCCCGGCGCAAGCGTCTGCACGGATCAGCTTGTTCTGAGCGGCGGCGCTGATCCGCTCAAAGCGATGGAGGATTACGGCGATCTGCTGGCGAAATCTCTGCCCGCGCCGCGCAGGACTCCGCCACCCATCGGATGGTGCTCATGGTACGCCATCCGACTGCCGATCAGCCACGAGTTCACAATGGCCAACGCCCATGTCGTTGCTGAGCGATTCCAGGCGCTGGGCATGGACCTGATGCTGCTGGACCACGGGTGGCAGGTCGGTGACATCTGCGGCGACTGGGACGTTGATACGAAGGATTACCCGCGCGGACTTGAGGGGCTGGCGGAAGATCTGGAAAAGATGGGGCTGAAACTCGGCATCTGGATTGCTCCGACGGAAATCGCGCAGACCTCCCGAGTTTTCAAGGAGCATCCCGGCTGGGTCCTGCGGGATGAGAACGGCGCGCCGCGTTCAACGTGGCAGTGGTTCTGGGAGCCGAAACCGCTCCAATACCAGATAGACGCCACTCAGAAGGGGGCTTACGACTACATCGCCCAAACCTTCCGGACTCTCACGAAGGCCGGGGCGGTCTACTACAAGATTGATTTCATTGCCGGATGCTCCGGCGAGAACCTTTACCCCGAAGACGCGCATAACGTCCGGGGGTGGACGCAGCTTAAAAGAGCAATGGAGGCCGTGCGTGAGGGAGCTGGGGAATCCGCCTACGTGCGCTACTGCCAGACCAACCCTCTGCTTTCCTGCGGCATGGCTGAGGGCGTCTATTCGACCAACGACACGCTGGACGCCGGAGCGAGCACGTGGCCGGTGCTTGAAGGTGTTTTCAGGATGTCTTCCGCGCAATTCTGGGTCGGACGGTTGTATGTCCATGAATCGTGCGACATGTCCGTGCGCGCGCAGGGCGGGACGGAGGAGTGCAGGCTGCGGGCGATGATGCTGGCCATGTCAGGATCGAGCATCATGTTCTCGGACGACATGACCAAGCTGCCGGAGGAGCGCATCGTCCTCATGCAGCAGTGCATGCCCGGATTCGCTCAGGCCGCGCGCCCGGTCAACCTGTTCAAGTCGCCGATGCCGGATGTGTGGCACATGAAGCAGAGCGCGGCGGGGATCGAATTCGATCTCGTCGGCCTGTTCAACTTCAGCGACGAGGCGCGGGAGATGAACGTCAACTTCGCTGATATCGGCCTCGGCGCGGATGAAAAGATACTATGCCGGGAGTTCTGGACCGGACAGTCCCTGGGTGAGCGGACCGAAGTTGTTAAGATTCAGGTTCCTGGAAAATCGGCGCGGTTATTATCATTGTGGAAGCCGGAATCGAGGCCGCAGTTCGTCGGGACTGATCTGCATCTCTCGCAGGGCGGCGCGGAGTTGAAGGACATCGCATGGGACGAGCAGAAAGGCGTTCTCTCCGGCAGGTTGCGCCGCGCGAAGGGGATACGCGGAAGGTTCTTTATCCGTGTCCCACAGGGATGGGAAGTCGCCGAGGCATCCGTACCGGTGTCGGCTCTTGCTGATGGGATTTGCGCGGCGGAGGCCGCGTTCGAGGATGCCGAGTTGGAATGGCGTGTCGCGTTCAGGAAGAGATGAACCGGGAAGCATTTACGCGATGACGGATCATAAGGGCACGTTTATGTGTTTAGCGCATGATAACTCCCTGAGAAGCCTTCCTTCCCCCGCGTCGCGCGAAGCGCGCAGCGTGGGGGAAGGTGTCGCATCGCTTGTCGAGGCGACGGAAGGGGGCAACACGCGCTCCCATCCATCGCGCCGTTCCGGCGCGCTACCTTCGGTTGGTCCCCCTTCCTCCACAACAAGGCGCGGGGGAAGATCGTGATTCGTCGCGCCGCGTCCAAACAGGTAACAGGATGCTAAACAGATACACGTTTCATACGTGCCCTTATGGTGCGGAAAGAATGGAGATCGAAACATGGGAAGACCATCGGGCCTGCCGTTTTCCAGACGCACGCTGGATGACGGCGAATACGTGAAACTTGCCATCGGCGAGCTGGTCTACTGGCGCACGACTTCGGTTGTATATGTGATGATGGGCGTGTTTGCCGCGTTGGTCACGGTCTTGCTGGTATGGCAGTTGTGCGCTCATTCCGAGCAGACCATCCGAGTGCCCCTTGTTTGCGCGGTGGTCATGGCGACCATCAGCGGCGGGATGATCCGCGCATGCCTGAGTCGCGCCGAACGCAGGCGCCTGATGGATATGATGGTGAAGTATTACGACAAGTCAAACGTGCTGGAAGCCGACATCAAGGCGATGAGCGGGAAGGTTGTTGAACCGGGCGAGGACGAAAAGACGGAAGGAGAACCGAAATGCTGAAAAGATTCATGGCGGCGATTCTGATCTGTTCGGTCTTTGTTTCGTTCGGCGGCTGCGCCACCCGCGCGGCGGCGCATCGCGGCGACAGGCACACCGAGCGCCAGGTTTCCCGCGACGTTGGATCGGTTGACGACAAGCTCGAAGACCTTGAAAAGCGAGTCGAGAAGCTTGAGGACGAGGTCAAGGACCTGAAGCGGGCTAAGAAGTGAACGGTTTCGGGTTCGCAGTCCAAAGTTACTCGTCGTGAAAGCTAAACAGATATTCGCAACAGCGCTCCAGGAGCCGGAGAGAACGCATGGCAACGCATGACAGGCTTTGCGCGGCGGTCGGACGGGCGGACATCACCCCGCCCATCGGTATTCCGCTCGTCGGTTACGCCGGGCGCGGGCCGAGCACGGGCGCGCATGATCCGCTGACAATCACCGCGCTTGTTCTGGGCTGCGGCGATTCGCGCGCTGCGATTCTCGGCTGCGACCTGCTCTTCGTTGATCCGGAGTTCGTTGACGCGACGTCCGCCATGATCCGCGACCGATGCAGCATCCCGGCGGAGAACGTCCTCTTCTGCTGCTCGCACACGCACTACGGCCCGCTGCTTGCCTCATCGCCTTTCCACGATGGCGGGGAGCAGGTTCGGCATAACGAGGAAAACCTCCGGCACGTCATCGTCGGGCTTGTCGCCGAGGCGGCGGCTCGTCTCGCGCCAGTGAAGATCGGCGCCGCGCGGGGAAGCGCATCAGCGAATATCAATCGCCGCGAGAAGCGTCCAGACGGAACGATCACCATCGGCGTCAATCCCGACGGCTTCGTTGATCGGGAGGTCATCGTCGTCCGCATCGAGACCGACGCGGGGGAGCCGCTTTCCTGCATCGTGGGGTATCAATGCCACGGCACGAGCATGGAGGGCCGATGGACGGAGATCTCCAGCGACTTCCCCGGCGCGATGCGGCAGATCGTCGAGAACGTTGTGGGCGGCAGGTGTCTTTACGTCCAGGGCGCGACGGGCAACATGAACCCGTATCCGCGCGGGCACGATTACCGCCACGCCCGACGCGTCGGCATCAAGCTGGCCGGGGAGGCGATGAAGCTCTGGGAAACCGCCGTGCCGACGGAGGCGTTTGGCCTGAAGACGGCGATGGAAAAGATCGCTCTGCCCGGCTTCCGCTTCGAATCGCGCGAGAGGGCGACGGAGGTTCGCGACGGCGTGAGGTCGGGGCTTGAGAAATGCCGCCGCGACGGGGCCGAGATGACCACGATCAAGTGGCTTGAGGACCGCCTGCAACGCGCCGGGGATGCAGTCGCTTCATGGGAAAAGGGAGAAGCAATGCCGACGGTCGGGAATCGCATTCACGCCGTCCGCTTTGGTCCAGTCGCGCTTGTAAGCACGGCGGGGGAACTGTTCGCCCAGATAGGGGTGGAGGTGAAGAAACGATCACCGATTGCCGACACGCTCTTCGCGGGTTACACGAACGGCAACATCGGTTACGTCCCCATTCCGGAGGCATATCAGGAGGGGGGGTATGAGGTGGAACACGCTTGCCGCGTCGGGCCTGAGGCGGCGGGGATGATCATCGAGGCATGCCTGAAGGCGTTATCAGGGGTTGTCCGGTAAGGATCAAAGAAAAAGGCCGCGGGCAGGAGCTAGCCCCGTCCGCGGCCTTGTTTCGCATGCGTCGGAAAGGTCGTCCGATTACATCGGGATTTCAGACAGCGGAATCCCGAGTGCCTTGGCCACGCCCTTGCCGTAGGCCGGATCAGCCTTCATGCAGTTGCCGATGTGGCGCAGTTTGATCTCCTTCGGAATATCACCCATGGCGCGGGCGGTGTTCTCAAAGAGAACTTTCTGCTGCGCCGGGGTCATAAGTCGGAAGAGGAGACCGGGCTGGGTGTAGTAGTCCGTATCCTCTCGGTGGTTCCAGTGATCCGCCGCGCCTTCAAGCGAGAGCGGCGGTTCGGCGAAGTCAGGTTGCTGCTGCCATTGTCCGAAGCTGTTAGGTTCGTACCCGATGGTGGAGCCGTGATTGCCGTCAACACGCATCGCGCCATCGCGATGATAGCTGTGGAACGGGCAACGGGCTTTGTTGACGGGGATAAGGTGATGGTTGACGCCGAGGCGATATCGCTGTGCGTCGCCGTATGAGAAGAGGCGTCCTTGCAGCATCTTGTCTGGCGAGAAGCCGAGACCGGGAACGATGTTGGCCGGGTTGAAAGCGGACTGTTCAACTTCAGCGAAGTAGTTCTCCGGATTGCGGTTCAGTTCCATAACGCCAACTTCGATGAGCGGGTAATCCTTCTTGAGCCAGACCTTTGTTAGGTCGAACGGATTGTAGGGGCACTTGGCCGCGTCCTTTTCCGGCATAACCTGTATGTACATCGTCCACTTTGGGAAGTCGCCTTTTTCGATGCATCCATAAAGGTCGCGCTGATGGCTTTCACGGCACTTGCCGATGATCGCCTCGGCCTCCTGGTCAGTCAGGTTCTTGATCCCCTGTTGTGTGTGAAGATGGTATTTGACCCAGAATCGCTCGTTCTTTGCGTTGATCATGCTGAAGGTGTGGCTGCCGAAGCCGTGCATGTGGCGGTACGTGGCCGGGATGCCGCGGTCGCTCATGACGATGGTGACCTGGTGCAGAGCTTCCGGCAGAGAGGTCCAGAAGTCCCAGTTGTTGAGCGCGCTGCGCAGGTTGGTTCGGGGATCGCGTTTCACGGCGTGATTGAGGTCGGGGAATTTCAGCGGATCGCGAAGGAAGAAGACCGGCGTGTTGTTGCCGACGAGGTCCCAGTTTCCCTGATCGGTGTAGAACTTCATGGCGAAGCCGCGGATGTCGCGCTCCGCGTCGGCGGCGCCTCGCTCCCCAGCCACGGTTGAGAAGCGCACGAAAAGGTCGGTCTTCTTGCCCACCTTGGCGAAGATGGATGCTTTTGTGTACTTCGTGATGTCTTTTGTGACTTTGAAGGTTCCGTAGGCCCCGGAGCCTTTTGCGTGCATCCGGCGTTCGGGAATGACCTCCCGGTCGAAGCTTGCCAGTTTCTCCAGGAACCAAACGTCCTGCAGCAGCATCGGGCCGCGCGGGCCGGCCGTCATGACGTTCTGGTTGTCCGGGACCGGCGCGCCGGCATTCGTGGTTAGTTTAGCGCCAATTCCTTTGCCGGGGGCCTTCCCTGCCATGCTCTTACGACTCATTTTCTCTTTCGCCATCGCCATGTCTCCTTGAAAAAAAGATGTCGGCCTTGCTCTCATTTGCCGTAGCATCGCGAACAAAGCCCTCTGAATTCGACGACCGTTCGTTGCACCGCGCCGAACTTTTTCACATCATTCGGAATTTCGAGGTTGTCGAAATCCCGGTTGTAGAAGTCCCGAACCGCGCCACATTTTGAGCAGACGAAATGATGGTGCGGCTTTATGTTTCCGTCGAAGCGCGCCCTGTCCCCGGGAGGTCCAAGATCGGTTACCATGCCAAGATCAATCAGCAGCCAGAGATTCCTGTATACGGTGTCCAGGGAGATGGAGGGCAGCTTATGCCGGACTTTCTTAAAAATGGCCTCCGCATCGGGATGCTCGGTAGAGCGGGCGACCTCCCTGAATACCTCCATCCGCTGGGGAGTCATCTTGATTCCGGCGTTTTGCAGCGCCTTTTTGAGATGTTCCAGCCGCTCCCGGATTTCCGGAGATTCATGCTTCATGGCAAAACTTCCTAAATCGTAATTATTCTTATTCAGGAATATACTCGCCACATTTCCGAGTGTCAAGATTGTCAGGAAAATATTATTATAGCCGGAATTGTGGACGGTGTATACCATTTACAGTTACAAAATGGCATATTGTCGCTTCCGGATTGGCGTCTCAAATACAAATGATGCTGAGTTAAGCATTCGCATGGGAGAAGTCGTAAGAATGTCTGATAGCGCCACGAAAGAACAGTTCCTGATTCTGACCATCAACCCCGGCTCGACCTCCACGAAGCTCGCGGCATTCCGGGGAAGGGAGAAGCTGAGCGAGTCCGAGGCGCCGAACAGCGACGCGTCTCCGGACGGGGCAAACATCTCCGCAGGATGCGGTGGTTCCGGGCAGGCAAAGGCTTCTGGCATGGCGGCGCAGTTGCCGATGCGAACGGCGCTGATACTGGAATTCCTGTCCGATGCGGGATTGGACCATCCGGACGCGGTCGTAGGGCGCGGTGGGTTTATAAACCCGAAAACGCCGTGCAGGAGCGGGGTCTATCAGATCGCGCGGGTGCGCGACGGGCGCGTCGAGGTTGATGAGCGCATGATCAGCGACGTTCTTGAGCGGCCACAGTTCCAGCACGCGGCCAACCTGGGCATCCCGCTGGCGGCGGAAATCGCCCAGCGATTCGTCATCCCGGCGTTCACGGTTGACCCCGTCGTGGTTGACGATTTCAGCCCGGTTGCGCGCATTTCCGGACTCAAGGGAATAGAGCGCAGGAGCCGTGCGCACGTCCTGAGCCTTCGGGCGGCGGCGCGATGGGCGGCGGAGCAGATGGGACTTGACTTCCGTAAATCCCGCATCGTCGGAGCGCATCTGGGGGGCGGGATCAGCATAGCGGCGATCCTCAATGGGGCTATCGTTGACGCGAATATCGCGCTTCTCGGGCAGGGGCCGTTCACGCCGGAGCGGGTCGGATCGCTCCCAAGCGGCGACCTTGTTGATCTCTGCTTCAGCAGGAAGCATTCCCGTGATGAGATCGTGAAACTGCTGACGAAGAAGGGTGGACTGGTTTCATATCTCGGAACAAACGACATACGAGTCATACAGGGGCGAATAACTGAAGGGGACGCTGAAGCTGAGCTTGTCCTTGACGCGATGGGATACCAGATCGCAAAGGAGATCGGGGCGCAGGCGGCGGCGCTTGGGGGAGGAGTTGACGCGATTGTCCTTACCGGCGGCGCGGCTTATTCAGACGTATTATTGAGATCGGTGACTCCGAGGATTTCCTGGATAGCGCCGGTTCTGGTCCTGCCCGGCAGCGTTGAGATGCAGGCCATGGCGGACGGCGCGTTGCGCGTTCTGAGCGGGGAAGAGGAAGTCGTTCCTTACTGAATGGTCACGACTGTCTTTGTCGCGCTGTCCTACGTCACGTTTCCGACTATCAGAACGTCGTTGGGGTCCTTGTCAACGGCGTAGTAGGTTCTGATCGGTCCGCTTGCTGCGATGACCCAGAAATCATCGCTCGCGCCGGCGTTGCCCACCGCGCCGCCGATGTAGACCAGATTGATGCCGACTCTGGATTCGATGCCCAGCGGGATATGCGGCGCCGGGGCGTCAACCCCCGCCGGGAACGGGCGGTCCTCCGCCCCCCAGCATCCGGCGACGATGTTACTGCTGCGGAACGCGCCTTTGACGTAGACCGTTCCGAGCGACACCTTCGCGCCGGCGGCGAGTTCGTCCGCGCCAACCCCGATATCGGTTCTGACCATGTCGCCGAGGCTGTAGAGGACGTTCAGGCTGCCGTGAGTACGCACGACAGTCCTGTTTCCGCCGTCCTCGCCGATGCTTGCGGCCATCAACGTGTTGAGAGAGCCTTCAGAGAGGAAGGTTCCGGCAAAACGCCCCTTGGCGGAGATGACGCCGGATTGTCCCGTCGGGGCCGTGGCTTCGATGTTTGCGCGAACATCGCCGGCGACTGAGGCGACGTAACCGAACCACCATGCCTCGAAACTCCCCCTCACATGGCCGTTCAGCGCGACGATGTTCTGAACAGGTCCGCTGGTCACTGCCACGTCCTTGTCAATGCCCTTGCCGGCGTAGATGTTCGTGATGGAGGAGATCGCCCGGATGTCCCCGCCAGAGCGCGCGGCGGAGCCCATGACGTAATACATTCCAATACTGCCGGCGTTGACGCCGCCCGATCCGTCGCCAGTGGCGATGATTGTCTGCGCCGCTCCGTTCGTGATCACGTCGCCAATCAGATTGGCCGGCCTCGTCGCCTTGTAGCCAACGTAGACCGTCTTGATCTGAGTCGCGGCGTTGATGTCCCCGGCCATGTCTCCGCTGCATACGAAGACATTGAGTCCGCCTTCGGAGACCACGTCTCCCGCAAGACCGGCGTTGCCGGGGCCGATCCCATTGACAAGAACGACGCCCAGATTCCCGCCGCAGTAGATCGCCGTAAAGTCGCCTGTGGAGCCGTCGCCGTCAACGTCCGCAGGCAGCGTCCACGCCGGGCTGACCTCAAGACCGTTGATATCCGCCCCGCTCATGTAACTGTTCACGATCACCGTGCCGATATCGCCTGTGGAGGCTACGAAGGCCACGTCGCCCGCGCCGATCCTGCGCGTGTCGGCAATCGTCGCAATCGGTCCCTCGGCGGCCAGGCCGAGGCCGGTGAAATCGTTCTTCAGAATTATAACGACGCCCTTGCCCGGTCCTGCCGAGAGCACCTGCACATCGTTTCGCAGTGAGTATGGGTTGTATCCCGGGCCGAAATCGCCGTCTATGTTCTTGCCCACGCCCAGGCCGTCCATGTCGAAAATGTGAACGGTAACGCCGTTGACTACCACGCTTCCCAGGCTTCCTGAGGTGCTGATGGCCGTTCCCTGAACGTCAACGAAATATTGCGCCTCGTCCGGATCGTTGCTGGAGATGTACAACCTTGTCGCATGATCGCCGACGGAAAACGGCTGGCATCGGACGGTTAGCGTCGTCTGCGCTCCGGGATTGAGCGGAGCGGCGGGTGGAGTCGCGGGCTGAAGCGTGTAAGCGTCCGACCCGGAAAGGTTCCAGCCGGTCAGTTGCAGCGGTTCGGTTCCGGAGTTTCGGATGGTCATGGTCCGGAAGAACGCGCCGCCAAGCTCGACGTTTCCGAATTCGATCAGGTCGTCATTTGGCGCGCCGGAGTTTTCAACGACCATGATGTCCGGTTCGAGAATCTCTTCGACCGAGATCATGACGGTTGCGGGGACCGTGTAGAAAAGCCCGTCCGAAACGAGATAGGTGAACGAGTCTGTTCCCAGGTAGCCGGGGTCGGGCGCGTAAGTCTTTTCAAGTCCGTCGCCGGTCAAGGTTCCATGCGCCGGGTCTTTCAGAATGAAGATGCTCAGCGGATCTGCATCCTCATCGGCGGCGTCAAGCGTGAAGCGGAGCGATACGTTTTTCGCCGCTCGTAGTTCCATGTCCAGCCCCGTCGGTGCGGAGTTCGGCAGGGCGGAAGCGATGAAACAATCCTGCCGGGCGGCCGAATCTCCGGGAACCAGGTTGTTGGCGAAGGAATCGAAGGCGAGAAGATTGATGCCCGGACTCATTGCGACGAAGGCGACCTCCTTTGCCGTCTGTTGCCCGGTCGGGGATAGATTGACTATTCTGGTTTCGCCGGAACTCCGGTCGAACGCGAAGAGGTCCGCAACGCCATTGATGTCAACGTCCACCAGATTCGTCGCCAGGGATATGAATGCGACGACGCTGCCGTCGGCATTTATACACGGGTTGAATGACGCCGCGTTTGGACCTGTGGCGCTCTTGGATCTGCTGATGATTTCCGACGTTCCTGTGGTCAGGTCCCTGAGAAATACGTCCGGCAGCCCATTTATGTCGCCGTCAACAATGTTCGTGCCCGCCGACTCGAAGACGATAATCCGCCCATCCGCGCTCAGGTGCGGATTCAGAGACGGTCCGTTGCCGTCGGTGATTCGCGTGAGAGCGCCGCCGGCAGTGTCATAGAGAAAGATGTCTGAAACCTCGTTCAGGTCCCCGTCAGCAAGGTTTGCGGCTTCGGAGGTGAACGCCACATAAGCGCTGTCCGCGCTTATAACCGGAGCGTACGAATCCCCGTCGCCGGGCGTCCCGCCGTCGGCGCTGACAATGCGGCATGAGCCGGTGGCCAGTTCATATAGGAAAATATCCGAGCATCCGTTCGTATCGCCCTCGACAAGGTTGGAAGCAAGAGACTCGAAGACTATGAAACGCCCATCTCCGCTGAGTTCCGGGTTGAACGAAGGACCGTCGCCTTCCGTGCCGGAGTCGCTGAGACTGACGCGCGCCAGCGCGCCTGTAAGCGTGTCTTTCACGAACACGTCCGGCGCGTCGTTATTATCGTCCGGCACAAGATTCGTCGCCGCCGATACGAATGCCACGAACCTTCCGTCCGCGCTGATTGACGCTGAGAAACAGTCCTTGTTGGCCTCTGCTCCGGTTGCAGTTACGCTGACCCGGATTGTGGTTCGGGCCAGTCTGTCGAAAAGGAAGATGTCGGACATGCCATTGAAGTCGCCGATGATCAGGTTGTTTGCGCGGGATTCGAAGGCGGCGTAGCGTCCGTCCCCGCTCAAGCAAGGCTCGTAGGAATCGCCGTTGGCCTCGATGCCGAGGGTGTGGTTGAAGGACGCTCTCTCAAGGGAGAAGGCGCTGAGCAGCAGGCGTTTTTCCAGCCGCTCCGGCGTCAGATTTGCGGCATGATTGAATCTGCTTTTCAATTCCATCCTCCTTGTTCGCGCAGGCGGGGGCAGGTTGCGATTGATGTCTATTTTGCGGTCGCGGGGGAAGGCGCGCCGATGATCCAGAAGGCCGTATCGCTCAGGTCATACGAGTCCGGCAATCGGGAGAGGCCGATGCGGATGCGGGTTTTAACTCCCGGATTTGTCGGGACTCGCCAGACAACGGAACTTCCACTTGCAACGTTGCGGGCGATTGTCTGAATGACGCGATCCGGAGCGCCGTCTGCTACAAGCTGAACGTCAACCGACCCAAATTCGCGCTGGATTGACCACCTTACGATTGAATTCGCGCCGCCGGCGACGGATTTTACGCTGTCCGGACTGACGACCTTGACCGGCGTGACTCTGACCGGTTTCAGGGAGGCGCAGAATTGCCTGTTCCGGGAAGACGCTACAACAAGTTCGCCACGCGCGGTGATAATCTTCGGAACGGCCCATGCGCTGATGCCCCTGTTGGGAATCCCCGCGGCCACGGTTTGCCAGGGGGCGTCAGGCTTATCCCGCCAGAGGACGTCCACTGTCGGTTCACTGCGCGCGCCGGTCCATCTGACGTTGGCGTTTCCCCATGAAACCGGCAGTCCCGGCGCCGGCTCTATGATCCGCAAAGGTTCTGAGAGAATGACAGCGGGGATGTTCGCTACAGGTTTCGGATTGTTCTGGCTTACGGGCGGAAGCGGCGCATTGCTGTCGTCGGGGGTATCGTCTGGCTTTTCCGTCGGGTTCTTCTTCGGCGGGACGGTGGTTTCAGGCAGTTGCATGGAGGCGACTGCGGGCGTGGGATTTCCGATGCGGAAAGGCCCCTGGACTCCAAAGACGTCCGGCAGGCTGGTGGAGACAACCCGGAAAAGGACCTCCGCGCCCTCGGCTTCCTGACAGGGCCTCAGCCTGGCGTAACCGCGCTGGGCCGGCAGTCTGGCTCCGCGCGGGGCGTCAAGGACGTTCCATGTCGTTCCGGCGTCCTTTGAGTATTCCACGTTCACCAATTCGCCGGCGTCTCCCGTAACCGTCCAGCGCAGACTTATCGGCTCCCACAGGTCGAAACTCGCCGGCGGGGTCGGGGAATCCAAGGTTATTTTCGACGGAAAAACCTTGCTCAGGTCGTAATGGCGGAAGGTCGTTTGATGCGACGGGGTCATGCCGACGGCGTCCGACATCTGGAGTTCAAGGGTTGTCGTGTCAACGACGATGCTCTGAAGAGTCCAGGGATGACCGACGGCCTTCAAGATGTTCACTCCGGCGTCAATATCGAGATTGCGCGCGTCTTCGTGAACCGCCATGGCGTTTATCACGTCGAAATATCGCCTTACGGTCGTGTTTGGCGATTCGACGCCCAGGTCCGGGGCCTTGTAGGTCATCGCGTAGAACATCTCAATGGCCGGGCCGGGATAAGGATTCGGATAGGAATCGTAGTTCAGAATGTTGTCGCGCATCTGGTCCCAGAAATACCGGACCTGAAGTTTCAACATTGGTTCCGGCAAGCTGGAATAATCACAGAAATTATTGGTTCTGATTATGGCATCTTTTGTCGGTTTCGAGTATTGGAACTCATTGAGGCCCCATGCCGCGTCGTTGGTCTGGATCGGGATGGCGACCCCGATGCCGGGTGGCTGAACCAGAAGAAGATACCCCGGTGAGACACGATAATAATTCTCCTTCGGGTCGTTGTCAGTGAATGAGACCATGCGGGTCGCGCTGCATTCGAAGGCGCGCATGATTTTCGGGTCGCGCCCGGTGCTGACGACCATGTTCGTCCCTAGCGTGCGATGCATCAGCGCAAGCACCTGGCGGGCCTTCTCGACGCTGCCGGACTGTTCCAGAATCTGCCGAACCTGGAACGGCATGGGGATGCCGGAGAAGGTCTCATCGCCGCATGGAGAGGAATTCAATCCGCACATCAAACCTTTCTGATTGACGCCGGTAAATGCCCCGATGTAGCCGGCCCATGTGAAGTTTGCAAACGCGTAACCTTGCGTCCCCTCGTAGACAACGATGAGTCCGTTGCCCTGAACATCCATTCTGGGGTCCCATTCCAGGTTGCGGGCGTGGATTACGTGTTCATCAACGGTTTTTGACTTGAACGCGACGAATTGAGTGCAGAGGAAGGAGGTCCCGAGTACTTCAGCGGACACATGGAGCTTCAGGATCATGGTTTCGCTGATTGTCGCGCTTGGGTCTTTGGCCCGCACGCCGTCAATGAGGCCGGCGATCTCGTCAATATACGCCTGGGGGATGTAGCTTCGGCAGAACGTCAGGACGTGATCCGCCTTCTCCCAGAGCGTGCCGACGCCGTCGTCCCAAGTCTTGCTCTGGAGGTAAGCCTTCGTGCTGTTGAGATCGTGAATAACCTCCTCATGCAGCAGCCAGCCATGCTGGTAGCCCATCTGGTAGGGGGTTCCTTTGAGGTGCAGGACTTTCAGTCCTTCCTCAGTGATCTCGTATTCACCATGTCCATACTCGCCGTCATAAACCTCCACGATCTCGGCTCTTACGGAAGAGACTGACGTGGCGGCGATGAACAGAATTACTGCAAAGACTGAAAACAAACGTCCTGGAGCCATCACAGCCCTCCTTGTTTTCATCTATCCGTTGAGCCGCCCTCTGGGAGAATGCCGAGGGCGGACAACACTATTGACACGATCATTGATAGTACTGTTTTTAAGTGTACCATCCTGCGCGAAATGAGTCAAACGTAACCATCCGCTGATATTGGGGACGTTGGGCCTGTTGAAGAAGGGGGGTGGGCAAGGTGACGTTTTTGATCACGTCGGGTTTCATGCCGCCTCGCTCCTGATCGGGATCGAAAACGGGATTTACGCGATGCCGCCCGCCGCGTCCGATTCCCCCTCTGACACGCCTTGTCCTTCCACCCCTTCGCACCGCCCGTTCTCGCCCCCCTCAGGGGGATCTCCGTCCGGCTCCTCTTCAGCCGAATTCTCGGCGACAACCTTGTCCACATACTGCGTCGTCAGACTCTCCCACGACACGTCCGCCCGTATCAGCGTCGCGTCGCAGTGTATCGTCTTGCCCCCAACGATCCCCGCCTTCAC